>Ga0265330_10001440_pt1 | contig 13873 bp, 15 predicted proteins | sample 41919metaG_FD_202083 | JGI IMG/M metagenome (GOLD analysis project Ga0265330, IMG submission 202083) | Rhizosphere microbial communities from Carex aquatilis grown in University of Washington, Seatle, WA, United States - 4-19-19 metaG | ecosystem: Host-associated > Plants > Roots > Rhizosphere... | reverse complement strand
ATTCAGGGAGCTTGAAACTGGATGTTCTCCTTGTTGAAGGCAGCGTTATTCAAGGACCTGCGGGTTCCGGGCTATTTGACACGCGCGACGGCAGGCCCACTAAAGATATTGCTTATGAAATGGCTCAACACGCTGGCGTAGTAATGGCAGCAGGCACTTGCGCTTCCTTCGGTGGTTTCGGCGTGGATGACATGATCGAGTCCACCGGATTGCAATTTTGCAAACGGAAAAAAGGGGGTTTATTGGGCGCTGATTTTTTGGCGAAATCAGGACAACCCGTGATCAACCTGGCAGGATGCCCTTGCCACCATGACATCATGGCAGGTGCGATAACTGCGGTAGCCAATGGTATTGTGTTAAAACTGGATCAATATAATCGCCCGCAAGAATGGTTTTCAACCCTGATTCATCAAGGCTGCACACGCAATGAATATCATGAATACCGTGTGGAGGAAGAAAACTTTGGCGAGAAAGGTTGCATGTTTTTTCATATGGGCTGCCAAGGGCCTTTGGTAACAGGTGTTTGTAACACGAATTTATGGAATCAACACTCCTCTAAAACCCGCGCCGGTGTTCCCTGTTTTGGTTGTACCTCCCCTGATTTTCCAACGAATACGCCATTTTTCGAAACGAATAATATAGAGGGCGTGCCGGTAAAGTTGCCCTCTGGCGTAGATCGGGCGCATTACATGGTTTATAAAGATATGGCGGCTGCTGCGGCTCCCGAGCGCCTTAAAAATAAAGGCAACGTATGACAGTGGAATCAAGACGTATCAAATTGCCTTTAAATCGGGTCGAAGGCGACCTCGAAATCTTTATCGAAATTGCTGATGGTGTTGTCAGCAATGCGTGGAGCAAAGGCACGCTGTTTCGCGGCTTTGAAAGAATGATGGAAGGCCGCGCGGCATTGGATGGCCTGGTCATTACGCCGCGTATTTGTGGTATTTGCAGCTTGACTCACTTGAATGCGGCAGCAGAGGCTTTAGATGCCATTACCGGTATTCGGCCACCCGATAATGCACAGCGATTGCGTAATGTAGCGGTTATGGCTGAAACGGTTCAAAGCGATATCCGTCACGCAGTATTGATGTTCCTTGTCGATTTTGCCCATCGTGAAAGCTATCAAAACCATCCTTTAGGCGAGGAGGCCTTTCAACGGTATGCTCCGTTAAGCGGCAGCGCCGCCATTGGAACGATTAAGGAAACCAAGAAGTTATTGGGCATTGTGGCGCTGATTGGCGGGCAGTGGCCGCATACCTCATTTATGGTGCCGGGCGGCGTTACTAATGGTTTGAGTTTAACGGACACGCTGAAATGCCGATCCATTTTAGCGCATTTTAAAAACTGGTATGAGCAGTCTATTTTAGGTTGTTCCGGTGAACGTTGGGCACAAATCACCACACTGGATGAACTGGATGCCTGGCTGGATGAAAAACCTGAACACAGGAATAGTGAAATTGGTTTTTTTATCCGTTTTGCAAGGCTCGCCAAGTTGGATACTTTAGGTCAAGGGCATAATAATTTCATTTCTTACGGTAGTTATACCTTACCCAAAAAAACTGCGGTACAAGGAACGCATGGGCGTTTATTTGCGGCTGGCTTTGCCAAAGGCGCAAACGTTGAAACTCTAGATTTAACTAGAATACAAGAAGACGTGTCGTATAGCTGGTTTCAGCAAGACACTCCGAGCACTCATCCGCATCAAGGTCAAACCAATCCATTTATTGCCGACAAAAACGATCTGCGTTATTCGTGGATAAAGGCACCTCGTTACGATAGTATTCCTGCGGAAACTGGGGCTTTAGCTGAAAAAATAGCGTCCAAAGACATATTGTTTACCGATCTGGTTACCAAGCTGGGCGCTAATGTGCTCGTCAGACAATTGGCACGCTTAGTGAGGCCTGTCAGTTACATGGAAGCCATGTCCATCTGGCTTGATGAATTACTGCAAAACACCAATGCTGACTTTTATCACCCAGTCGCAGAAATACCCGATGGACGTGGCGAAGGCCTAGTCCAGGCGGCACGCGGCGCCTTGGGGCATTGGGTGGAAGTGGAAAATGAAAAAATAAAACATTATCAAATTATTACCCCAACGGCATGGAATGGTTCCCCCAGAGATGGCTCTGGGGTTGCCGGCGCTTGGGAGCAAGCCTTGATTGGCACACCTGTTCGGGATTTATCACACCCCATAGAAGCCGGTCATGTGATTCGTTCTTTCGACCCCTGCATGGTGTGTGCCGTTCATACGGTGCATAAAGGTAAAAAGAGGGGGCAAATGCATTTGGGTTTGGAGAGGTGAAGAGCTTCATCATCTGCATTGGCAACCGGTTGTTGATTGAGGATTCAGCTGCGTTAATGGTCTTTGACAGACTGCAAAAAAAAATCTTGCCAGACAATATTAGCGTGATTGAAGGCGGTTTAATGGGATTGAATTTACTTCCCTTTCTTGAACGCGGCGGACGGGTTGTTTTTGTCGATAATGTATCGGGCTTTACCCGGACCGGTTCGCTTATCGTACTGAACCAGAGAGAAATTATTGCCACTGGAGCTGAACATTATGATCATAATTCAAGTCTGGCTTATGTTTTATCGGTACTCCCTAAAGTATGTGAGGGGGATCTTCCTGAAGAAATTGTGTTGGTTGGTATTGAAGGGCCATATACCGAAAAGCTAGTGGAAGAGGCGGCTAATTTAACTGTATCCATCGCGCAAAATGGGCAAAAATGAGTCAACAACGTACTGAAGAAGTTGAAAAAGAAAATCTCATGCTTCGGGAAGAATTGAAGCTGGCCCATGATGCGGCAAAAGTTACCTCAACACAGGTTGTCAAACAATTTGAGAAAACTGAGCGTGTCTTGCGCAACTTCCAGGACATCAATGCCGAACATCAGGCGGTGCTGGATGCAGTTTCTCAACTGTCTCTTATCGCCACCGATTTGCAAGGCACGATTACCTTATTTAATCAGGGGGCAATAAATTTATTGGGTTATTCTGCAAAAGATGTTCTTAACAAAAAAAATATTCTAAGCATTTACCCGCCTGATGAATTGCAGGCAATGGGGTCTACATTGGCAGGCGCTTCCCAAATTACCATTTACGGTATCCACGTTTTTGATCAATTGGTAAGGCGTAAGTTGCTCCAGGCGCACAAGTGGCATTACCAATGTAAAAGTGGCGAATTGCTCCCCGTCAGTGTTTCCATAACGGGGTTTCAAGATGCGAGCGGTGAGCGAATTGGATATTTGCATTCTGCCATGGATATTACCCAGCACAATCAGTTGGAACACGACCTTCTGAAAGCAAATGAAATTGCGGAGGAGGCTAATCTAGGGCTTACGAGCCTGCTGGACAGCTCGGGACAAGGGTTCCTGTCATTTGGGTCTGATCTGGTGATCGATACGCAATACAGCCTTGCTTGCGAAACCATGCTTGGGGGATCTCCGGGGAGGCAGAATGCGGCTGACGTGTTTTTTTACGATGATGTAGCCAAGGCCGATCTGTTCCGCACGATTATTTCCTCGGTGCTGGCCGATTCAGACCCCTGCACTCGGGAGAACATGCTGTCCTTGTTGCCGGTAGAAATCCAGCGTGACAATGTCATTCTGAAGGCTGAATACAAAACCCTCGAGAACGGCAAATTCATGGTCATCCTGACCGACATTACCGAGGAGCGACGCATGGCTGCCATGCTGAATAGCGAGCGGCGTCGCCTCGAATTGATCGTGATGGCGGTCACCGATAGCCGCAATTTCTTCGACACCATCGATGCCTTCCGCGAGTTTTTTGCGCATGGCTTACCGCGCATGCTGAACGGAACGGCAGCGCCCAAAATCCTTGCCAAGGAGCTTTACCGCGAAATACATACCTACAAGGGATTGCTGAACCAGTTCAGCTTTCCCAGCACCCCCAAGGCGCTGCATGATATCGAGACCCGCTTGTCAGGCTTGCTGTCGCTCGGCGATTCACTGACAAGGCAGAGGATCGCCGAGCTTGTTTCACCTGAAGCCCTGCAGGCTCCCTTCGTCGAGGATATTGCCGTCCTGTCCAACGCGCTGGGCGAGGAATTCCTGGCACATGGAGAAAATATCATTTTGTCCGGCGATCAGGCGCTGCAATTGGAAAAACTGGCCATACGCCTTCTGTGTGGTGAGACTGTCGATGCCTCGGTTGCCGAAATACGCACCTTACTCAACGAGATCGCCACTCTACGCAAGGTGTCCTTCGGGGATGTGCTGATGGGCTTTGATGGTCTGGTCAGACAGGCGGCGGAACGCATGGAAAAAGAGGTGGCGCCCATCGTGGTGAAGGGGGGCGCAGATATTTGGATTGATCCGTATACTTACCGGTCGTTTCTGCGTTCCCTCGTGCATGTTTTTCGCAACACCGTGGCGCATGGCATAGAGAGTCCTGAAGCTCGCTGGGAAGCAGAAAAAGATGAGGCTGGAAAAATAACTTGCAGCGTTGCGGTAGAGGGGAGCACCATTAAACTATCCATTGCAGATGACGGCGCCGGTATCAATCTCGATGCGCTGCGTCAACGTGTGGTGGCGGCGGGGATTTGCAACGCCACCGAGGCAGCGGATATTGCTGATGACGAGGTTGCCAATTTCATTTTTATGGACAACGTCAGTACACGGCAAGAGGTGACCGAGCTGGCGGGCCGTGGCGTCGGCTTGGCGGCAGTGCTGAACGAAACGAAAAATATTGGTGGCAAGGTCGTGGTCAAGACGGTTGCTGGGCAAGGAACCGAATTCCTGTTCACTCTGCCCTTTCAGCAGTAAGTCACGAGCGAACTGTTCGGCATCAATATCAATCCCGTGAAATAACTATCCTATGACATACCTGCAAATACTGGTTGTGGACGATTCGCTGATTGCGGTGAGAAAACTGTCCAGCATGTTGAACCTCATCGGGCATAAGGTGGTCATGACGGCAAGCACTGGCAGGGAGGCTCTGGCGGCTTACGAATCGTACAAACCTGACTTGGTAACCATGGCATCACCATGCCGGACATGGATGGAATCGAGGCAACACGGCTTATTCTCAAGCAGTTCCCGGATGCGCTCATCATCATGATCACCTCGCATGGGCAGGAGAAAATGGTGGTAGATGCTTTGAAGGCGGGGGCGAAAGGCTACGTGCTAAAACCTTTCAGGCAAGATAAGTTGCAGGCAGTTATCGAAATATCCATCAAGCGAAATATCCGGCAGGACAAGCCGAAGGAAGTCTTCGAATGAAGCCAATCAACAGCGCCGGGCGAATGGCCGCGAAAACGGATACGGACAGAAAGTCTCATCAAGGCAGCGTACATGATAAATTTACGATGCTGGATATTCTCGAACTCGCTCACTTCAGGGTTTATGTTGTTGATGTTCTGTCTCGTGAAGTCGTTTATGCAAACAATGCTTACCAGCCGCAAGAGATGTGTGGCAACATCAAGTGCTACCAGATGATTTATCATGAAGACAGCCCCTGCCTCTCCTGCAAGATCACGGAATTGGTTGACGCCGCAGGCCGACCAAACGGCCATACCGTCACTTCCGAGCGCTTCAACAATGCGGAGGATCACTGGTACCAGCTCCGGGAAGGAACGCTGATCTTGTCTGATGGACGCACGGCGATGTTCTCGATTGCCACCGATATCGGCGAAATCAAGGAAATGCAGAACAACCTGGCCGAGGCTCATGCCGAACTGGCTTTCAAGAACCAGCAGTTGGAGAGCCTCACGGTCACCGACACGCTAACGGGATTGTTTAACCGGCGAAAACTCGATGAAGTGTTCTCGCAAGAGTGCGAGCGTGCCCGACGAACTCAATTGCCACTGACGGTGATTATTGCCGATATCGACAAGTTCAAAAGTGTGAACGACATACACGGGCATCAGATTGGCGATCAACTGCTGGTCGAGATCGCGGGAATCCTGCAGCAGGGAGTGCGAAAATTGGATACGGTGGCTCGCTGGGGCGGGGAGGAGTTCATGATCCTTTGCCCCGCTACGAATCTGGCCGGTGCCTGTATGGTTGCCGAGAGTATCCGTACTGCCATCGAGAGCTACAACTTCTCGGTGGTTGGCGGCAAGACTTGCTGCTTCGGAGTGGCCGAATACCGCCCGGATGAAGCGCCGGAATCCGTCGTCAAACGGGCCGATGAGGCGCTCTACCGTGCCAAGAACGGGGGGCGCAACCAAGTATGTGCAGGGTAAATCAAGCCGGCAACGACGCCGCTCTTGCGGCGTTGCTGAACGAAACAAAAAATATGATGGCGAGGTTGTGGTCAAGACGGTTGCTAGACAAGGCACCGAATTCCTGTTTACCTTACCGTTGCATCAAGGTGCCCCGAGCGAAGAGGTGTAATCATGTCCGATAAAAAACCAAATATTGAAATCATGCAGATCATGCAGTCCGTGATAACGAGGACTCGCGCCCACTTTGAGGGCGAATTTGGGGTCAGCGTGACTGAAGCAAACTGTAACGCGGGTCGCCTGGATACGCTTACCCTGCTCGACATGACCGCGATCATCGGCATGGGCGGAGCGGTCAATTTGCTGATCGCCTTTAGTTTTCAGGAGGGTTTGATCAACGCCATGTATGAGCGGATGACCGATGGTTTAGGAATCCAGCCCGACGAGGTCGATATGTATCGTGAAGCTGCAGCCGGGGAAGTCGTCAACACCATTCTCGGGCACTGCACGATAGATTTGCAGGAGCTGGATCGACGGGGCATTGCCATGACGCCACCTGTCATTCTTGACCGGGTAAAAACGATTCGGCGCATGAAAGACGCGATGTTTTACACGCAGAGCCTGAACACAGCGTTGGGGTGCATGACTATCAGCCTCGTGGGGCCAAGGGAGCTGTTCAATACAAATCTTGAGTACGTAGCGGAAGGGAGTAGCTGATGGATTCTTTGGATATTTTGGTAGTTGACGATTCGCCGATCATCGTCAGAAAACTGAGCATGCTTCTGGAAAATGTAGGATACAGGGTCATCAAAACAGCTGCAACCGGAAGAGAGGCCATTGCTGCCTATAAGGCCTGCAAACCTGATGTGGTAACCATGGATATCACAATGCCGGATATGGATGGAATTGAAGCTACCCGCGCTATTATGGGCGAGTTTCCGAATGCGAAGATTGTCATGGTCACCTCGCACGGTCAGGAAAAAATGGTGCTTGATGCGCTGAAGGCAGGCGCAAAGGGATATGTACTCAAACCGTTTCAAGAACATAAAGTTTACGAGGCGATTCAAAAGGCCTGCAAAAGGGTTGTGCTTCATGATAAGTTGAATGGAGAAGTAGAGCAGCGCGAGAAGGATAAGTTGCAGAGAGAAATAGAGCAGATCGAGAAGGATAAGTTGCAGGGGGAATTAGAGCAGCGCGAGGGGCAAAGTGATGTCGCAAAGGAAGCGGCTGAGTAGGGCGCATTCTATGATACGTCCGGGACGTGTCGTTGCTGCACGTCACTATCGACCGCTATCGGGTGAGCTGAATAAATTGGCGCAAGCGCATGGCGGTCGCAACCGGGTTGAATTTAGATTTGGATAGAAGATTGTATGAAACATACTTCACGTCGTTTTGATTTTTTGCAGCTGATTTACTTGACGCTGCTGGCCATCGGCTTTCCATCGCTTGCACATGCACATGTCGGCGTGGGTGAGGCTCACGGTTTCATGCACGGGTTGGTTCATCCTCTTGGCGGGTTGGATCACGTCTGTGCGATGATTGCCGTCGGACTGTGGGCTACCCAAATGGGAGGCCGCGCAGTTTGGCTGGTGCCGCTCACCTTCGTCACCGTCATGGCGCTGGGCGGGGTCCTGGCATGGCTGGCGTCCCCCTTGCCTTCGCTGAACAGGGCATCGTCATGTCGCTGCCGGTTCTGGGCGTATTGATTGCCGCTGCTGTTCGGTTGCCGCTGGCTGTAAGCGTCGTCATGGTCGGCGTGTTTGCGTTATGCCACGGGTATGCGCATGGGGTCGAAATGCCGCAGAGCGCATCGGGCTTCACCTATGCAGCAGGGTTCATTCTAGCCACCGCTTTGCTACATGCGTCTGGTATTTGCATGGCTTTATTCGCTAAAGGTATTGGCCGTGCGCAATGGCTGCGCTTTGCCGGTGTAGCAATCACCTTATGCGGTGGCAGCTTTTGGTTTGCGGGTTGATTTAACGCATGCACGAAATGTCGCTGGCCGAGAATGTGCTGCAAATTATCGAGGATGCGGCACATCAGCAGGGGTTCACGCGGGTCAAGACGGTGTGGCTGGAAATCGGCCAGCTGGCCTGCGTGGAACAGGAATCCTTGCGTTTCGGCTTCGACGTGGTGACGCGCGGCAGCATTGCAGAGCAGGCGCGGCTGGAAATCATCGAGACAGCAGGGCAGGGTAGGTGCGAAAAATGTGCACAAAGTTTTCCGCTGGCCGCGCTTTACGAGGCATGCCCAAACTGCGGGAGCTACGATGTCAAAGTGACCTGCGGCAACGGAATGCGCGTCAAGGAACTTGAGGTGGAATGATGTGTACAACATGCGGATGTGGTAATGGCCAGACGCTCATCGGAGGGCATGCGCTCCGGCAGCAGCGCAAACTGGACGGGCCGATGCGCTTCCGCTCGCACGATGCAAATGCGGATGCTCCGGACGTGAGTACATCCCGCATCGTGAAACTCGAACAAGACCTTCTCGCCAAGAACAACGGCTATGCCGAGGCGAACCGCCGCTACTTGTCCGCGCACGGTATTTTTGCGCTCAACCTGATGTCCAGCCCCGGCTCGGGCAAGACCACCCTGCTGGTGAAGACCATCGCTGCCCTTAATGGGACGCCACCGCTCGCGGTCATCGAGGGAGACCAGCAGACCGAAAACGATGCGGCACGCATCCGCGCCGCCGGTGCGCCAGCCATCCAGATCAACACCGGCAAGGGCTGCCATCTGGATGCGCAGATGGTCGGTCAGGCCATGCAGCAGCTTGGTTTGCAGGACGACAGCCTGCTGCTGATCGAGAATGTCGGTAATCTGGTTTGCCCGGCCAGCTTCGACCTGGGTGAGGCGCACAAGGTGGTGATCCTGTCGGTGACCGAGGGTGAAGACAAGCCGCTCAAATATCCCGACATGTTCCGCGCGGCAAATATGATGCTGCTCAACAAATGCGACCTGCTGCCGTATCTGACCTTCGATGCCGACCTCGCCATCGAATATGCGCGCCGCATCAACCCCGCGCTGCAAGTGATCCGCATCTCGGCAACCAGCGGCGAAGGAATGCCGGAATGGCTGGAATGGATCAGGGAAGGCTGCCGCAATGCAGTTGCCGCGAAACTGGAAGCGTCGCTTGGATAAGATTATTGCATTGCCATTTTCCGGGCCAACGATCCTGGCCTGCGGTGCATGGCTGAAAAACACGGTCTGCGTTACACGCGGCAACGAGGCGCATGTTTCGCAATTGATTGGCGATCTGGACAGCGCCGAGGCGCGACAGATGCTGGACGCTACCGTGGCGCGCCTGTGCAAAGAACTCGATGTGCAGCCCGAGGTGGTGGCGCACGACCTGCATCCCGATTTTTACAGCAGCCAGTTTGCCCAAGCCTATGCCGCCCAGCACGGCCTGCCGATGGTCGCCGTGCAGCATCATCACGCGCACATCGCCGCGATCTGCGCCGAGCATCATATCCATGATGCAGTGCTCGGGTTGGCGCTGGATGGCGTGGGACTGGGCACCGATAACACACCGTGGGGCGGCGAACTGTTGCGCGTGGAGGGTGCGGGTTTCGAACGGCTGGGGCACTTGGCTCCGCTCCACCTGCCCGGCGGCGACCGTGCCGCGCACGAGCCGTGGCGCATGGCGGCGGCAGTGCTGTTCCAGTTGGGTCGTGGCGAAGAGATCGCGCAGCGCTTCCCCAATCAGCCGGGAGCGCAGACGGTGGCAACGATGCTGCAACGCAACCTGAATTGCCCGATCACCTCCAGCACGGGCAGGTTGTTCGACGCCGCCGCAGGGTTGTTGGGCGTGAGCGAGGTACAGGCTTTCGAAGCGCAGGCCGCGATCCTGTTGCAGGAACTGGCACGGCGCCACGGACAGGCCGCGCCGCTGGAGGAGGGCTACCGGATCACTGAGAAAGGTGTGCTGGATTTTTCGCCGTTGCTTACCGTGCTGGCTGATTGTGGCGATGCAGGTCATGGCGCGGCGCTGTTTCATGCCACGCTCGCCGCAGGCCTGGCCGAGTGGGTGGGGCGTGCCGCTCGCCAACACAACATCACTCATATCGCGTTGGGCGGCGGCTGCTTCCACAATGATATTCTGTTGCGCACCCTGTCCGACAAGCTGACCGCGCAAGGGCTGCGGGTGCTGACCGCACAGCAGATGCAGCCCAACGACAGCGCGATCTCACTCGGGCAGGCGTGGGTCGCGCTGCAAAGCATCAACAAAGGAGTTTAAAAAATGTGCCTAGCCATTCCCGCCTGTGTCGAACAACTCATTGCCGGAGACAGCGCCATTGTCAATCTCGGCGGGGTGCGCAAGGAGATATCCTTGGCGCTGGTCGAGGACGTCGCGGTGGGCGATTATGTGATCGTGCATGTCGGGTTTGCGCTGCAAAAACTCGATCCGGAAGAGGCGGCGCTGACGCTGGCGCTGTTCGCGGAACTAGGCAGAGCTGCGCCTGCATGAAATACGTCGACGAGTTCCGCGACGGCGCGCTGGCGAAAAACATCGCTGCCAACATTGCGCGCGAGGTCGATCCGCGCCGCCGCTATCACCTGATGGAATTCTGCGGCGGGCATACCCATGCCATTTCACGCTACGGCATCGCCGATCTGCTGCCCGCCAATGTGCGCATGACCCACGGCCCCGGCTGCCCGGTATGCGTGCTGCCGGCGGGGCGGGTGGAGAATACCATCCAGTTGGCGCAAACGCCGGGGCTGATCCTGTGCTGTTACGGCGACATGCTGCGCGTGCCGGCCGCCAACGGCATGAACCTGCTGAAGGCCAAGGCGCGCGGTGCGGATGTGCGCATGGTGTATTCCAGCGCCGATGCGGTGAAGATCGCGCAGGAAAATCCGCAACGGCAGGTGGTGTTTTTCGCCATCGGCTTCGAGACCACCACGCCGCCCACGGCGGTGGCGATCAAACAGGCGCAGGCGCTCGGCCTGACCAATTTCAGCGTGTTCTGCAACCACGTGCTGACCCCCTCGGCGATTTCGCACATCCTGCAATCGCCCGAAATTCGCCAGCTCGGTGTGCTGACGCTGGACGGCTTCATCGGCCCGGCGCATGTCTCGACGGTGATCGGCAGCCGCCCTTACGAATATTTCGCCGAGGAATTCCAGAAGCCGGTGGTGATCGCCGGGTTCGAGCCGCTCGACGTGATGCAGGCCATCCTGATGCTGGTGCGCCAGTTGAACGAAGGCCGCGCCGAAGTGGAAAACGAGTTCTCCCGTGTGGTGACGCGCGACGGCAACGTTAAGGCGCAGTTGCTGGTCGCGGAAGTGTTCGAGTTGCGCCGCGTGTTCGAGTGGCGCGGCCTCGGGCTGGTGCCCTACAGTGCGTTGCGCATCAAGGCACCTTACGCAGAATTCGATGCCGAATTGCGTTTCCAGATACCGGCGGTATCGATTGCTGACAACAAGGCATGCGAATGCGGTGCGATTCTGCGCGGCGTGAAACATCCGCGAGACTGCAAGCTGTTCGGCACGGTCTGCACACCGGATAATCCTATTGGCTCTTGCATGGTGTCGAGCGAAGGCGCATGTGCGGCGCATTACAGTTATGGAAGATTTAGGGAAGCTTGATGAGCGAAATATCGTAGGGTGCATTCCATGCACCAATAGCAATGGTGCATGGAATGCACCCTACATAAATTACAGTTGTTTTGTAAGATTATTGGAATAAAAGCAATGAGCACAATCAAATTTAACTACACGCGCCCACTTGATTTTAAGCATGGCCGCATGGACATGACGCACGGAAGTGGCGGGCGCGCGATGGCGCAGTTGATCGACGAGCTGTTCGTGGCGGCGTTCGACAACGAGTTTCTGCGCCAGATGAACGACCAGGCGCGCTTCCCCGCGCCACAGGGACGCATGGTGATGTCCACCGACAGCCATGTGGTGTCGCCGCTGTTCTTCCCGGGCGGCGATATCGGTTGTCTTTCGGTGCACGGCACGATCAACGACGTGGCGATGTCGGGCGCGCGGCCGTTGTACCTTTCCGCGAGCTTCATCCTGGAAGAGGGCTTCCCGCTCGCCGACCTCAAGCGCATCGTCGAATCGATGGCGCAGGCGGCGCGCGATGCCGGCGTGCCGATCATTACCGGCGACACCAAGGTGGTGGAGCAGGGCAAGGGCGACGGCGTGTTCATCACCACCACCGGCATCGGCGTGGTGCCGGAGGGCGTCAACATCTCCGGCGAGCGCGCCCGTCCGGGCGACAAGATACTGGTATCCGGGATGCTCGGCGACCACGGTGTGGCGGTCATGTCGCTGCGCGAGAACCTGACCTTTCACACCAGCATCGAATCCGACACGGCGGCATTGCATGAACTGGTGGCGGCGATGGTCGCGGCGGTGCCGGACATCCACGTGCTGCGCGACCCCACTCGCGGCGGTCTCGCCACCACACTCAATGAAATTGCGCGTCAGTCGGCGGTAGGCATGATGCTGCACGAAGGCAAATTACCGATCCGCGAGCAGGTCAAAGCGGCGTGCGAATTCCTCGGGCTTGATCCGCTGTACGTCGCCAACGAAGGCAAGCTCGCGGCGATCTGCGCGCCAGAGGATGCCGAGTGGCTGTTGCAGGCGATGCGCGCGCACCCGTTGGGACGCGATGCCGTCGTGGTGGGCGAGGTGATCGAAGACCCGCACCATTTCGTGCAGATGGAAACCGCGTTCGGCGGACGGCGCGTGGTCGATTGGTTGACGGGCGAGCAGTTGCCTCGAATCTGTTGAGCAAATGACATCGTGAAAATCCTGTTCCTTACCCACAGCTTCAACAGCCTCGCGCAACGCCTGCATATCGAACTGACGCGGTGCGGGCATGAGGTGTCCATCGAGTTCGACATCAACGATGCGGTCACGGCACAGGCGGTCGAGCTGTATCGCCCCGATCTGATCGTCGCGCCGTTTCTCAAGCGCGCCATTCCCGAGGCGCTGTGGCGCAACCATGTCTGTTCCGTGGTGCATCCCGGCATCGTCGGCGACCGCGGGCCGTCGGCGCTGGACTGGGCGATCATGCGCGATCGCGCGGAATGGGGTGTCACGGTGTTGCAGGCCAGCGGCGAAATGGACGCCGGCGATATCTGGGCTGCGGAAACCTTTCCGATGCGGCTGGCGAAGAAGAGCAGCTTGTACCGCAACGAAGTAATCGAGGCGGCGGTGCGCGCGGTGCTGACGGCGGTGGAGCGTTTCCAGAACAACAATTTCAACAATCTCGGAGATTTCAAACCGCAGCCGCTGGATTATTCCCGCCCCGAGGTGCTTGGCCGGCTGCATACGCCGATCAAACAGGCCGACCGCGCCATCGACTGGCAGAGGGACGACACGCGCATGGTGTTGAAAAAAATCCACGCCGCCGACGGTTTTCCCGGCGTGCTCGACACGTTGTGCGGAGGCGAATATTACCTGTTCGATGCCTGCGCCGAGGGCACGCTGCGCGGCAGCCAGCCGGGTGAAATTATCGCCCAGCGCAACGGCGCGATCTGCCGCGCCACGCTCGACGGCGCGGTGTGGATCGGGCATGTGAAGCGCAAGGCTGATGTCGAGCACACATTTAGTCCGGTTTATCCATTAGCCCCAAACCCCCTCCAGCTCCCCCTTGTCAGGGGGAGAGCAGATGGCGCACCTCCCCTGACAAGGGGAGGCTGGGAGGGGTTTAAGCCAAATGAGCAATCTG
>Ga0265330_10001438_pt1 | contig 13886 bp, 11 predicted proteins | sample 41919metaG_FD_202083 | JGI IMG/M metagenome (GOLD analysis project Ga0265330, IMG submission 202083) | Rhizosphere microbial communities from Carex aquatilis grown in University of Washington, Seatle, WA, United States - 4-19-19 metaG | ecosystem: Host-associated > Plants > Roots > Rhizosphere... | reverse complement strand
GGCGCGACGACCCTGTCCATCGATCGGGGCGTTGGCTCGGTCCTGGGCAAGACCTCCGTGGTGGTCGCGCCCAGCCAGACCACGACCTACACGCTCACGTTGAACGGCTCCGAGTCGGACACGGTGACAGTGACCGTGGCGCAAGCAGGTTTCTGGGCGACGGGCAGTATGACCGTGGCGAGGATGTTCCACACAGCGACGTCGCTGCCGAATGGGATGGTCCTCATCGCCGGAGGGCACGGCGGCGGCCTGTCTCTCGCCAGCGCGGAGCTCTACAACCCGTCCACCGGGACGTTCGGGGCGACGGGCAACATGACCGCGGCGAGGCAGGGGCACAGTTCGACGTTGTTGCCGAACGGGATGGTGCTTGTTGCCGGCGGTGGGAGTGGCGGCGCTCTCGCGAGCGCGGAGCTATTCGACCCTGCCGCCGGAACATTCACGGCGACCGGCAATATGACCGTAGCAAGGCAGGGTCACAGTGCCACCCTGTTGCCAAGCGGCCTCGTCCTCTTCGCTGGCGGCACTGGCAGCAAGAGCGCCGAGCTATTCGACCCAAGCACCGGAAAATTTACGGCAACCGGCAACATGACCGCAGCAAGGGGAGCCACCGCCGCGGCCCTGTTGCCGAGCGGGATGGTCCTCATTGCCGAGGGAGTCTACGGCGCGAACGCCGAGCTGTTCGACCCAAGCACCGGAAAATTTGCAGCAACCGGCGGCATGACCGGGACAATGAGATCGCCCACCGCAATGTTGTTGCCCAACGGGACGGTGCTCGTGGCAGGTGGAAACTGCGGCGCAGACAGTGATTGTCCCATGGTGCACCTGGAACTCTACGACCCGGCGGCCGGAATATTTTCAGTCGGCGGTCTCATAGAGGAGGCGGCCTACACAGCGACATTGCTCCCGAGCGGGATGGTGCTCGTCGCGGGCGGCTACTACGACACTTCCTATGGCCGTGTATCTTACGCGAGCACGAGCCTATACGACCCGACGGCCGGGAGCTTCACAGCCGCCCCGAACATGACCGTGGCGAGGTACAACCACACGGCGACATTGTTGCCGGACGGGACAGTGCTGATAGCAGGCGGCGGGGGTGACAGCGGGCCTGTCATGAGTTCCGCGAGTCTCGCGAGCGCCGAACTGTACAAGTAGACTCGACCGTCGGGGCCGACCAACCGTCCCCACTGCGTCCAGTTCAATTACTAGTTGAGCCAGAGCAGGGAACGCGACGGGACATGCGAGCCTCGCGGAAAGGGTCCCGAGAGTAGCACGGCGGGGCGGGCCGGGGGCGAGCCGACCGCGACCTGCCCGGGGATAGGGACGTAGTTGACGGATATTCACACCGAACCGGCCCTCGCCGTCGACCGGGCGTATGCTACGCTTCACTCCTTTGTGGCCGGATCCGGCGGGACGCGAGCTTCAGCGTAGGAGACACCTGATGCGAAACCTGTTCGCCATCGTTGGCCTTTTCGTCGCAGCCCTGACAGCGGCCTGTGGCTCCCCATCGACCGGCCAGAGTCGAAGATCCGATGGCGCGACGCCGGGCGGCGGTGCGCCGGGCGCGGGAGCTGACGCAACCTTTGCACCAGACTCGGCCGGAGACGTGAAGCGCGCCGATAGTGACGCGAGCCCGGCCGACCTAGGCAGGACCGGGGGTGCAACCGCCACCGGCGGCACAACAGCACCGAGCACAGGCGGCGCCGTCGCTGCCGACCGCAGCGACGCGACTGCGGCAACGGGCGGGATCGCTGGAAGCGATGGTTCCACCGCAGTCGGCGGGGCACGTGTCACTGATGGGGCCGCAGCAGCGGGCGGCGCGGGTGGCAGCGACGCGCGGGTTGCAACGGGCGGCACAACCGCTTCCGGCGGTAGCACCCCCACCGGCGGCGCGTCCGCTTCCGGTGGCGCGTCCGCTTCCGGCGGCACGACCGCTTCTGGTGGTACGACCGCCTCCGGTGGTACGACCAGGAACGCGGGCACAACCGCGACCGGTGGTGCGGCCGGCACTGGGGCAACCGGGGGTACGTCCGGCACGCCTGCCGACAACGTGGCCGAGGTCACTGTGGACTCCGGGCTTCCCGGTATCGGCGCTGTGAACGGCTTGTTTGCGACCGTAACCGTTTGCGTCCCGGGAACCAGCCAATGCCAGAGCATCGACCACCTGTTGGTCGACACCGGATCATCGGGCCTGCGCGTACTCGCGTCGGTGTTGACCCTTTCGCTGCCGGTGTGGACGAACAGCAGCGGGGTCACTCTCGCCGAGTGCGGCCAGTTCGTGTCCGGCTTCATGTGGGGCCCGCTGCGCAGCGCCGACGTCAGGATCGCGGGCGAGCGGGCCAGCAACCTCGCGGTTCAGGTCGTCGGCGAGTCAACCTATCCTGTGCCGAGCAGTTGTACTGGCCTCAACGTCAACTCCGCCCAGACGCTGAGGGCCAACGGCATTCTCGGGGTGAACCCGCTGGTGCAGGACTGCGGGCCGCTCTGTGAGGGGCCCCTGGGCTCCCGGTCCACCAATCCTGGGCTGTACTACACGTGCTCTTCGACAAAGAGGGGGGGCTGCCAGATGGCGGCTGTGCCTGTTGCCCAGCAACTGTCAAATCCCGTCGCATTCTTCAGCCAAGACAACAACGGCACAATCGTCGCGTTGCCCGCGATTTCTGCCAAAGGAGAGCTCAGTGTGACGGGGTCCCTGATCTTCGGCATAGGCACGCGTGACAACAATGGCCTGGGCCCGGCGACGGCGATCCCGCTCGACGAGTTTGGCGACTTTGCGACAAAGTACCCTGCCAACGGCAACAATACGCTCGCCTTCGTGGACACTGGGTCCAATGCAATGTTCTTCCTGGACAGCCGCACCGCGAACATCCCGACGTGCGCCAACCCGAACTCCGCCCTCTATTGTCCTAGCTCCACTCTCAACTTGTCGGCCCAAAGCCAGGACGTCGGGGGCTTGGTTACCGTGACCATCAATTTCAGCATTGCCAACGGCGAGGCACTGCTTGCTCCGCAAACCAACGTGGCCTTTGCCAATCTGGGTGGGCCAAGCGCCGCTCCTCGGTCGGGGACAGGCACAGCAGGCGAGTATTTCGACTGGGGGCTGCCTTTCTTCTTCGGCAGGAACGTGTTCGTAGCCATCCAGGGCCGGTCAACTCCAGCCGGGACAGGACCGTTCGTCGCGTTCTGAGACGCCAGCCCCGAGCGCCGGCCCGGAAAGGACGGGCCTTCATCATTGGAAACGTGGCCGCCGCGTTTGATTGGAAGACCGGCACACAATTGTGGCAGGTCCATGGGTCACTGGGGGGCGGGCAGGGGGCGTTTCGCTTCAGCGGCGGCGTCCTCTATCAGACGAAGTTGTCGGCCGATCTGGCTGCGCACCTTGGGCACGGTCTCGACGTCGAAGCGGACGCGCAGAAGGTCGGCGGCTTCTTCGGAGCGGGTGAGCCCAAGGCCTATTGCTGCGTCGATTCGCACGTCAGGGTCGGGATGTTCCAAAAGCGGGCCAAGCTGGCTCGGCACCAACGTACCCCCGGCCCAACCAAGGGCCAGCGCTGCCTTGCGCAAGAGCTGCTTGTCGCCCGCGTCGGTCGAGGACGCCTTCTGCTTCACCACGACTTCCAGGTAGGCCCGGCCTGCTCGCGTGGAAACCACGCCCAGGGCGGTGACAGCGTGTGCACGAAGCTGCAACTCCGCCTTGGCGTCCCCGGCAATCGCGATCAGAACCTCGTCGGTCCCCGGTCCAAGTGCCCGCCAGTCGGCAGCCGAACTGGGCAGAGTGTTCGCCCGCAGACGCGCCTCGACCGCGGCTCGGTCGGGCCGGGGTGCCGGAGTCGCGGGCCCGGCCAGCAGGACGCCCATCGCTGCGCTCAGCCAAAAGGCAAGCATTACCCAACGCTACCACGGCTTGGGTTATAGTCGTCCCCAACGGTGGTCTTCACCCACCGCCCAGCCCGGAGGATGCGATGGCTCGCCGCTCGACAATCGTAGCTTTGGTCCCGTTGTTCGTTCTCGGCTTTGCTGCCGCGGCCCGCGCGCAGGAAGGCGCCGCTCCCAGCGAAGCCGCAGAGACTGAGCCGGCAGAAGGCCAAGCCCTTCCGGCAGCAGAAGCGCCCGTGGTCCCGGGACCGACCACCGGGACATTGGTCATTCCACCGCATTTCGGCGTTGCCTTCCAGGCGCGCTGGATCTCGCTGCCCAGTTCGTTCCTCGGCCTGTTCACCAAAGCCAACCGGCCGCTGTCTTCTTACGGCGTCGGTCTTGAAGGCTTCCGGCGCAAGCGCGACTCAGAAAACCCGAACCGGTTCTGGGAGCTGGCACTCGGCGTGGGCTACCAGAACATGAGCCCCGCCGACGGAAACTGGCTGGGCAACAACCACAGCGCGGCCCTCGACACCGATTGGGTTCAGTTCAAGAACTTCGGTTTCTGGACCATCGACCTTTCTTTCATCCAGCGCCAGTATTTCAACGATGTTTTCGGCATTCACTATGGCGCCGGACTGGGCCTGACCATCATCCAGGGCGACATCCTGCGCACGTCGTCCTCTGGCTGCACCGACCAGAACCTCAGCACCTGCCGGCCCAACGTGTGCACAGGAGGTGTCTGTACGGAAGCCGAGTTGCAGGCCTCCTCGCAGAGCAACCAGCAGGACAGCGCCGCGACTCCGCACCGCTTCAGGGAAAACGCGGTGCCAGGCGCGATTCCCGCCCTGAGCTTGTTCTTCGGGCTCGACTTCCGCGTCCCGCAAGCCAAGGGCCTCGAGTTCCGCATCAACGCCGGCCTCTTCGACCTTCTCGTCATCTTCGTCGGCGGCGGGGTCGGCTACCTCTTCTGAGTCAGTGCGCTTTGGGCGCGGGCTGCGGTCGCACCCGCGCCACCAGTCTCGTCGATCCGCGCTGCAGGTCGAGCGGCCAATCGCCGCCGATAGACGCCAGCACCACAGCCGGCCGCACCGGGTTCTGTCTGGTGAAGGGCTCGCCCGCGGCCGCGAGCAGAATGTCGCCCGGCCGCAGCCCGGCCCGCATCGCCGGTGAATTCGCGACCACCGACACCACGCGAACCGCCCCGTCGGAAAACCCGCTGCGTTTGCGGCGAGCCGAAGCCACAGGCTCGAACACGAAGCCCAGCCAAGCTGGCTGCAATCGGGCGGCCGCCTGCCGATCGCTGTCGAGCGCGACGAGAGCCGGCTTGACCGTGGGGCTGGTACGGCCGACCAGAGGCGCCAGCGTGAGGTCGAGATCCTCGCACTTCTCCAGCGCGGCAAAAGCCGCCGCTTCCTCCGCCTTGCCCTTGGTCCGCAGGTAGAATCGGCCGGCGACGTCGAGCAGGACCGTGCGCATGCGCAAGAGAGCCGCCAGCCTCACCTCGGCCCGGTAGGCAATCTCGTCGAGGCGGGAGGTGGCGTCGATGAGGCGCTGCAGCCGGGGAAGCTGCTTGCCGTCGGCCTCGGTCTGGGGAAGCAGCTCGTGCAGAAGCTCGACCGCCAGCGCCCGCCGCTCGCTCGGTTTCAGCTTGCGCAGGGCCGGCGGGGCCAGGCGCGCGGCCAAGGCCGGCTGCGCGGCCAGGAACGCATCCAAGCGCGCCTGATTGAGATCGCCGAGCGCCCCGGCCCAAATCCTGGCATGCGCCTCCAACTCGTCGAGAAACGCGGAAAGCTCGTCGCCCCGCCGGTCGATCTCGGCCAGGGTGGGCTCGCGCAGGCGCGGCAGACCGTACTCGGCGGCCAGGCGATCGACCCGATCGCGTTCCGCCACAAAGCCGCTGCCTGCCCAGGCCTTGCCCAGAATCTGGTCGACGAACTCGTTCTCGTCGGCCCGCTGTGCGCGCGCCGCGCGCAGCAGGACCTCGTCGAGAAACACTTCCGAGCTGCGCAGGGGCACGTCGGGACTTCGATCGGAGAACACGACGCTGTCATGGGCAGCGGCAAGCCGACCGCTTCGGGACAGGGCTTGCAAGAACTCGAAGGCGTGCCCGACCTGCTCGACCCCACGCACCTCGGGATAGCAGCCGTAGGCGGGCCGGTCGGCGGTGGATGAAAAGTAGCCACAGGCCGCCCCTGAGGGCAGCCGGTCGCGAGAGCGTGAATCGTAGAGATAGGCAAAGCCGCCGGAGAAGCACTGGGACATCAGCGAAACTACCCGCACCTGGGCGGGCAAGCCGGCGAGCAGCCCGCGCAGACCGCGCACCGAGATCGACTCGTGCGCGCCCCAGAGCGAGATGCGGTTGTCGAGCGGGTCACGCGGATTGGAGGTGCCGTGGTCGGTGACGAAGATCAGCAGGGTGTCGCCCGGCCGCAGCCGCGTTTTCAGCTCGGCGAAGGTGCGGCGCAGCTCGGCCCGGGTGGCGGGCCGCAGGCTGTACCCGGCCAGGGTGGAGTTCTCGAAGTCGGTGAGATGGCGTAGCAGGTCGCCCACCGCCGTCCCTTCCAGCAGCCAGGTTCCCTCGGGCTCGGGCGCGCGCACGGCCAGATCGGGCTCAGGGTTGCTGCCGTCGCTGGCCAGGATGAAGACGCGATCGCGCGGCACCCGGGCGCGCTCGATCAGAGCGGCGAACTGGCGCAGGTGGGAAAGGTGCGAGGCGAAGTTGTCCTCGCGATCGCCGCCACCGTCGATCGCGAGCACGTGCAGGTGGTCCGGCGCCACCGGCTCGGCCGCACGCGCGGACGCGGCCACGAGTACAAGCGAGACGACGAGAGCCGCCATTCGGCGCCGACGCGTCTTTTCCACGTGACACATCATCGTGGCCTCACCCGGCTGCCAGTCGCTCGGCCAGGCGCGAGCTGCGCTCGGCCACCTCGGCGTTGGCCACGGCGATGCGCAGGGCCTTGCGCGAGCCAATCAGCACCACCAGTTTCTTGCCGCGCGTGACCGCGGTGTACAGCAGGCTGCGCTGGAGCATCACATAGTGCTGGGTGTGCACGGGTACGATCGCGACCGGGTACTCCGAACCTTGCGACTTGTGCACGGTCGCGGCGTAGGCCAGGGTCAGCTCGTCCAGATCGTCGGCCGCGTAGCTCACCTCGCGCTCGTCGAAGCGGACCACGGCCTGGCTCTCGGTCCCGTCGCCCGACCCGCCCGCCACGCGCACCACCTCGCCCACATCGCCGTTGAACACGTCGCGATCGTAGTTGTTGCGAATCTGCATCACCCGATCGCCGACGCGAAACACGCGGCCGCCGATGCGCAGTTCGGGCTGCCCGGGCGTGATCGCGTCTTGCAAAAGGCGATTGAGCGTCGTCGCGCCCAACTCGCCCCGGTGCATGGGTGTCAGCACCTGGATGTCGCGCGGGGAAAAACCATAGCGGCGCGGAAGACGGGTGGTGACCAGATCGCGGATGGTCTCGGCCGCGTGGGCCGGATCCTCGTCCTCGATGAAGAAGAAGTCGCGCTGGTCCGCCCCGCGCCCTTGCGCGGGCGGCGCACCCAACTCGGGTTCCACCCCGTCGTGGATGCGGTGGGCGTTGGTCACGATCAGACTGGTGGCCGCCTGCCGGAAGATTTCGGTGAGTCGCACTGTGGGCACGCGGCCGGATCCTATGGTGTCGCGCAGGACCATGCCCGGCCCCACCGAAGGCAGCTGGTCGACGTCGCCCACCAGCACCAGGCGCGTGCCGTCGGCCAGCGCCGCCACCAGATCGGCCATGAGGCGGATGTCGATCATGGAGGCCTCGTCGACCACCAGCAGATCCGCTTGCAGCGGCCGGGTCACGTTGCGGCCGAACACGCCGTCGGCCGGACGCCATTCGAGCAGTCGGTGCAGGGTCGCGGCGGGCTGGCCGGTCGCCTCCTGCAGTCGCTTGGCTGCCCGGCCGGTGGGCGCCGCCAAGGCCACGGTCAGCCCCTGGCGCACCAGCGTGTTGACGATCCCGCGCACGATGGTGGTCTTGCCCACGCCCGGCCCGCCGGTGATCACCAGCAGCGGCTCGTGCAGCGCGCGGCGCACGGCCTCGGCCTGCTGGGGCGCGAGCGTGATGTGGGCTTCCTCCTGGTAGCGGGCGATGGCGCGGTCGACGTCGACGCCCAGGGGGGTGGCCCGGCCACGCAGCAGGCGCCGAAGGCCCGCGGCCGCAGCCACCTCGGCGCGAAAGAGACCCACCTCGTAAACCGCCGCGCCCTCCGGCGTGCTCTCGATGGCCACGTCGCCGGCACGGCCCAGACGGTCCACCGCCGCTTCCACCAGCGGGGGCTCGACTTCAAGCAGCTTGGCCGCCTCTTCCACCAGGCGACTGCGCGGCAGGTACACATGGCCCAGCCCGCCTGCCTCGCCGAGCGCGTGGCGCACGCCGGCCTCCACGCGCACGTCTGAATCGCGTGCGATGCCCAGCGCCGTGGCCAGACGATCCGCGGACAGGAAACCGATGCCCCACACGTCGAAGGCCAGGCGGAAGGGGTTCTCGCGCACGCGCGCGATGGCAGCCGGGCCGTAGCGTTTGTAGATGCGCGCGGCAAGAGCGGGGGAAACCCCGTAGCCCTGCAAGAAGACCATGACTTCGCGCAAGCGGCGCTGCGAAGTCCAGGCTTTCTGAATGGCTTCTGCGCGTGAGGGGCCGATGCCGGGCACCTCGCGGATCCGTTCCGGTTGCGCGTCCAGGATCTCCAGGGTGCGAATGCCGAAGCGCTCGACGATGCGGCTGGCGAATTCTGGGCCGATGCCTTTGATCAGCCCGGCGCCCAGATAGCGGCGAATCCCCTCCAGCGTCTCGGGCGACAGCTCGGTGTAGCTTTGCACGCGAAACTGGCGGCCAAAGCGCGGGGTGCTTTCGTAGTAGCCGCACACGCGCAGGCGCGCGCCCTGGGGCAGGCCCAGCAGGCTGCCCACCACGGTCACGGGCTCGGCTGCGCCTTCGCACGCCAAGCGTGCCACCGTGAACTCACCGCCGCCGCCGGAGAACACAATGCGCTCGATGGCGCCTTCCAGAATCTCTTCCTGCGCGTTGCCGGGGCGCTTGCCAGCGGATCGGTCGAACAGATCCATGCAGAACTAGGGCGGCGAGCAGGTGTAGTCGTTCAAGCTGCACGACTGGTGGCAGGAGATGCACGTCTGCAAGCGCCCATCCTCCAAAACATCGCGCTGGTCGTCCAGCCGCTGCCAGTGCCAGTCGGCCGCCGCAACGTTGTAGCCTGGCACATCCTTGAACATGAGGGTGTAGCCTGTGAGTGCCGTACAATCCTGTTTCGCGTATTCCTGGGCCAAGACCACGCTGCCCTGGGGAAGCGCAGCGTTCGCCGCGAGGTAAGCCTGCTGCGCCTCCGGACTGTTGACGCGAACAACGATGTATTTTGAGTCGTGTCCGACGACAAGCCGGCAAGTCCGCACCGGCGGCTGATAGCTGGTATCAAAGTCGATTGGCAGGATCTTGCTTGTCCGGTTGTTGTCCTGCTGAAAGCAGCCTCCGGCCACAAGCAACGACAGGAGCAAGAGCGGACGCAGCGGAGCCATGGGAAAGATTCTACGACCAGTTTGCTTTTAGACCAGGATCAGAATGGGAAGCGCAGTTGCCGTTCCGGACGTGCGGCGGAGTCGAAACAGGTACGGCCATTCCAGGCCGGGGCGCGCTTGCGCTGGTCGTGGATGAGCGCAGGCAGCGACAGCGACGGCGCGCGCTGAGGACGCCCGGACGCTGCCGACTCCAGCGCGCGGCACTGGTCGTCCAGCCGACGCAGCGCCGCCAGCCTGTCGTCTTGCCCCAGCTTGGCCCGATCCACAGCGCAGCGGAGCACGCGCAGCGTCTCGTCGTAGATGGCGAGCGGAACCGGGAACGGGTGTCCGTCCTTGCCGCCATGGGCGAACGAGAAACGCGCCGGATCGGAAAACCGGCTGGGCGCGCCGTGCACCACCTCGGCCACCAGAGACAACGCGAAGAGAGTGCGCCCGCCGATGCCAGGCGTCAGCAGCAGCTCGGGGAAATCCGCTGGCCCTCGCTCGGCCGCCACGCTCAAGGCCGCAGCCAGTCGGCGCAGGTTCACGTCCTTTTCGCGCACGTCGTGGTGTTCCGGCATGGCAAGCCTGGCCGCACGCTCCACTTGCGCGACCACGGTCTCGGGGTTGCTCTTGGCGAGCGCCACGGTCACGGTTCGCGCGGCCGCGGCCTGGCGGTCGGTGAAGTTCACGATGCTCCCTTGTGGGATGCCCTCGATGGCGGCGTGGGGCTGGTCGACGAAAGAGCCTGCCCTTTCCCACAGCCAGTGGTAGCGCCGCGCCTGGCGCCGGTCCTGGTTCATGCCCTGCTGGACCACGGCCCACTTTCCGTCGTCGGTCACCACGAAGCCATGCAGGTAGAGATCGAACCCATCCTGCACCGCCGCGCTGTCCACCTTCGCCACCAAGCGGCTGGCCCGCACCAGAGCAGGCCCATCGACCGACACCCGCTCGCCGACAGCGAGCAGTTCCGCCGGCGTACGGCGCGAGTGGCGACCGCGGCCGCCGCACACGTGCAGGCCCAGCTCCCATTCCACCGGCGCGAGGCCGCGCTTCAGCGCACCCAGCACGCTGGTGGTGATGCCCGAGGAATGCCAGTCCATCCCCATCACGCAACCGAGCGACTGGAACCAGAACGGGTTCGCCAGACGCCGGAGCACCTCGTCGCGCCCGTACTCCAGGACCAACGCCTCCACCACCACGCGGCCGAGCCGCGCCATGCGACTTGCCAACCACGACGGCACGCGACCGCCGTGCAGGGGCAGGTCGGCCGTGCCGGTCTTCATCCCACTCTACTCGCCCGAGAACCGCACGTAGGTGTGAGCTTGGTCTTGCGCCGATTTGATCAGATTGAGCAGGGCGGTGCCGTGATTCTTGAGGTCTGGCTTGCGGGCCGCGCGCAGCCGCGTCTCCAACTCTTGCAGCAAGACGGGAAGCTGAAGCTGGTTGAAGACCGTGTCGCCGTCGCGGTCGACGTAGCGCAGACAGGGCGACGTCGCGTCGTCGTGATCCGGCAGCAACTTTTCGGTCAGGTTGTGGTCGTCCAGGATCTCGTCCTGGACCTCCCCAGACTCGCTCTCGACTCGAAGGTCAATTCCCATGGGTCCTCCCAACCTCGACGGTGCGCAGGCTGGACTATGTCTCCACTATACGTTCGTTCAGCGACGGGCGCAAGATGGCGGAGGCAGACTTGGCCTGTGGCGTCCGGGCCACAGTGCACACAGCGGCGTCGCAGATTGACGACGGTTGGATGATTGTGATGCAGGGAAAACGCCACCGGCAAACTCGGCCTTGCGGCACGAAATCTGCTTAGATGGCGTCCATGACGAGATGTCGGCGTCGAGCGTCGTTCGTGCTTCGCTGCAAGCACCGGCCCGGCCTGGTGCTGGTTGTGCTGGGGACGTTCTTCTCGCACGCCTTGTCAGGGTGCCTGTCCAACCGCTACCTGATCCCACCGCAAGAGCTGGCGCGCCTGGCGCAGCTTCCCCCAGATACCCGCGGCGACAAGGTCCTGGTCGTGCAGGCCTTGGGCGAGCGTCGCTCGGAGGCCATCGAGCCGGGGTCCGCGGCAGACGCAACTGCCACCGTGGACGATGCCGACGAATTCGCCGACCTGGGTATCCAGATCGGCGTGAACCTTGCCGCTGAGTCAGGCGGTCCTGCTGGATCCCATCGTGTGGGCGGCGGCTGGCGCGGCCCGGCCTCAACCGGCAGCTCGTCGCGACCGCCGGTGCCACCGCCTCGATCCTCTCGGTCTTCTGGGGGTGGCTCTTCCGTCTCGCACCATTCCGGGAATTCCGCAGGCGGTGGCGCTGGCAACGAGGTGGCGGCCGTCGTGATCGTCATGATCGCCGTGCTCGTGCTTGCGGCTGCTGGTTTTGCGATCACCGAGGGCCTGCGCTACGACGGCGCAGTCCAGATGTTCGCCGGTCAGCCCGTGCACCTCAAAGATGCCTACGGCGTCGAGCGGGTGGTGGCTCTCGGCGATCTGGTGCCCGCGGATGCTGCGCAATCGGTCGGCGGCGAAGTGATGGACGACGAGGGCTGGGGGCTGCGCTTCCTCGATCGTCGGCCGCTCGACCGCAAGGGGTTTGCTTTCAAGGTCGACATGGGCTCGTTGCAGTCGCTGTGCGCCTGCTACTCGGCCGCGGGCTTTGGTTCGAACATCCAGTTCGGCTACTTCCCCCACCACCGCGCGGGCCTCCTGCTCAACCTGTCACTGGGCGGCGGGAGCGATGCGCTCGGCCGGACCTTCCAGCGCCACTCGATCTCGGCTGAGGCGCAGTGGTTCCCGCTCAACCTGTGGCGTTTTCATCTGGGCGGGTTCGGCCACGGGGGCATTCAGATCGCGAGGGAATCGGATTCCCTCACCCGCACCGGACCGGCCTTTGGCGGCGGCCTGATCCTGGAAATCGCGCTGACCACCCGCCTGACCCTGATGGCGCGCGGCGATTGGACCACTGCCCGCACCGCGCCTGGCGGCGCGGGCTGGGCCGACAGCGCGCAGATCACGGGCGGGTTGGCGATTTACTGACCAGAAGCGTACGGGACATCAAAACGCTTGCCGTAGGCGTGGTTGGCTTTAAGTTCCCGATCCCAAAACATCACCCGGCTCCACCAGCAGACCAGGCGAAGGGCAAAGCGCGGGATGCGCTCCCGCCCGGCTAGCTCGCGCAGGGCTTGCGGGTCCAGTCGGCCCGTGCGGCCAAAGCTCTCGCCCAGCCCGCGGAAGCGCCCGAGGATGCCACGGACCATCCACGCGGGTTGCGTGCGAATGCCCTCGATGTTGCCTCGACGAACGACTCCAGCGCAGACACAGCCCAGGCGCCCGGCCAGTCGTTCCAGATAGCGCGCCACGGGTGCCGTGTGCGTGGCCTCGGGAAATCCGGACTGCACGAGGAAGACCAGCGTGGGCCGGCGGTCGGACCGCTGGAGTCTCGCGACCTGTTCCAAGAATTCCTTCACCATTCCGGGCATGGCGTCGGTGTAGAGCGGGAAGCCGAGGAGAACGGCATCGCTGTTCCAAAAAGCCGCGAGCGCCTTTTCCCGATCGCTCGGCCGCGCAATGTCCAGGGTTTCAGCTTGGTTCGCCGGCGTGACCGCGAAGCCGCGCAGAAATTCGTCGGTGAGAAGTCGAGTGTTGGACTTGGGTCCGCGGGGCGAGCCATTAAGCGCGAGCAATCGCATGGGCGACCTCCGTGGGGGCCGTTGTGGTGGACAGACAGGCGACCAGAGATGTGTTGGCGTTGCGGGCCATCCGGCTCCATATGTCGCGGGTGATGGCCCGATCTTCGTCGGCGGTGTCGAGCTCGTCCTGGTAAAGCACCGCCAGTCGCGGCGCTTTGGAGTAGCGTAGGAAGTGCCGACATTCCCCTGACGAAGCGTCGATGTAGGGCAGAAGGACGGGGATGAGCTTGTCCGCCGCCCGCTTGAGCAGGCCCGAGCTGAATCCCAGGACCAGCGGTGAAGCCAGCACGACCACGTCGGCATCCAGGAAGGCCCGGAGGAGCTGGCCGTGCTGATCCTGGGTCGCACAGACTCCGGGCGTCTTCAACCAACAACCGAAACAGCCGCTGCACTGGCGCAGGTCCATGGAACGCAGCTCAAGCGTGTTCACGCCGTGCCCTTGCACGGTCAGCACTTGAGCCAGGCTTTGCAAATAGGTATCGAAGCGCGGGTCGGCCGGGTTGGAATTCCCATTCATGAGCAGGGCGTTCATGTCTTCCTCCTTGCTTTGCATTTCACGGTGGCAGACAGCATGGGCGCGGGCTCCAAGCCCGAGGCCATGGCTGCGCCGATCACGATGGCGCCCACCCGTTCCAGCTTGCGGTCCACCACATCGGGCTCGGGCCGGGGCAGCAGATTGGCGATGACCATGCTGGCCAGACCGTGGGTGTAGATCCAGAGATCCATGATCAGCTCGTCGCGCACCGCCGAGCTCAGGCGGCGAAGCTTGGGCGACTGATCCACGATG
>Ga0265330_10001437_pt1 | contig 13899 bp, 10 predicted proteins | sample 41919metaG_FD_202083 | JGI IMG/M metagenome (GOLD analysis project Ga0265330, IMG submission 202083) | Rhizosphere microbial communities from Carex aquatilis grown in University of Washington, Seatle, WA, United States - 4-19-19 metaG | ecosystem: Host-associated > Plants > Roots > Rhizosphere... | reverse complement strand
CGGACAGCAGATTGACCGTGTTGACGATGCCGATGGCGACTTCATCGAGCCCGAGTTCCTTCATATATAAAGGCGAATAGAAATACACCAAGCCCCAGAAGACCGACCATATCGGCAAAGCGGTTAAACTGACGCGTGCGTTCTCGTTCAGATCGCGGAATCTATTCATCGTCGGGCTCCGGAGCGGCAATGAGATTAACCTTATTTACCATCCCCGCTGCCCCATTGATAACCGTCTTGCTTTAAATAGAGTCGATATACACTGCACAAATAGACGGGCTTGCCCATATTCAGGTATTTTTTACCCGTATTCGGGCAAATTGATTGCATTTAGGCTATACTCTGACTATCCTCCCATTCGAGAAACGAGGCGCGGTGGACTTTCCCTGCATGACGCCCGAGCGGCGACGATACATCGAGGATAAGTACGGGCTCGATCGCGACGAGCTCGGCTCCCTCCTGGAAGAACTCTGGGCTTTCACCGACGAGACGACCGAGGACTTCGTCCTAAGACGCCACGGGGAACTCCAACGCGAAGGTCTGCGCAACGAGGCGATATATCGACGACTAGTCGCAGAAATCGCTGCCGGCCGCTTTCGCGGTCCCCGACTCTCCCTCCGGCAAGTCCGGCGGATCATCTACGGATAAGGAAAAAACATGTGCGGAATAATCGGCTATACGGGAAAGAAGAAGGCTATGCCCATCCTCATGCGGGGCTTAAAGCTCCTCGAGTACCGGGGCTACGACTCCTCGGGCATTTCCCTCGGCGCGAAGGGACAGATCAGGACCTACAAGAAGGCGGGGAAGCTCGCCGAGCTCGAGTCGATCCTCCCCCCCGATCCCAAGGAAAGCTCGGGCATCGGGCACACGCGTTGGGCGACGCATGGCGCCCCTACCGACGCCAACGCCCACCCCCACGTCGGCTCGAGGGGCAAGGTGGCGGTCGCGCACAACGGCATCATCGACAACCACGCCGCGCTAAGGCGCGAGCTCGAGTCGGGCGGCGCGAGCTTCGCCAGCGAGACGGACACCGAGGTAGTGGCCCAGCTCATCGAGGCCCAGCTGAACGCCCATCCGTCGGCGGGGCCCGAAGCCGCAGTCGTATCGGCCCTAGCCAGGCTCCAGGGCACGTTCGGCCTCGCGATACTCTTCGCCGACTATCCGGGACTCGTCGTCGGGGCGCGCAACGGCAGCCCCCTCGTCGTCGGCATCGGCGAGGGCGAGTGCTTCCTCGCGAGCGACCCCTCCGCCTTCGGCGGCGCCGCTCGGGAAGCGGTCTTCCTCCGCGACGGCGAGATCGCCCTCCTCGGTCCCGGCACCTGGGAAACCAGGGACTTCGGCGGCGCGCGCCTCGACAAGGAAGCCGAGCCCCTCGACGCGTCGGCGCAGCCCGGCGAACTCGGCGACAGGCCCGACTGGCTCCTGAAGGAAATCCTCGAGGAGCCCGACGCGGCGCGGCGGGCCCTGGGCAACGGCGGGCGCCTGCTCAAGGACCTCGGCACGGCCAAGCTCGGCGGCCTCGGCCTCGAGCCGCGGGAGCTCCTCGGCTTCGAGCGCACCGTCCTCTTCGGCATGGGCTCGGGCCTCCACGCCGCGATGATCGGCGCGCGGCTCCTCGAGGACTGGGCTCGGATGCCGGCCCAGGCCCTCGACGCCTCCGAGCTCCGCTCCGCCAATCCCATAGTCGACGCGAAGACCCTCTACGTCGCGGTAAGCCAGTCGGGCGAGACCGCGGACACGATAGGAGCGGCGAAGGAGATCCTCACCAAGGGCGGCCGCGTCATCGGCGTGATCAACTCCGTCGGCTCGACCCTGGCGCGGCTCTGCGGCGGCGGCGCCTATGTGCACGCGGGCGCCGAAGTGTCGGTGGCGACGACCAAGGCCTTCGTGAACCAGGCCCTCGTCCTCGCCCTCCTCGCCCTCCTCCTCGGGAGGATGCGCTCCCTCTCGCTCTCGCGCGGCAGGCGCATCGTCGCCGAGCTCGAAGCCTTCCCCGAGCTCATCGCGAAGATCCTCGCCCTCGTGCCCGACATTTCCAGGATCGCGCAACGCGTTAGCGGGCAGGACCACGCCTTCGTCGTGGGCAGGGGGCCGCTCCTCCCCGCCGCCCTCGAGGGAGCCCTCAAGCTGAAGGAGCTCTCCTACGTCCACGCCGAGGGCTTGGCCGCTGGCTCCCTCAAGCATGGGCCCCTGGCCCTCGTGAGCGAGGGCACGCCCGTGTTCGTGCTCGCGTGCTCGGGCGACTCCTACGAGAAGACCCTGATCTCCGCTTCGGAAGTCCGCGCGCGGGGCGGCTTCATCGTCCTCGTCACGGACCTGGACGACCCCGAGGCGCGCTTCGATGAGCGCTTACTTCTTCCTTCCTTAGGCGCCCCCGCCGAAGGCGGCTCGGACCTCGCTCCCATCCTCGCCGTCCTGCCCTTCCAGCTCCTGGGTCGCGAACTCGCGCTGCTCCTCGGCCGCGACGTGGACAGGCCGCGCAACTTGGCCAAATCAGTCACTACGGAGTAATCCGGCAGGCCTTGCAATAAGCCCGCGAGCGGATGTATGGTCGCCTCGCACATTGGGGAGCCGAGATCGGTCGGCTGAGAGAGGGAGCTGAATTCCCTGACCCATGAACCTGATCCGGGCAATACCGGCGTAGGAAACTGTGGTCGCCTACACGCGCCTTCACGCGCAGCCCCCACGCTTCCACGCCATCCTCGGATCTCTGCAAGGGGATCGCCATGAAGCATCTTCTCACTATCGCGGGCAGCGACTCCTCGGGGGGAGCCGGCATCCAGGCCGACCTGAAGACTTTCTCGGCCCTGGGCTGCTACGGCATGAGCGTGATCTGCGCGGTTACCGCCCAGAACACCCGAGGCGTCGCCGCGAGCCGAATCCTCGATCCCGAGATCGTCGCGGCTCAGCTCGACGCCGTCTTCGACGACATCCGCGTCGACGCGGTCAAGATCGGCATGCTGGGCGACGCGGCGACGATACGCTGCGTCGCCGGCATCCTTCGCGAGCGCCGACCTCCGATCGTCGTGCTCGATCCGGTCATGGTCAGCAAGAGCGGCCATCGCCTCCTGGAGCCGGAGGCGGCTTCGGCCCTGCTCTCGCGGCTCTTTCCGATGGCGAGCCTCGTGACGCCGAACATCCCCGAAGCCGAAGCCTTCACGGGCAGCCGCATCGACGATGCCTCGCGGATGGAAACCGCGGCGAAGAGGCTCTTGGATCTCGGCGCGAGAGCAGTGCTCCTGAAGGGCGGCCACCTCGCGGGCGAGGCTACGGACATCCTCGTCGACGCCCAGGGGAAACGGGAATATTCGGGTCCGCGCATCGACGCGCGCCATACTCATGGCACGGGCTGCTCCCTCTCCTCCGCGATAGCCGCCCTCATGGCCCGGGGCTCCTCGCTCCGCGATGCCGTAGGCGAGGCCAAGGCCTGGGTAGCCCAAGGCATACGCGAGGGCCTCGATATAGGCTCGGGCTGCGGGCCCATCCACCACTTCCATGAATTCTACGACGCTGAAGGCAGGAAGCTATGAGGATCGACGATTCGGGCCCCTTCGCCCTCGCCTGCGTCTGGTTCGGGGCGGCGGTCTCCATGGCGGAGATCGCGACGGGAGCCCTCCTCGCGGACAGCGAGCCCGCCCTGGGCATGGCTGCCATCGTCGCGGGACACCTCTTCGGAGCGGCCCTCATCTTCGCCGCCGCCTGGATATCCTGGAAACGGAAGGAGAACGCCATAGAGGTATGCGGCGGGACTTTCGGAGCCCTGGGGCCCCGGCTCTTCGGTATCCTCAACGTCGTTCAACTCGTCGGATGGACTGCCGTCATGATCGTCGTGGGAGCGCGAAGCATGGATACGGTCGCAGTTACCGCCTTCGGCATCCGCGCCGAGATCGCCTGGCGCCTCGCCATCGGCATCATCGTCCTCGCCGTGGCGATCGCCGGCTTCGGGCGTATGGGCGCGGTCGGCGTCATATCGGTGGCGGCCTTGGCCTGCCTCTGCGCCCTCCTCTCGGCCGCCGTGTTCTTCCCCGGCTTCCTCCCCGGAACTCGCCTCGAGCCGATAGCCGCCCCCGCCATCGGCCAAGCCGCGCCGCCGGTCCGCATGCCCTTCGGCGACGCCCTCGAACTCGCGGTGATCATGCCGCTCTCCTGGCTCCCCCTCGTAGGCGACTACGTGAAGGGCGCCAAGCGAGGGCGGCGATCCTGCCTCTCGGCCGCTCTGGCCTACACGGCTGGCGGCGTCTGGATGTATTCCCTCGGCTTTTTCTCGGCGCGCCTCCGCGGCAACGCCGATCCCGTGGGGCTTTTAGGCGGGGCCTTGGCCCTGCCCGCCCTGGCCGTCGTCCTCCTCTCCACGGTCACGACGGCCTTCCTCGACGTCCGCTCCGCAGGCATATCGCTCTCGACCGCCGCGCCGCCAGCGGGCCCGGGCTTCGGAACAATCGCCTCGGGCCTCCTCGGGATCGCCCTCGCCCTCGTCGCCCCCGTGGAGCGCTACGAGACATTCCTCGCCTTCATCGGAAGCGTGTTCGCGCCCCTCTACGCGGTCATCTTCGCCGAGGACGCCATCGCGCGCTATATTCCGCCGTCCCGGTCCGGGCGCTCGATGCCCCGCGCATTTGCCGCCTTCGGATGCTGGGCTGCCGGCGTACTTCTCTACGTGCTGATCTCATCCCGCCCGACGCCGCTCGGCGCGACGATTCCGGTGATGGCCGCGGTATCCCTCGCTTATTGCCTGCTTAGGATAGGAGGATTGAAATGGGAAGCATTCCGCGCATCGAAGGCTTGATAGGGAAAGTCCGCGGCTCCTCGCCCCTCGTCCATCACCTGACGAACTTGGTGACGATGAACGACTGCGCCAACGCGACGCTCGCCATCGGGGCCTCGCCGGTCATGAGCGCCTCGGAGCTCGAGGCGCCCGAGCTCGCCGCCCTCGCTTCGGCTCTCGTGATAAATATGGGCACGCCCGACGACGCCCAAGTCCGCTCCATGCTAGCCGCCGCCCGCGTAGCCCGTGAGAGGTGCATACCTATCGTCTTCGATCCCGTCGGGGCGGGGGCCACCGAATACCGCCGCAAGCTCTCGGTTCGCCTCCTGGACCAATGCGGAGCGACTATCGTCAAGGGCAACGCGGCCGAGATCGCCTTCCTGGCCGGCCTTTCTTCGTCCCAGCGGGGCGTCGATTCGCTCGAGGGAGCGGAGGCTATCGAGAGGACGGCGCGAGCGGCGGTATCGGTCGCGCGCCGCGCATCCTGCGTCGTCGTGGCGACCGGAGCGATCGACGTCGTAGCCGATTCGGGCGGCGCATGGACGATCGAAGGCGGGTGCCCCGAGCTGGGCAGGATCTGCGGCTCGGGCTGCATGGAAGCATCCGTCGCCGCCTCCCTCGCGGCAGTCGCGTCCTCGTCGGGCGCCCGCTCCCCGGGCACCTGTTCCTCGGGTGCGCTCGAGGCGGCTATCTCCGCCTCCCTCGTCTTCAAGTTGGCGGGAGAAGCGGCGCTATCCTCTCCCTCCGCCGCCCGCGGCCTTTCCTCCTTCCGTTGGGCATTCATGGACGCCCTCTCCGCGATAGGCGACGAAGCCCTCGACGCGGCGACGCTCTCGAGCGGAAGCGGCGGGAGGTACCGCTATGTCCGGCTCTGATTTCAGGGGGAGACTCGACGCCTGCCTCTGCCTCGTGACGGATCGCTCCTTCGTACCTGAAGCCCGCTTCCTCGATACGGTCGCGGCCGCCATCGAGGGCGGCGCGACCATAGTCCAGCTCCGCGACAAGGGAGGGAGGAGCGACCGCGCCGTCTACGAGGAGGGGCGGAGGCTCCGCGCCCTCTGCGCGGAACGCGGAGTTCCTTTCATCGTCGACGACAGGCTCGACTTGGCCATGGCCCTCGATGCCGACGGCGTACACCTCGGGCAGGACGATCTGCCCTTGAGCGTAGCGCGCGGCCTCTGGAAGGCCGACGCCATCTACGGCGCCTCCGCCTCGTCGATCGAAGAAGCGCTCGCGGCCGAGCGCGAGGGCGCGGACTACGTCGGCGTCGGCGCGGTCTTCCCCACGGCCACCAAGAGCGACGCGCGATGCACGGGCCTGGCCGGCCTGGGCGAGATCGTAGGCGCCGTCGGCATACCCGTCATGGCCATCGGAGGAATCGGGATCGGGAACGCCGAGGAAGTCATGGCCTCGGGCTGCGCCGGGCTCGCCGTCGTCTCGGCGATCTGGGCGGCAGGGGATCCGCGGGCGGCAGCCAAGGACCTGGCGCGCATGGTAAGGTCAGGAAGATGCAGCAGAGCATGAGCGGCGGCGCGAGCCGAGGGATGAATCCGAGCGCCGGGCGGATCCGCGCCGTCCTCTTCGACAAGGACGGGACCCTCGTCGATTCCCTCGGGCCCTGGGCAGAAGCCCTGCGACTCGTCTGCCGCGAGCTGATCGATCGCGCCGCGCCCGCGGCGATGCCCTTGCCCGAGCGGCGGGTAATCGAGGAGAAGGCCCTCGCCTCCATCGGCATCCGAGGCGAAGTCGTCGCGCACGACGGGGCCCTCGCCGTCGGCCCCTCCGAATCGGTACTCAAGGCGCTGCGACTCTCGCTCGACGGGGCGCTCGGCGGCAGCCGCGAGAGCCGACGATTCGGGGTTGATGTCGCGGAAATCCTCGGCTCACTGTATCCCGCCGGGATTCCGCCCTGCCGCCCGATGCCGGGAGCCGACGGGGCCTTGCGCGCGTTAGTTGAGCTCGGAATACCCATCGGTCTCGCGACTTCCGACGACGAGGCCACGGCCCTGGCGCAGCTGGAGGAATTCGGCTGGAGGCATCTGTTCGCCTTCCTGTCCTTCGGGGATACTTCTCCGCGGCCCAAGCCGGACCCCTGGGCGGCGCTGGAATTCGCCCGCGTCGTCGGCGTAAGCCCGGGATCGGTGGCAGTGGTCGGAGACAGCCCCGCCGATCGCGAGATGGCCTTCTCGGCGGGCGCCCTCCTCTTCGTGGAGATCGTCGATTCCCTCGCGGGGCTGACCGATGAACTCTTCGGCGCGGGATCCAATCCGCGCGCGGATCCAAGGCAATGAGGGATCGCCGCAATCGTTACGGCGGCTCTGATCTATTATCGAATGAAAAAACGCACGGGAACTATATGGAAATGAACATTGACAGCATTTGCATTCAGATTATAATTGCCTCCGCTTCGCATTAATCGCTCCCCACGTAAAGGTTTAAAGGCAAAAATGAGAAAATCAATATCACCAATCGTCGCGGCGCTCTTGGGTTCGCTCCTCGTTTCAGCGGGCGCCTATTGTCAAACCGTTTCGAGTTCGCCGCCGGAGCTGAAAGTTCAAACCGGGCACTCCTGGTGGGTGGAATCCGTAACTTTTTCTCCCGACGGAAAGTATGCGTTGTCTGGATCCGTTGATAATACGCTCAAGCTCTTGGATGTCGCGAGCGGCAAGGAGCTGAGGACTTTCACAGGTCATTCGGACAAGGTATTTTCCGTAACTTTCTCCCCGGACGGGAAGTACGCGCTCTCAGGCTCGCAGGATAAATCGATCAAGCTATGGGACTTGGGCAGCGGGAAGGAGCTCAGGACCTATAATGGACATACAGGCTGGGTCTATTCCGTAGCCTTCTCCCCCGATGGGAAATACGCCCTCTCCGGCTCTGGCGATAGGACGCTCAGGCTTTGGGACATAGCCAGCGGTAAAGAACTAAGATTCTTTAGCGGCCACTCCAAGGAGGTCTATTCAGTATGCTTCTCCCCGGATGGCAAATACGCACTCTCCGGTTCCGCTGATGCGACGATCAGACTCTGGGATATATCGACCGGAAAAGCGTTAAGGATTTTTATTGGTCATTCGGAAGAAGTACGTTCCGTGGCTTTTTCCCCGGACGGCAAGTATGCGCTCTCCGGCTCCGGCAAGCGGTATGCCGGAGCCGGTGCTCATGATAACTCGCTCAAACTCTGGGATATCAATAACGGCAAAGAGCTGAAGACTTTTACAGGGCATGCCAAGGTGGTCAATTCCGTAGCTTTCTCCCCGGACGGCAAATATGCGCTCTCTGGCTCCGACGACAATACGGTCAAGCTCTGGGATATCGCCGACGGGAGAGTGATCAAGACCTTTACCGGGCATCCGAGGATGGTGTATTCGGTAGCCTATTCCCCGGATGGCAAGTACGCGCTCTCAGGCTCATTCGATAAATCGATCAAGCTCTGGGACATAGCGAGGGGCAAAGAATTATGGACTCACGGCGGTCAGACCAACAAGGTCAATTCGGTGGCCAGTTCTCCGGACGGGAAGTACGCGCTCACCGGTTCCGCAGATAATTCGCTCAAGCTTTGGGACATAGCCAATGGTAGAGAGCTAAAAACATTCATTGGGCACTCCGCCCCGATTTACTCCGTGGCCTTTTCACCGGACGAAAAGCTCGCGCTCTCCGGCTCCTCTGATTATACGCTCAAGCTATGGGACATAGCCAGCGGGCAGGAACTGAGAACGTTCACCGGACATTTCGGCATGGTTAATTCCGTCGCCTTCTCTCCAGACGGGCGCTACGCACTCTCCGGTTCCGCTGATGCAACGATCAGACTCTGGGATATATCGACCGGAAAAGCGTTAAGGATTTTTATTGGTCATTCGGAAGAAGTCCATTCCGTGGCTTTTTCCCCGGACGGCAAGTATGCGCTCTCCGGCTCCTCTGATTACACGCTCAAGCTATGGGATATAGCCAGCGGGAAAGAAATGAGGACATTCATCGGGCACTCCGCATCAGTCACTTCAGTGGCTTTCTCTCCGGATGGTAAGTATGCACTTTCGGGTTCTTGCGAGGATCCACATTCCGGCGACAGGGGAACGCTCAAGCTCTGGGATATCGCGACCGGCAAGGAGGTGCGAACCTTCGCCGGTCATTTATATAAAGTATCCTCAGTATCCTTTTCGCAAGACGGAAAACATGCGCTCTCCGGCTCCTGGGATAATACTCTTAAAATCTGGGATATCGCGAACGGCAGAGAGCTTGCGACTTTAACGGGGCATTCCGACTGGATTCTGTCCATAGCCGTTGTTCCGAACGGGAAGTACGCGCTCTCATGCTCCAATGATAGCACGATGAAGCCCTGGAACATCGCCACCTGCGAATGCATCTATACCGCCCTGGCCAGCGCCGACGGCGCCGAGTGGCTGGTCTTTACGCCCGACGGCTATTGGGACGGCAGCCCGAACTGCGGCGTCCTGATCGCCATGGCGAGGGGATTCGAGGTATGGAACATCGACCAATTCGCCGTCCGTAACAATCGTCCCGACATCATCCTCCAGCGCCTCGGGAACGCGGAAGCCGGGCTCGTCGATCACTATCGAGCCCAATACGAGAAACGCCTCCGCCGTTTGGGCCTTTCGGAAGCGGACCTGACGCAGGATTACCGCGTTCCCTCAGCGGCCATCACATCGGCGAAGCAAAACGATAAGTTCCTGGATATAGCCCTCTCGTTCAAGGCCGCCGGTAAAGCCTTGAGACGCTACCAGATCTTCGTAAACGATGTCCCCCTTTTCGGCTCGCTCGGAAAAACCATATCCGGCGATGCCGCGTCGGCAACGGAACGGATCGAGCTCTCCGCGGGCGACAATAAAGTCGAGGTTTCCTGCATGGACGCCAGCGGCGCCGAGAGCTTCCGCGTTCCCCAGTATTTTTCCTGGGACGGCAAGACTTCTCCCAATCTCTATTTCTTGGCGTTCGGAGTATCCGCCTATCACGATCCCTCGATACGAAGCTTGCGCTACCCGGCCAAGGACGCCCGCGACCTTGAATCAGCCTTCAAGGCCATGGAAGGAAAGGGCTTCAATAAAGTGTTCACTCGGGTCTATACCGACGCCCAAGTGACGAAAACATCCATAGCTCAGGCGAAGGACTTCCTCAAGACCGCCTGCCCCGACGATACTCTTGTGCTCTTCATCTCGGGCCACGGAATACAGATCGGAGGCGGATTACAGAGCACAGCCTCGACGCAAAACGGAAAAGGCCTTGCGGTCACGGGGACCAGCTCTCCGAAATCCTCCGGTTCTACGTACTACTACGTCACGGCCGACGCCAAGCTCTCTGATATCCCCGGCACTGCCGCGGATTTCGACACCATCGAGGAACTCCTTCAGGGCGTCGGCCCCCGGCAGAAGCTCTTCCTGATGGACACATGCGAATCAGGCGAAGCCGATGCCCAAAGCCCGCGTATCGCCGTCGCCTCCTCAGGAACTAAAGGCCTCTTCGCGCGCACGCTCGCCCCCGAGAGCACTCGAGGGCTCGCCGTCCTTCCGAAAGCCGTCGCCCAAGCCGCCGTTGAAAAGGACCGCTACATCTACAACGACCTCGTGCGCCGTTCCGGAGCCATCGTCTTCTCGTCGTGCCGCGGGAACGAAGCCTCGCTCGAAGCCGATGAATGGCGGCAGGGCGCCTTCACCGCGAAGATTCTCTCGGCCTTCAAGGACCCCTCCGCCGATGCGAACGGCGACGGAAGGATCTCCGCGGACGAGCTTCGCAATTATGTCGCATCGGAGGTCCCCAAATTCGTCAAAGCCCTGGACCCGGCAGCCGAGCAGCATCCCACGGTCGATCGCGATAATATCTACGAGAAATTCAGCTTCCCCACCCTCGGCCCGTCGGCGAAGGCCGTTGGGACACAAGGAGCCGCTGCTGTGCCTGCTGTGCCTGCTGTGCCTGAGAAAGAATTGGACACGAGGGCGCCGTTTGATGATGTATATTGGGGGAAAACCGACGACGGCTGGTTCCGTTTCGCGTTATACCAGGAATCCCGGGATAGCTCTGGAGTGTATTCGCCTCCACATAAGGTGCCGGTCGCGTCGCGACTCGTGATCGATCTGCGCAAGGTCTCCGGCGATCCGAGCCTCATGTTCGGATACGTCGCGGAAGGCGCGGAAGGCGGGAAATACAAGCTTAAAATCAACGATGCGGGCCAATACGAAGTGAGTCGCGTCTCGTACGATTGGAGTTCACAGGTTATAGCGAGCGGCAAGATCGAAGCGAAAGCGGTAGGCACCGCCATCTCCACTGTCCTCGAATGGACGGATTCCGGATTGACGTTCACGATCGACGGCGAGCGGGTATGCGTGGAGGGAACACCCCTGATAAAGGGAGCGGTACGGCTCATGGAGTACAACGCCTATCTATACAAGGCCCAAGGCCCGCTATCCGAGGGTAAGATCGAGGTGAGGCTCAGGCTGTCGAATTAAGGCTGCTGTCGCGCTTCGCCCTCTGTAGGCTGGCAAGCCACGGATCGAGGCGATTCACCGCGCGATCGCGAGACGCGCGCGACGATAAAATAGCTCAATACGGTTAAGGCGAGGGAACACTGAGCCTCAGCATGCAAGGCGAACCAGAGAAATAGCCGAAGAATTCTCAAGTCGGCAAGATCCTTCGGTTACTTGGCGATCATCACCTGTATGATCTGGATGATCGGGAAGATGATGCAGACGATGATGAAGGTGACCTCGAGGGCGACCATGCGGCTTTCGCCCGCGTCGGCCTTGACCATGTCGTAGACGTCCTGGAGGGTGTCCAGGCGACGCTCGACCGACCACTTCCAGCCCTCGGTGTTGAAGATCGCGCAGAGCCGGGCGTAGATCTGGCCGAGGTAGTAGTCGCCGATGATCTTCGACGAGTTCTCGAGGTTCTCGAGGATGAAGAGGGCGTCGAAGCGGAGAGCCTGTATGTGGGCGACTTTAACCTGGGCCTTGCCCCGGCCGCGCATCAGCCTCCGCGACATCCTGCGGCCTCCCGCGGACATGAGCCTCACGACGTCCTCCGCCTCGTCGAGCCAGGAGTCCAGGAGATTGTCGAGGACGCGGAGCTCGAGGAGCTGGTAGTTCGCGTGCTCGGCTATGAGGAGGAGATCCTCGTAGTCGCCCCTCGGGTCGATGATGATGCATCGGTCGAGGTCGAAGACGGCGAGGTCCCCCTCGCGGTAGCTGAAGGGCGTGCCGAGGGTCGCGGCTATCTGGCTCGAGTGGAGGCCCGCTCCCGGCTCCTCGCCGATGAGGAGGGTCGCGCAGTAGTCGCGGTTGCGCTCGATGAAGCTCTCGGGATCCTCGCCGCATTCGAGGAAGCAGTACGCGAGGTAGGACTCCCGGTCCATGCCGCCCAAGGGGCATGGCTCGGTCACCGCCGGCCTCAGCGCCTCGAAGAGCCGCGCGAAGCCTTCCTCGGCGTACTCCGCGACGGAGAGGCTCCGGCCCTGGGACTCGATCCTCCAATCCTTGAGGCCGTGCAGCCGGCTCATCGGGAGCCGCGCCTTGGCCCGCAGGACCATCGTGACGACGCCCTCCTCGTAGATCTTGGCCTGGGATGAAAGGCAGTCCAAGCCACCCAAGTCCCCGCACTCGGGCTCCCCGAGCTCGAGGACGAGGGGCGTAGGCAGGGTCAGGGAGGCGGGCGTATCCCGCCGCTTGGCCACGCCGAAGTCGGGGTGGGCGGGCAGGAGCTTCGACACCTTGTCGAGGTCGATGCTGCGCCCGACGTCGTAGAGGTTGAAGAACACGGACTCGACGAGGAGGCTCTGGTCCGCGGAGGCGCGCCTGTCGAGGCGTCGGGCGATCCTGCGGTTGCCGCGGCGGCGCTCCGCCGGACGGGATCCCTTCTCCTGCGCCGGCCCCGCGTTGGCGGGCCGAGGCCCCGCGTTATTCGACAGAGGTCCCGAGTTCGGGGGCCGCGGGCTGCCTGGAACGGACCTGCGTCCCATCAGGGCATCGAGGAGGAGACCTCGACGCGCGGCGGCACTTCGCGGTCCAGCACGTGGAGGACGAGGACGTCGCCCTCGGGCAGGACGTAGGGAGCGGAGAAGGCGCCGCCGGGGTGGTTCACGGTCACGATCGGGCTCGCATCGCCCGAGGGGCTCCGGGACTCTAGGGAAACCTTGAGGGGATAGGGATACTCGGGCAGGTCGCGCTTGTAGATCCCCGCGACCTGGCCCTTCTCGGCGTGCGGGGAGGAGAGGGTCACGGATACTCGCGCGTTAGGCGGAATCATAGAGCCGGGGGTGGGTGTCTGGGCCACGACCGCTCCGGCCCTCTCGCTCTTGCCCGCGGCCCGCATGGAGAAGTTGACGACGAGGTCGGTCTTCTCGACAAGGAGGAGGGCCTCGTCGATGGAGAGGCCGGTGAGGTCGGGCACCCTGACCTGGGCCTTCTCGGGGCCGCGGCTGACGACGAGCTCGAGTTGGGTCGGGCCGCCGATCTCGGTCTCGGGCAGGGGCTTCTGCTCCAGGATGGTACCCGCGGGCGCCTTGTCGAAGACGTAGACGGGAGGCTCCTTGACCGAGAGCAGGGGGCGCGCGCCCGCGAAGAGGGTCTGCAGGTGGATCTTGGCCTCGTTGACGTCCTGGCCCACGAAGTTCTCGACCTTGTCGGCGACGGAGCCGCGGCTGACGGTGATCGCGATGCGCCTTCCGGCCTTGACTATGGCGCCGGGCGAGGGGCTCTGGTCGACGATCTTGCCCCGGTCCATGGGGTCGTCCGTGAAGCGGAGGGCCACCCGCGGGTAGAGCTCCTTCTCCTGGAGCTTCACGAGGGCCTGGGCGAGCTCCATGCTCTTGACGTCGGGGACCATCGTCTGCTCGGCGCCGCGGAGGCTGAGGAGGAAGGCCGAGATGCCGGCTACGATCATGAGGACGATGACGGCGCCGAAGCCGTAGGCTATGACGCGGTAATGCTCTCGGTCGAAGGACTCGATCTTGCGCAGGTCGACGGGCAGGGTGGGGAGGCGTATGTCGGACAACTTGGGTATCTTGGGAATCTTGGGCAGCTTAAAGTTGAGCTTCATCGGCGATCCGCATCCTTGGCGCGGGGGGATTTACGGAAGCGGCTCCCCCGCGAGCGACGGCCCCCCGAGGACGGTGCCCGAGAGGTCCCGCATCC
>Ga0265330_10001434_pt1 | contig 13912 bp, 8 predicted proteins | sample 41919metaG_FD_202083 | JGI IMG/M metagenome (GOLD analysis project Ga0265330, IMG submission 202083) | Rhizosphere microbial communities from Carex aquatilis grown in University of Washington, Seatle, WA, United States - 4-19-19 metaG | ecosystem: Host-associated > Plants > Roots > Rhizosphere >... | reverse complement strand
TGGAGGGCTGTCTTTGGAAGAGCAGCTGTTCTTGCAAGATCTTGCGCGAACGCGGGCGCGAGGTTGGCGGCGTTCCCCCAGCGGCTCTTCGACCAGCGCGCCTCGTACGGGTGAATCACGCCGAGCACGCCCCGCATGGCACGGAGCGCGATCGGGCGCGCAGCGGCGACATCCTTCTGCTCGAGCCGATCCTCGAGCTCGTCGTAGAGCTCGAACCGGCCCGACGCGGCCACCAGCCGGTAGCGGCCCACCTTCACGCCGCGGGCGGTCTGGCCGTCGATGGTCATGGCCGCCCGGGGAGTCGCGGGGAGCTCGTCCCAGGCGAGCGGCACGAGCGACGTCCCCTGGATGAGCGCGCCCGGGTGCTCGCCCGCGAGATCCAGCGCCGCGAGGTCGACGCCCGCGAGATCGAGCATGGTCGGGTACAGATCCATGATCTCCACGTCCGTCCGCACCACCTTGCCGGCCGGAAGCCGGCCGGGCGCGCGGATGATGAGAGGGACGTGGGTCAGCTCTTGATACACCGAGTGCCCGTGTCCGAAGCGCCCGTGCTCGCCGAACTCGTCGCCGTGATCCGAGACCACGATGATCGCCGACCGGTCGTAGAGGTGCGCGGCCTTCAGATCGGCGATGAACACCGCGAACAGGGCGTCGCTCTGCGAGATCTCCCCGTCGTGCAGGGCCTCGAGGTAGGCCTTGTCGTTGTCGTCGATCTGGAGCTTGCCGGCCCCGATGAGCCCGAGCTGAACTCCCGTCAGCGCCGGCTTGAGCGGACCCCGGTAGGGCTTGTTCCAGTACTTCTTGAGGAACTCGGGGCGCGGCGTGTACGCCACGTGCGGCTCCACCGTCGCGAGGTACGCGAACTCGCGGCGTCGGGCGTTCTGCAGCACCCACGGCTTGGCGGTCTTCCACAGGTAGTCGGCGCCGTTCGGGAGGTTCTCGCGAATGAAGTTGCGGTAGGCGTCCCAGCCGCGATCGAAGCCCCACTTGTTCGAGACGTAGCCGTTCGACGAGAACAGCGCGGTCTTGAAGCCCTTCTTCTTCAGCTCCTCGGCGATGAAGCCCACCTCGCGCGACAGGCGCGCCTCGTGGGCGATGGCCTTGTGCACCGGCGGGTAGACGCCGGTCAAGAGCGAGGCGTGCGATGGCAACGACCAGGTGCCCGGCACCTGTGCCCACGCGAACCGGGTGGCGTCCGCCGCGAAGGCGTCGTAGTTGGGTGTCTGCACCCGGGTCTCGGGGTTGTTGGCCCGTACCTTGTCCGCCCGCAACGTGTCGACCATCCACACGAAGATGTGATCGATGGGCGTCCGCCCGAGGGGCGGATCGGGGGCCTGGGCGGCGGGCGGCGCGCTGACCACCACCCGGGGGCTCGCCCAGTGCACCGTCCCTCCACGCGAGATGAGGTCGATGCGCACCGCCTCGGGGCCGTCGGCGGCCGGCGCGGCGAGCGGCAGGTCGGCCTCGGTCCAGCTGGCACCCGCCGCGGCCTCGAGCAGCCGGCGCGGCGGCGCGCGATCGGACGAGATCCGGACCTCGGCGCGGGCGCCCGGGCTCGCGCTGCCGTAAGCGAAGACCAGGTGGGCCGCCGCTGGAACCTGAACGAAGTACGAGATGCGGCTCGAGCCGGTGGCGCCGGCACCGACCGCGAGGGACAGGGCCGGCCTCGCGACGCCGCCCAGCGCGACCTGGTCGACCGACACCGGACGGCTGCCGGGCGACGGCGGGGGCTCGGTCGCGGGACCGAAGGTGAGCTGCGTGAAGGCGGCGGCGCTGCGCTTGCCCGCGATGGTCGCGGCTGACCTGAAGGTGAACCGCAGCCGGGCGTCTCCTGCCTTCTGGGCGGTCGCAGGCACCCTGACCTCGTAACGACGACCATGACCGGCGTCGAGGTCGAGGGTCCCGAGGGATCGGTCGTTGAAGAACAGCGTGCACTTCTGGCCTGGGGCGAGCGCCCGCGCCGTGAAGGTGACCACCGCGTCGACCGGAGCCGCCCCCGACCTGGTGGGGGCGCCGCCGGCACCAGCAGGACCTCTCGCGTCGGCCACGCCGGCGACGCCGCCGACACCGGCGACGCCTCCCCCAGCGCCCCCGGTGCCCGCGCCGGCGTCGAGCGCGGGCAGGGACATCAGGGACGACAACCCCAAGGTGAGCGCGGCCGGGTGGCCCTGGTCGGACCCATCGACCAGCCAGGCGGTCTTCCAGCCACCGTCGATGTACTTCAGGAGATCGGGAGAGCCAGCGTCCACGATCAGGTGATCCTTCACGTACGAGGCGGCGTGGACCCGGTTGGCCAGCAGATCCATGGTGGTGTGCGCCACGGTGTGCGAGATGCCCGCGTCGGCGGACGCGGACGCGGCCCCATCCGCGTGCGCGTGCCCGCCGCCCGCCCCGACGAGCAGCAGCATCGCGGCGAGCGCGCGGGCCCTCGCGGGGCGCCACCTCGTCGCCCGCGCCGTCGACGCATCCCGCTCCGTTACCTCGGAACCACGCGGGGAGCAGGTCGGGGCGGCGCACTGACGCAAGGGTCGGGAGTTATCGTGTCGTGCGTCGGACGTCAAGTTCCGGGCCCACCGGAGACCGTTTGTATTGTCTGGCGCGGGGTCGCGTGGTAGCTGCATGAAAGCGCCGGTGCCGAAGTCGCCTTCATCCAGGGTCAAGTTGGGCCCCATCGCTGCGTCGACGCTGGCAGGATTTCTCGGGGCGGGTGCCTGCGACGTGGTCGCCACCATGGTGCGGGCGGCCGGTCCGCGTTCCTTCGGCGCAGTCTGCCTGGTGGCCCTCGGTCTCTACGGGCTCGCCGGGCTCTGCCTCGGCGCCCTCGGCGCCGCGCTGGTGTGGGGCTCCGTCTCGGCGATTCCAGGCCGCTGGCCACGCATCCGCTACGACGAGTGGTTCGACCGCGCGGTGACCACCGGATTGCTCTCGGGCCTGGTCACGATCGCGACCCTCGCGGCGGCCGTCGCGCTCGGGCACCAGCGCATCGCCCGTCCCATGCAGAGCGACCGACTGGCGACCATCGCGGTGGGTGGCCTCGTGTTGCTGGCCGCTCCGGTCGCGATCGCGCTCGGCCTCGCCGTGAGCCGGCCCATCGGGCGGTGGGTGACACCACGCCTGCCGCGCCACGAGCGCATGGGCACGACCGGCGTGGTGCTGCTCGCCTGCGTGGTCGCCGGAATCCTGGCGGCCGTCGCGGCCTTCTCGCGCGCCGACTGGCGCGTGCTCGATCTGTCGCCGTTCGTGGCGCTCGCCATCGCGCTCGTCCTCGGGCTCGCGCATGGGCTCTACTGGTACCGATCGGCCGACGGGAGGCGGCGGGCCCGCGGGCTCGAGCGGAGGCTCGCCGGGGCTCCCTGGGTCGTCCCGTCCGCCGAGCTCGGGCTCGTGGCGGTGATCCTGGCGGCGCTGTGGGGGGCCGCACACCTCGACGCGGCTTCCCCGGCGTTCCGGGCCATCGACGACGGATCCCTCGGGCTGCGTCTGGGGCTTCGGCTGGCTCGCGCCGCCACCGATCGCGACGGCGACGGGTTCTCGGACCGCTTCGGGGGCGGGGACTGCGACGATCGCTCGGCAGAGATCCACCCCGGCGCCGAGGACATCCCGGGCAACGGCATCGACGAGAACTGCGAGGGGGGGGATGCCGTCCCCGAGGCCGAAGCAGAGGACGACGCCGACCTCGACCACCCGGCGCCGGTCGGTGACCGGCCGGCCTCGCACGAAGGCTCGCGCGAAGGCTCGCGCGAAGGCTCGCGCGATCGCCACGCCCCGAGCCCGGAGGCGGCCCGGACCGAGGCCACCGCCGTCGACTCCGGTGGGCCACCCAGCAGCGACGAGGGCGGCCCACGGCCACCGGAGTCGACGGCGGCGAGCCAGCCGGCGCCGGCGGCCGAGCGAGCGGCGGGGCCGTTTCGTGGCAACATCTTGCTCATCACCATCGATGCCCTGCGGGCCGATCGCCTCGGGGTGGCCGGCTACGAGCGGCCCGACGGACACTCGCTCACGCCCAACCTCGACGCCCTGGCCCGCCGCGGCGCCTACTTCCGGCGGGTGTGGTCTCAGGCCCCGAATACGCCCCGCTCGTTCCCGTCGATCTTGACCAGCCAGATCCCTTCGGGCGTCAAGTGGGACAAGCCGAGCGTGAACTATCCCCAGGTCCTGGCCTCGAACCGCAGCATGTTCGAGGACCTCAGGGCGGCGGGGCTGACGCCGCTCGGGATCTTCTCGCACTTCTACTTCACGCCGGATCGGGGGATCAGCAAGGCCTTCGCGGAGTGGTCGAACGACGGGGCCGGGACCATCGCCGAGTCCAACAAGGACATCGCCTCGCCGCGCCTCGTGCCGCGGGCGGTGGCGCGGCTCAAGAAGGCGGCGAGCCGGCACGAACGGTTCGTCCTGTGGACCCACCTGTTCGAGCCGCACTCGAGCTACATGACCCACAAGGAGTTTCCACCCACCGGCCTCGGCGGGGTGGCGGGCTTGATGGAGAAGTACGATCTCGAGATCGCGTACGTCGACTCGTGGATAGGCAAGCTGCTGGGGGCGCTCGACGAGCTCGGGCTTCGCGACAGCACCACGGTGGTGGTCATGGCCGATCATGGCGAGGCCTGGGGCGAGCACAAGGCCTTCTTTCACGGGCAGGATCTCTTCGACGAGCAGCTGCGCATTCCCCTCATCATCGCGGTCCCGGGCCAGGACCCGGTCGTGCGCAGCGAACCGGTCGCGGCGATGGACGTGGCGCCCACGTTGCTGGCGCTGGTCGGTGCCCCGATTCCGAGATCGTTCCGCGGGCGGAGCTTGTTGCCGCTCATCGAGGGGGCGTCGCTGCCACCGCGGCCGGTGTACGCCGAGTTGATGCCCGCCACGGCCTGGCCCCACCACGCGATGATGATCATCGACGACGACAAGAAGCTGATTCACCGGATCAGCGAGCGCCGGTGGGAGCTCTACGATCTGCGCACCGATCCCGGGGAGAAGAAGAACCTCACGGACGACGGCGCCTACCGGGCGACCTTCGACCGGCTGCGCGCGCGACTCCTCGCCTACGAGGAGCGCAAGCGCTGACCGCGACGACGCCCCGGAATGCCGCTGGACGGGCCCGGGGTGGGCGCGGGCGCGGGCGGTGGCTCGACGGCGGGAAGGCCGGGCGAGAAGGCGGGGGAGATCGGAGCCGACGGGGCTCTGGGCCCCGGCCGCGCACACGACAGGTTCGGGGCCCGCCCGCTCACGAACCGCTCGGCCAGGTCGAGGTTGCTGGCGCCAGGCGTCTCGGCGGCGCAGCGGAGGAACTGACACCAGTGCGGATCGTCGACGGCGCCGGCCAGGGCCGCCTGCTCCCAGGCGGCGCAGGCCCGACGGGGCTGCCCGGCTTCCTGCCAGACGACCGCCACCCGAGCGGCCGCGCGCACCTTGTCGCCCGAATAGAAGACCAGATCCTCGAGCTTGCTGGCGGCGCTGTCCACCCGACCCGCGAGCGCCTCGATGCGCGCCGCCAGCTCCAGGGAATCCGGCGAGGTCGGATCCTCGGCGAGCAGATGCACGGCGAGCTCCCGTGATCGCGGGCCGGCGGCCAGCACCTCCGGGTGTCGACGAGCCGCCGGCATCAGCCGCCGCGCCAGGGTGGGACCACGATACAGATCCCGCCATGGATCGTCGTCGGGTGGCTCGGGGGGGACGACCCCGGCCGGGAGTGCCCGCGGCAAAGCTGGAGGGCGAGGTGGGGTCGGAGCCGGATTCGGATTCGCCGCGAGCGCGGGCGTCACGGCCGCGGATGCGGCGGGAGTCGGAGACGCCGGCGCGGGCAAGGCGGTCGGCGGCGACACCCCGGTGGCGGGCGGGGGCGGCTCGGGACCTTCCGCCCCCGGGGCGAGGGCGCCCGGCGCGCTCGAAGGGACCCCTGACGGCGAGGTGCCCTCACCCGGAGCGCCGGCCACCCGCGCGCTCCGGCGCCTCTCGTCGAGTCGCCGGGCGAGATCCGCTGGCCCGTGCACGCGCGCGGCCGCCCACGCGCGATCGAGGACGGCCGGCCTGGCTCCCCCGGCGGCGAGGTAAGCCTCCGAGAAGGTGGCGAGGACCTTCCCTGGGAGCTCGGTCAGGGCCTCCTCGAGCGTGGGCAGATCGAGATCCCCCACCGCGGCCCCCCACACGGCGCGGAAGCGAAAGGTCATCCCACCCATGCCGTCGCGCTCCGCGTGTCGATACTCCTCCTCGGCCTGACTCGACTGGCCCATGGCCAGCCAGGTATCTCCTGCCGCCCGCTCGGCGCGTCGCAACGGGCGCGCGAGCGCCAGTCGCCGCCCCGGGGCCAGCGTCACGACGTTCCGCAGATCGGCCACGAGGGGGATCGGCCGCTGCAGCGCAATCCAGTCGCCCGCGCGCGCCAGCAGGAGCTCGACCAGGCGGGCGCGCTCGGCATCGTGAAGGGCATCCCGTTCCTCGATGGCCTCGAGCTCGGCGATCTCGTCGACGCCGTCGCCGGCGGCGCGCGCGGCCTCGGCGTTGTGCCGGTGCTCGGCCACGGTGACCACCCGGCTGCGGGCGGGGATCGAAGGGTGACCATCGAGGGGCGCGCCGAGAAACCAGGGCGTCCCACCACAGCCACCCGCGAGCAAGGCCGCCACGGCCGCCACGGCCGCCAGGGCCGCGCGCGTCGCCGCCCCACCGCCCACCGTCGCCGAGGGCCCCGCGCCAGACCCGCGGGCAGGGCGGGACCGCGTCCCGCGGCAGGCGGGACCGCCGAGGCTCATGGTCTCCTCCACGACGGTGCGAAGACCACGGCGAACACCACGCCGCCCGCCAGGGCGCCCGAAGCCACGGCCAGCCACCAGATCCCGGCCGCGACCGCGCCGAGGGTGGGTGCGGCCAGGGCCAGCGCGCAGGGCGCGAGCGCGACCGGAAACCAGCCAAGGGCGCGCGGGCCACCGATGGCCATCAACGTCCCGGCCAGCCACAGCGCCACCACCCCGAGCCCGACCCACAGGCGGCTGACCCACGCCTCGGAGAGGGCAGCGTCCTGCGCGATGCCTCCGACGACGAAGCCATCCAGCCGAAACACCGGCGAATGGCCCGGCGCGGGGCCCCGGACCGCCGCCTCGGGCGTGGCGGCCACCTCGACCCCCACCACGGGTCCCATGGCCTCGAAGACCGTGTCGCGGATCTCCTCCGACAGCCGTCCCTCGACCGGCAGATCCAGATCCGACAGCAGCGCCCGCACGACGAGCCGCCCGGCGTTGCGTCGGCGGATCCCCGCGAGGTCCGCCGCGAGCTCCGCCGCTCGCTCCGCCAGCGCCCGCTCGAGCTCCCGCCCGAGGCCGCTGTGGAGGACCAGCCGGGTCACGTCGGCGGTGGTGCTGTGCCAGGGCTCCCGCGCGAGCTCGTCGGCCAGCCGCAGCGTGGCGCTGGCGCGCGGCAGGGCCACCCGCCGCTCCGCAAAGGCGACCCGCTCCACGAGCTCGAGGACCCGCTGGCGGAGCTCGCCCTGCAATCGCGCGAGATCGACGTTCGGTGCCAGCGTCGCCTGCCGCATGGAGCGGGTGATCTCGGCGGCGTCGCTCTCGTCGAGGTTGCGTCCGGCGCGCCCACACAGGCGCCGCACGCGCAGGTCCCCGTCGCCGGCCGCCACCCCTCGGGCGAAGCCGCGCGCGGCGATCGGCGCCGCGTCGTCGTCCGCATCCACCCGGGCCAGCGTGTGGCGCAGCCCGCGCGCGACGTACACCCCGAGGCGATGGGCGATCCGCTCGCGATCCGCGGCGGGATCCAGGCGCACCACCAGCAACGCCTCCTTCCGGTCGGAGGTGACGAGCAGCCTGGCCGCGGCGTCGTCGCTGGCCCGTGCGAGCAGCTGGTCCACCGTCCGGCGATCCTCGGGGATCCCGCCCCGCTCGTCGAGCAAGATCCCTCCGCCGGCCCCGGCACGCTCGTCAGGCCGTCCTCCTGGCCATCCTGCGAGGCGGCCCGAGGCCGCCGAGCTCAACGAGCCGACGGTGTCGGCGATCGACCAGGCCTCGACCACGTCGGGCTCGCCCCGGACGAAGTCCGCGAGCCGCCGCAGCTCGCGCAGGACGATGGGCTCGCCGAGATCTCCGCGCAGGCTGACGAACGCCAGCCGGGCGCCCTGCCACAGATGCGTCTCGAGCCGGAGCTCGGCGCGGCGGTCGAGCTGGAAGACCAGCAACCCCACGCAGGACACCACGACCGGCCAGGGGGCGGCGAAGCGAATCCCGCCCCCCTGGGATGGACCCGAGCGCCGGGGGACCGCCCGGGACAGCTTGGCCACACGTCCCCGGACCAGGGCCTCGATCAGCAGCACCGCGAGGACGGCGATCCCTCCCGCGCACCAGGCGTAGCGGCGGACCGGCTCCACCGGCGCGAACATGCCCAGGGCGGACGCCGCGAGGCCCCCCCCCGAGGCCGCGAGCGCGGCCCGCTGCCAGCTGGGCTTGGCGCGGTAGAGCGCGGGGACGGCAAAGACCGTCAGGAACGCCGCGACCACCAGCAGGGGAAGCAGCGGCGAGAGCGGCACCGAGCCACGATCCGGGACCGGCAACAGGGGCTCCGCCACGGGAGGGCCACCGAGCAGCACCACGCCCGAATCCAGCAGGATGCGTCCGAGCGCCTGCTCCACGCCCGCGAGATGCAGCCGGGCGGTGCTGGCGTCGTCCATCTCGACCAGCAGCCGCACCTCGGTCCCGTCCCGCGACATGAACCAGCCGGCTGCGTCCGGGCGGCGCTCGAGTCGCCGGCGCGCGGCCTCGTCCGGGGCGTCCGTGGCGGCCGCACCGGTGCCGGAGATGCCGACGACCTCGGTCGGGGCTGGCACCGGCGGCGGCGGGGCAATCCCCCCCTCCGCGGGCAACGGAGGCGGCAGGAACGCCGGCAAGAACGGCTCGGTGACCACCTGCCCGTTCGCGCCGAGGTCAAAGGACAAGAGGGAGGATGGCCCGACGACCGCCCGCACACCGGGCAGCTCGGCCAGCTCCCGCTCGGCGCGCGCGAAGGCCGCGCGGTTGACGGGCGACGCGGCATCGTTGACCTGGACCGACAGCAGCCAGCGCCGCTCGAGCGCGAACCGCTCCGAGATCTCGCCGCCCCGTCGCGCGAGGGGCGACCTTGTGGGGGTCCAGGCCGCGTTGCCGATCGCCGCCGTCCGGGCGCCGAGGCCGAGGAGGCGCCCGCCTCCCGCCGCCGGCGACCGGTGACAGGCCAGGCAGGCCAGCGCCGTCAGCAGCCACCTCCGCGTCGGCGAGGACTTCAGCGCAGGAAGGTGGCGGAGTGGGCGTTGGCGATGCACTGCTCGACCTGGGCCTCGGTGAGGATGCTCGCCCCGAGCAAGAGCTCGATCTCCTGCCGCAAGTGGGTGTTGAGCAGGTACGGTCCGTCGGTGTTGATGGTGAACCGGACCCCGGCGGCCCCGAAGGCCCGCAGCGCGGTGCCGAGCTCCGCGAGATCGGCGACCGCGTGGGTGCGCAGGTTGGAGCTCGGACAGATCTCGAGCACCGTGCCGGTCTCCGCCAGGCGCCGAATCGCCTCCGGATCGGCGGCGGCGGCCACCCCGTGCCCGATGCGCGACGGCGCCAGCTTGTCGATGACCGCCAGCACGCCACGCGCCGAGGTGTACGCGGTCTCGCCGGTGTGCACGGTGGTGCCGAGCCCGGCCGCGCGCGCCCGCGAGAACAGCTCCTTGTAGCCCTCGGCCTCGGGGCTGAGCTCGAGGGTGTGGATCTCGGGCCCGGCCAGATCGATCCCGATCACCCCGCGCGAGCGGTACTTCACCGCCTTCTTGACCAGGATCTCGTTCAGCATGAAGGGGAATTCGCGCGCCAGGCAGAAGATCAATCCCGCCCGCACCCCGTACTCGAGGCAGGCCCGATCCATCCCGCGCAGGGCCGCGTGGATGATGTGGTCGAGGTCGCGCTCCCCGCCGAGGTTGCGCTTCATGGGGTTGAAGCGGAGCTCGATCAACGTGACCGAGCTCGAGCGGAACTCCTTGCCGATGATCTCGTAGATCGAGCGCTCGATCGCCGCCGGGGAGGACTGAATCTTCTCGGTCCACTGGTGCAGGATCGCGAGGTAGTCCCCGAGCGACGACACGGTGCTCGGGGTGGCGGTGACCAGGTCCCGGAACTCCCAGTAGGTCGAGACCGGCAGCTTGAACCCCTGGTCGTGGGCGATCGACCACAGGATGTGCGGGGCGACGGCGGCCCCCACGTGAATGTGCAGGTCCGCGAGCTCCGTCCGGGGATCGAGCATCGGTTCAATTGTACATCGCACCGCGCGCTTCCGCCCGGGTGGCGCGCGGCGAGATCGAGCCGCCAGAGCGCGTGGCGCGCTGGCGGCCCGAGCCCTGATCCTCAGGTCAGAACTGCATGCCGCCGCCGCCCGGCATCCCGCCGCCACCCGCGCCCGGGCTCGGGGCCGGGAGGTCCTCCTTCGGCGGCTCGGCGATGAGCGCGCCGGTGGTCAGCAACAGCCCGGCCACCGAGGCGGCGTTCTGCAGCGCGCAGCGCACCACCTTGGTCGGATCGATGACGCCCGCCTCGACCAGGTCCTCGAACTCGTCCGTCGCGGCGTTGTAGCCGAAGGCACCCTTGCCCTCGCGCACGCGGTTGACGACCACGCCGGCCTCTTGCCCGGCGTTGGCGGCGATCTGGCGACACGGCTCCTCGGCGGCGCGCTTGATGATGTTGACGCCGATGCGCTCCCCGTCGGTCAGCCCTTCGATCTTCTCCACCGCCTGCAGCGCGCGGATCAGGGCCACCCCACCGCCCGGGACGATGCCCTCCTCCACCGCCGCACGGGTCGCGTGCAGGGCGTCCTCGACGCGCGCCTTCTTCTCGCGCAGCTCGGACTCGCTGGCCGCCCCCACCTTGATGACGGCGACCCCGCCCACCAGCTTGGCCACCCGCTCCTGCAGCTTCTCCTTGTCGTACTCGGAGTTGGTGTCCTCCATCTGGCCGCGGATCTGCTTCACGCGGGCCTCGATGTCGGCCTTCTTGCCGGCGCCGTCGACCACCGTGGTGTTCTCCTTGTCGATGGTGATGCGCTTGGCGCGCCCCAGATCCTTGAGGGTCAGCGCCTCGAGCTTGAGCCCGAGATCCTCGGTGATGGCCTGCCCGCCGGTGAGGATCGCGATGTCCTTCATCATGTCCTTGCGGCGATCGCCGTAGCCGGGGGCCTTGACCGCGCACACCTGCAGGGTCCCGCGCAGCTTGTTGACCACCATGGTGGCCAGCGCCTCGCCCTCGACGTCCGCGATGATCAGGAGCGGCTTGCCCGAACGGGCGATCTGCTCCAGGAGCGGCAGCAGATCCTTCATGGCGCTGATGGTCTTCTCGTGGATCAGGATGTACGGATCCTCGAGCTTGACCTCGAGGCGCTCGTTGTCGGTCACGAAGTAGGGCGACTGGTAGCCCCGGTCGAACTGCATGCCCTCGACCAGATCGAGGGTGGTGTCCATGGTCCGCGCCTCCTCGATGGTGACGACGCCCTCCTTGCCCACCTTCTCCATCGCCTCGGCGATGAGCTTGCCGATGAACTGATCGCCGTTGGCGCTGATGGTCCCGACCTGGGTGACGTCCTTGGTGCCCTTGGTGGGCTTCGAGACCTTGGCCAGCGAGGCAACCATGGCCGTGACGGCCTTGTCGATGCCGCGCTTGATCTCCATCGGGCTGTGGCCGGCGACCACCATCTTCGAGCCCTCGCGGAAGATGGCCTGCGCCAGCACCGTCGCGGTGGTGGTGCCGTCGCCCGCCAGATCGGAGGTCTTGGAGGCGACCTCCTTGACCATCTGGGCGCCCATGTTCTCGAACTTGTCCTCGAGATCGATCTCCTTGGCGACCGTCACGCCGTCCTTGGTCACCGTCGGAGAGCCCCAGCTCTTCTCGATCACCACGTTGCGACCCCGGGGTCCGAGGGTGGCCTTCACCGCCTCGGCCAGGGTGTTCACCCCGCGCAAAATCTTCTCACGTCCCTCGGTGTCGAACAGAATTTCCTTGGCTGCCATCTTCGGATCCTCCTTGTCTCGCTGGATGCGTACTGGTTACTTCACAATGACGCCGAGGATTTCGTCCTCGCGCAGAATCAGGTGGTCCACGCCGTCGATGCGGATCTCGTTGCCCGAGTACTTGCCGAAGAGCACGCGGTCGCCCTTCTTGACGTCGAGCGCCCGCAGCTGCCCCTTGTCGTTGTACTTGCCCGAACCCACGGCGATCACCTCGCCCTCGGCCGGCTTCTCCTTGGCGCTGTCGGGGATGATGATCCCGCCCTTGGTCTTTTCCTCTTCGGCGACTCGCTTGATAACGACGCGGTCCTGTAGCGGGCGAACCTTCATGTCTGTCTCCTGTTGTCTGGTCGTCTGCGGAAATGGGGGAGCTTGTGGCGCACCCGGCGACGCCGGGGCGACGGGCTAGCACTCACATGGGTTGACTGCCAGGCGGTCAGGTTAGTCGCAACTGCGCTCAAGTCAACGCGTTCGGCGACGTGGCCTGGCAATCGACGGCTTCACCTGCCAGAATAGTTACACCATATACACATGAAATCATTAATGAATTTACGAGATCCCGTCGATATCCACGCTAACTTTCATGGTGATGCAGGTAACCGAAACGTTGACATCGTTCTTCCGTGGTCAGGTGGACGAGGCCTTTCGGACCGAGGGCCTCGAGCGCGACGAGCACACCGAGCACTACCTGGTCCGACTGCTGACCGGGTACGCCGCCCAGCCCATCGATGACGCCCCCCTGGCCTTGCGCCTGATGACGGCGATGAACGAGCCGCCGCTCGAGCGGCGGCATCATCTGCGGGAGATCGGGGACACGTCGCTCTACGTCTCCGGATTCTGGACCGACAGCCTCGACCGCAGCCTGGTGGACGTGGACTACTACATCTCGCTCGGGGGCAGCGCGTACCGGATGCTGGCCAAGGCCGGGCCGTCGGCCGCGCCCGCCGGCCGCGGTGAGCCACACCAGTCGGTGTTCCAGCAGCTCGCGGAGAACTTCGCGCGCTTCGTGGAGGTGCTGATGACCATCCGCCAGCGCACCTGGCGCGCGCGCAGCCCGAGCGACATGCTGCGGCTCTACGAGCGGTGGATGCACACCAGGAGCCGCTGGACCGCCAGGCGCCTGGCCGAGCTCGGGGTCCTGCCGCTCGTCGTTCGGGGCGGCGCTGGCAATTGAGGGCGCCCCCCCGGATGACCGAGGCGATCCCGTCGGTGGTGTTGCGGACCCAGCGGGGGCTGGAGGAGCTGTACCGGGTCGAGACCCAGCTCGATGTCACCGACTTCCTGGTCGATGAGGCGGGTCGGGCGGAGGCGGGGCCGGCCCGGGCCCCCCGGGAGCAGCTGCTCATCCGCCAGGACGGCGCCGACGAGCTCGGGATCGGGCTGTTCCTGGACCAGGCGGTGATGGAGAACCTCGAGCGCAACGATCCCGCGCAGGACCTCGGAGCCCACAACTTCTCGGACTTCTGCTTGCTCGTCGAGGGGGTGAGCCACTTCGTGTACTTCACCCTGCGGGCGCGGGCCGACCGCCCGGTGTCGGCGCTGGAGCTCGAGCTGCAGGCCGAGGTGGATAAGTTTGCGTGTTGCGTTTTGCTCTCGGCGAACCGGCCGGGCGGGCCCGAGGGCGCGGCGGCGCGGGGGCGGACCGGGGCGGCGGGCTGGGCCCGGGGGCTGTTCGAGGACGTGCGGTTCGCCGACGATCTCGACCCCGAGGAGCTCGACCGGTACCGCACCGCCAACCGAGACGCGCGCCGCTACGCTGCCGCCCTGTCGCGCCAGTTCATCGACTCCGACCGGCTGGCCGACATGTTGCCGGAGCTGCGGCATTTTTATCGCATGCCGCTGGCGCAGAAGCGCGCCCACATCGCCCGCGCCGACGGCTGACGGCGCGGGGGGGGCGGCGGGCTCGGGGGGAGCTGC
>Ga0265330_10001433_pt1 | contig 13916 bp, 12 predicted proteins | sample 41919metaG_FD_202083 | JGI IMG/M metagenome (GOLD analysis project Ga0265330, IMG submission 202083) | Rhizosphere microbial communities from Carex aquatilis grown in University of Washington, Seatle, WA, United States - 4-19-19 metaG | ecosystem: Host-associated > Plants > Roots > Rhizosphere... | reverse complement strand
CTTCTGTCGATGCGCGCGATATGATTGTCCTGCCAGACGTTGGCGAACACCACGCCGTCCACGCATTCCAATTCGTTGAGATTGCGTACCGGCCGTCCAGCGCGGCGAACCGCGATGGCTCCTACCTTGGCAAAGCTCTCCGGATCACGTAACGCAAGCGTGGCGCTGCCGTCACTCATTATAAGGTGGTGGCCGTCGTAGCATAGGCCCCACCCCTCGCCCTCATAGGTGATCTCCCTTTCCTTGCCAAGCGTCGCCAGATTCCAGACCAGGGCCCGCCCGTTCTGCCAGGTGAGCTGGAACAACCGGCCACCGACGCGCGCCAAGCCTTCACCGAAAAGCTCTGCCGGCAGGTCGACCCTGCTTTCCACTACACCACTTTCCAGGTCCACCCGACGCAGGGACGACCGCCGGTTGAGCCCCGTGCTCTCGTAAAATTTGCCATCAAAAAAGAGCAGTCCCTGGGTGAAGGCACCGGGATCGTGCGGAAACGTGCGAACAACCTTGAACCGCAGGCCCGCATCCGGTGCGACCTGCGCGGGCCTGACCTTCGGCTTGGCACAGGCGCCAAGCGCCCACAAAGCTACGCTCGCGCCCACCGCCGCAAGACAGAGATTGCGCCACGTGTACATGGTGGTTCCATGATAGCCGACCATCTCCCGCACCACGATTAGAACGCAACCGGAAGAACCAGCGCCTGTCGCAAACGTGTGAGGTACTCATGGCGCGAGATCTCGACGGCCCCCAGGCGAGCTAGGTGCGGGGTCGGCACCTGGGCATCGAGCAAGACAAACCCGCGCTGGCGTAGGTGCTGGACGAGATGGGCGACCGCCGCCTTTGATGCATCAGTCCTGCGATGAAACATCGACTCGCCCCCGAAGAAGCCGCCGATGGTTACGCCGTATAGGCCACCGACCATCTCGTCCTTCTCGTAGACTTCCACACTGTGGGCCGCGCCTCGTCGGTGGAGTTCCGAATAGGCAGCGACAAAATCGTCGGTGATCCAGGTGCTCGGTCGACTTGACGTGGGCTCCGCACACCGGCGCATCACGCCCTCGAAATCCCGATCGAGCGAGAAGACCCAGCCCGACCGGCGGATGCGCTTACGTAGACTCCTCGCTGGCCGATAGCAATCTAGCTCGAAGATCGCACGCGGGTCCGGACACCACCAGGTCACAGCGGGGTCCGATGACCAAGGAAATACCCCGGCGCAATACGCGCGCATCAGGTTTCCCGGCGTTACCGCGCCACCAACCGCGACCAGTCCGTCAATGCCGCCGATCGTCACGAAGTCTTCGTCAGAATCTTCTTGCACGTCAAACACAGTTTTGCTATTGAACCGCTGCGCGACAATTTTCGCGGTGTTCTATTTTATCAAGAACGCCGTCGATGATTTTCTTCACACATTTTTTCGTATTCGAGTATTGTACCCGGCCCAAGAGTCCTAACTAGACGAGAACAACCCAGGAGACAAGGCTATGATGAGGAAGCTTGCTGTAACAGTGTTTGCGATGTCACTTACACTGGTTGGCTGCGGCAGCAGCAGCACCAGCCCAGTGGATGGCGGAGGCAGCGACGCGAAAGACGCGAAGCCCTCGGCCCTCGATGGCGCCAAAGATTCGATCACTCCGACAGGGCCTGAGGCAGGACAGCCCGATGTCACCCCGGTCCCGCAGGATACCGCCCCGGACGTCGTGATTCCTCAACCGGTTGATGCCGGTATTGACAGCGCGCCCGCTGACGTGACTGTGCCTCCGGTTACGCCAGACGCTGGCGTGGACGTGGTTTCCTCGCCAGACGTGACGATCCCGAAGGATGCTGGCATCGACACGAAGACACCTGACGCTGTGATTCCTACCGCTGAGGTTGGCTCTGACACCCAGAACCTCACGCCTGACGCACCGATTACTCCTCCCGCTGATGGTGGCCCAATCACTGTCGCTGATGCGGGGACGGATGTCGCCACCGACGCTGTCCTTGTGATAACGAGTGATGCAGGCGATGCTGGCGCCGACGTGGTGTCGGTCATCGTTGACGCAGCAGACGAAGTTGGCCTGGATGCTCCAGCCACGGCTGACGCTCTTTCGCCTGATGTTGCGGCGATTGTCGACGCCATCATCGCTGACAGCAGCACTGATGGCAGCAGCGACAGCTCAGACTAGACACTTGGGTTTCCTTGGCGCAGCTTGACTGCGCAGAAGAAGGACTGGCTTCAACCAGAAATGGTTGGCCAGTCCTTTTTTCGTTGGGCCCCATTTCGTCTCTCGTGTCGGAAAAACTTTGGCCAGGCGGACGAAAAACGTCGCATCTTCTGGGCTACCGCGCCAAAGACCACCATCTCAAGTTCCCCTGATTCTCCAGGCGGTTAGGCGGATGATCCCGCACTTTCTTGCGTCGTGGCACGTAGGATGCAAGAGTGAATGGTAGTCATGACAAACAAGAAAAGCAGCGGATTCACTCTGGTCGAGCTGATGATTGTTGTCGCGATCATCGGAATCATCGCCGCAATCGCGATTCCCGCCTTCAGCAAATACGTCAGGAGGTCGCGCACAGCAGAAGCGGCCGGGACGCTGAACAAGGAATGGCTGGGATCCGTCAGCTACTACATGACTGACTTCACGAGCCTGGATCCGTCGACTGGAAAGGCCCAGAACCTGCCCCACCAGTTCCCGGGCCCCGATGCCGAAACAGAGTTGGAGGCAGCCGGAGTCAATGACTGCTGCGAAATGGCCGGATCGCGCTGTGTGGGCAACTCGAAGGTCTGGTCGAGCGACGGGGTTTGGCTGGCGCTCAAATTCGCCATGCCAGATGCTCACTCCTACGCGCCAGGGTACTCAGGGACTGGCCAAGGGACAGCCGCCAAGTTCACCGCGTATGCCCAAGGCAATCTCGATTGTGACGCTGTTCGCGGACAGTTCTATCGAAAGGGAGAGATCAGCTCGATCGGTGACGTTACCGGATCTTTCCAGCCCCAAGTGATCAACGAATTGGAGTGATTCGGACGAGAAGGAAGCGGCTGGTTTCGCGGGAAAGGTCGCCCCGCGGCCATTCGCGAAGACGATCTGATCCCTGGATGCGCGGCATTTGGAACGTCTCCTGGGTCTAGGATTGTGTAGTCTGTAGCTCCGTCATGACTACCTCTCCCTGCCCAACCGCAACTCTTCTGGTCAACTGCCGAGACCGCACCGGTCTGGTCGCGGCCCTCTCGAATTTCGTTTTCCAGCGTGGCGGCAACATTATCGACGCCGACCAGCACGCGGACAGCGAGAGCGGCGAGTTCTTCATGCGACTGGTCTGGGATCTGAGCGGATTCCAGTTGGACCGCCAGGCCACCCAGGCCGAGATCGCAGCGCTCGGCCGCCAATTCGATCTGCGCTGGGAGTTGAGCTTCTCAGACGCACGAACCCGGGTCGCGGTGCTGGTCAGCAAGGCTTCGCACTGTCTGTACGACCTGATGCTCTGCCAGCAACTGGGAGATCTGGGGGGCGAGATCGTCGGTGTCATCTCCAACCACGACACGCTGGCTGACGTGTGCAAGCACTTTGATGTGCCGCTGACGGTAATCCTGGTCGAGCGAGACCAGAAAACCGCAGCCGAGGCCAAGCAACTCGCGGCGCTCGACGAACTCCAAGTCGACCTTGTGGTACTGGCGCGCTACATGCAGATTCTGTCGCCGGCATTTGTCGACCGCTGGCAGGGACGCATCATCAACATCCACCATTCGTTCTTGCCTGCCTTTGCCGGAGCGCGACCTTACCACCAGGCCCAGCAACGCGGAGTGAAGGTCATCGGTGCCACCGCCCACTACGTGACGGCGGAGCTGGACCAAGGCCCCATCATTGAACAGGACGTGTGCCGCGTCTCCCATCGCGACACCGTCGAAGACATGATGCGCAAAGGGCGAGAGCTGGAACGTTTGGTGCTGACACGGGCGGTGCGCCTGCACCTGCAGAGGCGCGTCCTTGTCTCTGGCAACCGGACCATCGTGTTTGGTTGACTCGCGACGCCTCTGTCGACGATAATCGCCTTGGGTCGAGTGGTTTTGCCGCAAGGAAGGAGATCCTCATGAAGCTCTGGCTGGTCTCAGTCGCATTGCTGGCAGCAACAAGCGCCAGCGCAGCACCCAAGAAGGCTAGCAAGGAAACTGCGCCAGCTGTCGATCCCAACGTCGCGGTCGCAAAAGTCCACGGCGGCAAGGTCTGGGTGGTATCCGATTCCATCCCGGGAATCGAGGGCGACGCGCTCGACAAGTGGCTGACGGCCCACTCCTCCAATGCGGAGATCGCGTGCAAAGGCAGCGAAGACCGGTGCTCGATCAACTTCCTGGCGGTTTTCAAGAAGCCGCCAGCCAAGGGTCCGATGACGGTCATGTTCGTGGACAAGAAAGAACCCAAGGTGATCGTCGATCAGGTTTCGCCGCAAACGCCGGGGGCCGCGTTGGTGTACCAAGAGGGCTACGACCTTGAACAGAACAACGGTTTCAACAAGGGTCACACCTACGTGATTCGGGTGGGACAGCTCATTAAGGGAAAGTTCCAGCTCTACGCGACCGGCGAAGTGACTTTGAAGTAGCCGATCAGATCCCGAGCCCCGATGGCGGGTGTGTCCGACTCCGCCATGCTACGATGGTTGCCCCTGCCCGAAGCAACGCAGGCGAAAACTGTCATTGGCTACTGACCGCGATCGCATAAAGTCCCGACCCCGACCCCGCCCTGGCGATGAGCTGTGCCTGACGGTCGACCGCCTGGCCTACGAGGGCGCGGCGGTCGGTCGCTGCGAAGGCTTGGTCGTGTTTGCTTGGGGCGCGGCGCCTGGCGAAACTGTGCGTGTGCGCGTGCGCCGGGTCGAGCGGCGGCATGTGGAGGCCGATGTCATCGCGGTTGAGCAAGCCTCGCCCGAGCGCGTGGCGCCCCGTTGTGTCCACTTCAACCAGGGTTGTGGCGGTTGCAGCTGGCAGCATGTGAACTACGCCAGCCAGCTTCACGCCAAGGAAACTGCTGTGCGCGACAGCCTGGAGAGATTGGGCGGTCTGCGGAACCTGCCCCTGCGTCCCATCATTGCGGCGCCGGATCCCTGGTGCTACCGCAACAAAATGGAGTTCGCCTTCCATCCGGACGGCGTACTCGGTCTGCATCCACGCGGCGCCTGGCACAGCATTCTGCCCTTGGCCGAATGTTTTCTGGCGCAGCCTTTGACCGTGACTTTGGTCAAGGCCGCCCAAGATCTTGCACGCGAAGCGAGCTTGTCACTGCACGACCCGCGCACCCACAGCGGGCTGCTGCGCGAGTTGATCGTCCGCCACAGCCGGGGCACCGGGGAAACCATGATTGGCATTGTCACCAGCCCGGGACCCTTCGACGCCGCGGCCGCGATGGCCGAACGGTTGGCCGCGGTCGACCCGAGCGTGGTGAGCGTCGTGCGCAGCATCCGCGCCTCGTTTGACACTTCAGCTCCCCTGCAACAAACCTCGCTGCTGCGCGGGCAGGATCACATCACGGAAACCGTGGGCGGTCTGCACTTCGCCATCGGGGCGGAGACCTTCTTTCAAACCAATTCAGCGCAGGCCGAACGTCTGGTGGCAATGGTGCGCGAGTTGGCCGGTGACGTGGCCGGCGCGCTGGCCATCGACCTCTACTGCGGCGTGGGCATGTTCACCTTGGCGCTGGCCTCCGCGGGTGCCAAGGCTGTGGGCATCGAACTATCGGCAAGCTCGATCGAGGCGGCGCGGGCCAATGCGCGCAGCAACGGCCTTGGCGAGACCCTGTTCTTTGCCGGCGATGCCCGCAGCGTCTTGCCCCAGGTGCTGGCCGATCACGGTCCCCCGCGCGTCGTGGTTCTGGATCCGCCGCGCGCAGGAGCCGGCGGAAAGGTCATGCGCCGAATCGCCCGCTCTGCACCGGAGCGAATCATCTACGTGTCGTGCAACCCCACCACCCTGGCGCGCGATCTCGGCCAGTTGGAGCCCTTCGGCTACCGTGTAGCCCTGGTGCAACCGCTCGACCTGTTTCCGCAGACCTATCACGTGGAAACCGTGGTCGTGCTCGATCGCCATGCCGACCTGGCCACCTCGGCCACGCCGCCTACGCCCGAAGAGGCGTGATCCGAAACGCGGAGACCGCACACGGCGCTGGCGCGTGAATCGAGGTACAAGATCGCTCCATGTTCGCCCTCAAGAAACTGCTATCCGCCAGCCTGCAGCCCTGGCCGCTCCTGCTCGCAATTCTGATGGTGGGCCTGGTCCTTGTCTGCTTCAGCAAGAAGCAGCGAATGGGCAAGGCGATAATTGCCGCCAGTCTGGCAATCCTGGCGCTGCTTTCGATTGAACCAGTCGCCTGGACCCTGGCCCGCCCGCTGGAAACCATCTATCCCTCGCTGCTGGCCGAGGCCACGCAAGCCAGCGCGACCCTGCCTGACGGCTCGCCAGCGCCGCGCTGGGTGGTGGTGCTGGGGGGAGGACACCGCGATGACCGTGCCCTGGCGCCCAGCCATCAGCTTTCCGCGCCGTCACTGTTGCGCCTGGCTGAAGGCATCCGGCTGCAGCGACTTCTGCCTGGATCGAAGTTGGTTCTGTCGGGCGGTGGCGACGGCGGAGGGATTTCCGAAGCAGAAATCATGGGCGCAGCCGGTGCCAGCCTGGGCGTACCCCTGGATCGCATGGTTCTTGAATCCCAGTCCCAGGACACCATCGATGAAGTGCGGGCGCTGCGGGCGATGGTGGGTCAGGAACGGTTCGCGCTGGTGACAACAGCGACCCACATGCCCCGCTCCATGGCGATGTTCAAGATGGCGGGCATGAACCCGATCCCGGCCCCCACTGACTACCTGGCACCGGCCCAGCCAAAGGGCCTGTACTACTTGCTCGGCTGGATTCCGCACGCCGGCGCCGGTCAGACCATCGAGCGCACCTTGCACGAGTATCTGGGACTCTTCTGGGCCAAGCTGCTCGGACAGGCGATGTAGTCCGCTTCGGTGTAACCTTCGCGCGATCAAGGAGACCCTCGCCATGCCCCACGAGCTTGCCGGAAAACCCGCGCCCGAGTCGCTGCTCATCGACACCGATCGCCTGGTCGATGCCTACTACAACAAAGAGCCTGATCGGAACGACCCCGAACAGATGGTCAGTTTCGGGACCAGCGGGCACCGAGGGACATCGCTTGCCGGATCCTTCAATGAAGCCCACATCCTGGCCACCACCCAGGCCATCTGCGAATGGCGCCAGCGCGAGGGCATCACTGGCCCGCTTTTCCTCGGCAAAGACACCCACGCCCTGTCACGGCCGGCGGAACGGACCGCCCTTGAAGTTCTGGCCGCCAATGGCGTGGACACCGTGTTTCAGGCCAACGACGGCTACACGCCCACGCCCTCGATCTCGCGCTTGATCCTGACCCACAACCGCGGCCGCAAGAGCGGCCTCGGCGACGGGATCGTGGTCACCCCGTCACACAACCCGCCGGCCGACGGGGGCTTCAAATACAACCCGCCCAATGGCGGCCCGGCCGACACCAACGTCACCGGCTGGATTCAGGACCGCGCCAATGCGCTGCTGCGCGGAAGTGGCTTGGACATCCGTCGCATTCCCTTTGAACGGGCTCGCAACGCACCCAATGTCCGGCAGGATGACTTTGTCGGCCCGTATGTGGCGGATCTGGCCAACGTGGTGGACGTGGCGGCTATCCGCGACGCGCGCATCAAGTGTGGCGTGGATCCGCTGGGCGGCGCCTCGGTGGACTACTGGCAAGCCATTGCCGACCACTACAAGCTCGACCTGAAGGTGGTCAATCCCGTCGTGGATCCGCGCTTTGCTTTCATGACCGTGGACCATGACGGCAAGATCCGCATGGACTGCTCCAGCCCCTTTGCCATGGCCAAGCTGGTTGGCCTGCGCCACGAGTACCAGGTCGCCTTCGCCAACGATCCCGACGCCGACCGGCACGGCATCGTGGTGCCGTCGTCGGGTCTGCTCAACCCCAACCACTACCTGGCTGTGGCTATCCGCTACCTGTTTTCCAACCGGCCGAAGTGGTCGAAGCAGGCGGCGGTGGGCAAGACGCTGGTGTCGAGCGCGATCATCGATCGCGTGGTGGCGGCTTTGGGGCGCAGGCTGGCCGAGGTGCCAGTGGGCTTCAAGTGGTTCGTCGACGGACTGCTCGACGGCTCGCTGGGATTCGGGGGCGAAGAAAGCGCCGGGGCCAGCTTCCTGCGCTTTGACGGCAGCGCCTGGTCGACCGACAAGGATGGTCTTATCATGGGGTTGTTGGCGGCCGAGATCACGGCCCGCACCGGCAAGGATCCGGGCCAGCACTACCGCGAGATCACGGCGGCCCATGGCGATCCGATTTACACGCGCATCGATCAGCCGGCCACACCGGCGGAAAAGGCACGGTTGAAGCAGCTCTCGCCCGCGCAGGTCAAGAGCAACACGCTGGCCGGCGAACCCATCACCGCCGTTTTGACCAAAGCGCCATCCAACGGTGCCGCCATCGGCGGGCTGAAGGTCGCGTCGCAGAACGGGTGGTTTGCCGCGCGCCCGTCGGGCACGGAGAACATCTACAAGATCTACGCCGAAAGCTTCAAGGGCCAGGCCCACCTGGACAGTGTGATCGAAGAGGCGCGCGCCATGGTGAGCGCAGCGCTCAAGGCATAACGGCTGCCAACGCTTGATTTCTTGCCCAGCCGGGCAGCCGGGGGCATATGTTGATCAAGCGAATCTGTGATGAAATATGCGCCGCATCTTGCTCTCCAATCATGCTTAGCCCTCTTGTTGGGCTGTGACGTACGCGCTGTCGCGTCCCTGCCGCCGCCGCAGACCACTTCCTCGGCGACGGTCGCGGCCCCGGTTCCGGCCGGCAAGCCGCCCGCAGCTCCGGCGGCGGCCAGCACCGCGCCCGCGCCGCCGGCTCCTTCACCCAGCGCCCCGCCTGATGACGATCGCGCCCTGGTCGTTCGCGACGGCCAGGAAACCTGGACCAGCGCCACGGGAGCGGCGCGTTCGGGATACACCATCGTCGACTTGGGTGACGATTGGACACCGTACATTTTTGCCGAACACCGGGGTCCGGACGGCCAGCCCTTGCCCAACCGCTATCGCCGCGTCTTTCTCGGCCTGGCCAACGACACCCTCGATGAAGACGGCGAGCCCTTGCCCGCGGGCGAGAAGAACTACCTGGAGCTTTACGGAATTCCGCCGTCACTTGGCGTATTGCGCGCCCGCTTTCTGGAAGATGAAAAGCAGAGCTGCCACGAGGGCGCAAATCTGGCGGCGATGGAGGCGGTGGAAACCGTGGGCTATGTGGCGCCCGACAAGGTGAAGCAGGAGGAGAAGCGCATCGCGCGCCTGCGCAGCGATCTGGAAGACGCGCGCCACAAGGCCCATGTGCAGACCCTGGCCGAGCTGGCCGCCAAGGATCCCAAGCAGGAACCCAAGGTCAAGCTGGTCGAGCGCCGAGCCGCGGAGAAGCTGGCCATGACCGAGGTGGAGCGCCGCCTCGGCTGCGAAGGCATGTTCAAGCGCGGCCTGAAACACGTCCCCGGCATCTACGACGATGCCATGCGCCTGGCAGTGCGTCGGTTCCAGCAGAAGCACATGATCTACGAATCCAACTACCTGCGCCAGAAGACCATGGACGCGCTGGCCCGGGCGCCGCTGGCCAACGACTATGAAGCCCTGGTGCGCGTCCTGCGCGAGCGCGTGGTGGCCGCGGCCGGGGTGCTGGAAGACGGCAGCCTGGATGGCAAGAATGGCCCGCCCACATACACCGGCGCCAAAGGCCAACCCACACCGGTGCGCAACCTGGTCGAGGAGGTGACCAAGTCCGCGGTCGAGCAACTCGGCCTGACCACTCCCGAGGCGGCACTGGCCTTCTTCAAACGGCACAGCGCCGCTGATTTCCACCACCTGCGCGCCGCGGTTCGTTTGCCGGCCCTGCCCGAGTACTACGGGCCCAACATGGACCTTTCAATCGTCATCGATCGCGGCGAGGTTTGGTACGACCTGCCCTGGGATGCGACGGGCGCGCGTCACCCGCAGCCACGCAAGCGCTACCCCAGCTTCCACGTGTATGTGAAATACAAAGAGCAGCGGATTCCGCTCGCGCGCTGGCGCACCACCATCGGCGGCTGGCGCGCCGAACAAGCCTCGGACGGCTATGAATATTTCCGCTACAAAGGCTCGGATGTCGGGCCGCGCGTGATTCGCAACATCGTGGCCGGCCCGGTGTGGATCGCGCCTGAATCCACGCCGATCCGTACCCTGGTGAAAACCAAGACGGTCAACGGCTTGTGGCAGCGGGTGGTCAACTACGATGAACTCGGCCCGGGGTTTCTCTCGGCCTACGGCCTGGTCGCCGGCTACCTGGTGGTGCCCGGCAAGGGCGGCAAGCCTGACTGGGACAACGGCATTCGCGCCCACGGCTCGTCGGAATATCTCTCGATGTACAGCGCGGAAGGTTACTCGCATGGTTGCCATCGCCTGCCCAACCACCTGGCCATCCGGCTCTACTCGTTCATCTTGCACCGCCGGGCCATGCAAATCGTAGGCGACCAACCGGTCAACATCGCGCGCCAGTTCCTGCTCAGCGACGACGTCTTTGAAATTCGCGTCCCCTCGCGCGGCTACCAGTACGTGCTTGAGCCGCCGCTGCCAGTGGATGTGCTCGAAGGCGAAATCAAAGGGACATTGAAGAAGCCGGTCATGACCTACGTGCCCAAGCCGGGCGTGCGCTATCCCGGGCCGCCGCCCGCGGTGCCCAATTCGGCTGAAGGACGCGCGGGCAGCCCCGGCCGCTCCGGCGGCGAGGACGAAGGGGGTGCACAATGAAATCTCGCATGCGCGGCTGGCTTGCCGGCGTGGGATTGCTGGCGATCCTGGGGCTCGGTGCCACCCTGGGATTCGGCGCCGAAGATGCCAGCAAGAAGACCGCTGTCGCTGATTCCGCTTCGGAGAAGCCCGACGACAAGGTCCACATCACCCTGCAGACAGTTCCGCCGCGCAAGGCATTGGTGAAGTGGGGCAACAAGAACCTGGGCATGATTCCCGCGCCCCGGCCCCTGGTGGTGGTGCGACCGCGCGACAGCGGGCCGCTCGATCTGGTGATTCGCGCTGCCGGCTTCTTGCCGGTTCACACGCGCGCCTACACCTTCTCTGACAGCCGCGTGGCCATCAAGCTGACGCCGGCTGCTGAGAAGAACACGCTCTTCGGATACCGAGCGGAAATTCCGCCCGAGGGAGCCGCCAGCCCCGACGCAGGCGCTCCGCCGCCCGTGCCTGTGCCGGCCCCAGCGCCGATCCAGTAGGTTCGGTCAAGAACAGAGACGCCAGACAATCTGCGCGTGTCAATCAACGTCACGGCTCGACCAGCGACAAGTCTACACGTGGCAGCGCGTTTCACTGTCTGTGCCAGGCAGCAACACCAGCGCAATGCCTTTCAATTGCTGCTTACATCTACAGTCGGTCTTCGACCATCTTTTCAAATGCGGCCGCGAAATTGGTGGGGATTTCGATAAGTGCGTCGTGCTTGACGGCCGCGGGTATGAAGATCAATTCACTGTTGGGCTCGCCGTAGTTGCCTTCGATCTCGTCGTCGCCGAACTCGACAACTCTTGCAGCGGCAGGCGCCGGTGCTGGCTCGGGGGCGGTCTTTTGCATCTTGGGCTGCGGGCGCGTTCGGGGTCTTTCCGGCGCGGGCGCGGCAGTTGCGTCGGCCTGGACCCGCGGGATCTCGTTTCGCACGACGATCCGTGGCACTTCACGCGCCATGGCCAGGGGCAGCACATCCGAGGGGCCACCCGGACGCGATTGCGTCGGCGCAATCACCACGGCGGCGACAACCAGCGGAACCAGAGCCAGGGCGCCGGCCTTGCCGCCCACGTCCGCGAAGATGGGCGGAAACAACGCGCGCAATCCGCCCAGCATGGCGCGCAGGCGGCCCAAACTGCGGTGGATGCGCGTGCGCACGGTCGCGGGCGCGACGCCCAGATGCCCGGCCGCAACCTGGTCAGTCATGCCGCCGTAGTAGCGCAGGAACAGGGCACGCCGCAGATCGCGGGGCAGCCGGGCCAGCGAGCGACGCACCATCTGCCGTCGCTCATCACCCAGCACCGCGTCCTCGGGCGTGCCATCGCCGGATAGGTCAGGTAGGTCATCAATGGGCAGTGGCGCCGGCTTCTGGCGCCGCCAACCATCGACCAGCAGGTTGCGGAAGATACGTTCCAACCAGGGCTCCATGCGCCCATCAGGCGCGGGCGAGGCCAGCGCACGCGCAATCGCCTCGCAACCGAGATCCTGCGCGGTCGCAAGGCCGACGCGGCCAGCGACCCGGCACGCCAGTGAGTGGCCGTGGTGCAACAGCGCTTTGCCGTCCAGGCTGGTCATTGTCGTCACCTCCTGTCTGGATCAACGCCCCACCAGTCGGATCGTTCCCGTGACAGGAACGATTGTACACCTTTTCAAGACCCCGGAGCTGCCTGCTTCAGCGAAGGCGACGTGGACCACTCCCGCGACGCAGACCGCGATGGTCGGGTCGTGATGTCGCGCCAAATTCCGCGGATCCTGGGTTGATCCAGACCGGGAATCTGATTGACTTGTAGGACATGCTCAAGTTCACACCAGGTCTGGTCCTCTGCGGCGTGGCCCTGGCGGTCCTCGGCCTTGCGTGCAGCAACGCGGGCGTGGCTGCGTCATCGCCGGCCGGCAACGTGAACCCGACCGCCGGCACCTCGTCAGGCGCTGTCACCGTCGCCACAGGTGGAATTCCAATCAACCTCGTGGCATCGGACGCGGGACCGGCCGGTGGTGCCTCGGGCGGAACGACCACCCAGATCGTCCCGTGCACCGATGGTCAAGACTGCCAGTGTCCTCCCCTCAACGTGGCGGTCATCGGCAAACCGGGGAAATGGGGCGCCAATCCCGCGGGCGACAGCGACACCGCCTTGCAAGAGTGGCTCAATTCGAGCAGCGCTGGCACGGCGCGGGCTGACAACTACACCCAGCGGCCCGCGCTCACCCCGGATTTCCTCGCTCCCTACGGCGTGATTATTCTGGCATCGCTATCTGATGATTCGCTGACCGGGCCCTTCTGGACGTTCGACAATTCGGAAGTCGCGGCCATGCAGGACTGGGTGGAAAACCAGGGCGGCGGGCTTATCACCTTGACCGGCTACACGGGCGATGGCCGAGAGGTCAATCCCACCAATCAACTGATCGGGTTTTCCGGAATTTCGTACAATATGGACGGAATCTACGCCACTTGCCTGGACTGGACGGTTTGTTCCTGCGCCCATTCATACACCCTCTCGGACTTCAACCGGACCGATCCGGTCATTGCCAGCCTCAGCAACAATGTCACCTGGGTGGGGCTCGACAACGGTCGTTCAATCAATGCCCCGGCCGACGCCCATGTGGCGGCGACTGTGGCTGGGCCAAAAAACGCTCTCGTAGGCAAGCTGGTGGGAAAGGGCCATGTGCTGGCCTACGCCGACGAATGGATCACTTACACCACCCAGTGGAATGGGCAAGGCAACTCCAGCGCGAATGATCCCAACTGCGCGGGTCGTGTATTGCCCCAGTACACCTATCAGACGGCCCAGTTCTGGTACAACATGATCAAGTGGTCGCAGCCGAGCGCGGCCTGTTTCAAGATCGTCAACGGCGATCAGCCGGTCACGGTTTGGTAGGGCTCGGGCAAGCCCATGGCCCTGTTTCAGAAGCCCGCGTGCACGCCCGCGGAGATCGCGCGCGGACGCCCGCTCGAAATTTCGCCCACTGAGGTCGCGTCGCTTGACGAGGACGAGTGGTACCGCCGGGTCTTTCGTGGCGACGACGTGCCCCAGCTCACGGTGCGCGCCGTGGTCATGGGCTCGTTGCTCGGGTTTCTGCTAGCCTTCACCAATCTGTATGTGGGCCTGAAGACCGGCTGGGG
>Ga0265330_10001432_pt1 | contig 13937 bp, 9 predicted proteins | sample 41919metaG_FD_202083 | JGI IMG/M metagenome (GOLD analysis project Ga0265330, IMG submission 202083) | Rhizosphere microbial communities from Carex aquatilis grown in University of Washington, Seatle, WA, United States - 4-19-19 metaG | ecosystem: Host-associated > Plants > Roots > Rhizosphere >... | reverse complement strand
TGACCTTGCCGGCGTAGTTGTGGGTGGTGGACTCCTGCGGAATCAGTCGCGTGAAGAGCGGCTGCACGACGGGCGAGCCATCGGAATTGGTGTCGAATTGACCGTCCCCGTTGCTGTCGACGAATCGGTCGGTGTACTGCACGAAGTGACTGCGGCTGATCTCCGGTGCGTAGCCCGCCCAGATGAACAGCTTGTTCTTGATAATGGGACCGCCCACCTCGGCGCCAATTTGGGTTGTGTAGTCGGGCTGCGTATTGCCGGTAAGGACGGTGGCTCGATTCAGGATTCGCTGTGGACTGCCAGACATCGCCCCCGGCTCGACCCAGGTGAAGGCGCTCCCCTTCCATTCATTGGTCCCGGATTTCAGGGCCATGTTGACCACACCCCCCAGAGCCCGCCCGTACTCGGCGCCGTAGCCCGAGCTGACAACTTCGACCTCTTCCAGAAACGCGGACTTCAGGTTTGTACCGAGCAACCCGTTGCGAATCGCCGTGATGTTGAGCCCCTCAAGGTAGTACGAGTTGTCCGCGCCGGTTCCGCCCGCGAGCGATAGCCCGACCGGATTGTTGATGGCGCCGGGCGGCCCAAGCTCCTCAACATAGCCACCAGGGGTTTTCGAGATCAGAGACTGAACGTCGTCGCCGCGGTTGGGAATGTTGTCGATGAAGTCCGATCGGAATGTGGTGCCGATGCGGGAGGATCCCACGTCGATGGCTGGCGAGGCGTAAGGCGCGGCGACGGTCTGGGTCTCCGACGGAGTCGCAGGCAATCGGATGTTTACCCTCACAGTCTTGTCGACGCCGACGGTGGCTTTGCGCTCGGCCAGCACCTCGTTGCGGTAGAAGCGGATTGTGTACTGACCGATGGGCAGACTGAGAAATTGATAGCTGCCTTTGACATCCGTAAAGGTTGCCACGTCACCTTCCGGACCACTGGCGATGACGGTCGCTCCCTGCACCGCTTGGCCGCTGTCGATGTCGCGAACTTGGCCCAAGATTGCGCCCTCCACGGACGCAGCCGCCGCAGCAGGCTTGTCTGCCAAGAGAACGAAGATTGTCAGCAAAGCACCAATGCACGACGCCAAGCGCGGGGCGGCCCGGCCGCCGCGTCCGAGCCGGAAGAGCGAGCCTTCGATCTCGGCACACGGGTTCCCTACCAAGCCGTCCGTTTTTGTCATTCCGATAGTTCCTTTGGCGCGACGCCGAGATGGAAGAGCGATCTCGACGGAACCCGGCGTCACCTTTAGGGAATTTAAGAACAGGATCGCTTGCCGCGCAATAGCCGGCCGCGCCACGACGACTTGAGCTTCGCGTCTTGCGCTTAGTCGAGGACGGTGTCGCCCATCAGGTACCGATCGATGCCAATCGCAGCGGTACGTCCCTCGGCAATGGCCCAGACGACCAACGATTGTCCGCGAGCCATGTCGCCCGCCGCAAAGACGCCGGGAACGCTGGTCTGCTTGCTCTCGTCGGTAACAACGTTGCCGCGGCCGTCGAGCTTGACCCCGAGGTCGGCCAGCAATCCGCCCTTCTCGGGCCCCAAGAAGCCCATCGCCAACAGGACCAGGTCCGCCGGCAATTCGTGCGCCGTGCCCGGCACCTCCTCGACCTTGGGCGGGCCGCTCGGCTGCGGGGCGAAGCGCACCTCGACCACCTCAATGCCCTTCACGTGGCCACTGTCGTCGCCCAGCATGCGCTTGGTCTGGACGCAGAACTGGCGCGGGTCCCGTCCGAAAATGGCGGCCGCCTCTTCCTGACCGTAGTCGATGCGAAAAATCTTGGGCCACTGCGGCCAGGGATTGTCGTCGGCGCGGCCATCGGGCGGACGGGACAAAAGCTCAAGCTGCACGATCGACTTGCAACCGTGGCGCAGCGACGTGCCCACGCAGTCGGTGCCGGTGTCGCCGCCACCAATCACGATCACATGCTTGTCTTTGGCGGAAATCAACCCGGCTTCCGACTTGGCGCCGTCGAGCAAGTGCTTGGTGTTCGCGGTCAGGAATTCCATCGCGAAGTGAACCCCCGCAAGCTTGCGACCTTCCACCGGCAAATCCCGCGGCACCGTCGAACCGCCGCATAGGGCGATGGCGTCGAAGTCCTTGCGCAGCCTCTCCGTCGGGAAAGTCTTGCCGGCCTCGGTGTTGGTCTGGAACTTTACGCCCTCATCGACGAGCAGCTTCACCCGGCGGTCCACGATGCCCTTGTCGAGCTTCATGGCCGGAATGCCGTACATGAGCAAGCCGCCAATGCGATCCGCGCGCTCGAACACAGTCACCTCGTGTCCCGCGCTGTTGAGCTCAGCCGCGCAAGCGAGTCCCGCGGGTCCCGAGCCCACCACCGCAACCCGCTTGCCGGTGCGGAAGCTTGGTGGATTTGCGACCACCCAGCCTTCCGCGAAGGCTCGGTCCGCGATGGCGGCCTCGTTGACCTTGATGGTGACCGGCGGGGCGTGGATGCCGAGCACGCACGAGCCTTCGCACGGTGCCGGGCACACCCGCCCGGTAACCTCGGGAAAGTTGTTGGTCCGGTGCAATCGCTCGCTGGCCTCGCGCCAGCGCCCGCGATAGATGAGGTCGTTCCACTCGGGAATCAGGTTGTGCAGGGGACAACCGCTGGTGAGCCCATCCAAGATCTTGCCCAGGTGGCAGAAGGGAACCCCGCAATCCATGCAGCGCGCGCCCTGTTCGCGCATGGTGGCTTCGGGAAGGTGCTTGTGGAATTCGGCGAAGTCGGCCACCCGCTCACGCGGCGGCCGGTCTTGCGGCGTGGTTCGTTGGAACTCCAAAAATCCGGTAGGTTGGCCCATGGTCTACTTTCCGTGAATCCGTGCTGCGTCTTTCGAGTTGAGCTCGAACGCGGCCATCTCGGCCTCTTCGCGCGACATTCCGCTGGCAAGCATCTTGTTCTGCGCCTCCAGCACGCGGCGGTAGTCGTGCGGAATCACGCGCACGAACAGGGGCCGAAACAGCGACCAGCTCACGAGCACGTTGTGCGCCCGCCGGCTGCCGGTCAACTCTCGGTGCCGGCGCAACATGGTCAAGACCACTTCGATCTCACCCGCATCGTCGAGCGGGCCGGTGGCGACCATTTCGGTGTTGCAGTTGCGGCGCATCTCGCGGTTCTCGTCGAGGACGTAGGCGATGCCGCCCGACATGCCGGCGGCGAAGTTGCGGCCGGTCGGCCCCAAGATGATGACCCGGCCACCGGTCATGTACTCGCAGCCGTGGTCGCCCACGCCTTCCACGACCGCGTTGGCGCCGCTGTTGCGCACACAGAAACGTTCGCCGGCTAGGCCCCGAATATAGGCTTCTCCACTGGTCGCGCCATAGAGCGCGACGTTGCCAGCGATGACGTTTTGCTCGACCACGAAGGTCGCCTCGCTGGGCGGCATCAGGACCAACCTTCCGCCCGACAAGCCCTTGCCGAGGTAGTCGTTGGCGTCACCCTCCAACGTAAAAGTCACGCCCTTCGGGACGAAGGCCATGAAGCTTTGTCCAGCCGAGCCCTTGAAGTGGACGTTGATGGTGTCTTCCGGCAGGCCGTCCGCGCCGTAGCGCCTGGTGATCTCGCTGCCAAGCCGCGTGCCGACGGTGCGGTTCACATTGTGAATCGGCAGCACCGCTCGCACCTTGCGCTTGTGGTCGAGAGCGGGCCGGCACATCGGAATCAGCTTGGTGTCGTCGATCTCGTCCTCGATGCCGTGCTTCTGCAAGATGGAGCAGTGCCGCCCGACGCTGTCAGAGATTTCAGGCCGGTAAAGCACAGCACCCAGGTCGACGCCCTTGGCCTTCCAGTGATCGACCGCCTTGCGCATCTCCAAGCATTCGCTGTGGCCGACTGCTTCGGCCAGGGTTCGAAAACCAAGCTGCGCAAGTAGCTCGCGCACCTCCTTGGCCACGAACCGCATGAAGTTGACCACGTGCTCGGGCTTGCCGACGAAGCGATGCCGAAGCTCCGGGTCCTGCGTCGCGATGCCCGCCGGGCAGGTGTTGAGGTGACAAACGCGCATCATGATGCAGCCCACGGCCACCAGCGGCGCCGACGCGAAGCCGAATTCCTCGGCGCCCAGCAATGCTGCCACTATGACATCGCGGCCGGTCTTGAGCTGCCCATCGGTTTCCACCGCCACGCGACTGCGCAGGTCGTTGAGCAGAAGCACCTGGTGGGTTTCCGCCAGGCCCAGCTCCCACGGGCCGCCCGCGTGCTTGATGCTGGTGAGCGGAGATGCGCCGGTGCCGCCATCGTGGCCGCTGATCAGAATGACGTCCGCCTTGGCCTTTGCCACACCGGCCGCCACGGTGCCGACGCCCACTTCCGAGACCAGCTTCACGCTGATGCGCGCCCGATCGTTTGCGCACTTGAGGTCGTGAATGAGCTGCGCGAGATCCTCGATAGAGTAGATGTCGTGGTGGGGCGGCGGCGAAATCAGCCCGACGCCGGGCGTGCTGTGGCGGACTTTGGCGATCCAGGGATAGACCTTCTTGCCGGGAAGCTGTCCGCCCTCGCCCGGCTTCGCCCCCTGGGCCATCTTGATTTGAATCTCCGAGGCGTTGGTCAGGTAGTCGCTGGTCACGCCGAAGCGGCCGGAGGCGACCTGCTTGATCGCGCTGCGCTTGGAGTCGCCGTTGGGCATGGGCCGGAAGCGCTCCGGATCCTCGCCGCCCTCGCCGGTGTTGCTGCGCCCGCCCAGGCGGTTCATCGCGATGGCCAGGGTCTCGTGCGCTTCCTTGCTGATGGATCCGTACGACATGGCGCCGGTCTTGAAGCGCTTGACGATCTCTTCCACCGGCTCGACCTCGTCGATGGAAATCGGCTTGCGCGGGGATCGCAACGCCATCAGACCGCGCAGGGTGGCGAGGTTCTTCGACTGATCGTCGATCAAGGTCGAGAACTGCTTGAACGTGTGGTAGTCCCCGGTGCGCACTGCCTGCTGTAGCTTCGCGATGGCTTCCGGGCTGAACAGGTGGTTCTCGCCGTCGCTGCGATAGCGGTATTCGCCGCCCGGATCGAGGCCGGGCCTGGTCATGGCACGGCTCGGGTAGCCCCTGCGGTGGCGGCGGCGGGCTTCCTCAGCGATCACGTCGAGGCCGACGCCGCCCACCCGAGATGCGGTTCCGGTGAAGTAGCGTTCGACCACGTCGGCGCGAAGGCCGATGGCCTCGAAAACCTGGGCGCCGTGGTAGCTCTGCACGGTCGAGATCCCCATCTTGGAGATGACCTTGACCACGCCCTTCACCACCGCGCTGATGTAGTTCTTGCGCGCCTTCTCGGGCTTCGCTTTGACGACGCCCTGACGAACCAGATCGTCGACAGTTTCCAGCGCCAAGTACGGATCGACTGCGCTTGCACCGAAGCCGATGAGCAGGCAAAAGTCGTGCACCTCGCGCGGCTCGCCGCTTTCGACCACCAGGCAGGTCTGCGTGCGCGTCGCCTCGCGCAGCAGATGGTGGTGCACGGCCGCGCACGCCAGCAGCGACGGAATCGGAGCCATCTCGTGGTTGTGGTCGCGGTCAGACAGGATAATCGCCGCGCACCCGTCTCGCACTGCCTGCGACGCCTTCTCGCAAAGCTGGTCGAGCGCCTGGGTAAGCGCAGCCTCGCCACCCGCGGCCCGGAACAGCGTCGGCAACGTGCACGAACGGAAGCCGCGCGACTTCGCCGACCCGTCGAGCGCGCGCAGCTGCTCGCTTTCGGCGTTGAAGAGCACCGGGCTCTGCAGGTCGATCTGGTGCGCGGACTCCGGCTGCGGGTCGAACAGGTTCCGCTCGGGACCGATGGTGGTTCCCGCGGCCATAATCAGCTCTTCGCGAATCGCATCCACCGGCGGGTTGGTCACTTGTGCGAAGAGCTGCTTGAAGTAGCTGAACAGTCCTTGTGGGCGGCTCGACAAGACGGCCAGCGGCGTGTCGGTTCCCATCGAACCGATGCCCTCGCCACCGATCTCTGCCATCGGCATGATCAGACGAATATCCGAACGTGCGCTGGGCGGTCTCCAGGGCCGGCTGGTCCATCGGCGCCTTGGATTCGCCGGGCGGAAGCTCGAACAGGAAGACCCGCTGCTCGTCAAGCCACTTCCCGTAGGGCTTTCCGGTGGCAATCTTCTCCTTGATTTCCTCGTCGGCGATGATGCGCTTTTCCGAGGTGTCGACCAAGAACATGCGGCCGGGCTGGATGCGCCCTTTGTAGGCAACCTCCGACGGGGGTATGTCGAGCACGCCGGTTTCCGACGCCATGACCACCATGCCGCCCTTGGTGACGGTGTAGCGAAGGGGGCGCAGGCCGTTGCGGTCGAGCACGCAACCGATTTGCACGCCGTCGGAGAACGCGACCGCGGCCGGGCCGTCCCAGGGCTCCATCAGACACGCGTGATACTCGTAGAAGGCGCGCTTCTCCGGGCTCATGGACTTGTGCTTGTGCCACGGCTCCGGGATCATCATCATCATCGCGTGGGGCAAGGATCGTCCGCCCACCACCAGCGTCTCAAGCACGTTGTCGAACATGGCCGAGTCGCTGCCGCTCTGATCGACCACCGGATGCAAGTGCTTGATGTCGTCGCCGAACAGCGGCGACGCGAGCATGCTTTCGCGCGCGCCCATCCAGTTCACGTTGCCGCGCAGGGTGTTGATTTCCCCGTTGTGCGCAATCATTCGGTAAGGATGTGCGCGCGACCAGCTTGGAAAGGTGTTGGTGGAAAAGCGCGAGTGCACGAGCGCCAGCGCCGACACCACCGACAGCTCGGACAGGTCGGGGAAGAACGAATCGAGCTGCTCGGCGGTAAGCATGCCCTTGTACACCAGCGTGCGCGCCGACAAGCTGACCACGTAGAAGAGGTCGCGCTCGGGGATGTCGCTCTTACGCACTTGCTTTTCCGCCAGGCGGCGAACCAAGCACAACTTGCGCTCGAACCCAGCCACGTCCACCACGCCTTCGCCGCGCGCGACGAAGACCTGGCGGATTTGCGGTCGCGAAGCCACCGCGCTCTTGCCAAGCCCGATGGGATTCACCGGTACGTCGCGCCAGCCCAGGACCTTCTGTCCCAGCTCAACCACGGCGCGCTCGAGAATCTCCTCACAGCGGGCGGCGTCGTCGCTGTCCTGCGGCAGGAACACCATTCCCACCCCGTACTCCTCCGGCGCTGGCAGCAAGATCCCAAGCGCGGACGTCACGTTCCGCAGAAAGGCGTCGGGAATCTGCAGCATGATTCCAGCCCCATCCCCGGTGTTTTCCTCACATCCGCACGCGCCACGGTGAGCCAGGTTCTCCAATACCTGGACGCCGGCCCGAACGATCTGGTTTGACTTACGCCCTTCGACGTCAACCACGAGACCGACACCGCATGCGTCGTGCTCGTATCGAGGATCGTACAGCCCCTGTGGTCCGCGATTTAATTGGGTTTTGTTCCGACCGCGCTGGTCATCGCTGCTGTTCATTGTCTTTGGTCGCTCTTTCGTTACGATGGGATCCTCTCAGTATATGGGGAAAAGCTAGCGTTCGCACCCGCGCTTATCAATTGCCCAGAAATCCGCTCGGAAGAGTTTTCCCACCAGAAATAAACTAGAAACAGTTGCGCTATATTTGACCAATCACGCTCGCAAAGACGAAACATTACGGGCGCCGCGAATGCCCAAATAGCTGTTGTTTCTGTGGTTGCTAGGTTATGTTTCGGACAAGATGCGAGCACTGGTCGTCACGTCAAAACCGCAATTGGGTGCCTCCGAGCCCGACTCGCCTGCTGCAGCACTGCGAGATCTCGGCTGTGAAGTCGTGGCAGTGGGCTATGACCTCGACGAGCTACCCGACGACATCGAGCACGTCCGTCCCTCCGTCGTGGTGGTCGACGCAGGACCACACCTCGAGGTCGGCCGCGCGGTCGTCAAGCGCGCCAAACAGCTCCCGACGCTGGCCGACATCCCCATTCTCCTGTCTATCGAAGTTTCCCGCCTAGCTGGGCTCGACCCCGAGCTGGGCATGGACGACTTCATCCTTTCGCCCATCGTCGGGCCCGAGCTTTACGCTCGGGTGCGCCAGCTCGACTGGCGGCTTTCGTCTTTCTCGGCCGCAGGGCGCATCAAGCTGGGCGACTTGGTGATCGACACCGTGGCAGTCGAGGCAACCTTCCGCGGGCGCGTCCTCAAGCTACCGCGCCAGGAGTTCCAGCTACTCAAGTTTCTGGCCGCCGGCGCAGGTCGGGTCTTCACGCGCGAGCAACTTCTGTCGCGGGTCTGGGGCTACCGATACACGGGCAACACACGCACCGTGGACATCCACGTGCGCCGCCTGCGCTCCAAGCTTGCCAGCGGCGCGGACATGATCGAGACCGTCCGCCACGTTGGCTACAAGATGAAGTCGCCGGTCGCGGTCTAGGCACATCGCGTGCGAAAAGTCAGCAAAGGCAAGGGAATTCGCGTCGCGTTTCAGGGCGAGCGAGGGGCCTTCTCGGAAGAGGCGGCCCGCCGCATCCTGGGCGAAAAGATCGAGCCTTGCCCGAGGCGCGAGTTCGATCAGATGTTCGAAGCGGTGATCCGCGACGAAGCCGATTGCGCGATGGTGCCCATGGAAAACACCCTCGCGGGTTCGGTGATCAAGAACTACGACTTGGTCGCAGACAACGACCTGGAGGTCATCGGCGAGGTGGTTCTGCGCGTGGCTCACCATCTGATCGCTGCCAAGGGTGTCAAGATTGCCGATTTGCGGCGAGTGTATTCGCACCCGGTCGCACTCGCCCAATGCGAAGACTACCTGCGCAGAATGCGGGTCGAGGTGCCGACGCTTGAGGTGCTACCGGCCTATGACACCGCCGGCGCGGTCAAGCTGGTGGTGGAAAACGGCCGCCGCGACGAAGCGGCTATCGCCAGCCGCATCGCTGCCGCGATCTACCGTGCACAGATTCTGGCGGAGGGCATCGAGAGCAACCCGCAGAATTTCACGCGTTTCTTCGTCATGGCGCGCCCGGATCGGCGCAAGAGCATTCCACTCAAGCTCCGAGGCAAGGGCCTGAAGACCAGCATCGTGTTCCGCACCACCAACAAGCCGGGCGCCCTCTTCCACGCCTTGGAAGCCTTCGCAAAGGGCAAGATCGACCTCACCAAAATCGAATCTCGGCCCATCGTCGGGCGGCCTTGGGAATACTCGTTCTATCTGGATTTCGTGGGCGACCGCAATTCCCCGGCGGCGCGCAGGGCGCTGGCCGCCTTGACCCACGTCGCCGAAAGCCTGCGCATCTTCGGGACCTATCCGCGCGCGGAATAGCGGCAGGCCTTGATTTTCGGATTGGCTGTGAAAAACCATAGCGACCTATGCTGACAATTGATCTACGGGGAAAGCGCGCGCTGGTGGCCGGTGTCTCCGACGACAATGGCTACGGCTTCGCCATCGCCAAGGCCCTGGCCGAAGCGGGCGCGACGGTGTGCCTTGGAACTTGGCCGCCCACACTGGGCATCTTCCAGACCATGCTGGACCGGGGAAAGCTGGACGCTTCCCTCGCATTCGCAGCAGGCGGCAAGCTTGCCTTCGAACGCATTTACCCGCTCGACGCGGATTTCGACGTGCCCGAGGACATGCCCGACGAGGTTCGCACCAGCAAGCGCTATCGCGATCATGGCGACGTGAGCATCCAAGGTTTGGCCGACAAGCTCGGCGCCGACTTCGGCCCGCAATGCCTTGACGTGGTCATCCACAGCTTGGCCAACGCCCCCGAGGTGAGAAAGCCCCTGCTCGAAACCAGTCGTAAGGGCTACCTGGCGGCAGTCGGTACCAGCGCGTTTTCCTTCGCCTCGATGATCCGCCGGCTTGGACCGCTTTGCCGGCTGAGCGGCTCGTTCCTTGCCCTGTCCTATCTCGCAGCAGAACGTGTCATTCCAGGCTACGGCGGTGGCATGTCAGCGGCCAAAGCAGCCCTTGAGAGCGACATGCGAACCCTGGCGTTCGAGGCTGGACGCAAGTGGTCACTTCGCGTCAACGCCATCTCGGCTGGCCCTCTAGCCTCACGCGCGGCCACGGCCATAGGCGACATCCAGAAGATGATCCAATACTATCAAAAGGTTAGCCCACTGGCCGAAACGCTGCAAGCCGCCGAGGTGGCGACCGCCGCCGCCTTTCTGGCAAGCCCGCTCGCCAGCGGAATCACCGGAACGACGCTGTACGTTGACAAGGGCTACCACGCCATGGGCGCGTTTGGGGCTTGACTCCCCACATGTCGGAAGCTGTGAGAGGAGATCCCCAAATTCAACATAAGGCGTATAGTGTGCGCAGGAGTCGCCTGTGCGCAAGCAGCAGAGCCTACCCGGGATCCTGGCCGCCGCCTTGGCGGTGGTTTCCCTTGCGGCGCGGCCGGCCCTAGCAGGCACGGATCGGGTGGGCGAAGCGCCCGGCGATCGGATGATCGCCCTCAACGGGCGAGCGCTGGCAGGAATTCAGAGCCAGCACTTTCAGGCTGCAAAGTATTGGCTCGAAGAGGCATTGGTCATCAGCGAGACCGCAGGTCTCGATCGTGACCCGCTGACCGCTCGAACCTACGTGCACCTTGCCGCCGTCGCGCTCGTGGGGCTACACGATCGTGAGGCAGCGCTGCACTACTTCGACCTCGCGCTCAAGATCAATCCCAACGTTGCCATCACCCCGGGGCTGAATCTGCAGGGGCTAAGGTCCGCCTACCTTCAGGCTCGGCAGCAAGCCGGCCTGCCGCCGAGCCCGGACCCAACGGCCCCCAATCTGGATCCCTTCACGACGGGCGCGGGCAGCTCTGCGTTCGACCCATCTGCGGGTGATAGCTCGCCCGTCGCGTCCGACAGCGACTCGGCAGAAACCGACAACCCGGCGTCAGAGGAACCACCCCCGCCGCCAGTGCGCGAAGCTTATGCCGCTGCGCTGCTCAAAGAGCCCGACCTGCCCGCCCAAGCTCCAGCCCCGATCTACTGCGCGCTGCCGATCGATGTCCCGCGCGGCCAGGACCTGGTGGTTCGCTGCCTCGCGCGCGCGCACCATTCGAATGCCACCTTTCATCATCGGCCAGGGAACGCAGCCACACCATTTGTCGACCTGCCCATGGATCGAAGCCCCAAGGGTTGGTTGGTTGCCGTGGTGCCGGGCGATCGCGTGGTCGGAAAATCGCTCTCATATTACGTAACCGCGCAGACTCAAGGCAACGAGCGGCCGATCTTCTTCGGCTACCCAGAATCGCCGCGTTCGCTCATCATCCGGGCCGAAGCCGCCGACTGGCATGGCGAGCCGGACGCCACCGGTGCGCTCATAAGTGAGCAGCCGTACGGCTCTCGCCCGCATCACCGTCGCGCCGCGGGCTCGCTGTGGTTCGGGCTCGGGCTCGGGTCGGGCGTCGCCTACCACGGACGAGAGCCGGTAGACAGCAACGCCAAGCTCCGGGGTGGTTCCACCACAGTACTGGTGCAAGAGGGATTTTCGCCGGTCAGCGTGGGTCAATTGGAGCCCGAGATCGGCTATCAGGCCACTCGACGCCTGTCGCTTTCTCTGATGGCGCGGTATCAAGACACGCTGGAGGAGAGCGACGAATCGCCCCCGCCCGGGGAGAACCGCGTCCCCACCTCGGCCTTCGCCATGTATCTCAATGCCAGGCTCACCTTCCTGACCCTGGGCAGTTTCCAAAGCTACGCTTCGGGCGGCGCGGGCTTCGGTCGGAGCTTTCTCGCCGTCATCGAAAAGCAGTGCAGCCCCAATAGCTGCGTGCTCGCCCACAGCGACACGGTTCACGGCGGCGACACCGGATTGCTGGGAGGGTTCGGGGTTCTCTATCACGTAAGCCGCAGCCTTGGCCTCTACGCCGACGTGAGAGAGATTGTCACCCTACCTAAGTTCATGGCGCTGACCGAAGTCAGCCTGGGCATCGCGGTCGCCATGCAAATTGGTGACTCGTCTGCGGACCGAATGGCTGCCGCCAACCTGCGGGAGATTCGGCGATGACGGACATGTTTGAACAGGTACGCGAACGGGTGCTGAGCAGATTCGCCGGGCTCGAGGTGGCAAGCATTCGGCCGCTTGGCAGCGGGCTTATCAATCAGACTTTTCTGGTGGCCACTGAGAGCCAGCGTTTCGTCTTGCAGCGGCTGGCACCGATCTTCGCGCCGGAGATCAACAGCAACATTGCAGCCGTGACCCGGGCGCTCGCTGCGGCGGGAATGATCACACCACAGTTGCTGCCGGCGCGCGACGGTCGGCTGTGGCTCGACCTGGGCGCCGGGGGCGTTTGGCGCGTGCAGACCTTCGTGGACGGCCACGGATTCGACAAAGTGCAAAGCGCGGCCCAAGCGCGAGCTGCCAGTGCGCTGGTTGCGCGCTTCCATCGCGCGCTGGAGGGGCTGCGCCACACTTTCGTCGGCCTGCGCGAGGGCGTGCACGACACCGCGAGGCATTTGACGAAGCTGCGCGACGCCTTGACCGCAGAGGAAGGGCATCGGCTGTTGCCCGACGTGGCCGGGCTGGCCACGACCATCTTCGCTTGCGCCGAACGCCTGCCGCCGCTGCCCGGGCTGCCCTCTCTTATCGGCCACGGCGACCTCAAGCTCAACAACATACTCTTCGCCGGCCAAGCCGCGCTCGCCGCGGAAGAGGCCGTCTGTCTCATCGATCTCGACACGGTTGGTCCTGTATTGCTCGCGCACGAGCTTGGCGATGCGTGGCGATCGTGGTGTAACTTGTCGGGCGAAGACGCCACGGCGGCCCAACTGGACTTGAATGTGATGCGCGCCTCGTTCGAGGGATACGCCGGCGCCATCGGGCGCGAGCTCAAACCCGAGGAGCGGCTTGCGCTGGTTCTAGGCGTTGAGTGGATAAGCCTGGAGCTGGCGGCCCGCTTTGCCGCGGATGCGCTCAACGAATGCTACTTTGGCTGGAAGCCCGGTCGCTACCAGACCCGCGGCGAGCACAACCTGGTGCGCGCCCGGGGCCAACTGTCGCTGCACCAAGCGCTTTCTGCATGCCGTGCGGAACGAAGCAAGCTGCTCGGCGCTTAGCGGACGGCTGTCAGTACTTGCCGATCAGCTTCCAGACGAAGCGATGGAGGCTGTGCGGAAAGCCGGCGTCGGTGTGCATGATGAGGCATTCGCCTGCGACCGCGGTGATGCCAAGAGCGTGGCAGCGTGAGACCGCTTTGGGCGATTCGGAGCCCTGCTGCATCCACACGCGCTGAATGCCCAGCCGACCGCAGTCCTCGACGATCTTCTCCGTCTCTGCCGGGGGCACGACCGTCACCACGCCGCCCACCGGCTCGGGCAGGTCGTCGAGACGCCTAAAACATGATTGGCCCTCGACACTGTCGGTCTGGGCGTTGACCGGCAGCACTTTGTAGCCCTTCCGTTTCAGGTGGGCAAAGAGCCGGTTGCCGAAGCCACGGGTGCGCGAAACGCCGACCACAGCCAAGGTCTTCTCGGCAGCGAACGCTTCCATGTCGTTGTTCATGGGACTCCTTTCTCGACTAGGCCGTTCGCGCATCCTACGCCAAAACGGATCGAGCGTTTCGGAGTTATCCGACGAGTAGCCGCGCCAGAAACACGGCGCTCGCCAGCCCGCCAGCCACCAGCGACGCAAGCCAGACCTTGCGGTTCTCTATCAGCGCCCCGATGGCCGACAGGCCAATGGAAACCTGCAAGAGCGTCACGGTGCCGGCAAACCACTCGTGGCGCGCCAGTTCGGCCTTGGATTCCTTTTCAAGGTCTGCGGCCTCCGCTCGAATCTCCTCTTGCTCCTTGCCGTACTTTTCCACGTCGGCGCGCAAAGCCACGACCCGGGGCGGGTTCGCGTGCAGCTCAGCCAGGATGTCGGCCTCAGCCGACTTGGTGGCGGCCTTGTTGCCCTTGGCCTGGTAGTAGGCCCATTGATCGGTCGCCTTGGATTGCAAGAGCAGGGCCTCGTTCGCGCTATGCCCCGATTTCAGCGATGCGATGGCCGCGATGACCGCGAAACACGCCG
>Ga0265330_10001431_pt1 | contig 13941 bp, 4 predicted proteins | sample 41919metaG_FD_202083 | JGI IMG/M metagenome (GOLD analysis project Ga0265330, IMG submission 202083) | Rhizosphere microbial communities from Carex aquatilis grown in University of Washington, Seatle, WA, United States - 4-19-19 metaG | ecosystem: Host-associated > Plants > Roots > Rhizosphere >... | reverse complement strand
GGTTGGTAATGAGCTTGCTACCCGCTCCTAACAGTCCCGTACTAACTTGGTCTTCCTTGCCGGAACTATAGCGGAAACCCCACTGCGATTTCACTGACTGGTTGAAATCTCCACGAACCGCCAGACTCTGGTGGTTTTCAGGAGCCAACGTAGGGTAGACGTAATTGGCAACCAATACTCCGTTGACAAAATTTGGCGTAGTACTTGTCCCCAGGTACTTCAACAACGCCGTGGACTGCGCGGTAACTCTGCCCGCGGGAATGGTGTTGTTTGCGAAGGGCGTCTTTCCGAATCCGTTTGCGTCGCCGGTCGACGGGTCGTATATCGTCACCGGCGTACCGTTTGCCGTCGTGTAACCCTGGAAATTACCACCCGCTATAGCCGCCGAGGGAACATTGGCCTGCCCTTGACCGTTAGTGCGGACCTTCCTCCACTCGTCATCGACCATGAAGAAGAATTTGTCTCTTCCGTTGTAGACATGCGGAATTCTGATTGGCCCGTCAAGTTCGAAGCCGTAGTCGTTCCATTTGTAGGGGGAAACAGGAGGATTCTTTGCGTTATACGGAAATTGATAAGGATTTGCATCCGCCATGTTGTTGCGGATGAAGTCGTACATGCTGCCGTGATAGGTATTGGTGCCGCTCTTGCTCACCACGTTCACTTGCGAAGCCTCGTGGCCGAACTCAGCCGAATAAACACCTGTCTGAACCTTGAACTCTTGAATACCGTCAAGCGATGGCAGTCCGACATACGTGTTGAAGTCGGGATCGGTGTTGTTCACGCCGTCGAGAGTGTAGTAGTCGAACATGATGCGTTGGCCGCCAACTGATATCGCCTGATTGGCGCGATCGCCGCCCATGCGGCTGTTGGCTTGGCCCGATACTGGTGAGAGCGTATTGGCATTGGACGAGAGTGCCACCAGGGACAGATAGTTGCGGCCATTCAGCGGCAGTTCATTCACGGCCTTGTTCTCAACTACAGTGCCAATGGTCGCGTTCTCAGCCTGCAAAAGCGCCGCAGTCGCAGAAACCTCTACCGAATCCGTCACCGCGCCGACTTCGAGCGTAAAGTCGAGGCGCATGGATTGTTGGATTTGCAGAGCCACATTGTTGCTTGCAGCGGTCTTGAATCCAGCGTGTGTCGCCTGAATGTTGTACACGCCCACCGGAACGGCGGTGAATGTGTAGTCGCCTGCTTGAGTGGTAAGCGTTGTACGTTTGCCGGATGTACCTACGTTGGTCAGCGTAACGGTTGCGTCCGGAATGACAGCGCCCGTCGAGTCAGCGACGTGCCCAGATATATTGCCGAACGTCTGCGCCGACAATCTGGCGGCAGGCGACATCACGAACATTAGCGCAATGATGCAACATGCTGCGATGAAACTGGTACGTCCCGACTGCCTGAGGGTCTTTAGTGCCTTCTCTACGGGAGCAATTGATTTTTTTGTGGAATTGGAATTGTGTGATAGGTCTTGCGCAAAGCGCAATTCTCCTAAAACGGCACTGGCCTGTTTCATGATTCTTATAACCTCCGCTGCTCTAGGCAGCATTTTTTGTTAATAAGAGGAACTACCCACGCCCTTAGAACGGGGAAGAATTCCGCGTGAGTACCCCAGAGTTTCCTTGACTGGAGAAGTGGCGCAACTTCGGGACCCCAGTTTCCGCCCGGACACAACTCGCATCCGGCGGAATCTCCTGGCCCCTTCTCCAATCACTTAGTCATGTTGGGTATCTGCACAGTCAGAGTAGCGCGAAACCGACGCTTGCAATCACCGTCGGTTTCATCTCTGCATACCCTTAATCGGTAATGCACTTATTTTTCGGCTTCAAACCACGTCGTACCGGGCATTTGAGCCTTCTTTGCCACTTCCTCGTCCATCTCCACGCCAAGGCCTGGCTTGTCCGGAGGAGTGACATGTCCGTCGATAATGATTTCGCCTTCCTTCACAAACGTCTTCCAGAGATCGAGATGGTTTATCCAATGCCACTCGCATGCCAGGAAGTTCGGATAGGCGGTGCACGCGTGCGCAGTCGCCATTAAACCAATTGGCGAAACTACACAGTGCGGTGCAACCGGAACGTAGAAAGCCTGCGCCAAATTTGCGATTTTCTTGGATTCCGCAAGCCCTCCGGTCTTTTGAAAATCAGGCTGAATGATATCGACAGCTTCCATCTGGAGCAGCTTCGTATATCCCCAGCGCATGTATAAATTTTCGCCACAAGCAATCGGCGTCGAAGTCGAGTGTCGAATGTCCGCCATCACTTCAATGTTTTCCGCAGGCACAGGCTCTTCAAGCCACATCAGTTTAAAAGGCTCAAGCGCCTTCGCCACTTTCTTGCCAGTGGGCGCATCGTAGCGGCCATGCATATCGCATGCCAGGTCCATGTTCGCCGGAATTGACTCGCGCACATGCGAAACCCACTTCACCATGCGATCGACTTCGCCGTTGCTCGCCGTCCAGTTCACTGAGTCGAAACGAGCCGGATCTCGCGCGTCGTCGAGGTCGATCTTCATCGCGGTAAAGCCCTGCGCTTTTATCCAGGGCAGCTTGCGATCCGACTCTTCGCCGATCGGAACATCCATATCCGAGTCGCAATAAATGCGTACCTTCTCGCGAAACCTTCCACCCAGCAGGCGATACACAGGAAGCCCGAGCGCCTTGCCGGCAAGATCCCACAGTGCGATTTCAAGACCGGAAAGTGCGGTGGAGTATTGGCCGCCCTGTGCGCCCGCAAAAATACCGGAAGTGCGAATCCGTTCCCAGATTGCTTCAACGTCCAGCGGATCGCGTCCCACTAGCATCCGCTTCCAGCTGTGGATCAGCGCCACCGTTCCCGTGGCGGCGTCAGTAGACTCGCCCTGCCCATAGATGCCCTGGTCCGTATACACCCGGATGTGCGTCTGCGGTCCATGTACAACAACCTGGGCGGTGCGGATATCTGTGATTTTGAGTTTTGGCCGCTGGTAAGGCGTGCTGTTTGTTTGTACTGCTTCCGCAAGTTTGGGAAGTGACAATGCCGCAAGCGACCCCAATGCCGGAAGAGCAGCGCTCTTCAGCATGGACCTCCTCGAAAAATGAGCCATAACCCCCAGGAATCCTTCCTTGGTTAACAACGCCTAAGTGATTTAAGTAAGCGCTTACGCCCCCTGAACGCCAATGGGGAAGTTCGACGCAGGATTTGATAAAGACGTCGCAATGGAGGCAAAGTTTAGAGAGGTTCAATAAGCATTGTCAACGGAATTCGGGCTTCTTAATCGTTTCAGTAATCCGATTTAGTGTTACCTTCGGTCAAGTGCTTTTTTTTGAATACTTCCGCCAGTTAACGATTAAGGTGAATTCCGGCCTGCTCACTTTTCCATGCTGATCTGTGGAGCCTTTCAGACACGGACACTGCTCCCGATGCAATTCCGCACCTGACCAATCGAGATGAATCTTGACTAACTTTTCTACTTAGTGCTCTGGCGGATTAAGCCCTGTAACCGCTTCGCCGGAACCCCAAGAAATCTCATCCGACCAGTCAAATCAATGCGGAAAATGGGCCGTCCAGCGGGCGCTGGGTAGGAAAATTACGTGGCGCTATATTCTGCGGAGTCCGGAGACGCCATCATGGGTTCTGCAGCGACTCGCTCGTTGCCGGGTTCGCGTTCACTCTTATTGTTTTCTCTGGTATGCCTGTTCACAAAGAAATTCGATGGAAAGAATGTCCGGAAGCATGTCATGGGACCGCTGCGGCCTGAATAGCACCGGAACGAAATGCTACCGCCATATTTCTGCACAATTCCTTTACTGATCCAGAGCCCTAGTCCCGTTCCTTTATCTGCCTTGGTGCTGAAAAATGGTTCAAAAAGCCGCTCCGCGTCGGACGCCCGAATGCCTACACCTGTATCGGTAATGCATACTGCGGTGCCGTGCCGCTGCGATGCCCAATCGGCGGAATCGAAAACATGAACCCGCAGTTGTCCCTTCTTTGGCATCGCCTGGATGGCATTGTTAATCAGGTTCATCATCACCTGGCGCAATTCAACCGGGAATCCGTGGACTGGGAAAGTTGAAGTGTACTTCCTGCGAACACTGATGCTCTTACTCAACAATTCACGCCGTTGCAACTCAAGCACGTCGTCGATCAGATCGTGAAGCTTGATTGGAATAGGCTGCTTCGATTCGCGATAGAAACTCAATGTCTGCCTGGTGATGTGCGACATGCGCTGCAGTTCCTGCTCCGCCAGGTCGGCGAGCTCCCGCGCCTGATTATCCAGCGAAGGGTGCGCGCGAAGGATATAAAAAATATTGGTGATCGCGGCCAGCGGGTTGTTGATTTCGTGCGCGATGATCCCCGCTACTTTGCCCATTGCTGCGTGTTTTTCGCTTTCGCGCAGGGCTTCTTCGGCCCGCATCTGGGCAGTATTATCGCGGCCCACCTCCAGCACCGCGCTGCCTTCGTGATTCAGCGTCTTCCTGCAGGCCACTACAATTTCTCTACCGTCGCGCGCGGTTTGCAGCAGGTTTCCCTGCCATGAACCTGAAGTGCCAAGAATCGAATCAACCTCATGGCGGGGAATTGGAAACACCGTATTCAGAAGAGTATGCATGTCCCGGCCTAAAACTTCTTCCCTTCGCCAGCCGTAAAGGTTCTCAGCGCCGGAATTCCAGAATTGGATCTTTCCTTCCAAGCTCCTTTCCATGATCGCCTCAGAAGCCACGTCAAGCAGCTCCGCGCGCTTCCGAAATTCCTGTTCGCTCAACCTCAACTCATCGGTCCGTTCTGTAACCAGCCGCTCCAGATCGCTATTCAACTGTTCCAACTGATGCGTCTTCCGATGCAGCTCCGCGAACACCCCCACCTTTGCCCGCAGCACTTCAGGAACCACGGGGACAGAAATATAGTCGACCGCACCGCTGCGATAACCCAGAATTCGATCTGAATCGGTAAGGTGTACGCCGGAAATAAAAATAATCGCCGTTTTTTGGAAGCGCGGGTGCTGACGGATGATATTCGCCAACTCAAATCCATCCACTTCCGGCATGGAGACATCCATCAACACAACCGCGACATCGGTTTTCAGCAGGATGTTCAGGGCCTCCTTTGCGGACTTGGCCTGGATCAGATTCTCACCTAACTCAGCAAGAATCACTTCATAGCTGAGAAGTTTCGACGGCTCGTCGTCGACCATTAAAATGTTGACTCTTTCGCCTGCTGTCATTAATCCAGCTCCATCCCACACAAGCTCGGCTAGCGGTGCAGCCACATTCTCAACGCCGAAAGCAATTGCTCAGTATTAACCGGCTTAGCCAGATACTCTGAAGCGCCGGCTTCGAGGCACCGTTCGCGATCGCCTTTCATTGCTTTCGCGGTCAGCGCAATGATTGGCAGTCTGCGCATCGCCGGGTTCTGCCTGATCACTTGCATGGTTTCGTATCCATCCATTTCCGGCATCATGATGTCCATCAGCACGATGGCAAGATCCGGCGTCGATTCAATCGTCTCAATTGCTTCGCGGCCGGTTCCGGCTGTCACCACTTTCATCCCACGACGTTCGAGCACGCTGCTCAGTGCGAAGATATTGCGCACGTCGTCGTCGACTACCAGCACCTTGCGATCCACCAGGGCATCGTCGGAACGATGCAACCGGTCCAGCATCTGCTGCTTCTCGCGCGGCAGATCGGATATCACGCGATGCAGAAACAGCGCCGTCTCGTCCAACAGTCGCTCAGGGGACTCCACATCCTTCACGACTACGCTGCGCGCCAGCGAATGCAACTGCGCATCTTCGTCGGCCGATAACTCTCGACCGGTGAATACGACCACCGGCAGATCTCGAAGTTCAGGTGTGTCCCGCAGCTTTTCCAGCACTTCAAAACCCGTCATATCCGGCAAGCGCAGATCGAGAACCACGCAATCGTAGTTAGACTCCTTCAGTGCCCGTAGCGCATCGGCGCCCGAATCTACAGCGTCAATATCGATGTCTTCATACCCCAGCAATGCACGGGTGCTCGTCTGCTCCGCCGGATTGTCTTCGACCAGCAACAGCCGCTTGCGCCGCGGCAACGAATACTGGCGAATGCGCGTAAGCGCTTCCGCCAGCTCTTCTGTTGTCGACGGCTTGGTGACGAAAGCGAACGCGCCGCGCGAAAGACCGTGATGCCGATCCTCGTCGAGCGTGAGCATCTGCACGGGAATATGGCGCGTTCTCGAATCCTGCTTGAGATGATTCAATACCGTCCAGCCCAGCATGTCGGGCAGGCCCACATCCAGAGAAATCGCGGTGGGATTATGTGCACGCGCAAGAGAAAGTGCTTCTGCTCCGGTATGAGCCACCAGCACTTTGAAGCCCTTATCGCGCGACAGATCGCAGAGCACCCGCGCATAATGCGTATCGTCTTCGACGATCAGCAGCACGGCATCGCCTTCCTGCAGATTCTCGCGATCATCTTCAACGTGCACAACCTGCTCGGCCGCCGCCACGGTTGAAAGGAAGATTGGCACCATGGATGCGGCACCGCTCTTTTCCTGTTTGCCGACATTGGCCGCTGCCGGACCAACATAAGTTTGCGGCAGATAAAGCGTGAAAGTGCTTCCCTTGCCGGGCGTGCTCTTCAATTGAATTTCGCCTCCCAGCAAGCTGGCCAACTCGCGGCTGATTGCCAGGCCAAGACCAGTGCCGCCGAACTTGCGGCTGGTGCCCGCATCGGCCTGCTGGAATGCCTCAAAGATAATGCGCTGCTTTTCCGCGGGAATACCGATGCCGGTATCTGTAACTTCAAACGCGATTACCGATCCAGCGCCGCTTAGAATTGGATGGTCTGCGCTCCAGCCGCTCGAAGCGCTTGTGACTGTCAAATGGACCCCGCCTTGTTCAGTAAATTTGAAGGCGTTCGACAACAGGTTCTTAAGCACCTGCTGCAAACGCTTCGAGTCCGTGACCAGGCTGCGGCCAAGTCGCGATTCTGCGGAGACTTCGAACGAGAGTCTGCGGTTTTCTGCCTCGTGACGGAACGGGCGCGAAACCGTGTCAAGCAGCGATCCAATAAGAATCTCTTCCGCTTCTACAGACACCGTGCCGGATTCAATCTTCGACAGATCGAGAATGTCGCTGATGAGATTCAGCAGGTCGGTGCCGGCGCCGTGAATGGTGCGCGCAAATTCCACTTGCTTCGCCGTAAGGCTTCCATCAGGGTTCTCGGCAAGCTGCTGACCCAGCACCAGAATGCTGTTGAGCGGCGTGCGCAGTTCGTGCGACATATTCGCAAGGAATTCTGACTTGTACTTCGAAGTGAGAGCAAGCTCGCGTGCCTTTTCTTCCAGGGCGCGACGCGCCTGTTCAATTTCCTGATTCTTTCTTTCCACTTCGTAATTCTGTTCGGCCAGTTCTTGCGCCTTCTGCGCAAGTTGCTCGTTGGTCTGCTGCAACTCTTTCTGCTGCGCCTGAAGTTCGGCGGCCAATTGTTGCGACTGCTTCAGCAGGCCCTCTGTCTGCATGGTTGCTTCAATCGAATTGAGCACGATTCCGATGCTCGCCGTGAGCTGCTCGAGGAATGCAAGCTGTGAAGCTGTGAAGGCACCCAGGCTGGCAAGCTCAATCACCGCTTTAACGCGGTCCTCAAACAGTACCGGAAGCACGATCACATTTTTGGGCTTGGCTTTGAAAAGTCCCGAACAAACCGGCGAGGTAGTCCGCGGCAATTCGGTGATCAACATGCGTCGTTTCCCGGCCGCGCATTGACCAACCAGTCCCTCGCCGATCCGAACTTCCCTCACCTGGCCTTCGGGTGTATCTGCAAAGGTGGAAAGAAGAACCAGCGTGCCGTCATCCGTGGCCGATGGCTCGCCCTCCATTTGGTAAATCACGCCCTGGTGTGCATTCACGAGCGGAGCAAGCTCCGAAAGCAGCATGCGGCCCACCGTGCTCAGGTCGCGCTGGCCTTGCAACATTCCCGTAAAGCGCGCCAGGTTCGTCTTCAACCAATCCTGCTCCGTGTTGCGATCGGTCGTCAGGCGCAAGTTGTCGATCATGGTGTTGATGTTGTCTTTAAGCTCTGCCACTTCGCCGCGGGCTTCCACCTGAATGGAACGCGTCAAATCGCCCTTGGTTACGGCGGTTGCTACTTCCGCGATTGCGCGAACCTGGTTAGTCAGGTTGTCTGCCAGCAGGTTCACGTTGCCGGTAAGATCCTTCCACGTTCCAGCAGCGCCGGGCACGTTGGCCTGTCCGCCGAGCCGGCCTTCCACACCCACTTCGCGAGCTACTGTCGTCACCTGGTCGGCAAACGTTGCAAGCGTGTCGGTCATATTGTTGATAGTGTCGGCGAGCGCGGCCACTTCGCCTTTTGCATTCACCGTCAACTTTTGCGTGAGGACACCGTTGGCCACAGCCGTAACTACCTTCACAATGCCACGCACCTGCTCGGTAAGGTTCACCGCCATTACGTTGACGTTATCGGTGAGATCCTTCCACGTTCCGGCCACGCCAGGCACTTCAGCCTGTCCGCCAAGTTTGCCTTCGGTGCCCACTTCGCGAGCCACGCGCGTAACTTCTGCGGCGAACGCATTCAACTGGTCCACCATCGTGTTGATGGTGTCTTTCAGTTCAAGAATTTCGCCCTTCACGTCCACCGTAATTTTGCGGCTAAGATCGCCGCGAGCCACAGCCGTTGTAACCTGTGCAATGTTTCTCACCTGGGCCGTCAGGTTGCCGGCCATGGCGTTCACTGAGTCGGTAAGATCCTTCCACGTTCCAGCCACACCAGGCACGTTCGCCTGTCCGCCAAGCCGGCCTTCCGATCCCACTTCGCGAGCCACGCGTGTAACTTCTGCAGCAAATGAGCGGAGCTGCTCCACCATTGTGTTCAGCGTCTCTTTGAGCTGCAGAATTTCGCCGCGCACATCCACCGTAATCTTGCGCGACAGATCGCCGTTGGCAATTGCCGTCGCCACCTCGGCGATGTTTCTTACCTGTGCCGTCAGGTTGCCGGCCATAAAGTTGACTGAGTCGGTAAGATCTTTCCACGTACCAGCAACGCCCGGCACCACGGCCTGGCCGCCAAGCTTGCCGTCCGTTCCTACTTCGCGAGCCACGCGCGTAACTTCGCCCGCAAACGCGTTCAACTGATCCACCATCGTGTTGATGGTGTTCTTCAATTCCAGAATTTCGCCTTTAACGTCAACAGTAATCTTGCGCGACAGATCGCCTCTGGCCACGGCGGTCGTCACTTCGGCAATGTTTCTCACCTGGCCCGTGAGGTTGCCGGCCATGAAGTTCACTGAATCCGTAAGATCTTTCCAGGTGCCGGCCACACCAGGCACGTTTGCCTGTCCACCAAGTCGACCTTCGGTTCCAACTTCGCGAGCCACGCGTGTAACTTCGCCAGCGAATCGGTTCAACTGATCCACCATCGTATTGATGGTTTCTTTAAGCAAAAGAATTTCGCCCGAAACATTGACCGTAATCTTCTTTGACAAATCGCCATTCGCAATAGCGGTCGCCACTTCGGCAATATTTCTTACCTGGCCGGTGAGGTTTGAGGCCATCGAGTTCACATTGTCCGTAAGATCTTTCCATGTTCCCGCGACACCGGAGACTTGTGCCTGACCGCCTAGCTTGCCGTCCGTTCCAACTTCGCGAGCCACGCGCGTTACTTCGCCCGCGAATGCATTCAGCTGATCCACCATCGTATTAATGGTGTCTTTCAGCTCAAGAATTTCGCCGCGCACATCCACCGTAATCTTGCGGCTCAAATCGCCGCGCGCAACGGCTGTTGCCACTTCCGCAATGTTTCGCACCTGTCCTGTCAGGTTCGAGGCCATGGAATTCACGTTGTCGGTGAGATCTTTCCACGTACCAGCGACGCCGGAAACTTGCGCCTGTCCGCCAAGCTTGCCGTCTGTTCCAACTTCGCGAGCCACGCGCGTTACTTCGCCGGCAAACGCATTCAACTGGTCCACCATCGTATTAATGGTGTCTTTCAACTCAAGAATTTCGCCCTTCACGTCCACCGTAATCTTGCGGCTTAGATCGCCGCGGGCCACGGCCGTCGTCACTTCGGCAATGTTTCTTACCTGCCCCGTAAGATTGCCGGCCATCGAGTTCACTGAGTCGGTGAGATCTTTCCACGTACCCGCTACGCCCGGCACGTTTGCCTGGCCGCCAAGTCTTCCTTCAGTGCCCACTTCGCGCGCCACGCGCGTCACTTCACCGGCAAACCGGTTCAGCTGGTCCAGCATGGTGTTCAGTGTTTCTTTCAGCTGAAGCATTTCGCCGCGCACGTCTACCGTGATCTTGCGCGACAGATCGCCATTCGCAATGGCGGTAGCAACCTCCGCAATGTTTCGGACCTGCCCCGTAAGGTTGCCGGCCATGAAGTTTACGTTGTCGGTAAGATCCTTCCAGGTACCGGCCACACCCGGCACGTTCGCCTGGCCGCCCAGTTTGCCTTCCGTTCCTACTTCGCGCGCCACGCGCGTTACCTCGCCCGCGAATGCGTTCAGCTGGTCCACCATCGTATTAATGGTGTCCTTTAACTCAAGAATTTCGCCCTTCACGTCCACGGTGATTTTGCGGCTCAAGTCGCCGCGAGCCACAGCCGTTGTTACTTCGGCAATATTTCTCACCTGCGACGTCAGGTTGCCGGCCATGGCGTTGACTGAGTCGGTCAAATCCTTCCAGGTACCCGCCACACCGGGGACAACTGCCTGTCCACCAAGCTTGCCGTCGGTACCCACTTCGCGGGCCACGCGCGTCACTTCCGATGCAAACGAACGCAACTGATCCACCATCGTATTAATGGCTTCTTTCAGCTGCAGAATTTCGCCGCGCACATCCACCGTAATCTTGCGTGAAAGATCGCCGCTGGCTACTGCCGTTGCCACCTCAGCAATGTTTCTCACCTGGCCTGTCAGGTTGCTGGCCATCGAATTCACTGAGTCGGTCAGATCTTTCCAAGTTCCGGCAACTCCGGGCACCATGGCCTGGCCGCCGAGTTTGCCGTCCGTGCCCACTTCGCGAGCAACACGCGTTACTTCAGCCGTAAACACGCCCAGCTGTTGAATCATCGTGTTCACAATCGAAGCCGAGCGCAGGAACTCGCCTTCAAGGGGACGGCCGTCAACGTCCATGCGAACCGTTTGAGTCAGATTGCCCTGGGCCACAGCGGCAATTGCGCGAGTCACTTCTGTCGTGGGCCGCAGCAGGTCTTCAACCAGCGTGTTTACCGAGACTTCCATTTCGTCCCACGCACCGTGCCGGCGCTCAACGCGAATGCGCTCCCGCGTCTTGCCTTCTTTGCCAACCGCCCTTCCGACTCTTCGTAGTTCGGAGGCAATCTGCTGGTTCGACTTAACGATTTCATTGAAGTGATCGGCAATTTTGCCGGCCAGCCCGGTCCACCCTACAGGTAAACGGACACTGAAATCGCCATCCTTCATGGTCTGGAGACCTTGAAGAATGACAGCCATGTACTCGGAATCGGGAAGGGCGGCGGAGCCATTCGGCGGAATGGGGCTCGGCTCTGATAGCCCGCTGGTGGGCTCTTGCGCGGTGGTCGCCATAAAACGTTAACTCCTGCAGGGACCTGACTAATTACTTACAGCTCTGCCTGTTTAGGGCAGAGCTGCGCAAAGGGAACTGCATGTAAATCGGACGTACGGGGGAGGTACGTATGTGTGTTCTAAAGTTGATGCGGAGTTCTTTAAAAACGTTGCCCAGGGATGTTGCCGCCGTTCCTTCTTATTTACTACGGCAAAAAAAGGCACTTCGCCCACATCTCTAGCAGTCCTTTAGTAACCACCGCCAGCTTCCTTTCCGCAATGTCATATTGAGGAGCGAAGCGACGAAAGATCTGCGGTTGCTTCTAATTCTCGAATTCCGCGATCAATCAAAATTGAGATTACTTCGGTTTGCCAACGCCTGTCAGGATGGTAGTATTGGTCCGCTTGGTGCCGGAGACGAAGCCACTTCGATCGTCCCAGCTTCGAACGAGGTTTGTTCAACTCGATTGATCGATGAAGACTCTCCGAGCGTGTGCGACATGATTCATTTCCCAAGGATGAAAAGCCATATGACTTCGTTTCTTCCTGATTTGAATGTGCGAATCGCGCTCTCGGTCGCGGGCAATCCCTGCAGCACTCCATCGTGGAACGGCTTTCTACCACGAATACGAAGGGCAAGCATAACGGCGGCCATTGCAATGATGGTACTGACGGGATACCCCCTGCGGGCACAGCTGGCAGTCCCGCCAACAGCCGCTGGATTGGCCACTCCGCCTGTGCCCCGCGGCATCTATGTGTGGCCCTACAACTGGGCGGTCAAGAATGGCGACTTCGCCAAGGCCCTTGCCATCCCGGGTGTCGACGGGGTCGGCGTGCACGTGGAATGGTCAGAAATTTCGCCCGCACTTAAGACCTACGATTTCGCAACCATCGACCGCCAACTCGAAGCGGCGCGATTGCACCATCTGGCTGTGGAGCTCGCGGTCGCGGCGGGCCAGGGTACCCCGAAATGGTTGTTCACCCCGCCTCCACTCGGCTTGGGCCTCCGACGCCTGGATTTTAAGATGACGTACCACGGCGGACTGGAGGCGTGCCATGACGTTTCGATGCCGCCACCATGGGATCCCCGATACCAGGAGGCATTTGCGGATATGTTGGCCCAGTTATCCCGCCACCTGCATGAGACGGGCTATGACCGCGAAGTGTCGGCAATCAAGCTGACGGGCATGAACACTCTCACGGAGGAACTTGCGTTGCCCAGCGAGCGTCCTGAGGAGTCCACGAATCCAAACCCCTGCGTCACGCACAGTCCGGGCATCTGGGCCGGAGCGGGGTATCGGCCATCTCTCGTCGTTCAGGCTATGCGGGGGATCGCCGCTTCGTATCAGCGCTATTTTCCGAACACGGAGGTCGTTCTACCAATCATCGTCCTGTTCGCCTTCCCGCCCATCGGTGAAGTTGGGCCGCCCATCTCGCGACAAGATGCGATAGGAATCAATAACAAGCTCCTTGAGGATCTCGTGCGCACGGCGGCGCAAACCCTCCCAGGACACATGGCTTTGCAAGACGCCTTCCTTCTAGACACTTTGCCGGCCGATCAGCGGACTGTCGCCCTTGCACGCGCGAACAGTATTCCGACCGCCTGGCAAACCAACATTTGGATAGGCAAGAATGGCAAGGGCGCCGCCTGCTCCGGAGGCGGCAACGGGTTCCAACAGGAGATGCAGAATGCGATCCCGTGCAGCGAGTCATCCTTCCTCCGTATGCTCCACAACGGTATGTACCCCCAGGGTGGGACGGGACCAGGCAAAGACAGCCTCTTCATTGAGGTCTTCCCGTCAGATATCATCGCCTTCCCCGATGCCATCAAGGTCGCGCACGATGAGTGGAAGCGCTAACGAAAGACCAGTTCTCACTATTTCAGAATTGGATTTACCCACGGGAAGCACATTAGCGAGTTTCGCGACCTTCACAGCTTGCCGAGACGCTCCAAACACGACCTAAAGGACTTTGATGGACTTGGTCGCGATCGAACTTGAGCCGTCTTGCGTGCGTACGAACCCGGCGGGTGGCCCAGATCTCATGGCTTTGACTAACTAAGGAACATGGGTGCCCCAGATCTCGATTTTGAGATCTGGGAGAGCACGACTGCCAACCATCGAAGCGTATCGGGCGTATCACCGCCAACTCGGCAGTAACCCCATTTTTGATCTTCGCCTTATTGCAGTATTGAGGCCACTTGGCCGGGCCGAACTTGAGCCGTTTTGCGGGCGTACGAACCCGCAGGCGAAATCCTGGCCCCGAAAGAAGCGAGGGGAAGGACCCTAACCCATTAACTAAATTTTAGGGAATTTTGGTGGACCTGGTCGGGATCGAACCGACGACCTCTTCCATGCCATGGAAGCGCGCTCCCAGCTGCGCCACAGGCCCACTTCGGCGAAGTACAACTTCTATATTG
>Ga0265330_10001426_pt1 | contig 13950 bp, 8 predicted proteins | sample 41919metaG_FD_202083 | JGI IMG/M metagenome (GOLD analysis project Ga0265330, IMG submission 202083) | Rhizosphere microbial communities from Carex aquatilis grown in University of Washington, Seatle, WA, United States - 4-19-19 metaG | ecosystem: Host-associated > Plants > Roots > Rhizosphere >... | reverse complement strand
TTCCAGTTGGCGTTGGCGGCAGCGGCCAGCGCTTCATCTTTCACCTTGCGAAGATCAGCCATGGTGGGATCGGGCCCTTGCCATCGTCAGTCCAGTGTTTCCTTGCCGCCCGGCTTCGTCAACCTCGGTCGCGTGGGGAGCCCGCCGGCCCTTCGTGACGGACAGCCCACCCTGCCCACCCCGCGCGCTTCGCGCGCGCCCTCGCCGGCGGCGCACCATCGCGGGAGGGGTTGGCGAGGCCGAGCGAAGCGAGCGGGGAGGGTGGTGGCAGGTGGGGGGCCGAAGGGCGAAGCGAACCCTCCCACGGTTCCCATGTCAGAAAACCAACCCGATCCCGAGCGTGGCAAGCTGGCGTGAAGCAGCTGCCGCCCAACCCCGGTTGGCCAAGGGACTGGCCGGACTCGGGTGCAGGATGGTGCCCACCACGACGTCGAAGCCGGCGAGAGCCGTCTGGGCACGCTGAAAGGCGAACCTACCCACGCCCACTACATGAGTCGGCTGCATGGCTTCCACCAACCGCCGCAAGGCCTCGTCGCAGGCAGCAAACAGCGGGGCCTGCTCGGCGACGGGCAGCTTGTCGGGCGTGCGATTGCGCCCACTCGTCTCGAAAAACGCCAGCGGACAGTAGTTCGCGACGAAGAATGTCGCGAAGAACCGTTCCGGCGTCCCAAACCGATCGCGCGCCCAACCCCACAGACGGGTGCCGCTGACCTCGCTGCGCGAACATTCGAAGCCCAGAACCGGACGTTTGGGGTGCTCGCCATCGGGCCTGCCCACGACCCCGTGAAGACCCAGCCAGTCGCGGACCACGTTCACATCGCCGAACGGTATTCCGGTCTGCACCATGCCAAAGGGACCTGGATTCATGCCCAGCAGAACTACCCGCCGGGGTGGTCGACCGTAGCGCCGCAGATACGCCTCGTGCGGCGCTGCCGCGTAGTCGAGAGGAAGGTAAACGTGACTGACCGGCGCAGCGAAGCGCAAGCGGCCCACCTGGATCGCCAGTTCGCGACCGATCGAAATGAGTGGGGTGGTCTTCACCAGGGGCGACACTGTACCGCACGAGTTCGTTGCATGCGCACCCGCGACCAGTTTGCATCACTGCATTAGACGCTACTCCTTTGCAGAAGCCGGCGCGCCCGGATGAAGAAATCGGTACCGAGCACTCTGCAGACCCTTCCCTCGACTCCCGGCGTGTGGTTAATATTCTCCTTGTCATGACGCGCTCCACCCTCAGAATCCGAACGGTGTGCTTCGGCGTGATCGCGGCGTTGGCCTTGGCCACCGCCGTCCCTGCCTGGGCAGAAGAACCATCCTCTGAGTACGTAGACCCGACCATCGTCACTGACGAACCCCCTGAGGGCGTCAAGAACCTTGGCGCCGAGCAGCCCGCAGTGACGAAAAAGAAGCGGGAGTGGGACACGCCGCCCGTGTACACCAAGTGGTGGTTCTGGGCGACGTCCGTGGCCGTGACCGCGGCGGTGGTCTTCCTGGCCGTCACCCCGCTCACCCGCCAAGCCCGAGGCTGCACCACATCGGGCCCTGGAGTGATTCCGCTGAACTGCTTCGGGGACGGGAGGCCGGCACAATGACCGGGCTATCGCGCTCGGCCTGCCTCATCGGCCTGGCAGCGGGGATGGTCCTGTCGACCAGCGGCTGCGACCCCTACACCTACTTCAACGTCAACGTCAGCCTCGGTACCAATGTCGGCGCCCAGGACCGGATGGATATCGCCTCCTGCCTGGTTTTCGTGGTCGATTCTTCTACGAACAAGAAGATCGAAGACGGCACGAATCTGAAGACGCTGGCAGGCCCCCTCGCCTGCAGGGCCGGCGAAAAGGACCCCAGCATCGGAACCATGGACTACAGCACGGCCCGGAGCGGTGGCACGCTGAAGTTCATCGTCAGCATGCAGGACACCGACCCCAAGACCATCGTGCAAGGTTCGGTGGACGGGCCTGTGAAGACTGGGCAGGTTCTTTCGCTCGATCTCGTGGCTAGTCCGTGCAACGACACGGCTCAGCTGGCCACGCTGAATCAGTCGCCCAAGACGGGCGAGCCGGATTGCATCGCCATCAAGTGACCTGAACGCTAGTTCAGGTACACTTGCGGTGTGTCCTCGCCGCCGTACATCGAGCTGCGCTGCCGTTCGGCGTTCAGTTTTCTCGATGGCGCATCCCTGCCGGAAGATCTGATAGCGACAGCCGCGGGGCTGGGCTACGACACACTGGCGCTGGCAGACCGCAACGGCCTCTACGGCGCCCCACGCTTCTTCCGCGCGGCTCGACAGGCAGGCGGTCTGCGCCCGCTGGTCGGCGCAGAGGTTGAGCTGACCGACGAGCCACCGCTCTTGCTGCTGGTCGAAAATCGGCGTGGCTATCGAAACCTGTGCCGCCTGCTGACCCGCATACACGCCTCGAAGGGCGCGGCCACTCTCGATTGGCTGGCCGAGCACGAAAGCGGGCTGATTGCTCTCGGCGGGGCTTCCCCGCGATCGGATCTGCAAAGACTGGCACAGATCTTCGGCCCCGGCCGCCTGTACCTGGAAATGCAACGCCATCTCGACGACGAGGAGGCCCAGGTCAATCGCTCGGCCGTGGCGCAAGCCGAGGCGCTGGGCCTGCCCTTGGTGGCCACCAACGACGTACGCTACGCCCGGCCTGAAGAGTCGCGCGTGCACGACGTGCTTGCATGCGTGCGCGAAAAGACCAGCGTGGATGCTATCGGTCGCCGTCTCCTGCGCAACCGCGAACGCCATCTGAAATCGCCTGCACACATGGCGCAGCTTTTCCGCGATTGTCCGGCGGCGCTGCACGCCACGCGCACGATTGCAGATCGCTGCGCTTTCACCCTGGACGACCTGGGCTATCGCTTCCCGAGTTTTCCCGTGCCCGCAGGCGAGAGCGAGCAGAGTCTGCTAGCCCAACTCACCTGGGCAGGCGCAGCGGAACGCTATCGGCCGCTCCACGAAAAGGCGCGCCACCAGATCGTGCACGAGCTGAACACGATCGGCCGGCTGGGCCTGGCGGGTTACTTTCTGGTGGTATGGGACATCGTACGATTCGCGCGTTCGCGCCGGATCATGGTGCAAGGGCGCGGCTCTGCGGCCAACTCGGCCACCTGCTACGCGCTCGGCATCACGGCGGTGGATCCGGTGGGCATGGACCTGCTCTTCGAACGCTTCTTGTCTGAAGAAAGGGTCAAGACCGCCTCGGACATGCGAGATCGCATGCCCGACATCGATCTGGATCTGCCGTCGGGCGCGCGGCGCGAAGAGGTCATCCAGTACGTGTACCGCAAGTACGGCGCGCGCGGCGCCGCCATGACCGCCAACACGATCGCCTACCGGCCCAAGATGGCGGTGCGCGATGCCGGCCGCGCCCTGGGCTTTTCCGAGGAGCAACTGTCCCGCATGTCCCGCCACCTGCCCCACTGGCTGGGTGACGGCGACACGCCGCTGGCGGCCTTTCTCGGCGAGGCCGGATTCCCCGACAGCGAGCCGCGCACGCGCCATCTCGCAGCCATCGCCACTGCCATGCTCGATCTGCCGCGCCATCTGGGCCAGCACTCGGGCGGCATGGTGATTTGCGGCGGCGCGCTCGACGAGGTCGTGCCGCTACAGCCGGCCACCATGCCGGGCCGGGTGGTGGTCCAGTGGGACAAGGACGACTGCGCGGATCTGGGCATCGTCAAGGTGGACCTGCTCGGCCTCGGCATGCTGGCTGTGCTGGAGGATGTGGTTCCGCTCATCCGCGAGCATGAGGGCATCACCATAGACTATGCCCATCTGCCCGCCGACGACGCTCAGGTCTATCGCATGCTGCGCGCGGCGGACACGGTGGGCATGTTCCAGGTGGAATCGCGCGCGCAGATGGCCACCTTGCCGCGCCTGCGACCCGAACGCTTCTACGACTTGGTGGTCGAGGTGGCCATCATCCGGCCCGGTCCCATCGTGGGCAAGATGGTCAGCCCCTACTTGCAACGCCGCAGCGGCCGCGCGCCGGTCACCTATCCGCACCCCTGTCTGGAGCCCATTTTGAAGCGCACCCTGGGCGTACCGCTGTTCCAGGAACAGCTCATCCGCATGGCCATGGCAGCAGCGGGATTTTCCGGCGGGCAGGCGGAGGAGCTCCGTCGCGCCATGGGGTTCAAGCGCTCGGCGGAGCGCATGAAGGAGATCGAGAAGGATCTGCGCACTGGCATGACGGCGCGGCAAATTGCGCCGGCCGCACAGGAAGAGATCGTGGCGGGCATCAAGTCGTTCGCGCTTTACGGTTTTCCCGAATCGCACGCCGCCTCTTTCGCGCTCATCGCCTACGCCTCGGCTTTTCTCAAGGCGCACCACCCAGCGGCCTTCCTGTGCGCCCTGCTCAACAACCAGCCCATGGGTTTCTATCATCCGGCCACCCTAATCCGCGATGCTGCCCAGCACGGGGTGCGCACGTTGCCCGTCGACGTGCAGCGATCGGAGTGGGGGTGCACGCTGGAGGAAGTGCCTTCGGCCGCAAACAAGGGGATCACTCCGGCCACGACCACGACCACGGCCTTTTCTGTGCGGTTGGGACTGAAATATGTCGGCGGTATGCGAGCGGAGATTGGGCGGGCGATCGTGGCGGAGCGATGCGCGCGGCCTTTTGCTTCGCTGGTTGATTTTCGCGCGCGGGTGAATGCATCGGCCGATCTGTGCGCGACCCTGGCCGAGATCGGGGCCTTTGCTTCGCTGGGCGATCTCGGCCGGCGCGAGGCGCTCTGGCAGGTGGAGGCCCTTGCACGCTCGGGCGAACTGTTTGCACGCGTGTCGCCCGAGCCAGGGACCGAACCTTCGTGGCTGCCCGAAGCCAGCCCGCAGGAAGAGATGCTGGCTGACCTGCGCGCCACCTCGGTGACCACCGGGTCTCATCCCCTCTCCTTCTTGCGGCCGATGCTGAAACGCGAAGGAATCATTTCCGCAGCGGAGCTTGCCCACAAGCGCGACGGCGAGCGCGCCTGCGTGGCCGGCGTGGTGGTGGTCCGGCAGCGACCGGCCACAGCCAAGGGGATCGTGTTCGTCACCGTGGAAGACGAGACGGGATTTGCCAACGCGGTCGTGATGCCCGACGATTTTGCGCGCTGGCGAAGCGTGATCCTGGGACATCCCGCCCTTGTCATCGAAGGCCGCGTGCAGAACCGCGACCACGTCGTCACCCTGAAGCCGGATCGCTTCTCAGCCCTGCCGGGAGGCCCAGTCGACGACGGCTGGGCTCGCGACTTCCACTAACTGAAGCTACTCGTAAACGATCTCCATCACGCAGTCGCGCCTGTCGCAGCAAAAATCCAGACGCAGGCGTCGGCCTTCGTCGTCGACCAGAACCCATGGCTCGGTCGGGCTCGCGCGAGATGCGTCGCCGGACTCGCGCGCGCACAAGCCCATCTCGTACTTGATGCAGAAACGGGTGGTCATCACCTTGCGGCCGTGCATGTCGAGGCCACTCTCCGCCGCGGGCTCGATGCGTTCCACACCGTGGCGCCGATAGAAGGCCGCGGCCTTCTGGTTGAGCACGTTGCCCAGAAACGATAGTTCGCGCTCGGGAAAGGGTTGGTGGTTGGGCGCGTGGTCGACCACGCGCGTGGGCCGCAGGCGCGCGCGCTGCTGGCGCAGCCCTTCGACCAGACCGCGGCGCAATCCATTCAGAGCAGCCAGCGATAGGTGCGGCATGTGTGGCAGATCGACATCCACGCGCGACGCACAGAACTCGCTTGCTCCCAGCTTGGCGAGCTGACGTTCGAGAATCAGGCGCGCCTGGGCCTGCTTGTCAGCCCACACCCGGGCGCAGTCGATTTCGTGACTGGCCGTCACTCCGTCCTCATCAGTGACCTGCAGGCGAAATCCCGCCGCGGTTCCGGCCAGCCGCAGATGCACCGCAATCCGGCGCTGGTTCTTGCTGCGTACGACCTGATTGACGAAGGCGTGGTCGTGATTGCGAAATACGCGCAGGCCGCGCTCGATGCCGCCCAGCTTCTCGGGAAAGACCGCCGCGCCGTCGATCTGGTTGACCAGCGTGCCGTGCAATTCCTGGTCGCGGCCAAAGAAGCTGATGCCGTCGCCACTTTGCAAAGGAGCGGCCGATTGCAGGACGAACGAGTCGCGGCGCACGCCGGCCACGCAGCCCAGGGGCTCGCCCACGTGCTTGGGCGAATCCGGCGATGCCACCGCGACACCACGGCCGTGCAGAAAGTACGTGGTGTAGCCGCGATTGAAAGTCTTGTCCGGTTCGGGAACGAATCCCAGCGTGGTCTTGCCCGACGATGCGCGTTTGCCCCCGACATCCCCCAGCAAGGCGTCCAGCTTCTGCCGGTAGTGCCCCACGACATTCATCACGTAGGCCTTGTTCTTCAGGCGTCCCTCGATCTTCAAGGATGTGACCCCCACCTCCACCAGTTCGCGCAGGTACTCGGTCAGGTTCAGATCGCGCAGCGACAGCAGGTGCTTGTCATGCACCAGCGTCCCGCCACTCGCATCGTGCAAGGAATACAGGCGGCGACAGGGCTGGGCGCACTGGCCGCGGTTGCCGCTCCGACCGCCAAACGCGTAGCTCAGGCTGCACTGCCCGCTCATGCTCACGCACAGGGCGCCGTGGATGAAGACCTCCAGCTCGATCCGTGTGGCGGCGCGGATGGCGCGGATCCGATCGATGTCCAGTTCGCGGGCCAGGATGGCGCGCGCAAAGCCGACCTTCTCCAGAAAGGCCACCCGCTCTGCACTTGTGTTGTGCATCTGCGTGCTGGCGATGAGCGGTAGGGGCGGCAGATCGCATTCCAGTAGGCCGACATCCTGGATGATGAGCCCGTCGACCCCGGCCTGATGAAGCTGCCGGCACAGGCTCTCAGCTTCGGCCAGCTCGTCGTCGCGCAGGAGCGTGTTGACGGTAGCGTACACGCGTGCCCACACCCGATGCGCGTACGCGGCCAGCTTCTCGATGTCCGCAATGGAGTTTCCCGCCGCCTCGCGTGCGCCAAAACGCGGCGCGCCCACGTACACCGCATCAGCCCCGCAATCGATGGCCGCCTGGCCGCATTCCAGGTCCTTGGCGGGTGCGAGAAGTTCGACAGCAGGCATGGGCGAGGCATTCCCCGAACGAGGCGCCGTGATAGCAGCTTGTCCATTCTGCGCAGGAAGGACCGCGGTCGCCAGTGCTGTTGTCAGCGGGCGCCGACCGTTTGTCGACTCGCAAGCTGCTTGGACGGCGGGCGGCGCGCGGTGACGTCGAATACATTGCCCTTCTGCGGACACCAGGCCAGGCTGGAAAACCCGCTGCGCCGGGGCCTCGCTGCAGCGGGCGCTTCGCGCGCTGCTTTCTTCATCTCGCGAAGCGCTTCAAAGGGGATCTCGTTGTGCATGGTGGGATTCCATAACAGGAACCCATCGGCGCCGGCGCGCTCGGTCGCGCGGACCTGGTTGCTGACGAAATCGGGCCCCCAGAAATTTTCGATGCTGTTGGCGTAGGCCTGCAGGTACGGTCGCAGCACGATCCCGGGAGCCTTGGCGCGCGCGCGCCGCAGGCCACATTCGATGATGTACACAACGTCCGGGGTGACCCGCTGGTTGCGAAAATACGTCCCCATGCCGTTGGCGTACATCATGGGCGACACCGCCTCGACGTACTTCGCGACATTCTCGATGGTCTGGCCCAGGGTGCGCGGATCGCCATCCACCAGGGTGGTCAAACCATACAGGTCAGCCGAGATGGGAATGTGGAGGGCCCGATCGACCCTTTCCAAGAACCCCGCGATGAGGGTGGAACGATCCACCTGATGCTGACCCTGGTGCAACCAGGTTCCCAGCGTTCCCGCGTGTCCCTTGGGAAACCGCACGTAATCGAACTGGACCTCGTCGAAGCCGAAGCCCTGCAATTCGAGCGCGATGTCGATGAGGTAGTCCTGCACTTCGGCGGAATAGGCATCGAGCCATTTGGCGCCGGCCGAGAACAACCGCTGGGCCCTGCGCCCCGAACGCACCGCCAGATCGGGCCGGGCCAGAGGCAGTCGGCTGTCTTTGAACGCAACCACGCGACCGATGACGTAGATCCCTTGCTGGTGAAAAGCGCGCACCATGGCCGCCGGATCCTGGATGAGGAGGTAGCGCTGCTTCTCACCGAGCGGGATCTGGGTCGGGTAGACCAGATTACCGTTGTCGTCCTTCATGTCGATGACAACCGCGTTGAGGTGCGCCTTGCTCACCTGGGCCGCCGTGCGCTCGGCCCCCTTGCTGAACAGGTACATGGGCGTGATGTAGAGTCCGCGCGCTTTTCGACCTGCCTCGCCCATGGGGTCAGCAAGGCCGTGGTCGGGGTAGGTCTTCGCGGTGTACGGCTGCAGTTTGGTGTTGAAGGTCTTCTTCACACAGCCGGGCAGGTCACTCCGCTCGCCGCAGCCAGTGTCGGCGTAGTGGATGCGACTCGCGGCTTGCGCGGAATGGGTCGCAAGCGCAGCGCTCGCGATCGCCGCGGCCATGGCGAAAGATCGCAGGGGTCGTCCAGATTGTTTCGAAAACCGGAAGCAGAACGCGCTCATGAGCACCTCGAGGCGGGCTCCGCATTTATGAATTCATAAAGTGTAAGCTATCTAGCCTTCTGATTATGGCATGGATATCGCATGAGCGGAAGAGCCAAAATGCGAAAACGCGCAGGTCACCGTCGGGAGGAACACTCGAAAGTCCTCGCGCGCTGCTTTCTTGTCCCGCGGCAAACTACGGAAGCCATCCCGTGAATGCCGCATACCGGCACGCAATGCCACGATGGCCCTGGCAGACCGACGAGATCGGCGAAGACTGGCCGCTTGCGGCCTGGCCGGTAGGAGGAACCTGCAAACTGGTGCATGATGCGCCTTCATCAGGTTCGCCCGCGAGCGCGCGGGTCCGGCACAGGCAACGGACACGGAGAGACGCATGGCTAGGTCGACAGTCACATCGCTTTCCCTTCTCGTTGTTTGGTTGGGGGCTTGCTCGGGAACGGGGTCGTACACCATCCTCGTCCCGCCCAACCAGGCCGCGGCTCCGGTGCGCGATCTGGCGGTGGGTCGCGACGGCAAACGCCTCGCCATGGCCAAGGCGCTGGGCGCGCGGCCCGAACACCCCAGCGAAGCATGGGAGCTTGGAGTGTGGTCGGTGGACGAGGGCAAGATGGACTTCTCGCGGGCTCCCGGTGAAGTCGCCTCTGCGGCCTTTTCGCCCGACGGCGGCATGCTCGCCTTCGTGGCCCAGGACGGCCTGTGGTTCATCGACATGAACGGCAAGCAGACGATCGGTGCGCTCGGCTCCGGCGGCGACCAGTCGCCTTTCTTGCGCATGGGCCAGCTTCGCCGGGTGCGCTTCATGGCCGTGGGCCCCTCGGCGCTGGCCTGCGGCTCGGATGGCGTCGTCGCCCATCGCGCCCATGACAATCTGCAGAGGGTGTGGCTCAACAAGCCCGAGTGCACGGCGCTGGATGTGAGCCGCGACGGCCAGGGCGTCGCACTGGTTTTTGGCCTGCGCGACGAGCACAACCAGGCCGAGGTCCGCTACGCCGAGACCGGCGCGCTCTTGAGTCAGCTCCGCGGCCACCAGGATACGGTCATCGACGTCTGCTTCGCCGGGCACGGACAGATCGCCACCGCGAGCCGCGACAACACCATTCGCGTGTGGCAGGCAAAGTCCGGCCAGTCTCTTCGGGCGATCCCCATCCCGCCCGTGGTCACGCATCTGGCCTGCAGCCCGGGCGGCCGCGTAGTGGCATCAGCCCATTCAGACGATCCCGGCATCCACCTGTGGGACGCTGACCGGGGCCAGTCCCTAGGCGTGCTGCGCGGTCATGCCGCCGAGATCACGGCGCTGGCCATCTCGCCCGACGGCAGCACCCTGTACTCCGGCGCACAGGACGGCTCGATCTTCATGTGGTCGCTGCCCAGGTAGGCGAGCTGCGGTCCCAAGCGGTCAGCCTTCCTCTGCGCTGCCAATTGCGCCGAGCAGGAGTCGCAAGATGATGTTCGCCTGGTGTCCCGCAGCCACCAACACCCGAGGCGCCCAGAGCCCGCGACCGGGCTGTGCCGCGCTCTCTCCATCACCGACTACGAACGCCTTCCCCAACACGCGCCGTGACTGGATGGTGCGGGCGGTTCCATATCCCGCTATCCCAGAGGCCGCCACGATTGGCGTATCGGGAAGAAGGGTGCGAACTGTGGTGACCAGTTCGGCCTTGGCTTCGGCCGCGTCAAAGCATTCGGCGATCGCGTCGCACCCGCGGAAAACGTCGACCGTGTTAGCCGCCGTGAGGCGCACGGGGAACCTCTCGACCGCAACGAACGGATTGATACGAGCGATATTGCTCGCAAGCGCGTCGACCTTTGCTTGTCCGATCTGATCGATGAAGAATTGCTGCCGGTTCAGGTTGCTGGGCTCGACCACATCGAAGTCGGCCAGGACCAGACGTCCCACGCCCACCCGAGCCAGGGCAATCGCGACCGAGCTCCCGAGCCCGCCGCAGCCAGCGATCCCGACTCGAGCCCGCTTCACGGCGGCATGTTCCGCCGGCCCGTGTCGAGCCATCATCAACGCTTCGAGGTCTTCCTGGGGGGGAATCTCTCCGCGTCGAATGAGGACCACCGCATCTCCGTTCTCCAAAACGCGGTCCTCGGCGACGGGAAAACCATTGAAGATGACGATGTCGGCGTCCGGTTTGTACTTGCGTCGGACATCCCAAAGGGTCGAGCCACGATCGATGCTGGCCGGCCGCTCGTTAACGCGTATCTGTATCGTCTCTTTGTTTGGCTCAGCCATAGCATCGGCCCGGCGAGAATCCGGCACCCACAATCACCTGCAACTCTAGCGGATTTCACGGATAGCACTTCGTCCCAGCTCGGTCAACGCACGTCAGTCCCGCTGCCCGCAGATCGGCCCACGCGAGCGGGCAGCGGCGGATGGCGGTAATATCCATGCCGTGTGCACGGAGGGCCATTCCCAGACCTATGGCGATCGTTTTCGCGTCGAGGGCGACGCGATCGAGGGCGGCATGGGCCTGGTCTATCGCGCCCGGGATCTGAAGACCGGCGAGCGTGTCGCACTGAAGCTGGTGGCTGAGCCGCAGGGCACGCAGTCTCTGCGTTTCCAGCAGGAGGCGCTGGTGCTGGCCGACATCGCCCATCCGGCCATCGTGCGCTATCTGGCCCACGGCACCACCGGTCGCGGCGAGCAGTACATGGCGATGGAGTGGTTGGAGGGCGAGACTCTGGACGACCGCGTGGCGCGCGGGCCGCTGCGCATCTCGGAGACACTGCAGCTCGGGCGCCGCGTGGCCGAGGCCCTGGCGGCTGCACATAAACACGGCATCGTTCACCGCGACATCAAGCCGGCCAATATCTTTTTGCCTGCCGGCGATCCAGGCCAGGCCAAGGTGCTGGATTTCGGCATCGCACGCCGCCTCTTCGATCCGCAGCAGAATCTGCGCATCACGACCGCCGGCGCCGCTCTGGGCACGCCGCTGTACATGGCGCCCGAACAGGCGCGCGGGGCCAGCACCATCGACGGACGCGCCGATATCTTCGCCCTCGGCTGCGTGCTCTTCGAATGCCTCGCCGGCCGGCCGCCCTTTGCCGGCGACTCGCCCACCGCGGTCATGGCCAAGATCTGCCTCGACGACTCGGTGGACGTGGCCCGCCAGCGGCCGGAAACCCCGCCCGATCTGGCAGCGCTGATCGCGCACATGCTGGCCAAAGATCCCGACCGGCGTCCGGCAAAGGCCGACCAGGTCGCACGCGCGCTGGGTGCCATGGTGGGACAGCTCATCAGTCGCGACACGGCTAGCGATCTGACAGCGGTCTACATGGCCCGCACGCCGACCCCGTCCCTGGTCGCCACCGGCGAGCAGCGGATCCTGGCGGCCATTCTGGTTTCGCGGCCGCGCGCAGGCGCAGCCACGCCTGCTGCGCTCGATCCGGGCCGGACTGCTGACCTGGCCGGAATCTTGGCCGAGCGACTTGCCGATCCAGAACTCGGCGAAGCTGGTCTGGCCGATCTGCAGAGCGAGATCGCGTCCCATGGCGCGCGCGTCGAGCGACTGGGCGGCGGCGCGCTGGTAGTCGCCCTGACCGGCGAGCAAGGCACACCGCTGGACCAGGTCACCCAGGCCGCGCGCTGTGCCCTGCGCCTGAAAGCCGCCCTACCTGACGCCAGCCTGGGCATCAGTACCAGCCGCGCCGACATGGCTGGCAAGCTTTCCCTGGGCGACGTCATCGACCAGGCCGGCCATCTGCTCGCCACCACCCCGGCCGGCACCATCCACATCGACCCGCTCACCGCCCATCTACTGGAGGCCCGCTTCGAGATCCAGTCGCTTGCCGACGGTGCCGCGCGCCTGCTGTTCGAAAAGGGAATTCGCGAAGCCCCGCGCACCCTGATGGGCAAGGCTGTCCCGTGCTTCGGTCGGGACCGCGAGGTCGACCTGCTGGAAGCCCTGTGGGACGAATCGTGCGACGAGCCCGTCGCACGCGCGATGCTGATGACCTCGGCGGCAGGCGGTGGCAAGTCGCGCGTGCGCCACGAATTCTGCGACCGCATCCAGCGCCATGGCCGGCCCTTCGAGCTTCTGGTCGGACGCGGCGATCCCATGCGCGACGCCGCGCCCTTTGCCTTGCTGGGTCCCGCCCTGCTTGCCGCCGCGGGCATCACCGGCGGCGAGCCCGAGCCGGTGCAGCGCAAGCGCCTGACCGCGCACGTCTCGCGCTTCCTGCCGGCCAAGGACGCCCTGCGGACCGCGGCGTTCCTGGGCGAGATGGCCAGCCTGCCCTTCCCCGACGAGGATCTGCTGCCCCTGCGCGCGGCCCGGCAGGACCCGCGCTTGATGGCCGACCAGATGCTGATGTCCTGGCTCGACTGGCTGGAGGCCGAGTGCGATCGGCATCCGGTGCTGCTGGTGCTGGAGGACCTGCACTGGGGCGACACGCCCAGCGTGAACTTCGTGGACGCCGCCCTGCGCGTACACAACGAAAAGCCGTTCATGGTGCTGGCCCTGGCGCGGCCCGAGGTGGACCAGCGTTTTCCTGGCGTGTGGAAAGAGCGCAGCCCGCAACGGATCAATCTGGCGCCGCTGTCGCCTCGAACCAGTCAACGCATGATCGAGCATGTGGTGGGCAAGATTCCCGAGGAGAGCGCGCGCTGGATTATGGATCGCGCGCAAGGGAATCCCTTCTACCTGGAGGAACTGCTGCGCGTGGTGGCCGGCGGGGGCAAGGTGGGCGACGACAGCAACCTGCCCGACACGGTGCTGGGCATGGTGCAGGCCCGCTTCGACATCTTTGGCCCTGACGCCAAGCTGGTCCTGCGCGCAGGCAGCATCTTTGGCCAGACCTTCAGGCCCGCCGGGGTCAAGGCCCTGGTCGATGAGGACCGGCGCAGGGACGTGGACCGCTGGCTGGAGATCCTGACCAAGCGGGAGATTCTGTTTTCGCGACCAGCCGCTGACCTGCGCGAGTACGCGTTCCGGCACGCGCTGTTGCGCCAGGCCGCCTACGAGATGTTGCCGCCGGCCGAGAAAAGATTGGGCCACCTGCTGGCGGGCGAGTATCTGGAGCAAGCCGGCGAGCGCCAGGGCATAGTGCTAGCCGACCACTTCGAGCGCGCAGGCGAAAAGCCACGCGCCATTCGCTGGCTGGCCGTGGCGGCCCAGCAGGCGCTCGACGCGGATGACTTGGTGGAAACGCTCGGCCGCGTCGAAAGAGCCGTGAACCTGGGCGCGGCGGGCGAGGAATTGTGCGCGATGCGGGTGATCGAGTCGCAGGCCCGCATCTGGCACGGCGAATACGCGGAGGCGGAGAGAGCGGCTCGGGAGGCGCTGTCATCTGATGTACCGATGACCAGATTGCGGGCGATGAGCTCCCTGTTTGAAGCGCTGGGACCAGAGGCCAAGTACGAAGAGATCGCGCGACACATGCAGGATGTTGCTG
>Ga0265330_10001425_pt1 | contig 13955 bp, 9 predicted proteins | sample 41919metaG_FD_202083 | JGI IMG/M metagenome (GOLD analysis project Ga0265330, IMG submission 202083) | Rhizosphere microbial communities from Carex aquatilis grown in University of Washington, Seatle, WA, United States - 4-19-19 metaG | ecosystem: Host-associated > Plants > Roots > Rhizosphere >... | reverse complement strand
CCCGTCCAAGCTCCTCGCCGCGAAGAACCAGGAATCGGCGAACCTCACCCTGAACCTGCCGCTCATCTCGCCGTCCAACTGGGTGAAATGGTCGCAGGCCAAGACCAACCTGATGTCCGCCCGGGCCAGCAACCAGGACGCGCGCCGGACCGTGGCGCTCTTGGCGGCGCGCGCCTACCTTGCGGTCATCGCGCAGAAACGCCAGCTCGACATTAACGCGCGCGCCCTGGCCACGGACCGCGCCCACTACGACTACGCGCACATTCGCCTGGTGGGCGGCGTCGGCAACAGGGTGGACGACGTGCGGGCTGCACAGCAGGTGGCCTCCGACGAGGCGCTGCTGTCCGCCAGCTACACGGCCCTGGCGCGCGCGCGCGAGGCGCTGGGCATGCTGCTCGGCGAGGACCGCCCCATCGACGTGTTCGACGATCTTGCTTTGCCGAAGATCCACGCCGATCCCACGCAAGCGGTGGCCGCGCGCTCGGACGTGGTCGCGGCCAAGACGCGGGTGCAATTGGCCGAACAGACGAAGAAGCAGGGCTGGGCCGACTACACTCCCACGCTCCTCGGTCAGTTCATGCCCTTCTATCAGAACCCGCCGAGCCTCACGGTGCCCGAGACCGGGTGGCAGGCCATGCTGGTGCTAACGGTGCCGTTCTTCGAGGGTGGCATCCGCTGGGCTCAAAACAAGGAGCGGGCCGCGCTCCTCGACGAGGCGCGCAGCCAGTACGACGCCCTGCTACGCCAGACCCGCTCCGACATCCGCATCGCGGTCGAGGAGGTCAGCCGCGCAGACGAGGCCATGCAGTCCGCATCCAGCGCCGCCCGGCTGGCGCGCGAGGCGCTGGACCTGGCCAGCCAGGCTTATCGGGCCGGCGCCACCTCCGATCTGGAAGTCATCGACGCCGAACGCCGCGCGCACGACGCCGACACAGGTGCAGTCATCGCCGAAGACAACGTCCGCCAGGCCCGCCTCGATCTATTGGCCGCAGCTGGACAGTTTCCGTAGACGCTCTACTTTCTGAACTCGATCAGCGATTCCAAGTAGGAATCGGGACTGCCGATATCAAAACGGCGTCCCTTGACGATGTAACCGTATAGTCCGTCTTCTTTGCGCTGACGATCGAGACACGAGGTGAGTTGAAACTCGCCCCGTTCGCGTATGTTGCGCTTGATGTTCTCTTCCAAGTAGCCAAAGATCTTCGGTGACAGCACGTACTGGCCGAACACGGTGAGAAACATGTTCTCGGCCATGCCCTCAACGCGAAGGTGCTCGCGCGCGTATTCAAGGTCGGGCTTCTCGGCAAATTCGGTGAGCGCGAGCAATCGTTCCCCGGCGGTCCAAACGCCGGTGGCGCATCCGAAGCGGTGCACCTGGTCCGCGGGCGTTTCCTTGAGCCCGACCACACCTTGCCCGGTCAACTCGTAGGCGTCAAGCAGTTGCCGACTGCACGGAGTGCCGTTGTCTGACAAACAAAGATGGTCGCCCAGCAACAGTAGAAAGGGCTCGTCGCCGACCCAGTCTCGCGCGCAGAAAACCGCGTGGCCAAATCCATCCTGAACGTCTTGCGCCAGAAACGTGATCCGCTGACCAATATCCATCAGGTAGCGGGAGTATTCCTGGCTCTCTTTGGGAAGCTTGCTGAAATTCTCCACGCGCGGCGGTGTGCAGAAGAGCTCCGCGAACTGGTCGCGGTCCTGGCTTTGCACCAAGATGGCGACCTCCTCGATCCCGGCCGCAATCGCTTCTTCGACAATGGCCAAAATGGCCGGTTTGGCCCGGCCGCTCGAATCGACAACGGGAAACAGCTCTTTCTTCACGGCTTTGGTGGCGGGGAATAGGCGCGTGCCGAACCCGGCCGCCGGAATGACTGCCTTGCGCACGCGGCGGGCGGGCCGCAGGGTCAGCTCCAGACACGACATGCCCAGGTCACGCTCGATGAGCGCCATGGCTTTCTTACGGCAATCCTCGTCTTTCGCGAGCAGCTGGGCGGTTCCGTCGCCCTGCGAGCCAACCCCTTTGCCACCGTAGAGATACGGTTTCAGGGACGCATAGCCGAGAAGCTTGTGCAACACCGGGGCGGTCAACTGCGACGGGCAAGCCGGCTGCAGGTTCCTGTCGAACAGCTCCTGGGCCTCATTCATGAGCGCGCCCAGCCGCTGCGCATCGCCTTGCTTGAGCGCCTCAGCCGCCTGGGTCACGATCCGGCGGTTGACAGGGCCGAGATACGTCTGCACAGCTCGCTGCCCCTCGGTCTGGGCAAAGGGGTAGCAGCGATTGAGTCCTTGAAGGATTTCGCGGGTGTCCTTGCCGGCGTTGAGATCGACGATGATGTAATGGAGCGGAGAGGGAGTGGAAAGCTCGCGCACGTCGAGCTGATCGCCGTCAAAGGTCATTTCGATGGGTCGGTTGCCGTAGGCACAACCCTGGTCGAGCCGGCCACAGCGGGAAGAGGTGCTGGTTTCGCCGTTGTAGGCGAGCTCCATCTCGCCCCGTACAGTCATCTTGAGGTCATAGGTGCGGTTGAACGCCCGGGCCACCAGCACGCAGACGGCCGCGCTGGACGAGAGGCCTTTTTTGATGGGCAGGTCGGTGCGGGTGTTGTGGATTTCCAGACCTCTGACCCGGTAGTGGGTCATGAGCTGATAGGCGACCCCGGCCACGTAGCTGAAGAAACCGCCCTGTTGGATTTGATCGAGCAGAGCATCTCGTTCCATGGGAACTTCCCACGGCGGCAGCGCCATGCCGTCGTTGAGAGTGGCGCGGAAGATCAACTTGCTCGGGTGCGGTTTGACCTCGGCATACACGCCTTGATCGGTCCCAGCAATGATGGCGTATCCCTTTTCAATTTCCGCGTTAATACGCCGGTAGCCACCGGCCCAGTCGCTGTGCTCGCCGAAAAGACAGATACGGCCAGGAACAAAGAGATTCATCTGGCGCAGTCTACAACATCGCGCCCGGCTACCAGCGTCCTTCGTGGATGTTCCGTGCGGGGCTGGGCCGCTCAGACCAGTTTGGCCAGCACGCTCTCGAGGGTGGTGGGCCCGCGCACGTGCCTGGCCTCGCCGTTGTTGAAGCTCATGGTGCCGGTGTCCAGGGCGTGTGCCATTTCTCGGAAAAGTCCGGCCATGTGCTCGGAGAACCCCGACTGTACCAGGGTCGGAATCACGGCCTCAGGGGGAATGCGCGCAGCCTCCACCGACCGACCCAGCAACCTGGACAAAATGCGCGCGGCATCGACATAGCTAGATTCCTGCAGCGCCTCGAGCTCGATGATCTCATTGTTCCGAGGCGGTTCCAGCAGCGCCTGAGCCGCGGTTCGGCCGATGTCCGCCGTCGCAATCATGGCAACGCGGTGGCTGGGATCGAACAGACAAGGCAGAATGCCCTGACTGCGCGCCAGAGAAACCAGGGATGCGAGGTTCTCCATGAAATAGCCGGCGCGGATGAAGGTAGCCCGCGTGCCGCGCAAGCCAGCCAGTCGCTTCTCACCCTCGTGCAGTATCACCACTGGCCCTGTCCCCTTTTCCAGCTGCGCGCCGATCGACGACAGAAACACGACATGAGGCACTCGGGCAGTGCCCAGCGCCTCGGTCATGGCCCCCACAAAGCGCCGGCCACGTGAAAGGTAGTCAGGTGCAGCCAGGTCGGGCGGGACAAGGAGATACGCGCCCTTGACCCCTGACAGGGCCTGGGTCAGTCCGGACACATCGTCGAGAGAAGCCACCGCCACCTCTGCTCCCTTTTCCCGCCAGGATCGCCCCTTTTCCTCGCTGCGCACGAGAACGCGCACAGGTTGTCCCTTTTCCAACAATGCCGTTGCAGCGGCGGCACCTGTCCTTCCAGACACACCGGCTATTAGGTACATGGCATCTCCCTTCCGCGACTATTCTAGGTGGACGTTGCCCTCGGCCAGCACTCGATCGCGCAGGCCTTGCGCCTGAACCACGCGCACCATATAGGTGTGCGAGGGCTCGAATCCGTCATCGGGCGACAGCAAGAAGCGCATGCCGAGCTCGCGCCCTGGATTCATGCTGACGTTCCAAAATACTTTGGCCTCGTTGCGCGCAATGCTTTCGGGATCGTCCCGGTCAAAGACACCCACGATGATCGGTCCGCTGTTCGATCGCGCGCTGAAGCGGGCCACCATCTCCACTTGCCATGGCTGCTTAGGGCCGGCCGCGTTGAAGCCTCCCTTGGCCGCCAACTGAGCCCCCCGTGCCAGCACAGTCACGGCCGGCTGATCGTCAGCTACCTCCACGCCAACAACTGTGGCGCTTCCGCCAGGGGCTACGCACACTGACCCTCGCTGCGAACACTCGCGCCTCTGCTCGCGCGAAACCAGGAAGACCTGCGGAGTTTCGTCCAACACCTCAAAAGTGGGAACCTCCCAAGATTCCAACATGGACGGCACCTCGGCCTGTGCCAGTGTCATCAGGAAGACTTGAGCTAGCATTGAACACCTCCCGCCCTGCTTGTCTTGCTGGGGCTTCACCTAATCAGATGCCTGGCGCGAGGAACCGGTTCGCCGCTGGAGATGGTCCGCGTGACGCGCTCCGCACGAACCGATATTCAATGGAGGCGGGAGGGGCTAAATGGGTGCGCTCTTCAGGTCGTTGGAAGGAAGCTAGGGAGCCGGCCCTTCCTCTGACCCGACAAGGGCCGCGAGGTTGCGCCGCGCCTGGGGATAGTCAGGTCGGTACTGGAGCGCCAGACGATAGTGTTCGCGCGCCTCATCAAGGCGGCCGAGACGCCGCAGAACCGTGCCGAGGTTATTGTGGGCCTCTGGATACTCGGGCCGGACCTTCAATGCCCCCTGGTAGGCCGCAACAGCCGCCGGCAAATCCCCGGTTTGCGCATAGACGTTGCCCAGGCTGTAGGACGCGATGGCATCATCCGGCTTGAGCCTGAGCAGTTGCTGATACTCGCCAGTCGCATCCCTTCGCCGCCCCGCCCGGTCCAGTGCCACCGCATAGTTGCCATGGGCCTCCGGTGAATCAGGCTCCAGTTGCACGGCCGCACCAAAATGCAACACCGCTAATTCAATTCGCCCGACGTTCGAATACGCGTAGCCGAGATTGCTGTGCGCTCGGGCGTCCTGTGGATTCTCGCGTAAGACCGCTTCAAACCGCTCAATGGCCTCAGCACCCCGTCCCGCACCGACCAGAGCGATCCCGAGGCTGCGGGCCGCGTCGCCATCGTCCGGCTGCAGCTTGAGGGCCTGCTGGTACAACGGAATAGCCGCATCGCCCTGCCCAGCCCTGACCAGCGCATCCCCCTTGCCCCTGAGCGCTTTGAAGTAGTCCGGGGAAAAACGCAGCGCCTGATCGAACAGCTCGATGGCCGCTGCTGGTTGACCCATTTTCAATAGCGACTCGGCCTTGTTGTAATAGGCCATAGCATTTTCTGGCTTCAATTGTAGCGCTTTGTCGTAACTGGCCAGCGCCTCCGACCTTCGCCCTGCACTGTCCAGTGCATTTCCGAAGTCATTGAAAGCCCGCGCATTCCCAGGACGCTTGCGAACCGTATCGCCCCAAAGGCTCAGCGCGCTTCGGTACACGTCATTGCGCCGCACAGTACCCCAACCGAGCAGCGCCGCGACCAGTGCAACAATCGCCAGCCCCGCATTCTTGCTCGTCTTGGAAAAGAGTCCGACCATCGCAAGAACCGCCACGGGAATCAGGGGCAGGTACATCCGATGCTCGGCGATGGTTTGCGTGGTCAGCGGAACAATGCTCGAACTCGGCGCAAGAATTCCGAAAAACCAACAGCCCGCAAACCCCAATTTCGGGTAGCGAATTGTTGCGTACAGGGTTGCCGCCAACAGCACCAGAAGAATGGCTGCCTGAGGCCAGACCAAGGCGAAGTCCTTGATCACCTGGCTTCCGTAGTCGAACACCAGGTTCTGCGGCCACAGCGCCAGGACCAGGTAGCGCCCGATAGCCCAGCACTGGGTCAGGGCATAAGCCCACCAAGTCACCCCGTGCCCGAAGCCAACGGTTTGGTTGCGATCGCTGTGCGAAAAGATGAGCAGTCCCAAGAGCAACCAGGTTGCCGCCAGGCCGAGATACAGCCGTCCCCGCTGCCTCAGCGCCTGCTTGAATGAGCCCGAAAGGAACGCCCGGTCGTAAAACCACACCATGAGGGGCGCAGTGGCCATGACCTCTTTGCTGGCCATTCCCAACAAACAAGCGACGATGGCGCAAGCGTACCAGGAGGCCTTTTGGGCTGAGTCGCAGGAACGAAGGACGAAGTAGAGTGTAAGCAAGTAGAAAAGACCGACGATCAATTCGTTGCGCTGGATCACGGACGTGACCGACTCAGTCAGCAGCGGATGGACCGTCCAAAGCAGGGTTATCGAAAGTGCAAGCGGCCGAGCCTTGCCTGCGAACCGTCCTTTCAGTGACGGCAGCCGCAGCGTTCGCAACACAAGGCTGAAGAGCACCAGCGCCACCGACACATGCAGCAGGAGGTTGACGACGTGGTATCCTGTCACGCTGGTTCCGCCCAAGGCATAGTTGACCGCCAGAGACAGGTTGACCAACGGTCTTCCGTTTGCCCCGGCCGAAAGCAGCGGCGGCCGCATGACCCGCGTGATGGGCCACAGGTGCCTGATGGACGGATTGTCGACGATGGCCGCGATGTCGTCGAATACGAAGGGACCGGAAAGACTGTTGTGATAGGCGGCGCACGCCGCGAAGATGATAAGCAACAGGCAGGCCCGCGTGGCCCAGGGCGACTCGCCACCAGGCGCCGGTTGATCAGCCATCGCCGGACGGCTGGGATGTGCCTTGTGCGACGCCATTCTTCGCAGTTTGTTATCCCAACACGGACCACGGCGAAAGGAAAGCCCTTCCTCGGCCGGGGCGAGAGTCCTCGACTAGGGCCAGCGGCACTAGCGACTGGCTTCCAGCGCCTTTGCGACCATGTCGGCCAACAACTCTATCGTGTAGGGCTTGGCCAGCCAGCCCAAGCCGCGGTCAATGGCGGCCTGCATGCGATCATTGGGTGCGTGTCCGCTCACCAGAAGCGCGCGTTGGCGGGGAAAGAGCTGGCGGATCATCTCGAAGATCTCGAGCCCATCCCGTTCTTCGAGCAAGCTCATGTCCAGAATGACGAGGTCGAACGGACTCTTGCCCGCAGTTGCCGCTCTTTCAAAGCGCTGATAGGCCTCTTGCCCGCTCTCCAGCGTCTCGACCTGGTATCCCAGGTGTTCGAGCACCCGCCGTCCGGTGCGCAGGAGAATGGGAGAATCATCCACCAGCAGAATTGAACGCCGGCCCAGCGGCACCGGCGTCGGCGTGTTCGAAGAATCGAGGCGTTCCTGCGACGCCAAGCATGGGAAATACAGAGTGAAGGTCGTGCCCTGGCCGGGCACGCTGGTGACGTCGATGAAGCCGCCGTGCTCTTTCACCACGCCGTGTACGATGGCCAGTCCCAGGCCTGTGCCGCTTGATTCGCCCAAGGGTTTGGTGCTGTAGAAGGGCTCGAAAACCCGCCCTATCTCTTCCTGGGGAATCCCCTTGCCGCTGTCGCTGACCGAAACGACTGCGTAGCGACCAGGTTCGATGCGTTCGAATCCTACGATAGCCTCGCTTAGCTCTCGCTCACCTGCGCGCATGGTCAGCTGTCCGTCCCCCTCGACGGCCTCGACCCCATTGCGCATCAAATTGGAAATAGCGCGCGCCAGATGCGCCTCGGACGCCTGCACCAGCAGCGGCTTCGACGGCAGATGCGCCACGATTCTCATGTTTCGGCCAGGGTCCGAGGCGACCCAGGCGGAGTTTTCGGCAATGCATTTGGAAACCACCGCGACCAGATCCAGAGGTCCTTTGCTCATCCGGCCTTGGCGGCCCAGGGTCAACAGGTCCTTGATGGTCTGCGAAGCGCGCAGGCTGGCGGATTTCATGTTGATCAGGTCGGCGCGCATTTCCGCCACCCGCGCGCCGGGATCCAACTTGTCCAGCTCGGCCACAAGCAGATCGGGGAGAGCCACGATGGGGCCGAGCGCATTGTTCAGGTCGTGCGCCACGCCACCCGCGAGCACGCTGAGCGATTCCAGCCGCTTGCTGGTTGCCAAGCGTTCCAACTCATCCCGCTCGTGCAGACGGGTTCTCTCCATCAACTCCTGGTGAATCTGGATGCTGCGCATCGCCACATTGAGCTGGTCGCGCAGAACCTGGTAGCCGTGGGTCTCTGGCAAGCGCTCAAATACGGCAATCCCCAAACACTGGGTTTCGAAAACCAATGGAAATCCCAGCAGGGCGCTTCTGCGCGATTCCGGATAGCTGTCCGGTGGAAATAGCAGTTGTGATGAAAAGGCCGGTGGCAAAGGTGACTGGGGAGTGCCATCGACCATGCACAGGAAGGGCTGCAACTCTCGCGCACTGTCATCAGTGAATCGCGACAAGAATGCGGTCTGCACGCCGGTTCGGGGCAGCGCCCTGAGCAGCATGTGTTCCAGTGATTCCCAGTCCAGCGCGACTCCGATTTGCTCGCCGGTGACCAGAAGCTTGCGGTAATTCTGGTCAAGCGTCACGCGATGCTGGGTCTGAATGGCTGTTCCAGCCGTCGCGATCATGGCAAACGCGTCGGCCCACAACTGCTCCAGGCTCAGATCGGCCAGGTCACGCAGTTCCTCGCGCAGCCACTCGACCGCATCCTGAAGCGCGCGGTAGTGGGGATAGTTCTCACCGACCTGGACCAGGAGGTTTTCCAGCGCATCGGCAAAGCTACGAGGCTGCCCATCGAGCTCGGCCTGCAGGGCCTCCACCAGAATGTTCGCGGCACGCTGGTGGTCCATGCCGGGACCCCGCAGGACAGGAGCAAGGTTTCTCTCCAGCTCGGCTCCACGCGCCTGGAGGTAGTCGCGGGGGCGGGGCAACGGGACCGGGGAGGGCGCGGACTTGCTCCGACGCTCACCGGGACGGCACCCACACGACCGGCGCACCACGAACTCGGTCGCCAGCAGGGTACGCAGGACCGCAGGCCGACCCGCCATTTGATCGAGGATGATCTGAAGCGCCGTTTCGGCCATGAAAGCAAAAGGCTGGGCCACGCTGGTCAAGGCGGGATTGCTCATGCGGGAAAGCGGCAGGTCGTCAAACCCCGTGACCCGAATGTCGCGAGGTACGCTGCGGCCGTGCTTGCGCAAGGCTGCGACCGCGCCCAAGGCCATGAAGTCGTTGGCCCCGGCCACCGCATCGAATTGGATGCCCTGTGCCAGCAGGGCTTCGACGCCATCGAATCCATCGCCGGGCATGAAGGCGCCGGTCACGACCAGCGCCGGGTCAAAATCGATCTGGTTCTGCGCCAGCACATCCTGATAGGCGCGCAATCGCGTCTCGGCCTCGACCTTGCCCGGAGGGCCCGCGAGAAAAGCCACCCGCCGACAGTGGTGGTCGCACACCAGGTGTTCGACGGCTGCGCGCATGCCTACGCTGTCGTCGATCGTGAGGCTTGGGATGTCCGGGAGCTCGGTGCCGATACTGCAGATCGGCCGCGGGGAATACTGACGAACCAGCCGCATGAGTCCTTCCAGATCGCAGAAACCGGCTAGCAGCGAGGACACGACAATCACCCCGTCGGCGCGCTCAGGACCGACCAGATCGAAGATCGCGTTGTGCGCGGCACACCCGCGGTCGGGTTCGTCGAGTCCCCGGCCAAAAATCATGAGAAGGTTCAGATCCAGGATGGCGGCGTGGCTGGAAAGGGCGTTTTGGATCTGCGTGCCGTACCCCCCTGAGAAAAAGTCCATGTAATCAAGCAGCACCGCAATGGTCTTGCGGCCGCGTTGACGGTGGCTGGCGGGGGCATCCAAGACGAGCTTGTCCACGGCGGGCGACGACGTCGCGCCTAGTCGGGCGCTCGTTGCCTATCTAGAACTACGGCGGAAAGGCCAGATTCTTGAGGCGTGACCGCAATCACAGCCAACCTGGTTCAAAGCATGCGGGCCCGCCCAGTCCGGGGTATGCTGCGCTCATGAGGAGCCGCACCCGGACTCGGTTGCTGGTGGCCCGGGCCGTGTTGAGCCTGGCGGCGCTGGGGCTCGCGGGACCAGCTCTGGCACAGGGGGCGAGTTCACCGCCTGCGGCCGGGTCCGTGGTGTACACGCCCCTCCGTCCGGCGCCAGTGAAGCGACCGGCACCGACAACGTCCCCAGCGGCGCCTCTTGCCCCAGCCAGGCAACCGGCGCCGGCGGTGCATGCTCCGAGTCCTTCGGCCCAGCCACCGCCGCCGGTTCTCTACGCCCCCATGCCTTTTGCGGCCAGCCAGCGACTGCCGGCCCAGCCGGCGTACACCGCGACGCCGGCTATTCCAGAAGCGCAGCCCGCCGCGGTCGTCCCAGTTCGTTCCCCACCGGCGCCACCAGCGCCGCCGGTTGTCGTCACCCCAACTCCGTCAATACCAGCGCCGCCACCGGTTCTCTACACCCCGATGCCTTTGGCACCGGGGCAAAGGCAAGCTCCGCCCGTGACAGCGCCCACACCCTCGGCGTCAGCGCAGCCAACGCCGACCGCGCCCGCGTATTCTGCACCAGTCGAACGGCCGGCATCGCCAACTGCGGCGGCGCCCAACCCGCCAGCGGAAACTGACGCGCGCAGTGATGCAGCCATCGCAGAAACCGTGACGCCCGCACCAGCCGCGCGCCCAAAGCCCCATCTGCTGGGAGTTACCACGGACGTCGGTCTCCCCGACGGCGCCAACCTCGGTCTGGTCCTTCGTCCGACTTCTTGGATCCGCTTGAACGCCGCAGGCGGCACCAACTCGGCCAGCTTGGGCTTCCGGGGTGGGCTCACCGCCATCCCGCAGTGGTTCTGGCAAATCGGGCCTTCGTTCACACTCGAGGCCGGGTACTGCCGCGTGGGAGACGTCAACGGTTTGCTTCGCAGCTTCTTCCAGGTTCCTTCTTGGATGAAGGACTATGCGCAGCAGGCGGGCTACACCTACTACAACGCGCATCTTGGGCTTGAGTTTGGTCGCCGCAACATAACTGGCTTCATCCACGTCGGCGGCAGCTACATCGACGGAACCGTGCGTGCGCCCAATCCCGTTGTCATCACGTCCGCCGGCACCAGCCCGACGGATGCCCCGCACCTTATCTTCGGCCAGGACGCCAAGGTGCAGGTGTACACGTTTTCGGCCAAGGTGGGATTGATTGTGTACTTCGGAGGGCTCTGACCATGCGTTCGCAATGTTCTTGGCCGGGGTTGGTTTTGGTTGGCGCGCTGCTTTTGGGTTGCACCCCGTCCGTGGTCATCGACGCGCCTGACATCGAAATCACCCAGCCCAATCTGCAATTCCCCGCCGCTCCGGCGCGTGCCGGCGCCGGCACGTCGGTGCAAGGTCAATTCAAAGTTGTTACCAACAAGCTCGGTTCGGCCAACAGCTCTGACGCCGGGTCGCTCAAGCAGATCGAGCGCCTCTTGCTCACGCGGGTCGCTCTCGAGGCCAACGCCGGCATCCAGGACTTTGGCTTCCTGGACCATCTGACAGTGGTGGCATCGAACAACTACGACTCCACAGAGTCGAGCCCTGGCTGGCCGGTGATCCAGATCGTTGACTACCAGGCGAACCCTGGTGTGCAAACCGGGGCTGTGCTGCAGATGCCCCTAGCCACGCCGGTCAACATGCTGCCGCTCTGGGGTCACACTTGGCTCTACCTCACCGTCACCGCGACCGGCGATCCCCCCACATTCCCGTGGTCAGTCGACGTTGTGTTCTCGCTGTCACTCAGGCTGCGCGAATAGCCGGGCCTCGGCTTGACTCGGTCGACTTCGTCTCGTAGGAAGAGTCCATGATTCGGGCCACGGACAGCGGACGCTCGCCGCGCGCCAGCCTGCGCGCCACCAGCACCCTGCTGTTGGCTGCCCAGCTTCTTGCCCTGGGCCACCTGCTCATCGTCCATCACACCATCTGTCCCGAGCATGGTGAGACGATCCATTCGGGATTACCCAGCCAAGCCCAAGCCCTGCCTGCGCCCCCCCAACGCGCGACCAGCGATGCGGGGCTGACCGCCCACGGGACGCCGCCCGCCGAGGACGCGCACGACCATTGTCTGACCGGGGCCAACACGCGCGAGCGTTTCGCATTGCTGCCGTTTCTTGACGTGGCTCCCGGCCCGCTGCTGCTGGCCGCACCGCTGCCCTCGCGGACATCCGCTGCGGTGGCACCGGCCCTGGCCGTGCTCCGACTCGCGCCCAAGAACTCGCCTCCCTCGGCGTAGCCCAAATCAGGCGCCAGCGGCGCGCAGAGAAGCCGGGCATCGGGAGCGTGCCTGCCTCTTGACTTTGGTCGCCGCGCTCCCGTTTCGCTGACATCACGGAGGATGAGTCATGTTTTCTTTGGCCCTGATTGCATCTCTGCTGCTGGCGCAGCCGAGCGAAGGAACCGCCCCCGCGCCGGCTGCGACCTACACACCGACAACCGTCGGCGCGACCGCCGCACCCGAAAGCCAGCCGGCGCCATCCACCGATGACCTGCTTCGGCGCATCGAAGTGCTGGAGAAGGCAGAGGCAGCGCGCACCACCCAATCCGCAAAACCATCAACCGCCGGGATATTTGCCCAGACTCGCTTCAACCCAGATATTTCGATCATCGCCGACTTCGCGGCGGTTGGCACGAATGTCGACGACAAGACGGCGCAGACGCTGACCGTTCCGGGATTCATTGACCAATCGGACCGCACCGGAAAGTTACGCGGGATCAACTTGAATTACCTGGAGCTGGCCTTCAATATCGCCGTCGATCCTTACTTTGACTTCTTCAGCGTGGTCACCCTCGCCCCTGGTACGGCCAACGTGGTCGACGTCGAGGAAACCTATGTCGACACCCGCCAGCTCCCATGGGGATTTCAGCTGCGCGCGGGAAAGTTTCTCTCGGCCTTCGGACGACTCAATGGAATGCACCAGCACGTCTGGGATTTCTACGACCAACCCTTGGTCTACGAGGCCTTCATGGGTACTGAGGGATTCAAGAACCCAGGATTGAGGGTGTCCTGGACGGCGCCAGTCGATTTTCTCCTGCAGTTCAACTTCGAGGTCTTTCAAGGCGTCTCCGATGAATCGCCGATCGTCAATGCCGTTGGCTACAACCTGACCGCGGCCAACGGGACCACACTGTCGTCCGCTGCTCCCTTTGTCCCGGCCCTATATGTCGGCTCGGTGAAGTCCTCCTTCGATGCAGGAGACAACGTCTTTCTGGTTGGGGCATCGGCCATGTACGGACACTCGACCCAGTCGTCTGGCTCGCCAACCAACACGATCTTCAGCGCTCCTGGCACGGTTCTGTACGATGCGGAGCTCACCTACAAATACCTCATCAGTTCCTACCGCAGCATCACCTGGCAGAGCGAATACTTGGGCCGCGTCTCATCCGGCGATCTCGCGTTGGCCTCCGACGGGCTCATTCACCACCAATCCAAGAAACAGGGTGGCTTCTATACCCAGGTCATCTGGCGATTCGACGATCCGGGCCGGTGGCGAGCCGGCGAGCGCTTCGACCTGCTCACCCAGAATTCGCTCACCAAAGACGGCGTGGGCCAGCCGCTCGACAACATGCTCCAGCGCTACACCACCATGCTCGAATTCAGCCCCACCGAATTCTCCAGATTCCGACTTCAGTATGCCTATGACCGGTCTCGCTACTTGAATGGGGTGCAGAAGGATGTCCACGAAGTGTTGCTGCAAATGAACATCGCGGTCGGCCCCCACGGCGCGCATTCGTTCTGAGGATGAGTCGGAGTAGAAATCATGGTCACCCATAACCCCCTCCACAGATCCGGACAGGCGGCATTACCGCATCCGGCTCTTGCCTTGGGTGGTGACAGCGAATCGCACGAGGGGATAGGGATGGCAGATGCGGGGGTGTGGCAGCCAGCGCGCGGCATACTTCGCGAAGCGGCTCCACGGCATTCGGCTCTTCTGGCTGCGGCGCCTAAGCATCCATCGCCAGG
>Ga0265330_10001422_pt1 | contig 13987 bp, 5 predicted proteins | sample 41919metaG_FD_202083 | JGI IMG/M metagenome (GOLD analysis project Ga0265330, IMG submission 202083) | Rhizosphere microbial communities from Carex aquatilis grown in University of Washington, Seatle, WA, United States - 4-19-19 metaG | ecosystem: Host-associated > Plants > Roots > Rhizosphere >... | reverse complement strand
GCTTCGCCGCGCGCCAGTGCCCGCCACGCTCGTGCCTTCGGCCCCATCCGTGCCACCAGCTCCGCCTCGGGCAGCGCCGCCAACTCGCCCAATGTGCCAATGCCCCACAGCGCGAAGGTCGCCGCGTACTCTTCATCCAGTCCCAGTGCCGCAATCGGCAGCTTCGCCAGCGTCTCCGCCTCAGCGCCCTCAGGAATCACCGCGATCCCGCGCATGCTCGCCGCCTTCATCCGCGCAGTATCGAAATTCGCGCTCACGGCCACAGCCGCGCGGAATCCCGCCCCAGCCAGCTCATCTCTCAGCCGCTCCGCCAGTTGCGCCGGCGGCCCAAACAATCGCTCCGTCCCCGCAATGTCCAGCACAAACGCGCACGCCGTTCCGCCGCCGCTCACCTCCTCAATCCGCGGAGAAAACTTCGCCGCGCACTCCAGCATCACCGCCCGTGCCGCCGCCTCGCTCTCCGCTGAGCGCTTCAGCAAGCGCAGCCCGTTCCCGGGGCCCCCAACGATAGGTCCATGTCGTTGCGGTGTGTTCATTGCCTCCGCTTCGAGCCGCGTCATTCCCGCCACCGCGCCTCTCCTCTCGGCCAGCCGGTTCAGCGAGCAAACCCACTCCTCGGGCGCGCGCCCATCCAGCACCACCACCGGCTCCGTCTGCCAATCCGTCCGCAGCCGCAGCAGTGCCTGCGCGGGAAACTCCGCCGCCCATGCGCACGCAAAAAGGCTCATGCGCGCGCCTCCAAATCCCACGCCGCTTTCGCCTGCCACGTCGCCGCCGGCGGTTTCCGTGTCGTGATCTCGATCGGCGCCTGCCGCTCTCTCTCGCGCCGCACTTGAAACTCAAAGCCGCGCAGCACCGTCCCGCCCACCGCCTCCACGTTTCGCGCCGTGCATTCCAGCACTACCGCCGCCGCCGACTGCGCATATCCGCGCGCACCCATAACCACCAGCGAACACTGCGTCCTCTCCGCCGCCTGCCTGTACCGGAACCACGTCGCCAGCGGAATCCTGCTCGCCTGCTCCGGCGCCGTATCACCAAGGTCCATCACAATCGCCGCAAACCCGCCCGCCTGCAGCAGCAGATCCGTCGCCCGCAGCCCCTGCTCGAGTCGCGCCCACGCAGGGCTCACCCACGATTTGCGTACGCTCTCGGTCCGCGCTTCCCGCCTGCCAGCTGGTTGCCCCATCCTTTTCGCAGCTTGATCGCGAAAAGGGTGGGAAGGCGCGCATCTTACCCACAACACCTGCCTCAGCTCCACTTCATTCGCCGCGGCAGACTCCGGATCGAACGCATCCGACACGTCGACCCATGCGCACGCCCGCTCCTCTGCCGTCCGCTGCGCCACAAACTGGAGCGCCAGGCTTGTCCGCCCCGACGACGTCGCTCCAGTCAGCTCGCTGATCGCGCCCACCGGCAGCCCGCCACGCAACAATTCGTCAACCGCCCCAATTCCAGTCGCCGCAACCTCGTACATCGCGCGCGGGGCAGGCGTCAACGCGGCGGGAAACTTCCGTTCCAGTGCGTGCTCAATCTCCAAACGAAGTGCGGCGGCAGTTGGCATACGATTAGAGGCGCCCTTAGATTATTCGCCTTTTGTTCGCCTACTGTACCGCCGAATCACCCCGCTTGTCAAAGCACATATCCACAGTTTTTCCGTGATTTCGACGGCCTTCATGTTCTTGCACCAAGATCGGTGCAGAGCCGCCGGAGTAATGCCTAAGCATATAGAATTTCTATAGCTTGCACCCAGCTACTACCAGTTTTTCCTCGACCGAAGAACCCACGCCCACCCAGCTAACCCGCTAACTCCGCTAGTTCCGCTGCCTTTTCCCCACCAGCTCCGCCCTCGCCGCCAGGCCGATCGCCATGGCCATCACCCGGTCGTCGTGTGTCCCGGCCAGCGCACCACTGCTCCCATTCGCCATCCGCACAAAACTTCGGCACTCCCCCAGCAGCCTTCGGCTCTGGAACCGGTCCGGCTCCTCCACCAGCGCTGCATTCAGATGTCCCAGCATCGCCGGCCGGCTCACACTCGTCGTCAGCCAACCCGCCTGCCCACTCTGCCTGTAAATTCGCCCATACTTGCAAGTCGCTTCCACCAGCGCCAGCACGCCAGAGCCATGATTATTCCTCTCCACCACCAGCCACGCGCCGTTGTATTCCCTCGCCAGATCGGTTACCTGCTGCGCCAATTCCAACCCGCCCATATGCCCTGCAAACTCCGCGCACTGCAGCCCAGTCTCCATCTCCAGCACCTCGGCTGCGGAGTAGTCGCCTTCACTTCCGCCTCCCGCCGGATCAACCGCCACCACATACTGCTTGCCTTTCACCGGCGGCAGCCAGATCTCCAACTCTCCATTCTTCCGCCGCTCCACCGGCTCGGGAGCCGTCTTCATCCGCGCTTCCACCGCAGCCAGCTCAAACACGCACTCGCCGCTCGTCAAAAAGCAGCTCTCCGCATCTTCCGCATACTCCTGTCGCGCCAGCCCGCGGAAATTCGCGCGAATCTGCCTCCGGTACCCGATCTGTTTTAGATCGAGCTCATACTTCTCGATCAGCCCGCGTTCTTCCTCCGTCAGGCTCGCCTCATTCACCGCCCTTGCTCGGTACCGTTCTTCCATCCACCACGGGAAAAAATGCCTCACCATCCCTGTCTCATCGGCCTTTAGCCATTCCTCGTGGAAGCACCCTCCCACTCCCAATGGCGTCGACTCCAGCACTATCTCTCCATCCGGTGCCATCGCTGCCCGCAATCCCGCCAGGGTCTCCGCTGCATCGCCCGGCCATCGCGCCAGCTCGCTGCAATGCAGGTTCTGCACCGTCAATCCCCGCCCCGCGTTCCGGTCTGCCGCGCTCACCACGCGATACTCCGCATCCATCTTTGGAAACACAATCTGCCGCACATTCGATTGGCCGGTCTTGAGCGCCCCGGTGCGCATCGGCTCCGGTAGCCGGTCCACAAACCGGTGCACGATTCTGAAAATCTCCTCCGCCGCCTCCTGCGTGTGCGCCACCTCCAGCGTCAGCGTTCCCGGATGCGTAATCGTCTTCAGAAAAAATCGCGCGGCCACCCACGTCGTCATCCCCAGCTGCCGCGCCTTCAGCACAATGTTCCGCTGCCCGCGTCGCCGCTCAAACTCCATCTGCATCGCATTCGCTCTGAGCCTCACCGGACTTCCATTGCACGAACGGACAAACAGCAGCTCCTCCGCGGCCACTTCCATCGCTGAGCGTCCCTCCAGGAACCACGGCCGCGTGTCCAGAGTCTTCCCGAGATCCTCCAACGCCTGTCTGTCTTGTTTCGCCAATCGCGACCTGAAATACCCAGCTTCCTTCTTGCACGCCCTATCCGCTGCTGCCCCCACTCATCCCTCCCACTGCGCAAACCCGGCAATTTCGCGCACTCCATCGCAGGCTTGGCGCGCGACTGCCCAGGTCGCGCGCCAAGCGAAGGCGCGGCCCGCCTCCAGGCCGCACCTCCAATGTTGTCTGTTTTGTGTTTTTGAACTCACGGCGCCTTCAGAACCGCGTCCCTGGCGGGCTAACTCGCCAACTTGCTAACTCGCTAACTTGCCAACTCCGCTCACTCCGCTAGCACCGCTGCCTCTCAATACCCCCCGCACCAGTACTTGATGGTGTACGCAGTCGAAGCTGTCAGCGCCGTATTCGCCGCAATCGTGATTGCCGTCGTGCTCTCCGTCCACGTGTCGCTGGTGATCATTCCTGTCGCGCTCAGCGTCGTCACCATGCAGTTGGCCTGGTTCGTGTGCGTGTTCGGAAAGCTCAGCGTCGCCAGCGTGCCCGTCGTCGGAGTGGTCCCCGTCGTCAGCGTCACGGTTCCGCTCACTCCGTCGCACGAATGATTCGCCGCGCAAGCGATCGTTGGACTCGACCCTGCCGCGGCGCCGGCCGCCACGCCCATCGTTCCCGTGCCCATCATGAACTTGCCTTGCAGATAGCCCGTCGCCGTCGTATTCCCGCTGCCCGACACTTGCAGGGCCGCGGTCGCGTAATTCGAGCCGCCCTCATAGACAATGAACCCGCCCGCTCCCGACCCGCTCGTGTTGTTGATCACCACCGCATTCGCGCCCGCGCCGGCGTTGATCGTCGTATTCGCATTAGCGGGCAGAATCACCCGGTCCAGCGAGTTCGTAGCGTCGGTCACGCGCAAGTAATTGTTGGCGTCCTTTTGGATCTGCCACTTTGCCGTCCCCGAATAATTGTTGAACTGCACGGCGCCAGTCTGATCCGCGCTTGTTCCCGGCTGGATCGCCAGCGTCTGGCTCGCGTTCGCTCCGTTCTGCATCGTGACGTTGCCCTTCATCGTCGTCGCTCCGGTCAGCGTCTGCGTTCCCGTCACGCTCAACGTCCCGCTCAACGTTTCCGATGCGCCCGCCAATGTTCCACTCACTGTGGGAGCAGACAAGGTCGGGCTGGTCGCCAGAACCACGCTTCCGCTTCCCGTCGTCGCGCACGCCACAATTTGGCTGCTTGCGTTCGTGCAGTTCGCCGCCGATGAAACCGGAATGCTCGCTCCGTTCACCTTCGCCACTGTTGTCGCGCTCTGCGCTCCTGACACGTCGCCGCCAAGGTTCCCCGTAAAGTTCGTCGCCGCGGTTGCTGTCATCGCAGTCGTCGCCGTCGTCGCGTTGGCCACCGCGGTCGCGCCAATCGCGCTCACAATTTCGGCTGCGGTCGCTGCCGCAGGAGGCGAATTCGCTTGCCAGTAACCCAGCCCCGTAAATGGCGTTACTCCGCCCACGGTTGCGCTGCTTCCGCTCTGGTTGTAGAACGCCGGGCTGTACTCGCTTCCCGCCTGCACGGTTCCATTTCCCGACCCGCCCGCCACCGTGCAAGTGGTCCCGGTACACGCCACTCCCGCACCGGCGAATGTGAACGCCCCGCTGTTTCCATTGATTGAGCTCACGCTGGCGGGCAGCGTTCCCGGTGCCCACCTGCTCGTTGCTGCGTTCCACATCGGTACCGAACCATTCCCCGCGCCGTTATCCGTCCAGTCCGCCAGGTTGGCGGTGCTCAAAGGCGACCCGCTCACTTCGAAATTGGTCGCATTCACCACGCCGTTTATGTTCTCGGCGTTTGGCCAGGGATGCACTGAAATCCACGCGAGATCGGTCGCGATCGGGGTGCCGAGATAAAACGCCAGGGACTGTCCCGATAACGTACTCAGGTCGGTATCGAAACATGCGGTCGAATAGGTCGTTGTGAGCGCCGGAGAAATCGAGGCGATGTGTGTCGATCCCGTCTGCAGCCAGAAGTCCACGCTTCCACTGCCCGTTTCGCCCTTCATGCGCGCGCAAATGTGTACTTTCGTGGCAGGCAGATTGGCGCCCGAGTTTGCCGGGCCAACCACGATGCTGCTCTGGTTGATGGAGTTCCACGCAACTTCGTTGTTGGCGGGGATTGTTAAGTGACTTCCTGTTTCGCTTGAGGTGTCCGCGACAACGGGAAAGAACGCGCCAATGGGCAATAAGTCTTCCGGCCAGATCCACAGGTCGGCTTGATTGTTGTATGGAGTCAGTTCATCGCCATTGGCCACGAAATCGCTGCTGTGGGCAAACGCATGGGTCTGGCGGGAATCGGTTGCGCTGCACGACCTCAAAACAGCGGGCTCAATGCCGTCAAGCGGGTTATAGAGCCTGCCCAGCGAACAAAGGTTTCCCGATCCGGTGTCGTTGATCGTAGCCAGATCCGACCCGTCGATAAGCTCGATATCGTTCAGTTTTCCGGTGATGTTCACCGCCCCGATATCGATGCAGTTGAGACATTTCGAGTTCACCGCATCCCACTGCGTCGGAGTTAATATCGCCCCTCCACCGAGAGTCGAATTGCTTATCTTGTGATCGAGCCCCTCAATTCGCCATCCTCCTCCAGCCGAACTCTGGCCCTGAGCCTCGAGCTCAACGTTGTCGACGGTCCACCATCCTGCGTTTGTTTCCTGAACCGCGTTGTACTCCAGCACTTGCGGTCCGAACTGCGCGCCGGCAATCTGCCCCCCGTACCAGCGGGTCCAGCCGCCGTCATAACTTACCCAGGGATAGGGTGTATCGAATACAACATTCCGTAGCTCGTTCAAATCTCCGAGCGCGCCGTTCGTCCCGCTTCCGGCGGTATCTGATTCAACTGCTAAGAAGCCCCACACCGTGCGGATATGCATATTTTCGAAGATGTCCGCATAAGGTTGACCGGCCACCCCCTGAAAGAAGAGACCGCAGCTATTGTTCTGCGCCAATCCCGATGTAGTGCGTATCGATAGGTTCCCGAAAACAGCCTCATCCGGCCCGTTCCCGGCGGTGGTATTCGAAGTGTCGTCATAGGCTAGCCCGCAGTTGCCCACCGTAGCGGTGGTCGGCAAGCCCATGATGGATACGTAAAGAATCGAACCACTGTGTGTCGGATAGCTCCACGTTCTTGCGAGCGCCGCTGTACTCGATCCAAATCCTGTGCCTTGTCCCACGGATGCAATGGTCGTCGACAGCATATGAGTCCCATCGGATAGTGTGATGTTTTGCCCAACATCTCCGGGAACGAACTCGCATGAAGCCGAAGTAATCGCGGCGCTTCCAGTTGTCGCCACCACATCGGAACAGACCCGGCCCGGGCGTCGATGAGGAAAGCTGGCGCTGGCATCGACCGAGTCATCGACGACGATCCCAAAATCCTGCCACACATAAGTGGTGCGGGGTGTGGTGTAGCCGCCGACCGATGGATCGCCGGTCGCAAAGACATCCTTGCCGGCTGCGCCTCGGATCATGACATTGCCCGCCAATCCTCCCGCCCCGTGTGGACCATAGATACTCACTCCTTTGGGATTCAGGGTCGAGCCGACAAAGTACACCGTAGCTGCGTTCGCAGTCGCTGGGTTCACCGGCAGATAGACGCTCCCGCCGGATGAATATGCGGCATTGATGGCCGCCTGAATTGCTGAAGTATTGTCGGTGCAGTTCGATGAAGGTCCGCCTGTGGTGCAGTCGCCGACCGCTCCAAATGCAATCACGGCGATCGTTTGTTCGCCCCCGAGATTTGCCAGCGCGCCGCTCGCGTTCGTTGCGCCCGTACCTCCTGATGTCAATGGCACTGCGTTCATGCCGCCGATCGACGTGCCGTTGCCCATGTAGTACGCAATCTGCCCCGAAGTTGCTGAATTAATCGTGCCGTTCGCGCCTCCAGACCCCGATCCGCTTCCGCATGGCGCTCCTGTATTCGTGATGTATCCCGAGTTATCGATCTGTAAGCAAGAGTCCCCTGACGAAGCTGCCAGTCCGGGAAACTTGATCGCATTCGGCGCCACAAATGCGGCATCCAGGTTCGTGCTCGATCCCGAATAGATATCCGTCTCAGCTCCGGAGCCGCTTTCAAAATTGAGTCGAATGTGTCCTGTCGGATTGCTCGCGTCAATATACGTATCTCCGCTGTTCGTGTTTTGATACGCTTTGAAGCTATCTAATCCTCCAGTCGCTGAGTTAAGTGCCCAGTTATTGCTTGCGTCCTTCACCAGGTACCATTGGCTGTTCCCGTTCCAGTCCTTGTAAGTGAAAGATCCCTTCTGACTCGTTGTAAGTCCGGGCCACAGGTAGTAATCCACCTCCGCATCGGCGTTGTTGCGTAGCGACAGTGTTCCCGCCGATTGCGTCGTTCCGCCCACCAGCAGATTCCCCACAAACTGTGCATTGCCCGTCTTGTCCACGGTGCCTACCGCCGCCGGCGTCGCGCCGCCACTCGCAAAGGTCACGCCACCCGTCCCGGAATTCGTCGAGCAGTTGAAGCACACGTTGCCCGTGCCTGCGGCGTTCAATGCCGTTTGGTTGTTTGTGCTGCTTTGCCCTGAGTTCCACTGCTGGATCTGGAGCCGGTATACGTTGTTCAGCAAATCCTGCATCTGGTAGAGTTGCTGGCCGCCTGTAGCGTCGCTGAAGCCATAGAGCCACCGGTAGCCGTAGTCGGTCTGGATCTCGTTCAGCAGCCCGCGTTCGTTTCCCGCTCCAGTCCCCAGCCTGAAGTGATTGGTCAGAGTCGCGTCCTGCTGGCTCATATACCAGTCGCCGTTCAACGCGTTAAAACTCCTGTGAAATGTGTCCAGGAAGCTGTTGCGCGTTCCGTTGTCAGTCAGCTTTCCGGTGAACATCGTGCCGCCCGTCATCCAGCTGTTGTACGCGCTTCCCGCATCCGCCACTACCTGGCTCGTCGAGTTCTCGTTCCGCAGTCCAACAATCGTGTTGTTCTCGGCGTTCGGCCCTAAGTGCAGCGCCGTCGAGCATCCTTCTACGTCTCCTCCGGTAAACGTGTTTCCGTCGCCTTGCTGCAAGTTGATCCCGTACGTTCCGCTGATCGGGTTTCCTCCGCTGGTCGGGCAATCGATATGCAGCCTTACAAACGTGCTCGCGTTCATCCAATCCGTCGTAGCAGGATTTGTAACCTGGTGCCCAATCGCATTCACCGCTGTGCCGAATCCGCTGAACTGGTTATCTAGGAACGTTCCTCCCGTGTAATTCCCAGTCCCGTCCAAAGTCATACCTGTCTGGTTTGAGTTACCCAGGAAATACAGGCTCTCTAAATCCAACTCCTGCGTTCGCAGTGCGACCAATCCCTGCGCCGTCGCGCTCGTAGCTCCCGTCGTATTAATCACTACGTTGTCCAGATGGAATCCCGGAGTGTTCATCGCGTACGTCGGATCTCCCACCTCAACCATCGCGCCCGATCCGGTATACGCAAGCGCCGTTCCGCCAACACTCCCGCTCGCCGCAGTCCCGCCCCGCAGCGCGCACCCGCGCAGCGACACGTTCCGCGTCCCGGCGGTCACCACAATCTGGTTTGCCGTCGTAATCGTCGCGCACGGCAACAGAATCGCCGTGTTACTTGTCGAAATTGTCAGGTTCGAACCCATTGTCAAATTGCCCGTGAAGTTCCTCGCATCGCACGTGCCACCATAACTCGCGCTCACCGCGTTCACGCACGCCTGGATCTTCGCGCCGATATCCGCTCCGGCAAATTGATCTACTTGGTATAAAGAGCCAAGTTGCTTCGCAGTCAATGGCCCGGTAACGGTTCCGCCCGACAGCGGCACCGCCGTTGCCACCTGCGTGTCCACATAATGTTTATCCGAGGCCTGCAGTGGCTGCGTCGGATCTCCGTTCAAATAGAGTGGCCCCGTAAGCGTTCCGCCCGTCGCGGACAATCCACTGCCCCCGCTCACACCCGCGATGGCCTGGTCCACGTACGCCTTGCTCACCGCCTGCACAGCCTGTGCTGCAGGCATCACTTGCGCCTGCACCTGCGCCAGGCTTGCCTGCGCCGCCGCCGGAATCACCCAGTACTGCGTGCTCGTCGTGCCGTCGCTCATGTAATACACGGCCGTGTAGTACTGTCCCGCGGGCGTCGCTCCCACATTCGGCGCAAGGTTCACGCTCACAAATCCGTCCGGCCCAAGGTTTACCGTCATCGAGTCCGCAGCCACCGACTGGCCCGCTGCCGTCGTAAACGCCGGCCAGCTGATCGCCAGTGTTCCCGCGCCCGGTTGTCCGTTCGCCAGATACACCGTCCCCTGCACCGTCGTCGTGCTCACCGCCTGCGCCATCGCCATCGCTGCCAGCGCCATCCCGACCGAGCACACCACGACCCGTTGCCCCATCCTTTTCGCGTTCTTCGCGAAAAGGGTGGGAACCCACGATGCAATTTGCCGCCACACGAGCCATCCGTTTTTCATGAGCTTCACTCCCATCGCATCCTTCTTCCCACTATGATTCGCAGATATTTGCCGAGGCGGACCGCAGCAAATCAGTCCGCCCCAGCCTGTCAACAGCCGCACGCCCAAGTTACAAGCTGGTTGCCCCATCCTTGCGGCGTCCTCTGCCGCAAGGGTGGGATACCTAGCTAGCGGCTGCCTCAGCCTCTTCTTCTTCTCGCGCCTTCCGCCTGGCTTCCAGAACTTCTTCCCACGTCGGCCCTTCCATCAATTGCTCGGCCAGGCTCGGCCCGTCAAGACCATCATCGCCCTCGCCGCCCTTCTTCTTTTTCTTCTTCTCCGTCAGCGTCAGCAGCAGCTCCGCGCTGTGCAAATCACCTTCGTTCGCCTTCTCCATCAGCTTGTCCGCCAACTTGTCGCAGTCCTTTTTCACTACCTCCTTCGCCGCCCGGCGCAGCGCCTTCTTTGCCTTGGTCTTCTTCTGGTCCTTTTCCACCTCCTCCGCGTTCTCGCCGCAGTCCGTCCGCGGCATTGTCACCACCTTATTGTTCTTTGCAGCCTCTTCAGTTTCCCGCTTGCTCTTTCCCATTGCTCCACCATTCCGGCCACCCATCCACGGTCATTCCCTTGCTCCGAGACAACGCCATCCAGATCCCGCGCCTGAAGCAGCTCCTCACCTGCAGTACCCCGCTTCTTGCACCACATTCGATCCATCGCGCAGTCCCACTGCAAGCCGCGGAAAAAGAAAAGGGGCAACTCGCCCATCGAGTCGCCCCTCTGCTCGTTTCCTCTTTCCTCGTGCCCGCGCCCTCCGCGGTTGTGGCCCGAAGAAAATCGGAAAAGCCTCTTCGGCTCCTCCGTAATTACGTTGCATTTCGTGATGATTGCTTTCAGCTTACCGTATTTGCCAATAATTACCGGCAAACTTCGCCTGCCAAATCTTCATCGTCTTTTCAGCAACTTAGCCGTTTTCTCGGCCGTTCGACAGTTGACAAGATTCCCGCTTCCTGCCTTGCGCCGCCAAAATCGCTCCTTGCGAGCCATCTTCCTCGCCCCCTTGCCCCATGTGCTGCGGTGGCTTGCTTTCTGCCGTTCCTGACTTCGCCGGCTCAGCGAACTCCGCTAGCCCGCTGCATTCCCCACGTCACTCGTAAGGCATCCCCTATACCGGATTAGGAATTGATTTGCTTCTGCCGCCGTGGTATACAACCCCCAAGTTATTCCGCCTCTTAGGTTCTTTTGATCTCAGTCGTGTGCCTTCGTCCTTTCCCATCGAGAAAGCCCGTCAGCTCCACGTTGAGACCCAGCAAAAGGAGTTCCGGCAATGCGCGCCCTCTGTGCTTTCCTTCTGTCCTCGGTTGCTCTTCTTCTCTCCGCATGCGCGGGTATGCCGGTCCCCACCACGTCCAACACGGACTCTGCTCCCGGCACGGCGCTTCGTGGCTCGGTCCACGGCGGCCAAAACCCTATTGCTGGCGCGCACGTTTATCTTTACGCCATCAACAACACCGGCTACGGGGGCCCAGGAATCGCGCCCTCCAGCACCAACGCGTCAATCTCCTTGCTCCATAGCGCCGCCAACACCACTCAGGACGGCAGCGGCAAGTACTACGTCACCACCGACCAATACGGCAATTTCACCATCACCAGCGACTACACTTGTCCCAGCAACTACGCGCATATCTACTACTACGCGTCCGGCGGCGATCCCGGCTTGGGTTCGGGCGCGAATTCGGCCATCACCCTAGTGGCCCCGGCGCCGTCCTGTGACTCTTCCGCAGCCACGGATATCAACGAAGTCTCGACGATCGCAGCCATTTACGCCTTCGCTGGTTTCGCCAGCGATCCCACGCACGTCTCCAGCTCCAACACCACCCTCGCCGCTACCGGCCTCGCCAACGCGGCCACCACTCTCGCCAACCTTGAGGACCTCAACAAAAGCATTGCCCTCTCTACAACCCCTTCCGGAAACGGCACCGTGCCGCAGCAGGAGATCAACACCCTCGCCAACATCCTCGCCGCCTGCATCAACTCCACGGGCCCCGCCTCCACGCAATGCTCCACGCTCTTCTCCAACGCGACCAACAATGGCGTCAACGCGCCCGATACAGCAACCGCCGCCCTCAACATCGCTCACAATCCCGGCCCCGGTCCAACCGTCATGGGCAACTTGTTCGGCCTGCAAACTCCCGACTCGCCTTTCCAGTCCCCGCTCTCAACCGTGCCCAATGACTTCACCATCGCTATAAGCTACTCGGGCGCAGGCCTCAATGCGCCGGTTCCCATCGCCATCGACAAGGCCGGCGATGTCTGGGTGGGAAACACTGCCACCGGCGCCAACAGCCTCAGCGAGCTCAGCCCCGTCGGCGCGCCTATCTCCACCTCAGCCGGCTATACCGGCGGCGGCATCGTTGACCCGTTCAGCATCGCCATCGACAAATCTGGCAACGTCTGGACCGCGAACGTCAGTCCCAACAGCCTTAGCGAGCTCAGCTCCACCGGCGCGCCCGTCTCCACATCCGCCGGCTACACCGGCGGTGGCCTCAACGCACCTTACAGCATCGCCTTTGACTTGCTGGGCCACGCCTGGGTCGTGAACAATGTCGGTTCCAGCCTCAGCGAGTTCAGCGCCACTGGCGTGCCCATTACCACTGCACCCGGAGACCAGGGCGGCGGGATTAACAATGATCCTGTCTCTCTCGCCATCGACGCTCTTGGAGATATCTGGGTTACTGACAGCATCACTCTCGGCGCGCTCAGCGAATTCAATTCATCCGGCGCATCCGCCGGCACTGCCATCTCGCCTTCCACCGGCTACACCGGCGGCGGCCTCGCCGATCCCTGGGGCCTCGCCGTCGATGCTAACGGCAACGTTTGGGTCGCCGACAGCTCATCCACCACCAGCCGCCTTAGTCTCTTTGGGTCCGGCGGTACGGCCATCTCCAGCTCCACCGGCTACACCGGCGGCGGACTCAACGTCCCCGAAGGCATCGCCATCGATGGCGCAGGCAACGTCTGGGTCGCGAATCGCGGCTCAACCGCTACCTCCGCGCCCTACCCCGACAGCTCCATCAGCGAGTTCAGTTCCTCGGGCCTCGCCATCTCTCCGTCCACCGGCTATCTGGCTGGCCTCAATATCTCCCTTTCGCTCGCAATCGATGGATCCGGAAATGTCTGGACGACGAATTCCAATCTCAACACGGTTACCGAATTCGTCGGTGCAGCCTCACCCGTCGTCACGCCCATCGTCGCCAATCTCCTCTTTCCGTACGGCGCCCGCGCCGTCAACAAACCTTGATGTTGCCCCATCCTTCTGCGTTTTCTGAAGGGTGGGTTCGCACTTCCATCAATCTGTCATCCTGAGCGGAGCCGTTCGCCACGCGTACGGCGAAGTCGAAGGACCTGCTTTTGCTTTTCTTGCCCTTAACCCAACACGACAACGGGTGCCCCAGGTCTGGATTTTCAGACCTGGGATAGCAAGAACCTTCACTCGCCACTCTCAATCCAGCACAAAAAATCGGTGCCCCAGGTCTGGATTTTCAGACCTGGGATAGCAAGAACCTCCACTCGCCACTCTCAATCCAGCACAATAAATCGGTGCCCCAGGTCTGGATTTTCAGACCTGGGATAGCAAGAACCTCCACTCGCCACTCTCAATCCAGCACAGAAAATGGGTGCCCCAGGTTCTGGATTTTCAGACCTGGGATAGCAAGAACCTCCACTCGCCACTCTCAATCCAGCACAAAAAACGGGTGCCCCAGGTCTGGATTTTCAGACCTGGGATAGCAAGAACCTCCACTCGCCACTCTCAATCCAGCGCAGAAAATGGGTGCCCCATTCTAAAACTTCGCGCGCGGCGGGGGGTTTTAGAGTGGGATCGCACGAACCAATGTCACGCACAAAGAACTGACCCCTGCCGCCGCCCTGTCAAGCCCCCCCGCCCCAACAAATCTCCCAACCCCTTCAATCCATTCGCAAAATTCTCCGCCCAAGTTTGCCGATTAATTCTTCGAAATCGCTATCCTTGTCTTAATGCCGCAAGTTCACAATCTCGCTCGAATCGCGGAACCCAGTTTCTCGATCCGCGGCTCCGAAAAAATAAATAAGAAAAAATTTGAGATGTTTCGCCTGATTTTCGCCACGTAACCCATTTAGAATCAACAAATCGACTCCGCGAACGTCGTCAAATTGCGTCAAGTTTCGTCGAGTCTATGTCCAACAACTCCTTTGGAATCAATACGCGATCGGCTCTCTTGCAACGAGTACATTCTCACCCCTCAACTGCTT
>Ga0265330_10001421_pt1 | contig 13999 bp, 17 predicted proteins | sample 41919metaG_FD_202083 | JGI IMG/M metagenome (GOLD analysis project Ga0265330, IMG submission 202083) | Rhizosphere microbial communities from Carex aquatilis grown in University of Washington, Seatle, WA, United States - 4-19-19 metaG | ecosystem: Host-associated > Plants > Roots > Rhizosphere... | reverse complement strand
TCTGTTCATAGCCTGCCTCGATCCCGTTCTGCCAGGGGCGCAGTCCAATCTGAAAGACCTGGGCCCACTCGGTCCTTGAGGCATTCGTTTCATTGTGGCGAATGCCGCGTCCCGGGGTCATGCGCTGAAACTCACCAGTTTGGATGACACCCGAGCATCCCTGCGAATCCTCGTATGCCAGGGCGCCTTCGCGCGCGTAGGTGACAACTTCGGCGTCGTGATGCGAGTGGCGCGGCGTGCCTGCGCCGGGTGGCAGACGCTCCTCGTTCAGAGTTTCGAGCGTTCCCAGGCCGCTGGCGAGCGGGTCATTCGAGTCGGCTGGGCGGAAGGTCAACCAGATCTCGCGCTTGCCGCGTTGGTCGCAGTGGCGTTCCTTGGCTCTGCGGAGCGTGATCATCGCCCTACTACTTTCGCGGTATGGGCAGACAAGACGCAGTTTTCGCGGCCCACCGGCTCAGGTGCCGGCAGGGTGCGTGCACTGCCCACAGTCAGGAGGCCGAAGCGGTTCATCAAACACCTCCACTTTAATCCCAAGCGATCCAGTGCAGCTTTCGAGCCAACCGCCAGGCGCAGTACAATCTCAGGCAATTCCTATTCAGACGCTCGCGAGTACCCCACTCGCCCAATCAAATTGAGGCGCCATTCAATCGAAAAGGACCGCTCAAGGGGCGATCTTGTCGCTCAGCCACTGACGGGTCTTGTCGAAGGAGTCCCTCAGATCGGCGTAGGACTGTTTGAAGCCGCTCTTGACGTCGTCCCAGTCGGATGCAGTCGCGGTCTCGGCCCGGTCAACTTGCTTCTTTGCCTGGGCCCACTTTTCGCGCACCGCCGCGAGCTTGACTTTGGCGTCAGCCTTTGCCGAGCTCCCGGTGTTTTCCACCTTGGCGCCGAGCTGATCCAGCTCTTCTTGAATGCTGACCAAGTCCTTCTTCATCTTGACGACAAACTCCGCCTTCTCGGCGTAGGCGTAGTCCCGCATCGACTGTGCCGCCTCTTTGGTCTCCGCTTTGGCCTTCTCCAGGTGCACCGCTGCGGGTTCGGCCTGTTTCGGCGGGACCGCCGCCTTGACTTCCTTCGACGTGCACCCCGCCGCGAGAGCGGCGGCACTAAAAAACGCGGCCATCAGTATCGTGTGTCTCATGGTTTCGCCTTTCGCAAACTCTTGCGGTCTAACGGAAAACCCGGGAGCGCGGCTCATCGAGCCTCGCCCCCGGGCAGTGTCTCAATCATCTGACGATGTCCCAAGCTAGGCTTAGTTCACCTTACGGGTTGGATGCGTGCGGCTCGTGGGCGATGATAATCTCTACCCGGCGGTTGTTGGCGCGGCCCTCAGGACTGGAGTTGTCGGCCACGGGGCTGCCTTTGCCAAGCCCGTGGGCCTGGATCAAATCACCCTGGTAGCCTCGCTCGACCAGGTAGCTGCGAACGGCGTCCGCCCGACGCTGCGAGAGGTCTAGGTTGTAATTTACGGAGCCCTGGGAATCGGTGTATCCCTCGACGGTAAGGTTGCGCTCGCGGGTTGTGAGCAAGACCTCGGCAACCTGGTCGAGTCGAGTTCTCGCTTCAGGCAGCAAGACGGCCCGATTCGATGCAAAGAGCACGCTTCCGGAGAGCGTGATGACCATTCCGCGCGGCTCATCCTTGACCGCAGCCAGCTTGGCCAGCGCTGCCTGAGAGTCAGCTGCTCGCTTCTCGGCGTCTGCCCGCGCCACTTGTTCGGCCGAAAGCTTTTCAGCCGTCGCCTGGCCATTGCGCTCCGACGCCGCCAAGTCCGAGCGCGTCTGGTTCAGATCCTGCTTGGTTTTCGCAACAACCTTGCCCTGAACTGTTTGGAAATCGTTCTTTGCCTGGGCCTCCTTCTTGTTCTGAATGTTGATAGAGGCGGTCGCTTCTGCGAACTGTGACTTGCGCTGGGCAATATAGGCGAGGTCTCGCGTTCGGTAGGAGTCGGGATCCTTCTGGAAGGACTGCTCCGCTTCGGCGAGAGCGAGGTTTGCGACGTGAAGCTCGGCTGGCGCGGCCTGGCCGGCCGTGCCGAAGCTCGCCCGACGGTATGCTTCGCGGGCGTCCACGAGTTCCGTCGGGGCAGTTGTTGCGCAGGAACTGAGGACTCCGGCGCTGAGAACGGCGATCAAAAGACTACTGGTTTTCATGCGAGTTTCCTTTCACCAAACGGTTTTTGCTATTCCACAGCTCTACTTGTTCTCTAGCCGGAGCTGGCGCACCCGGTCCATTGCTGCCTGGGCATCGGCCCGCTCGGCGTCCTCGCGTGAGAGCGCAACCGCCAGTTCGGCGTCAGCCTCAGCGCGCGACAACATCGACACGGCTCGTTCCTTCTCGTCCTTCGCGGCCAGGGCCTTAGCGTTCTCCAGTTCCTCTTTGGCCAACTGCAGGTGCAAGGAGGCCTGCGGGACCTTGTTTGCGCCCACCTCCTCGGCGGCGCGGATCCCCGACGTCGACGCCTCGGTGCGCAGCGGCGGAGCACTTGCGCAGCCCACAGCGATTGCAGTGCTGGCAACAGCGAAAATGAAGCCGGTGATTGCGGACTTGTATATGTTTCTCATCGAATCCTCCTCTTGATATCTGGATGCCCGTTGAATTGAATGCCGACTAGTTCTTCATGTTCTTGAAAGCGGCCTCGAGGTCGCTCCATGCGCTCTCCACGCCCCCTTTGAGGGTCGCCCACTTCTCGCCCCCCGCTGCCTTGACCTCGCTCAGTTTGGCTTGCGCGGCCTGGTACTTCGCCTTCAGAGCGTCGACCCGCTTGCGCCGTTCGGCGTTTGCGTCCGCGCCCGCCTTTTCGACCTTCGCCACAATGTGGTCGAGTTTCGCGCCCCAGTGTTTAAGCTGCTCTTCCATCTTGCCCACGTGCGCCGGTGTGTCTTCCATGCGGTTCTCCCTTCAGTCCCCTATGTCAATCGGTGTGAATTGGCTACCCTGCTGGACGCTGTCGGTTGAGGCCGTAAACGTGCCCCGGGGCTCGTGTGTCGCAGCATCAGCGTCACTGCGCCGGTGGCAAGGCGCGCCACCTCCCGTGAATCGTTGCTGTAGCAAGCTGCCCCGTCGAATGCGGCCGCGACCAAATCCCCAAATTGCGCAGTTCTATTAGCCTGAGTTCTCATAGTTGCTTTCCTCGTCTGTATCTACCGCGACCCGTCAGTGGCGAACCACCTCTTCATCTACCCAGGGGTCTACAGCATCTTTCGAGCCATCGACGAGAAGCGAGGCAGTTCAGCTAGTTACGTCGAAGGACGGTCGGAATGGGCTGGCCAGCCAGTCGAAATGACGTACGGTCCTTTTCAATTCGAGGAAAAGCCAGGAGCACACCGCAAGGACGAGTCCTACAACGGACAACCATTACCCGGCACCGAGACAGCGTTCGAGTCGAATATGAACGCACCAGAGCCGCCCACCCAAGCGCCTGCCATGGAGCGGCCACACGCGGCTGCGCCAGTCTTCATCGTGACATTGAAAGCCGCCAGTATGTTGCCCTGAAACTCAGAGTACAGTCCAATAGTCGCTGAACTTGCCACCTGCCACCAGACGTTGGAAGCCTTTGTGCCGTGGGTGAGGAGAATGCGGGTGTGGGCTCCGGGACTTGGGGCGCCGTCTGCGGTCGTCAGTGAGCTCGCTGACTGGAAAATGAAGACCGCATTCGGGTCACCCTGGCCGTCCAGGGTGACGTCCCCGGTGATTAGGATCGACGTGATAGAGGTATAGACACCGGGAGTGAACCAGTTGTCCCCGAGCACCAGCGGGTTGCCGGCGAGGTCGCCCAAAGTGGTGGGAGCTGCTATGGGTGTGCCGCCTCCCATTGAGCCGACGGCCGGGGGACCGGCCAAAGGTGTGATGCTGAGGAACGCGGCATTCAAGGCGGCCTTGACAGCGGTTGCAGTGGTCGTGTCGGGATATGAACTGGTGATGACCGTTCCGCTGATTGTCGGAGGCATGCCTCCGCAAAGGCCAAATCCCCCGGCATTGTCAACGGCCACGGCGTTGCACGTAGGATTGGGGTCCAAGACCACGTTCCCATTGATATGGGTGAGCGGGGCCGTAATGGTGTTGGTCAGCCCCGCGGTCGCCGCTATCGCAAATGGGGCAGCCAGTCCAAGGTTGACCAAGATAGCCGGCCTGGCGTCGACGTCTTCGCCGTCGATGCCGCCCGCGTCGCCATCCGGCAAGTCATTGTTGCCAGCATCGGCGTCGAGGGAGATGTTGGGAGCGTCGGCGCGGGCGACGTCGGCGCTCGGGGCGTCGGCGCGGGGGACGTCGGTGACGCTCGCGTCGGTGCCTCTTGCGTCGGCGCTGGTTACGTCGCCACTGATCGAACTGGTGTCCGATGCATCGGCGCGTGACGCGTCCGTGTTCGTCGTGTCGGCGTTGGGGGCGTCGATGTTCCCCATGTCAGGGCTCGGGGCGTCGGGGTTTGCGGCATCGATATTACGCAGGTCGGAGTTCCCCAGGTCGGGACGTGCGACGTCGGCACTGCGGGCGTCTGAAATTCCTGCGTCGTGGACTTTCGCGTCAGCGCCGGCATCGGTCGATTTGGCGAACTCGACCAACCGCTGTCCGCACGCGGGCAGGAGGAATAGCGACAGATACAGGACGCCGCTTTTGAGTGTTTTCATATTACTTGCTCCCGTCGTTGAGAATGGTGAAGTGGACGACAAATTCGACGCGCCGGTTGTTCTCTCGGCCCGCGATAGTGGCGTTGCTGTCGACTGGAACCGAAGAGGCGAATCCGGTCGAGAGCAGGCGGTCTTTGCTAATGCCACGGGCTACGAGGTAGTCGAGCACCGCTTGCGCCCGCCTTTTGGAAAGCGTCTGGTTGTGGTCATCGCTTCCCTCGGAGGAGGTATGCCCCTCGACCTGCACGCGGAAGCCCTTGTTGTCCTTTAGCGCCTGCACGACTTCGTCGAGGACTGGAAACGAGACGTCCTGCAATACGGCCTGGTCCCAGGCGAAGTAGATCTTTTCCTTCAGCTCGAGCTTGTCGCGCTTCACGACGAGTTTCTGGTACAGAGGGCAACCCCAGTTGTCCGGCGGACCTGCCACGTCAGGGCAGCGGTCTACGCTATCTGGGACGCCATCATCGTCGCGGTCAGGGCAGAGGAAGACTTCCTTGTTGACGATGCGAACTTCTGCGGGGGTGTTCTCGCGTGGCAGCGCGACCGCAGTCCCCCCTTCAAGGCTCACGCCCAGACTTAGGATCTTGGCGTCGCGGTTGTCGAAGCCGGAGCGCTCGGGCTCCTGCATGATGTGGAAATAGCGCACGAAGGGCCCCACCCAGAATGCGCGCGATTCTCCGACAGGGACGGCGAGTCCCGCAGCGACCGCGAAGCCAGCGCGGTTGAGTCCGCCGGTGCGGACATAGAGGGCATCGGCATCCAGCCACGGGGAACTGGCGTAGAATTCGTTGCGGGCACGAACATCGTGGGGACGGCGGAACCGCAGACTTCCACCTAACGCCCACGCTGTCCCGAAATCGCTCAGGGCGTTCTCGGTGGGCAACGCCAAAAAGGTCGCGCTGGGCCCGACATCCAGATATTTGTTCACAGTCCAGAGGGCCTTGATAGTTTCACCCCCGCCTACCTTGAATATCTTCGACTGCGGGTGGGTCAGCGGGAACGCCACACCAGGCTCCACCTTCAAAGCGAAGGAACCTAGCCTGGTTGGAGTGCTGGCGCTGGTGTCTGAGCTCTCGACCTCGGCTGCGTCAATGAATGGGGCGACCATGAGCAAAGCCGTGGTCGCGATGGCGACCACCTGTGGGTGCGCCAGGGGAAATCTTCGAGTCATTTGGGCCTCCGCGTGGGTTGGTTCTGGCAGAGGCCGCCTTTGCACGGCAGCTCTCTCCGACCCCCGCCTGATCGGGGACGTCGTCTCGGCATCCGAGCTGCAGCATTTTTCGGGCCAGCATTGAGACGCACATCAGATCCCGTATTTGCGCCGCAGACGATCCGGGGGCACCCGCCCAATCAATCAGATTGAAGGGCCGATTCCTTCAATTCGAGGTAAAGAACGTCACATAGTCGACGATGCGGTCAGAGAGGTGCGGCACAAATTGTGCAGCCGACTCTGTTGACTACGAAATGATCGCCCATCGGGCGGGAAGGAAATCACCAATGATGAACGCATCGTGGATGTTGTGGATGATCTTCATCCTGCTATTTCTCGTGTCGCCGATTGGCTATGGCTGGGGCTACCGCAAGTGGGGGCCGCCTTACCCGAGATACATCCAGCGGCGTCGTGGCATCCGTGCAGCCACTGCGGGCGAGTCATCAATCCTTATCCATCAGGCGTGGGGATGGGGCGGCGACTTCGTGTGGGCCATGGTCTTTGTCGGGCTGCTGTGGGCTGTCGTGACACTCTGGTGGCGCTGATTTGAAGTCTATTGGGGGAAAACCACCAGCGTAACCTGGCCGGCGGCGGCCCACTCGGCGGCGAAGCCCTCGCGGCTATCCACGCGTGGGCCGTGGGCCGGATCGATGGTGAGGATGCGCTGGTCTCTGCGATTGATGCCCACGACCACCTCGTAGTGGGAATAGGCTCGGCGACCGTACCGCTTCATCACGCCCACCAGGACCGGACGGTGCCCATGAATCTCGCGATCGAGGTCAGAGAACTGGCCCTCAATGACGAAGGCCTGCATACCCTGTTGCCGGGCGAAATCGCGGAGCGCGGCCGCCTTGATGCCCCGGTCTGGAGCCGGTGGATTGGCCGCTACGATGCCGTCGCGGGTGACCGGTCGCCTCCAGTAGCCGAGGACCATGGCCAAGGCGGCGGCACCGCAATCTTCGTTGGCGGCCTGGCGCACAGCCGGTACCCCCTCGACGAACTCCCAGCCGTCGTCGCCTGCGAGGTCGGCAAGTCTCGCATTCCGGGCAGAGCCCAGATAGCAGCCGCTCGTGACCAGGCAGGCGAACAGTGCGAGGAGCGCGGGGCTCGCGGCGCGCGACTTCATCGGGTTGGCGCGCACGGGAAATCAGCGCAGGAAAACGATGAGAAGCACAATGGCCACCACGACGAGCGCGCCGGTCCCGACCCAAATCCCGCCACCGCCGCCCTCGAAGTCGGCCAGTTGGGGAGTGGCTGCCTCGCGCGCGGCATAGGAGGACGTGCTCGTCAGCGAGTCGTCGACGGGCGCCGATGCAGCGGGCCTTGCGTTAGGTCCCTCGGCGACCGCCGCGGTAGGCTGGGCGGGAACCGCTGCCCGCGCAATGGAAGGAAGGCAAACGAGAGCGGCCATCAACACACAGGTCATGAGCTTTTTCATTGAGCATCCTCACTCGTCGGAACGTGCTGCACGATGTGTGCCGACACGGGCGGGTGTTGTCCGCCGCCACGCACGACCGCGAGCCCAGTCAATGTGAAGGGGTTTTCAGTCAATACGGTTCATTTAGACGAGGCCTCCCGGATTGGCCCGGCCGCTTTGTCGGCGGGACCGCCAACCGTGCTTTTTGCGCAATCTCATCCAAGCGGCTCGGCATCCACGCCATGGCACGTATTGTGCTGTTCACATTCAATCGACGATACGGTGCGCAGCCAGAATGGGCGCACGTGTCTCGTCATGAGGTGTCGTCATGAAGATGAAAGTGATTCTTGCTCTTTGTTCCTGGTGTTTGGGATCCGGCCTTGCCCAAGCCCAGAACATGAGCGCCATCGACAATTCAACGAATCAGACTTCGCAGGCTGGCCCTCCTCCGCAGGCAGCGCAGCCATCCACGCCGGCCCCCGAGCAGCAGCCACCTGCACCGCCGCAGCAGCCACTCCCACCGGGCCAAGCCCAGCCTCAGACGCAGCCGAGCGCAGGAACACAGGCCGGAGCGGGCGATGGCCAGTGGGTGTACACGAATGACTATGGCTGGATTTGGATGCCCTACGGCAGTCAGTACACCTACGAGGGAGCGGCCAGCGATGCGTCTCCCTATTCCTACGTCTACTATCCCAGCTACGGATGGACGTGGTTGGCAGCACCGTGGATTTGGGGCTGGGGCACTTATCCCTACTTCGGACCTCGCGGTCCAAACGGCTTTGGTTGGTATCGCGGACTGTACCGGGCCGGGTATGGATGGGGCGGATATCGCGGCGGCGGCTACGGCGGATACCGCGGCGGTAACGGCAGTCGTGCTGGTTTCGGCGGTGGCTATCGTGGTGGGGGGGGCTATCGCGCGGGCGGCGGATTCCGCGGCGGCGGTGGTTTCCACGGCGGCGGTGGATTCCGCGGTGGTGGGGGAGGGTCTCGGGGCGGTGGACATGGCGGCGGACATCGCTGAAGACGCGGGAACTTCGTCCGATGGATGTCTCGGCGGAAAAGGGTGCCCCAGCTCTCGAGGTGAGCAACCTTTCAGTGGGGTTCGATCAGAACGCCGTGATTGAGCGGCTGTCCTTTGCAGTCCCGCGCGGCAGCGCACTGGCCATCGTGGGACCGAATGGCGCGGGCAAAAGCGTTCTCGCCAAGGCGCTCATTGGCGCTTTGCCTCATGAGGGCACGATCAAGTGGGAGGACAACGCCACGATCGGCTACGTGCCTCAGAAGCTCGACATCGAGCGGGATCTGCCCATCACCGGCGCTGACTTCTTGCACGCGAAGGCGGTTGTCGTGCGCGCGTCCCCCGCTGACGTCGCCAATGTGGTGGAACTTGTCGGGCTCAAGGCGAAGCTCGTCGGAAAATCCATCGGAGCGTTTTCGGGCGGGCAGTTCCAGCGGCTGCTGGTTGCGGCTGCGCTCATCGGACATCCAACCGTCTTGCTACTCGACGAGCCTACTGCGGGCGTGGACGAGCCGGGGCAGGACAGCATCAACCACACGCTCGACCGTCTTCGTGACGAGCGCGGCCTGACCCTCCTGTTCATCTCCCACGATCTGAGCGTCGTGTACCACTACGCCACCAATGTGCTGTGTCTGTCGCGCGGGCATGTGTGTTTCGGCGTCCCCAGAAAGATACTCACTCCCCAGCTGCTTCAAGATCTCTACGGCGCCCCGGTCGCCTACCACGTGCACAATGAGCATCGACCCTAACGCCATCGCGCTTTCCGTGGCCGCTGGCGCAGCGGCCGGCTTGGTCGGTTGCTTCGCGGTCATGCGCCGGATGACCCTGGCGGCTGACGCCATCTCGCACATTGCGCTGCCCGGTATTGGGTTGGCGCTCTTGCTGCGGATTCACCCGATCCTGGGCGGTGCCACCGCGCTCCTGGTGGGGACGTTTCTCGTGTGGGGCATCGAGAACAGAACACGACTTGCCACGGAAACAGTCATTGGGGTGGTGTTCTCGACCGCGCTCGCCATTGGCAGTTTGATTACCTCCGGGGAAGAACTGATTGAAGCGCTCTTTGGCGGAGTGGGGCACTTGACCACAATCGAAGCCAGCGTCGGTTTCGTCCTGGCGTTCGGTGTGATTGTGTTCGTGCTGTGGCAAAGACACCGACTCGTGCTGGCGCTGGTTTCTCCCGAAATTGCGCACACAACTGGAATCAACGTCCAGCGATTGAATCTCTGCTTCTTGCTCGTGTTTGCGCTGACCATCGCCCTCGGTCTGCGCTACCTCGGGGTGCTTCTGGTCGGCTCGTTGGTGATCATCCCGGCGGCCACAGCCAAACGCCTCGCCCGCAGCTTGCGCAGCATGCTGGCCATATCCGTGATGGTCTCAATTGCTTCGACGACGCTAGGCACCTGGCTCTCGCTCTCACTGCACCGGACTCCGGGACCTATGATTGTGCTCGTGGCAGCGGGCTTCTTCCTGCTGAGTCTGTTGCGCCGTTCAAGAGCCTGACAGTCGGTGCGCGGGTCATCGTCCGTGGTGTCTATGCCCATGTCCTGCGGCGACGATCCTGTGGTCCGCACCTCGATCCTGAGCCGGGCGATTGGCGACGGGCGACGGGAGCGATGGCGCCGATGCGACCACCACGGTGGCTGGGCGAAGCAGTCGTTCACCCGTACGATAGCCTTTTTGGAGTTCGTGGAGCACTGTGCCGGGCGTCGCCTCGGCGCTGGGCACCTGCGAGACTGCGTGGTGCACGTGCGGATCGAACGGCTGGCCTTTGGCCTCGATGGGCGTGACCGAATGGCGCTCCAACTTGGCCTTGAAAAGGCGCAGGACCAATTCGACGCCATCGCGTACTGATTTGACGTCCTTTTCGCCTCCTTCTCTCCACGAGGCGATGGCACGCTCCAGGTTGTCCGCGACCTCCAGGAAATCGCACAGGATTGTCTCGCGTGCTTTGGTCTCGTGCTCGCTCATCTCGTTGCGAAGGCGCCTCTTGTAGTTGTCGAGGTCGGTCTTCTCGGCCTCCAGGGCCGCCACCCGCTGCTCCAGGCTGGCCACCGTTGGGGGCGACTCTATGTCGGACACCGGGCCTGCGGCCGCCGATTGTCCGGCGTCGGGGATTGCGTCCGATCTGCGAGGAAATTCGCTGTCGTCAATCATGGTGCTCAATTTCGCGCGGAGTGTTGCCGCGCTGTCCTCTCATGAGGGGAGGGTCCACTGCTCAGCAACAGCAAGATGCGCGCCAGGGCATCCAATGGGCGCATGCTACGAGCGTGCGCCGATGCGCCCAATCAATATGAATGGGCCCATCGGTCGCTTCGAAGGAGTCGGTGTTTGGCCGCGGTGATCTCCGAACTCGCTGAGACAAAACCGCCAGCGTGGGAGACACAACGCGCATTTTCTGCGCACGCGGCTTCAGGAGGACGTCTCAATGCCGTGGCACGCATTGTGCTGATTGTCCTCTCGGAAAATGGGGCAAAAGGCCGCCAAGGACCGAGGCTAGCCATTCATGACAGGAATCCTGAAGATCGCCTACAAGCTGCTCGTCAACGACAAGGGCAAGTTCGCGGCGCTGCTCATTGGCATCACCTTTGCGGTGTTCCTCATGATCCAAATGACTTCAATGTTCGCCGGCATGATGAGAAAAGCCTCCGCCACCGTGACCAACACCGGCGCCAAGATCTGGGTGATGGACCGCTCCGTGACCAGCGTGGCGAGCAGCATCCCGATGCCCGCTTTCATGCAGGACGCGGCCCGAAGCATCAAGGGCGTGAAATTCGCCGTGCCTCTCTACCTCGGCGCTGGGCTCGCGCGCTTGCAGGACGGAACCTATCAAGCGGTCTCGATCGTTGGACTCGACGATAGCAGCCTCTTCGGTCGGCCTGAACTCATCGAGGGCAACATTGAGGACATCTACGCGGAAAACGGTTTTCTCATGATTCAGGACGCCGAGGCCCCCAAACTGCAGAATCCCAAGCTCGGGACGACCTTCGAGATCAACGATAACCGAGGTGTCATCGTTGGCATCGCCAAGGTTCCGGCGAGTGGGCTGTTTGGCATTCCCACCCTCTACACCACGTTCAATCGAGCCATCCAGTACATCCCGTCGCTACGATCGACTATCAGCTACATCCTCATCGAACCCACCAGCCTCGATGCGATTCCTGGCATCAAGAGCGAGATCGACAAGCTGGGATATGTAGCCGTCACGCAAGACGAGTTCATGGATCGAATCACCAATTTCTACGAATACCACACCGGTATGGGCACCAACATTCTGATCATGACGGCGATCAGTTTCATCGTGGGTCTGTCCATCTCCGCCCAGACGTTCTACACCTTCGTTTTGGAGAATCTCGACAGGTTTGGCGCGCTGAAGGCAATGGGAGCCAAGGGGCGCGAGTTGGTCTACATGCTGCTCTTTCAGGCGGGAATTACCTGCCTGGCCGGATACGGCCTCGGGATCGGGCTGTGCACGGTTCTCATCGCGGCAGCGAAGCTGCGCGTGCCCGACTACGCCTCGGTCATTACCTTCGGAAACCTCGGCCTGGCCTTCGTCATGGTCTTCGTCATCGCCGCGATCTCCAGCTACATCGCGATTCGCCGCGTGCTCAAGATCGAGCCCTTCGACATCTTTCGGAGTTGAGCATGAACGCCATCGAAGCACGAGACTTGAGCAAATGGTTCGGCGAAGGCGAGACGCGAACCAACGCGGTTCAGAAGGTTGCGTTCGACGCCCATTTTCAGGAAATGCTGTTCATCGTCGGCCCGTCGGGCAGCGGGAAGACCACCCTCCTCAGTATCATCTCGGGAATCCTCCGCCCCAACCAAGGCACCGTCAAGATCAAGGATCAGGACATTTGGAGCCTGTCTGCAGACAAGCTGGCCGACATGCGCCTCAACACCGTCGGCTTCGTCTTTCAAGACTTCCACCTGTTCCCAAGACTCACGACGGTCGAGAACGTCGCGGTACCTTTGATTCTCAAGCGGCGCAAGTGGGACGAGGCCATCAAGGAGGCGCTGCAGGCTCTCGAGAAGGTCGGGCTCGCCCAGCGCGCGGGTTTGTCGCCGCAAAAACTAAGCGGCGGCGAGCAGCAGCGTGTCGCCATCGCCCGAGCCATCGTCAGCCAGCCCGACATCCTGGTGTTGGATGAACCGACGGCTTCGCTCGACGGCGATACGGGAAGGAAGATCGTCGAGTTCGTGAAGCGGGACGTTCTGAACGAAAAGCGCTGCATCATCATTGTCACCCACGATGACCGAATCTCCGAGTTCGCCGATCGAATGGTCAAGATGGAGGACGGCAAACTCATCGAGATCGAGAAAGGGCAAGGCCATGCGTAACAAGATCATTTTCACTTTGGTGGGGGTTGGCGTGCTGCTGGCGCTCGTGAGCGCATACGTCTACGCGCGTCCGGCGAAACCGCAGTCACCGGTATTTCAGCCTGCCTCCAACCCCTATGCGCAGGGAATTTTTGCCAACGGAATTATCGAGAGCTACCAGGCCCATGGTGAGAACATCAACATCTACCCCGATGTTTCCGGTACCGTCCGAGAGATCTTGGTCGCGGAAGGCGAGAGTGTGAAGCAGGGCACGCCGCTGCTGGAGATTGACAACACCGTGCAACGAGCGACCACCGATCAGCAGAAGGCCCAGGCGGACGCCGCGGGCTCGTTGCTTCAGGAACTCAAGGCCCAGCCGCGTAAGGAGAATCTCGATGTGGCACGCGCCCAAGTCGAGCTAGCGACTGCGAGCCTCAAGAGCGCCCAGGACACGCTGAACAAGCAGCAGCACTCTTACGACCTGGAACCGCGTTCGGTCAGCAAGGACACCCTCGACACCGTTCGAAACTCCGTCAAGGTGGCGAAGGCGAATCTGGACGTCGTGTCCCGTCAGTTCGAACTCACCAGGGCCGGAGCCTGGACTTACGACATTCAGAATCAAAGGCGGCAAGTGGATGCGCTCTCCAAGGCATGGTCCGCCTCCACGGCGCTTCTCGCCAAGTACACGGTTCGCGCGCCGACAGATGGCCTGATTCTTTCGATTCAGGCTGCCCTGGGCAGCTACGTGTCTCCGCAGGGTGCCTACGGCACCTATACCCAGGGTCTCGGCCCCATCATTGTCATGGGCTCCGGCAAGTCCAGCGGATACATGAGCGTGCGCTGCTACGTTGACGAGATCCTAATCCCCAAGCTTCCGTCGGCGGACAAGATGGTGGCGACCATGTCGATTCGCGGTACGACCACGACCATCCTTCTCGAATTCGTCCGACTGCAGCCGTACGTGAGCCCGAAGATCGAACTCTCCGACCAACGGTTGGAGAAAGTCGATCTGCGCGTGCTTCCGGCCCTCTTCCGCTTCCAGCCTCCGCCGGGCGTGGAGGTCTATCCGGGACAAATGGTGGACGTCTACATCGGGTCTCAGGACGCTACCGCGGTATCGGCGCCTCGTGGGCTTCGACTGAAGTCGCCATTGGTTGAATACGCCGGTGAGCGAGAGGCGTCGGCGCCGCCCGCGCTGGCGGTGAAGCGGCCGTGAACACAATGTTCCAAGGCTGGCGGCGACAAAGCCATTGGATGGCCGTGGCGCTCGGATTGGTCGGGTGCGCTGTCGGACCGAACTACGTGCGCCCCGCCCCCCCGAAGACCTCCAGCTATACGGCCAGCCCAATCCCAAAGGCGACCGTCGTGGCCGATGGCCAGGCCCAGCGCTTCGGGGATGGAAAACAGGT
>Ga0265330_10001420_pt1 | contig 14008 bp, 12 predicted proteins | sample 41919metaG_FD_202083 | JGI IMG/M metagenome (GOLD analysis project Ga0265330, IMG submission 202083) | Rhizosphere microbial communities from Carex aquatilis grown in University of Washington, Seatle, WA, United States - 4-19-19 metaG | ecosystem: Host-associated > Plants > Roots > Rhizosphere... | reverse complement strand
TGATGAGCCGCTCGGGGTGAAGCAGGCCTTTGGCCAGCAAGCGCAGCGCGCGCGGAAACTCGCCGGCGGTCACGCGCGTGGCGATGATTGCGCCTTCCTTCATCACCAGGGTCTTGAAGTGCACGGGCGTGAGCTGGTCACCCAGGCCGGCGGTGACCACGCGTCCGCCGTGACGGATCATCTTCACGGCTTGCGCCAGCGGCGGCTCGCGGCCGGGGATGTCGTGGGCGTGTCCCACACATTCGATTACGCAATCGACGCCCACGCCCTGGGTCAGCTCGCGTATGCGTTCCAGCGGGTCGTCATGGCGGATGTCGACGGCATGGTCTGCGCCCAAAGCGCGCGCGGTGTCCAGGCGAAATGGGGCTTGGTCGCAGACAATGGTGAAGGCGGCGCCGGCACTGTGGCAGAGCACGTCGAGCACCGACAGTCCCAGCTTGCCCGCGCCCAGGATCGCCACGGTCTCGCCCGGCTGCACATGTCCGCGCTCAAGGACGTGGTGACCGAGCCCGTACATTTCGACCATGGGCACGACCTTCATCGCCACGTTGTCAGGCAGCCGGTACAGGTTGGCTTGCGGAACCGCCACGAATTCCCCGAAGCCGCCGTCGAGATCCAATCCCAGCAGCTTGAGGGTGGCGCAGCAGTTGATGTGTCCTTCCAGGCACGCCGGGCAAGCGTGGCAAGGCAGGATGGGATCCACGGCCACGCGATCGCCGACGGCAAAGCCGCGCACGTCTGGTCCCACTTCCTGGATCACGCCGCCGAATTCGTGACCCAAGATCGCCGGGAATCGCACGCGGCCGTGGAATTCCCCGCGATAGACGTGCAAGTCAGTGCCGCAGATCCCGGCGCTGCTGGTTCGCACCAGGGCATCGCCGCGTCCGATCTTCGGGTCAGCGGCGTCGCCAAAGTGCAGGGTGCGATCATTGGTGAGAACAGCAGCTTTCATGGCTTCGCGGCACCTTACCGCAAAACGGTGGGAGCAGACGGTGCGCAAAGGGCGACGTGACCACCCCGATCCGGGAAGTCTTTCGCCAGCGCGGGCGGAAAATACGTGGCAGCCAGTGCGCGGTCAGCGTAGTCGGAGAGCACAGCGAAGCCCCGTTCGCGCAGCCAGGCCGGCAGCTCGGCGGGATCCCAGCCGAAACAGGGCGGCTCGCCGGCCCACCGCGCGAGCCGGAGTGCGGTGAACGGCTTCTCAATGCGCACGCGGTCCACGTAGTTCAGAAGCAGGCGTGACTGCGGCGCACTGAACGCGCGGATCGCGTCGACCGAGTCCGAGTTGGCCTTCTCGGTGAGGTACATCGTCACTCCCTCCCAGATGGTCAAGGTTGGGCGTGTCGGATCATGCGCCAGCGCCGCGAGGGCACCTGGCAAGTTCGCGACGGGCTGCGACTCGAAATTCCACGTGAGAAAGCGCACCCGTGAGGTGTCGGCGCCAAGCTTCTTCAGCAACTTTCGCTTGCTCGACTGCGTGGCGGGGTGATCAACCTCGAATACGGTGGTTTCTCGAAGCAGATCAGCGAGGCGATAGGCGCGCGCATCGTAGCCGGCGCCAAGAATCACCACCTGTCGCCCGCCCGCCTGCACGAAGTCGCGCAGGCAATCATCGACGATGCGCGTGCGCAGCTGGAACCAGCCCGCGAGTCCGAACAGGGGTTTGCGACGAAAGAGGGCCCGTGCCGCGAATGGGAGTAGCCGAAAAAGTGCGGCCAGGACCTTGCCCTTGCCGAACGCGAGGCCGTACGGATCGTCGACGAGTCGCATGGCCGGAGCGAAGAACTGTCCCCACCCACGCCACATGGCCACCCACCGCGCAGTCGAACTGGGCTTCTTGTCACGCATGGTCTTCACGCACGTCGCGCGGCCGGGCGTTCCAGGTTGGGCAGGAAACCGGTGAGCAGGCCCAGCAGCGGCAGATAGCTGCACAGGTGGTACACGAAGAATATGCCGGTGTGGTCGGCCAGTCGGCCGAGGAGCGCGGAACCGATGCCGGCGATGCCGAAGGCCAGACCGAAGAATAGCCCGGCCACCATGCCGACCTTGCCGGGCAAGAGTTCCTGCGCGTACACCAGGATGGCCGGAAATGCCGACGAGAGAATCAGCCCGATGGGAATGGTCAGAATGACTGTCCAGGTGGCGTTGGCGTAGGGGAGCACGAGCGTGAATGGCGCCACGCCGAGAATCGAGAACCAGATCACGCGCTTGCGGCCGAAACGGTCACCCAGCGGTCCGCCGAGGATGGTGCCTGCGGCCACGGCAAAGGTGAAGACGAACAATCGCATCTGCGCGGCCCGCACCGACAGGCCGAATTTTCCAATCAGGAAGAACGTGTAGTAACTGGTGAGGCTGACCAGGTAGATGTACTTAGAAAAGATCAGCGCAACGAGAACCACCAACGCTCGTCGAACCTGGCGTGGTGAAACCACTGCAAGCAGGTGGTCGCCGCCGCCGGATCGTCCTGGCTCTTGGCGGAGCCGGGCGCGATACCAGCGGCCTACCCTGAACAGCACCACGATACCGGCGAGCGCCACCAGCGAGAACCACAAGACACTCGCCTGTCCGCGCGGCACGACGATGGCAGCGGCAAGCAGCGGCCCGAGCGAACTGCCAAAATTGCCGCCCACCTGGAACACCGATTGAGCAAATCCGTGCCGGCCGCCAGAGGCAAGACGCGCGACACGCGATGCCTCCGGATGAAAGACCGACGAGCCCGTTCCGACAAAGGCGGCGGCAACCAGGATGGCGCGGAAACTTGTCGCCTGCGACAGCGCGATCAGGCCAACCAGGGTCACGGCCATGCCAATGGCGAGCGAGAATGGCCTGGGCCGCCGATCGGTGTGGAAGCCGACCACCGGCTGGAGCAGCGAGGCAGTCAGTTGAAACGTGAAGGTGATGAGCCCGATCTGGGCGAAGCTCAGGTGAAGCGATTCCTTGAACAGCGGATAGAGCGCGGGCAGCAACGATTGGATCGTGTCGTTGAGCAGGTGGGACAGGCTCAGCGACAGCAAGATGCTCAGCGCGGTTTTCTCGGCGGGCACGCGCGGCGTGGGAATTTCGGCGGCGAGGTCTTCCATGGACGGTGGAGGATAATGGAGGCGAGACGTGGACGAAACAAGCCAGACACCGACCACGGGTGAACGATCGGGCGTCCGATCTGCTCTTTACAAAGCTTTACGTTCCAGCAACACGCCTGAAAGACGCGGACTCCATGATCAACACCAGAAATACACAAAGGGCCACGGAATCCAGGAGAAGCGACATGAAGTGTAAACTCAGCGCGCTGAAGGTGGCCGGTTTTGCTCTCACATGCACCCTCTTCGGATGTGTGCACGCGCACGCGGCGCCGCCGCCTCCTGCGCCGCCACCGCCCGTCGCGGCTCCGCCACCGGCGCCGTCCGGGCCTGTGCCTCTCGAACGCTGGGCGGAGGTTCACCCCGAGGCCGCGCGCGAGCTGGGGGATTGGGCCCACGCCCACCCGCAGGCCGCGCAGCGCTTTTTCGAGTGGGATGCTCACCATCCCGAGAAGTCACATGAGTTTGTGACCTGGACCATCACGCATCCGGCCCAAGGGATCGACGCCTTCATTTCGACGCATCCGCGCTGGCCGTTTTTCGACAAGAGCATGGCGAAACACCGGCCCGCCGCAGAGGCATTCATGGCCTGGTGCCGGCGCCATCCGCCTGCTGCCGAGGCTCTGATGAACCATCCCCGCGCGCTGGAGTGGGCTGGCCATAACCTGTACAAGATGTGACCGGACGACCGGCGTCGCGCGTCTGTGCGGCGATGATTGAATAGCCGCTGGTAGAGGTGGCCAGGGCGGGCGGAAGCCGGCAAACTACCGGTCATGCGGTACTGCTCGTTCCCCAAGATCCCGGGCCTCCCCATCTCGGCGCTGGGTTTCGGATGCATGCGTCTGCCCACGGTCAGCGGCGATCCGGCGCGCATCGACGAAGAAGCGGCTACGCGCCTCGTGCACCAGGCCATCGAGGCGGGCGTGAACTACTTCGACACGGCCTGGCCCTATCACGGCCAGCAGAGCGAGCCCTTCCTGGGTCGCGCGGTGGCGGGCCGGCGCCACCAGGTGCAGTTGGCAACCAAGCTGCCGGTGTGGGCGGTCGAAAAGGAGAGCGACTGGGAGCGTTTCATCGACCAGCAACTGGTTCGGCTGGGAACCGACCGGATCGATTTCTACATGCTGCACGGCTTGGCGGCCGAGTCCTGGGACAAGGTCAGGAATCTGCGCGGCCTGGCTGCTTTGGAACGTGCCAAGGCTGACGGCCGCATCGGGCACATCGGCTTTTCCTTTCATGGCTCGCCTGATTGCTTCCGCGCCATCATCGACGCGTTCGACTGGGAATTCTGCCTCATCCAGCTCAACTACCTGGACCAACAGTACCAGGCTGGCCTCGATGGATTGCGCTACGCCGAGAGCCACAAGGTGGGCGTGGTGGTGATGGAGGCCTTGCGCGGCGGAGCCTTGGCCAAAGTGCCGCCCGCAGTGGAGAGCATCTGGGCGCGCTCGCCCCGGCGCTGGTCGCCGGCAGAATGGGGCCTGCGCTGGGTGTGGGATCTGCCGGGCGTGGTTAGCGTCATCTCGGGAATGAACGCCGCCAGCCAACTCGAAGAGAACCTGCGCGTGGCGAGCAATCCAATTGCGCTCAACCCCGACGACCGCGCGTTGGCCGACGAAGTCGCGCGCTTCTTCCACGCGCGCATGCCTGTGCTTTGCACCACCTGCGGCTACTGTCTGCCTTGCCCGGCCGGGGTTTTCATCCCCGAGGTGCTGTCGACCTACAACACGGCCTCGATGTTCGACAATCAGGCGGGACCGCGCTTTGTTTACGATGCCTTCTTGGTCAAAGCCGGCACCGGCGCCGACCAATGCACCGAATGCGCCGACTGCGAGCCCAAGTGCCCGCAGAACATTCCCATCATCGAGATGCTGGCCAAAGCCCACGCCCACCTCACGGGGTAGCGCGGGACGTTCGGAGAAACAGATTTGTGGAGGTACGCCATGGAAAAGACGCGCAGCCTAGCCAGTTTGATCCAGTCGGCCCGGGCCTTCCAAGAAAGTCGAGTGCTGCTCACGGCCCTGGAATTGGACGTGTTCTCGACGCTCGGGGAAGGCGGTGCCACGGCCGCAGACATCGCCCAGCGCCTGGGCACCGAGCCGCGCGCCACAGAGATGCTGCTGAACGCGCTCGTGGCGCTGGGTGCTCTTCTCAAGCGCGATACCGTCTTTCGCTGTACCGCCGAGTCGAAGGCTCTGGGGCCTGCGCGGCCAGGCCTGTTGCACACGGTCCATTTGTGGAACACGTGGTCCACCCTCACCGAATGCGTGAAGGCGGGCAGGGCGGTCCAGTCGCGCGGACCCGAGGGCTTCCCCGAAGAGCGCACGCGCGACTTTATTGCCGCCATGCACGCGCGGGCGCAGGACAGCGCCAAAGAAACCGTGCGCCTTTCAGGCATCCATCATGCGAAGCGAATGCTCGACGTTGGCGGTGGCTCGGGCGCCTTCTCCATCGCCTTTGCCCAGGCTTGTCCCGAATTGCGCGCGGAAATTCTGGATCTGGGACCGGTGGTTATTCTGGGCGAGCGCTACATTCGCGAGGCGGGACTGCAGGACCGTGTCCGCGTCCGACCCGGGGACATGCGCACGGCGGAACTTGGCCAAGGATACGACCTGATCTTGCTCTCGGCCGTCTGCCACATGTTCGGCGAGGACGAGAACCGCGCGCTCATCCAGCGCTGCGCGCGGGCCTTGGTACCAGGAGGCCATCTCGTGATCCGCGAATTCATCCTTGAAGAAGATCGCGCCGCGCCCGCGTTTGCAGCGCTTTTTGCACTGAACATGCTCGTGGGCACCGAGCACGGAAACACCTACACCGAAGGCCAATACCGCAACTGGATGGCAGAAGCCGGCCTGGGCAGCATCACTCGCCCCGACCCCGACGGCGATGTTTTGGTTGCAGCCCAATTAGGCTAGAAGGTTAGGGCGCAAGGAGGCACCATGGAAGAGACCGAGATCGGAGAAGTCAGCGTCGACAAGCAGGCGGAGGCAGCGCACGAGAAGGCCCGGGAAGAAAAGCACCGGACGCCCTGGTTGCGCGGTCTGGCGGTCTCGACGGCATGCCTGGCGGTTGTGGCAGCCGTGGCCTCATTGAAATCCGGGCAATGCGCGAACGAGGCGTTGCTCAAGCAATCTCGGGCGACGGACCAGTGGGCCTACTATCAGGCCAAAGGAAACAAGGCAGCGACGAAAGTCTCGGAACTGGAGATTCTCACCGAGCTGCACGCGGCCCCCGAGCGACTCGAAACCATTCGTCGAGACGTCGAGAAATACGTGCGTGAGCAAGACGAGATTCGCGGCGAGGCCAAACACCTGGAGGCCGAATCGCGCGACGATCTCGCCAAGCATGAGTGGTTCGCCCTCACTGTAACCTTGCTTCAGGTGTCTATCGGATTGTCCGCAATTGGGGCGTTGCTCGAAAGCCGCAAGATATGGCTGGCTTCAATGGCCACCGGCGGCGCGGCGACGATCATCTTTGTGGCGCGCTGGATTGTAGGCTGATGGCGAATCCCTTTCGAGGCGCGGAAATGTCGTCCAAGACACCAACAAGCATTGCCGCCGTTCTTGCCGTTGGCTTGCTGGGACTGGCGTGCAGTAACTCTGGCCTGAAGCCTGGAGGGAGCAGTACAGGCGGCATGGGAAGCACTGGCACAGAAACCACCGGAGGTTCGGGTGGTGCGTTTGGAACTGATCGGGGCACAGGTCTCGGTCCTCTCAATCCCCTATGCGGCGACGGCAAACTGGACCCAGGCGAGGACTGCGATGACGGCATTTTCGCTGCCCAGAAAATGGATCCCAACAGTTTCTTCGATGATGGCTGCAATGCCCTTTGCCAGGTGGAAGCCGGATGGAGGTGTCCGACCCCGGGCAAGGCGTGCATACGCTGTGGCGCTGATGTAACGAATGGTTGCGATGCGGGACCGCCGCCATATTGTGGCAATGGGATCCTCGAAATGAATGGCGGCGAACAATGCGATATGGGTGCGCTGAACGGCGTGTGCTTGGACAATTCGCAGACGCCACCGGATGCTGGCCCAGGCGACCCAGACGATGCTGGCTGTCCGTTCGGTTCCTGGGATTTCCAATACGCCCATGTTTGCGAGTGTCCGCCGGGCACCTCCGTCTTTTGCACCGCCACCTGCATGATTGTCTGGGTTGACCCTTGACCGGGTGGAAATGCTTTACTAGGAAGATCGCCATGACTAGAAATCGCATGGGAATCGCTTCTCTCGGCGTATTGATCGTTCTCTTTGTCGCGTGTGGCAGCGGCGGGGCCAGCAAAGGGGGCCCGGACAGCGGCGTGTTGGGGGGCGGTGGCGCTACGGGCAGCCTGGCCGTAACCTATGAGGGCAACGGGAATACCGGCGGTATCGCTCCGTTCGACGCCCAGACCTATCAGCCCGGGGCCACGGTTGCGGTGCTTGGGAATACCGGCAACATGGTGAAGACCGGGTATACCTTCGCCGGTTGGAACACGCTGGCAGACGGTTCAGGAACGACCTATCTGCCGGCGCAGACGCTGCAGTTGGGCACGGTCGGTGTCGTCCTGTACGCCCAATGGACGGCGATCGTTGTCGTGGGCTATGCCTACGTTGCAAATCAGTATGACGGCAGCGTCTCTCAATACATGATCGCCGAGGGGGGAACCCTCGTGCCCATGACCCCGCCTACGCTTGTGGCGGGGGATACGCCCGAAGCCATCACGGTGGACCCCTCCGGCAAGTACGTCTACGTGGCCAACGTAAGGCCCACCCCGGCGGGCAAGATCTCTCAGTACGTGATCGGCGCGACTGGGGCGCTCTCCCCGATGGCCACGCCCTCGGCCTCGGCTGGGACCTATCCGGTGTCCATAGTGGTCGATCCCTCGGGTAAGTACGCCTACGTGGCAAACAACCAGAGCGGGGACGTCTCCGAGTTCGCCCTTGGTGCAGATGGGGCGCTCGCCCCTATCGGCACGGTCAAGTCAGAACAGGGCTATCCCAACGCTCCCGCTTCCGTTGTGGTCGATCCCTCGGGCAAGTACGTCTACGTGGCCAACGCCGACGGCAAGAGCGTCTCGCAGTACACCATCGGTGCGGACGGATCACTGTCACCCATGACCCCCACCTCGGTTCCAACCAACGGCAAGAACGGCAACGCCTACCACATGACGGTCCACCCGTCGGGCGCGTATCTCTATGTGGCAGGATACTTCGACAACGTCGTCTTTCAGTACGCCATCGGCGCCAATGGGGCACTCTCGCCTCTGACCCCGGCCTCGGTCGCGACGGACACCTACCCCGGCGCCATCGCGGTCGATCCCTCGGGAAAGTTCGCCTATGTGGTCAACGCCAACGCCGCAGCGGCCATCTCGCTGTACACCGTCGGCGCTGATGGGGTCCTCACACCGATGAGCCCCGCCACGCTGGCGGCAACCACGTATTTCGCGAATGTCGCTATCGACTCTTCGGGCAAGTACCTTTACGCGACCAGTGGCTACCCCGGCAGCACGGTTCTTCAGTACACCATCGGCGCAACCGGTACACTCACACCCATGGCCCAGCCCTCCGTGCCATCGGGCAGCGGGCCCAATGCCATCGTCATCGTGAAGAAGTAGGCCGCAGTTCATCGCGACGACCGGCGACGCAGCATTTGCCATCGCCGCGAGCACGAGCAACCACGCGCTCCCCTCCGTAATCCCGCGCCAAGCGGAGCGAAGGCGCGGATCGCCCCACGGCCACGTTTACGACCACGACCATCTGCGGCTATCGCGGGATTAGGCCCTGGCTGGCATTTCGCTCGATCCCGCGGCGAATGCGCATCCGCTTTGCCCCGCTGGCTTTACGGCTGGGCTTCCGCTGTCAAGCCCACAGAACGCGGCCGTCGCGACTACTGGTACAGCTCGGCGTTGCCAGCAACGTCTCCGCCGGCGATGAGCACCTTGCCGCTCTCCAATCGCGTGGCTGTGTGCCATTCCCTTGGCCCACTCATGCTGTCGATCGCCGTGAACGTCCCCGCGCTTGGGTTGAATACCTCCACTCTGGCCGAGGATGCGCCGCCCGCAAGGAGTACGGTCCCGTCGGTCAACAACGTGGCCGTGTGGAAGGAACGCGGCATAGTCATGTCACCGGTCGTAGTGAATCTCCCAGCTTTCGGGTCGTAGACCTCGGCGCTGGCGAGATGCGGGCCGTTGATTCCACCACCGCTGATTCCACCGGCGATGAGCACGTTTCCGCTGATCACCTGGGTCGCCGTGTGCCACGACCTTGGCCCGGTCATGCTGCCGGTCGCCGTGAACGTCCCGGCCGCTTCGTCGTACAGCTCCGCGCTCGCCAGTGCGTCCCCACTGCCACCGACACTGCCTGCGATGAGCACCTTGCCATTGCCTAGCGCCGTCGCGGAATGTTCGAACCTTCCTGTGGTCATGTCGCCGGTTGCCGTGAAGGTCCCGGTCGCCGGGTCGTATAGCTCCGCGCTTGCCAGGACCCCACTGCTGTCGCTTCCGCCCGCAATGAGCACCTTGCCATTGCCTAGCGCCGTCGCGGTGTGCTCAAACCTGGCTGTGGTCATGTTGCCGGTTGCCGTGAAGGTCCCGGTCGCTGGGTTGTACAGCTCTGCAGTCTGAGCCTCGCTGCCTTCGCCGCCGGTCATGAGCACCATCCCGGTCGACGACAACAGCGTCGCCGTGTGCCGATAGCGTGGCGCGATCATGTCGCCGGTTGCCGTGAAGGTCCCGGTCGCTGGCTCGTACAGCTCCCCACTCGCGAATATCGTCAAGGCGTCGCTGCCGAATCCGCCGGCGAGCAGCACCTTCCCGTTGGGCAACAGCGTGGCTGTGTGTCCGCCCCTTGCCTCGGTCATCTTGCCCGTGGGCGTGAAGTGGACAGTGCCGACACCGCCGCACCCGCCTGCCGCGGTGACGACCGACAGCACGGCCCACTTCACCAAAGAAGGGTGAACACGATTCGACATGGGGGGAGTGTACCGCAAAACGACCGTCGAGAACGCCGAGGCGCGCCGAAACGTGGGCGACCGCAGGTCACCCCTACTGATAGAGCTGAGCGCTTGCCAGATACCCCAGTATCAGCAGATTCGAGGCCAAGCTGGGACCCCCACAGGAACTGTCACCGAATTTTCAGCGATCGCCGCCAACCCAACCCGCGGTGGCATCGCGGTCGGTCCGGACGGCAACCTTTGGTTTGCCGAAGGCGGAATCAACAGAGTTGGCCGTATCACCCTAACAGGGACGGTGACCGGTTTCCCAGTTCCGACCACGGCCAGTGGTCCAAGCGACATCGCCGCCGGTCCTGACGGCAATCTTTGGTTCACGGAAGACATATGGCGGCGCCCTCATGTGAAGCGCCCTATGTCCCGTCAGGCAGCATCTGCTGGGAAGGGTGCGTCCTGCAGAGCGAGTGCGCCGGTGCCGATGCTGCGGTCGGGGCGACGGGAACCGACGGCGGAACTGCGAAAGACGGGTCGGCAGCGGCATGCCCAACGATTGGTCTCACCGCGACCGCAACCAGCATCGGGACTTCGAGCGGCGTCGCATTACTCGGCTGGACCGATGTGAGCGCACCAAGGTACGACGTGTTGTACTTTACTTCCACGTCAACGCTCACGACGATAGCCACGACGACCGCCACCACGTACACCACGACGTACGGACATGGCCTGGGCCAGACCTTCTTCATCGGAGCCACAATCGGCACCTGCAGCGTTAGCTCCAATGACGTGCGTTTTCCGTAAGTCCATTGCGGAGCGGTCAGATTCTAGGATTCCTGTTTCCCGCCGACAGGGTCGAAACTGACATGCGGCTGAAGGTGAGATCAGTCAAGCGGGACCAGTAGATCGCTGGCACCGAATACGGCCGAAAGGGCAGTAAAGTCTGGCGAGCCCCGGTAGGCAACCAGCCCGTAGGCTGAGTCCCCCCCCATGGCACACGAGGGGTTCGCCCTGGCACCAGGGGGGCGCTTCTGGTCAGTTCTGGCTAGGATCCTGAACCCGACCCATGAACAGAATGGCACCCGTGGGCTGGTCATACAGGAAATAGATAAACGGACGGGTCGCGTCGACCAGTAGCCCGGTCGGGGCGGCGGCACCGTCCCGCATGACCACGGCGGTGGCGGCTGCGGCCTCGGTGCCCTTTTCCGCGACGTCGACGAATGCCTTGTGGATGACGTCCGAGATAAACAGGTTGTGCGTACCATCCATGTCCGAGAAGTCGGCGACGCTAGGGATGAAAGCCGATGTCATGCCCAGGGCTCGGAGAAGAGCCACTAAGCTCGTCCCTGTTTCAACCTTGAAACGGGGAAGTGTAAGAAGAACCTGCTGGCTTGTCAGCGCTGCCACCAGAGCCGCCAGCGCGGTCGCGTTCAGCGATGATTCGACTTGGCTGAACTGGCCCGCATTAGGCACCACCACCATCAGCGAGAGCCGAGTATCAGCATAGGGCAGGGACGCGGCCACGAAGTTCGTCCCTTGCGTGGCCGGAAGGCTGGGAAGCTCCGCGTTCATAAAACTCACGGTCACGTTGCTGCCGTCGAGCAGGGTGAACGAACCGTCGTGGGTGTTGTTCGGGTCAAACGGGGTGTTCCATGCAGCATTGAAGTAGACCGCGTCGGTCAGAACCAGCTTTGTCGAGTTGAGGATGGAGCCGGGCGGCAACAAGTCTTCGATCTTGTTGTTAGTCTGGCCAGCCACCCATGCATTGATGGTCAGGCGCGATGGATCGGGAGCGTTGAGGAAGTCGAGCCGATTCACGCCTGCGCCATAGTTCTCGGCCAAAGTGTCGAGAAAGTCAGTCTTGAACGTATAGGTTTTCTCGGCCCAAATCGCGTTGGCAATATCTACCTGCATGGGTCCACCATCACCGCCGAGGAAGCCCTGCCCGCGTGAGGCCAGAGTCTGGTCCAGGGCATTGAACGCTGGGTGCAACTGTGCCGGTGGCAAGGTGAAGTGAAGTGCGCTGGCCATCTCGGTCGCTGTCGTGGTTGCCGCCCCAGCGTAGGTCATGGCCAGGGCGATGGAAATGCTGGCTGGTGAGAAAACCAGATTGCTGTTCGTGGCAACGAGCTGTTGGTAGGCGGCGAACGCGAAGGCGGCGTTGTCGGAAGCCAAGGTGGTGCTGTCGGCTGCCGGCACCTGAGGATCGGCGATGCGCTGGGCAGATGACTTGGCGGTGTCGATTCTTGGTACAGACGTCCCACTGCCACAGCCACCAAGTGCGGCGAAGCAAAGAGCGGAGAGAACACAACAACCGGTTCCAGGTCGAATCCATCGAGTCATGGCTGCCTCCAGATCAAGTGAGCAGGTTATCAGCAAGTTCGAGGCCAAGGCCGAGTCTGGTCCAGTGCTTCTGGCAAGGCGACGGCGCCTTCTCGAAGGTGAACTGTTCGGACCCGTGCCGCCGCCAAAGGAAGAGGGTCACGGAAGACCGCAAGTGAACTGGGTGCATTCCCAGCGATTGTCTTGCACGTTGTAAGCGCAGCGCGTGAATGTCATGAGGGGCGTGACCGTCCCCGCATCGAGCGGAGCGCAGTCCGAATCGTTGGTGCAGAGGTCCGATGCCGTATGGCAATAGTAGGGGTTCGGACCGCCATAGTTCCTGCCCTCGACCACGGCTTCGGGATTTGTAGAGTAGCAGGTCTCCATCGACGGAGAGCAATATCCGCCTGGGCCGCAATCCGAGTCCACGGCGCAATTGCCTCCAACGTCACATACGTTCGCGCTGTTGTCCGTGGACGAGCTACGGCAAAGGCAAGGCGTCCTCGCTCCACAATTCGAGTCGCTGAAGCACTCGTCGTACGAACATCCGCCAAGTGAGACCAGGCCCTCCCAGGGGAAACAGCGTCCGTTCACTCCGGCTGTGCACTGGGAGTCGGTGGAACAGCTAGAGCACATTGTGCCAGCGCAAGACGGTCCAGGACCGCGCTGCGAGGGGCAGGACGCAGACGTGCTCCGGTGTTGGAGGGGAACCTTACCGCTGCCATTTCCACCGGAGCCACTGCCGCCGCTACCGGTGCCGACGCCTCCCGTCACGCTGCCGCCGGTTGCATTGCCGCCCGAGCCAATTCCCCCAGTGCCGCCACTGCCGCCGGCTCCCGTGCTGCCGCCTGCTCCTGCATCTGTGGTTAGGCACGCACCGTCGAAGTTCTTGGACACGCCGGCAGATTGGCGATCACAATCGTTGGCATAGGTCTTCTGGTCGCAGCCGCACACGGGTTGGTAGATGGCGGGGCAGACTTGAGGCTGGGCCACGCAGGCTCCAAAAAGATCGCAGCAGCACTGCCCTGGCGACGTTTCACAGAATTCGCCGGCCGCGCAGGGATACAGCGGAAGCCCGCCGCACCTCGTGGCGGTACCGCCCGTGCCGCCAGTCCCGGTAGTTCCGCCAGTCCCGGTAGTTCCGCCAGCTCCCGTGGTCCCGCCGGTTGCTCCGCCGCCGCCCACCACTCCGCCGCTTCCAATTGCGCTGCCTGAACCACAGCCAGGAAGTGCGGCGAAGCAAAAGGCGGCGAGAACACAACAACCGGTCCCAAGTCGAATCGAACGAGTCATGGCTGCCTCCAGATCAAGTGGGCAGGTTATCAGCAAGTTCGAGGCCAAGGTCGAGTCTGTCCCCTGACCGGGAACTACGCCAGATCATGGGCGGGTACCCTCAGAATTCTGATAGCTGACGGACTCCATGGCCATGTTTTCACCTGCCACACGGGCTCTTCTCCCCGTGGTTGCGCGGAAACCGGTCCAAGATCAGCGGTGCTAGACTCGGCACGCCGATTGCTGCCCTGGATCAAGTGGCGGACTTTATGCTCAAGACATCTACATTGGACCTGACCCGATTTGGTGGACACCCGCGCTCAGAAAAATGGGCGTAGAAAGGTGACCACATGTTGGACCAAAAGAAGAAACGAACCCGGCGCATGCACACGCGCGAGTTCAAGGCAGACACGG
>Ga0265330_10001418_pt1 | contig 14023 bp, 7 predicted proteins | sample 41919metaG_FD_202083 | JGI IMG/M metagenome (GOLD analysis project Ga0265330, IMG submission 202083) | Rhizosphere microbial communities from Carex aquatilis grown in University of Washington, Seatle, WA, United States - 4-19-19 metaG | ecosystem: Host-associated > Plants > Roots > Rhizosphere >... | reverse complement strand
GCCGGAGCCTGGACTGCTGGCACAGGCAGCCAGGATGGCCGCGGCACCGAGCCCGCAGATCAATGCGAGTCGATCGAATCGCCTTGTCGAAGTTTGCACTGCTTTGTCCTTTCCCTTTGGGAGTCCTGTTTCGGATCTGGAAGCCGAGCCAGCGGCATTTGATGTCAATCGCGGCGCAACCGCAAGCTCCTATTCGCGCCGTGTATCTGGCAAAAGTGCGTTCGCGACCAGTCGCCCGATCATCCGCCGGAGGACGGCATCAACCACCGCCGGCAAGACCAGCCCCCGGGCCACCCAGACAGCGCGTGCAGGGTTCGCCGACAGCGCGGGATCTCTGTTACGATCGGGCGAGCAGCCTGGAATGCGAGCGAACGGACATGACCGCACTGTCTCACGTTGGCAGCGCGCTGGCCAAGAACCTGCTCGCGCTGGACAGAGGCACTAGGCGAAGCTGCGGGCAAAGAGGGCGTCGATGGCAGCGCGCCCATTCGGCTCGAGGAAGCGCGTGCCAGTTCCACAGAACAAGGGCTGGCGGACGATCGGCTCGGCTGCGCATTCCCATGCCTCACCATTCCAGCGGAACCACTCCGAGCGCACCTGGTCGAACACGTACACCGGCTTGTTGAACAAGCGCGCATACTCGGCGGCGACGCCAGTACCTCCGGTAACCGTGTCGTCCTTGTTGATTTTTCCAATGACGAATATCTCTTGTCCGTTCTGCACCTGGTGCCAAATCGTCTGCAGAACGCTCCGAAAGATGGGGGTGCCGGGATATTGGCGGTGCATGAGCCTGCTGAGGTAGCCAAGGCTGACATCGCCGTGGCGCAATTCGGCCCGGGTCAGGACTCGAAGGCCGCGCTGGCGCGCCGGGCTGTGTCCCTCGAAGGTGAAATTCACCTCGTCGATGCCGTAGCGTTCCGCCGCTGCCCCGAAGGTCGACTCGGCGCCGGTTGCGGCGCCACTAAAACAGATGCAGTCCTCGCGCTTCATTTTTCGGTCCTTCTGGTTACGGTGCCGCCGTGCCCCGTCAGCGAGCTCGGCGCAGCAGGGCACGATCGTCCGTGGCCGGCAGCGCGCGGGAGGATGTCCGATGAATTCGCCCACGTCAACCTACAGTCCGGCAACCACGCCCGGGCCCGCAAATCTGGTGAAGTCGCCGTCGTTCCATCTCGCATCAGAAGGCGTACAATCTAGCTGTACGGGGGAACGTTCGGACTCGTGGGGCGTTGATCCAGACAGGAGGTGACGACCATGACCGCCCTGGATGGCAAGGCGCTTCTACAACACGGCCAGGCACTCGCTCACCGATACGCGGGCCGCATCGGCCCCGAGTCCGCGCAAGATCTCGGCTGCGAGGCGGTTCTGCGCGTGGTCCGCGCACCCGCTCCGGACGGGCGCGTGGAGCCCTGGTTGGAACGCATCTTCCGCAACCTGCTCGTCGATGGCTGGCGCCGCCAGAAACCGGCACGGCTCACCCTGGACGATTTGCCCGATCTATCCGGCGACCGCACGCCCGAGGAAGACGCGCTCTCGCGCGAGCGACGGAAGATCGTGCGGCACTCGCTGGCCAAGCTGCCGCGCAATCTGCGCCGCGCTCTGCTCCTGCGATACTACGGGGGCATGAGCGCCGAAGTCGTGGCCGGTCGCCTTGGCGTAGCGCCCGCGACCGTGCGTACGCGCATCCACCGCAGTCTGCGCCGCCTGCGCGACATGCTGGGCGGACTGCGTACGCTGTTTCCGCCCATCTTCGCGGACATGGGCGCCAAGGCCGGCAGCCTGGCTCTGGTCCCGCTGGTTGCTGCGGCCGTGGTCGCCGTGCAGTTCCAACCGCAACCGGTTCTGTCACGGCCGCCGCCGATACCGCCGGCGATGGAGCGCAGCCACCGCGTCGCGCAGGCCGCGGGCGAGACGATCCAGGCCAAGGCCGTCGAGCCCGCAGCGACCGCGCCGGACAAGCCCCGGACGCGCACCCAGTCGAGAATCCAAAGAACAATTCCAGAACCACCTCCGCCGACGCCCGCTGTCACGATCGTCGAGTTCCCTACCAACGAGAATGTTGAAGGCAACCGTTTCGCCTCCGAGGACGAACTGATCTTCGTGCCAGCGGGGGTGAAGTATGACTCGCTGATCGAAGTCCCCACCAGCTTCCCCACTGCCTTCGACAAGATGATCGAGGACCGACTGTAGTCCACCTCTTGCTACGGGCATCCGTCTGCACCGGTCCGGCGCAGCACGATGGCGTCCATTGCATCCAGCTCGACGCTGGTGGTGGCGGAGCCGTCGTTGTAGCGGGCGGTTGATTGAACCAGCAAAGCGTCGGCCATCAACGTACCCGCGCCGGCGTTGCGCACGCGCACCACGGGCTGGTCGGCAGCGCGCAAGGCCACGCTTGCCACCCGGTGCCACTGGTCCCCAGTCGCGCTCTGGTCGAGCGTGGCGGTGGCCAGCACGGTACTGCCCACCATCACCTCGAACACGGCCTGTTTGGTCCAGCCCGATTGCCCGGGCGCTGCGGCCCACCAGGCATCAATGCTGTAGGTGTCGTCGGCGCGGATGTCGAGCGCCCAGGTGGCGTCACCCGGGCCGCTCGCCAGTTCGTGACAGCCGGGCCGCCAGTTGTGAAAAAATGGACCCGTGGCGGTCCAGTCGCCGCTGTCATAGTCACAGCTTTGCCAAGCGCCGGTGCTACTGAACGCAGCGCTCGAATCGTCGACGATCAGGAAAGTACGCGGGGCCTGCGTGCCGAAAAGGCGTGCAAAGCCGCCGGCCACGCTGACGGTTTGCCGATCGCGAGTGCCGTTCAGCACGGCCATGCCCTTGCTGAAGGCCCGCCGGAAGATATCGGCTGGGTGCTCGGTGATCTGCACGCCGTCCAGCCAGACCGTGCCCACCGCCGCGCCGATGGAGAAGCCCAGCCGGCTGTCGCTGGCTGTGACTGTGGCCTCGAAGGACACGCTGTACTTGGTCCATTGCGAGGTCAGCATCACTTGGCGCCACAGGCCGTAGTTGGCCCAGTCGGCTACCTGCTTCTGCAGACCGACCGAGATTTGTTGGCCGGCCGAGCCCTTGGCCCAGAACACCACGTCGTAGCTCTGACCCTTGCTGACCGAGATGTTGTCGTGACTCACGGATATGTGCCAGTCCACGCCCTGGCCGGCGTTGCTGACGTCAGCGCGCAGAGCCTGCCCGCCCTCGGCCACGTCGCTGGACTCAAGCTGGAAGGTGGCGGCCGCGCCCACATCGGTGTTGGCCCAGGTGGCCCAGGGCGCCAGCGCCGCATTCTCGAAGCCTCCGTCGCTGACATGGTCGCTGGCAACGGCCCCGGGCACTGCGATGCGCTCGGCGGCGCCGCAGGGCTGCCCCAGGTCGGCGTCCAACTCGTCGTACCACCAGTCGTTGCCGTGATAGGTGTCGCCGAACTCGTAGGCAAAGTATCCGTCGTTCATCAAGGTCATGCCCAAACCGAAGCGCATGTTGGGCCAGTCCGTGCGCGCGAACTCCAGCGTCGAGACCGGTATCTTCGACAGCGGATCGTAGTCGTAGCCATAGCCGATCTGCATGGGGGGCGCGGCTTCGATCATCGTGACCGCGGGCTTCTGTCCCAGGGTGTACCAAGGCTGATACATGTCCCAGAACTCGGCGAACGAGTTCAGGCCCTCGCGCACCTCGGGCACGATAAAGCCGAAGCTGTCGCCGTTGAAGATCTTGCCCAACTCGACATCGGGCGGCCGAGGCAGATGCCCGGTCACGATGGCCCAGGGCATCCACTTACGGAAGGCGCGCAACTCGTCGTACACGCCCTTCTTCCAGGCAGCGTCCAGCCACGCCAGATCGTCGGGCTGGCCGTCGTCGTTGGCGTCGATGGAAACCGCATTGCCGTAGATATCCTGCTTCAGCCACGACTGGCTGGTGAAGAAGTTGTCAAAGAAGCAGCCGTCCACTGCAAGATCGGCGTCGACCAGTTGCTGATAGGCGTACTGGGCCTGCATCGCGGCCACCTCGGGCTTGGTCAGGTTCAGGCGCCAGGCGCCCGGCCACACCTCGATCTTCTTGCCAGTGGTGTCGTGCAGCCAGTAGTTGTCGGGCACGCCGGCCTGGCTGGAGGTGTCGCGTTCGACGGTGTTGATCGATCGCGTGATCAGAATGTTGGGGTTGAGCGTGCGCAGGGTCTGGATCTCTTGCGGGGTGAACCCCGCCCCGTTGAAGAGGTCGATGCGCGCCGCATGCGCCAGCCCCTGCTTGGCCACCTCCCACGAGCCCCACAGATTGCCTTTGCGAGGAAAGTTCGGGTTGGCATCGGGTAGGGCTCGGTATTTGAGGTCGAGCACGTAGTTCGCGCCCGCATCGCAGCGGACGGTGATGCGGTTCACCACCATCGTGCTGGGGTCGAGGCCAGTGAACGTGGTTTGGTGCAAGGTCGTGCCTTGCCCGGACTGGAATGGGGTCATGTCGGCGTAGCTTGCCGACGCGCTGGTGGACCAGGCGCAGTTGACGGGCAGGTTGCTGGTCACAATGAAGGGCAGGCTGGTGGTGCCCGCGGGCAAGAGGGTGCTGGGCGGGGTGGGCTCGCACAGAGGTTGCGCGCAACTGGCCGCCGGGCTCAGGTCCGTCCCGGGGGCGTCGGGAAAAACTGCTGCATCGCCGGACATGGTCTTGCCTGAGCCACCCGAACTGCATGCCACCGCCGCGGCAGCAGCGAGTCCGATCGAGCCTGCAAGCACCCACGTTCGTTGCATGCGAACCCTCCCTGCTCGTCAGCTTGCCACCGAGTGGGTCACTTGGGTAGCCCGTCGACGCAGCCACGCCGAGCACCGGGCTGTGGCAGGCTCGCACGAAGGCTTCCGGTTAGCCTATTCCTCGCAGGCGCGCCAGCCGATCTGCGGCTTCGGCCATGCGGCCCGGCTCGCCCACGCGCTCGGCGCGCCAAAGCAAATTGTGTAGGGTCACCGTAGGTGCCACGAAGCCGACCACCGTGGTCTGCCAACCCGCGGCCTCCAGGCGCAGAGTGCGCTCGGCGTCCACGATCGACTGGATGAAGCGGCGTCGCACCTCGGCGTGGCGGGGCATGCCCAATTGGTCCGCGTGCTGCTGGGCCAGGGCCGCGGCTGACACCTCCTTCGAGGTGCAGCAGGGAACCAGCAACAGTACGCGGGCCCGCACCGCCAGAGACTGGTCAATGATCATGTCGGAAGCACGGCCACAGGCGTGCAGCGCGACCACCAGATCGGGTTCACTGGGCCAGGCCGCCGGATCCGCGACATCCGCCGCCACCACCTCCACTGAAACCGAAGGAGCACGCAGACGCGCGATGGCGTCACGACACGCGGCCACCCGCGCTGGCTCGCGCTCGATCACGCGCACGCGCGCCGGCCGGCCACGCGGCGCCAGCACCAACTCTGCGGCCAACAGGCCCACGGTGGCCTTGCCGGCAGCCGCATCCACCAAGACCAGCTCGTCCTTGGGGCCCCGGCCAGCCACGGCCGCCTCCACCTCGTCGAGAAGTCCCGCCATCTCGTCTGACTTGCGCCGATCCTCATCGCGCAGGCTGGTCGCAGGCGCGTTGATGAACAGCCGGTGCAACAGCTCTTCGATTTGGGTGCGGGCAAAAGTCATGGAGCGTGGCCTTGGAATGACCGCGCCATCTTGGGCAGACTATTGCTTCGAACCGGGTGTGTAGAACTTCACATCAGGAGTGATCCATCCCGAGTATTCGCTCCAGTTGTGGAGATGGAACTGCTGGGGAATGCTGGGGTGGGCCGGCGGGTCATCCAGATTGCAGCCGCCATTGGCGTAGATCCAGATCTTCGACTCGTTGTACACGATGACCTCTTCCTTGCCGTCGCCGCAAAGATCGGCGTGCTGGGCATTGTCGACTAGGTTGCCGGTGTGGGGAAACTGGGCAATCACCTTGTCATTGCCATCATAGAGGGTGGCTGGCGTTTGGCCGCCTCGGTGATAGGACAGGATGAGGTCAGTGCCAAGCCCGTCCCAGTTGTTCATGTTTTCTGTCACGGTGATCCAACCGAAATCCGTCCGCACTTCTTTCCAGAAGAGCTTGTCAGTCGCGGACAAGAGCACGTTGGCATCATGGCCAGTGGCGTCCCGGGGACCGATACGGTCGAGCAAGACCACCTCGAGGCCTGCAGAATCTGACCGGTACTCGCCGATTCCCATTTGCTGGTTTTCGACTGTATTGTTGTCCTGCCAATACTGTTTGCCCGTCTTCCAATCAAACATCGCCGCATGGTTGCCGCCAATGACTATCTCGTAGCCGTTGGCGGGATTGGCGTCGACATCAGCTGTGGCAATGCAGTCTGCGTGCATGGTGAGTTTTGGGGTCGACGTAGTGTCCGTGGACCATTGCATGGTGCCGTCACTCTCTAGGTAATCGTAGCCCCCCATCACTTCATCTTTTCCGTCACCGTCCCAGTCGTACACCAGCGGGAAATGCCCGGTGGTCCCCTTGTGGTTCCACAGCAAAGTGCCGGCCTTGCTGGTATCGTCGTCGATGCCAGTGATGGCCCAGAGTTGAGTGTATCGGTCCTTGACGATGATGTCCTGTGGCCAGCCCTTGCCCCTCAGATTGGCAAAAATGATGCAGTCGTTGGAACCAGTTGCCGGCAACGTAATCGTGCGTTTCAACTTCCCCGTGGTGCCGTCGATCACCGTGATCGACGTGTTGTTCATGGCCGCGAAGACCTCGGAGGCGCCGTCCCCGTCCATGTCGTAGACCTGGATCGGAATGTCCGAGCTGGCTCCATGGGAGTTGCCGGGCGTGCCGTACTGCCACAGTTGGGTGCCCTTGAGGTCGTAGGCCGTGACGCAGACCACTTGCTGAGGGGTTCCTCCGTCCGGCTGGGGCATGGGCTGCCCCATGACGATCTCCATCTTGCCGTCTCCGTTGATGTCGCCGAGCCGCATTCCCGGCGTGCCGACAAACTTGCTGATATCGAAGGAGCTCACCAGCACTGGCGTACCGTTGCCTGGGGCTGCCGTAGCGCCAGCGACTGGCCGGGTGCCACCGCCGGTGGGCGTGACGCCGCCGCTTGCCGACGCACCACCGGTTGGCTTGGCACCACCGGTTGCCGCCGTCCCACCGCTTGTCGTGGTTCCACCGCTTGTCGTGGTTCCACCGGCGGGCTTCGTGCCTCCAGTTGCCGCGACACCACCGCTTGTCGTGGTACCACCGACGGCCGCGATGCCACCGCTTGCCGTGGTTCCACCGGTGCGAACCGTGCCGCCCGTGTTCCCGGTCCCGCCGGTGGCGGTGGTGCTCGCCGTAGTTCCCCCAGAGCCGCCGCTCGCCGAGGTACCGCCAGAGGCAGGATTCCCGCCGCCACCTCCGATCGTGGCGGTCCCGCCGCTCGGAACTGCGATCCCTCCTGTAGGGACGGCACCCCCGGTGCCGGGCGTGCCACCCAGAAGGCTGGTTCCTCCTGAACCCGGCGGCACGGTGGACGTTCCCGCGCCACCCGTGTTCCCCGACCCGGTTGTGCCGCCAGAATTGATGTGCGAGTTCCCGTTGGACCCGCCGCACCCGAACAGACTCAAGGTGACGACCAGGGCGGAGGCTACCAGCGAACCTCGAAACTCGATTCCAGGAAGGTTTCTCATCACGACTCTCCTACGGCGGTGCATTCAGGCGGCAAAAAGCGAGACGGCCGGCTCGGACTTCGATCGGCCGCCGCAAAACATGGTGGGCGCCGGCTATTGCTTGGAGCCGGGCGTATAGAACTTCACGTCGGGAGTGATCCATCCCGAATATTCGCTGAAGTTGTACAGGTGGTACTGCTGCGGGATGCTGGGCCGGATCGGTGGGGCACTCAGATCGCAGTCGCCATTGGAGTAGATCCAGAGGGCTGACTCGTTGTACACGATGACCTCTTCCTTGTCGTCGCCGCAAAGGTTGGCGTGCTGAACGAGGTCGACCAGGTTCCCGGTGTGGGGGAATTGGGCGACCACCTTCTGATAGCCGTCGTACAGGGTAGCCGGTGTCTGGCCGCCGCGGTGATAGGACAGGATGAGGTCGTTGCCAAGCCCGTCCCAGTTATTCATGTTTTCTGTCACGGTTATCCAGCCGTAGTCCGTCCGCACTTCTTTCCAGAAGAGTTTGTCAGTTGCGGACAGCAGCACGTTGGCGTCGTGGCCAGTACTAGTCCGTGGACCAATCCGGTCAAGCAGGACCACCTCGAGACCGGGCGAGTCCGAGCGGTATTCGCCAATCCCCATTTGTTGGTTTTCAACCGTGTTGCTGTCCTCCCAGATCTGGGTGCCGTCCTTCCAGTGGAACATGGCGGCGTGGTCACCACCCACGACGATTTCGTATCCGTCGCTGGGATCGGCATTCACGTCGGCGGTGGCCAGGCAGTCGGCGTGCATGGTGAGTTCCGGCTTCGACGTGGTGTTCGTGGTCCATACCTGCGTGCCGTCACTCTGCAAGAAGAAGTAGCCAGCCATGACTTCATCCTTGCCATCCCCGTTCCAATCGTAGACCAGCGGATAGTGCCCCGTGCCACGATCGGACCCCGACGAATCGCTGGGAAGGAACGCATGATGCCACAGTAGCGTGCCGGCCTTGGTGGCCCCGTCGTCGATGCCGACTATCGCCCAGTTTTGGGAGTAGCGGGTCTTGACGAGGATGTCCTGTGGCCATCCCTTGCCTCGCAGATTGGCAAAAGCGATACAGTCGTTGGCTCCGTCTTGCGGCAAGGGAATCTTGCGTACCAACGTCCCGGTGGTTCCGTCGAGCACAGTGATCTCGGTGGTGCTCATGGCGGCGAACACCTCGGACTTGCCGTCCCCGTCCATGTCGTAGACTTGAATCGGGATGTCCGAGCTGGCGCCGTGCCCAGTCCCGGGAGTTCCGTACTGCCACAGTTGCTTGCCCGTGAGGTCGTACGCGGTGACGCAGACCACTTGCTGAGGCGTATACGCGCCCGGCTGGGGCATCGGCTGACCGATGACGATCTCCATCTTGCCGTCGCCGTTGATGTCGCCCAGCCGCAATCCCGGCGTACCGACAAACTTGCTGATGTCGAAGGTCTTCAACAGCACGGGTGTGCCGCTACCAGGGGTTGACGTGGTCCCGCCGAACGGCCGAGTGCCGCCGCCGGCTGGCGAGATACCGCCGGCCGCCGTCACGCCGCCAGCCGCGGTAGCGCCGCCGGTTCGCGTGCCACCGCTTGCCGTAGCGCCGCCGGCTGCGGTCGTCCCGCCGGCCGCGGTCGTCCCGCCACGTGCCGCGGTCCCACCGGCTGTCGTGGTGCCACCGGTTGCCGTGGTCCCGCCGCTTGCCGTGGTGCCACCGGCCGTCGTGGTGCCGCCGGTTGTCGCAATACCACCGGTTCGAACTGTGCCACCCGTGTTTGCAGTACCGCCGGTGACAGGCGTGCTGGTGGTGGTCCCCCCGGAACCGCCGCTCGCCGAGGTGCCGCCAGTGGCCGGACTCCCGCCGCCGCTGCCGATCCCGGTTGCCCCGCCACTGGAGACTGTGGTGCCGCCCGTCGCGGGTCTCGCACCCCCGCTGCTGGACGTGCCACCGAGAACGACGCTGGTCCCGCCTGAAGCGGGCGGCACCGTCGACGTTCCACCCGTGGCCAAAGACCCTCCACTCCCGCCACCGGTTCCACTGTGCGTGCCTCCGCTGGACCCAGAGCTACACCCGAACAGGCTCAAGGCAACAATTGAAGCGAAAGCGGCCAGCGGGCCCCGATATTGGATTCCCAGTAGGGTTCTCATTGTGACTCTCCTATTGCTGTGGGTTCGTGTCTGACTGATGGGGCCCAGCCATACCGGGCGTCGATTTGCCGCCCATGGGCGGTGGCTGACGCAAACTCGCTTCTGGTCGACAAGCTTACTCGATCCCTACCAATTCGGTAACCGCGAAGGAGGCAGGGGCTTCCCCATGCCCGCTGGCGGCATTGGGGGAGACATGAGGAGATCGGGCAACTCATGGGACTCTACTTCACAAAGATGTCTGGCTCGGGTGGATCGGCCATGCCGTTGCCAACGTGGAAACCGACATGCGGAGGCTGGTTGTACCCTGTCTGTTCCGCCGTCACCTGCATGCGATACTGAGGATCGTGCATCAGGGTGTAGATTCGGCGCGCTGTCACATTCGTGGTCGTGTACAGACGCAAGCCTGTGTTGTCCGCCTCGCGCCAGACGATCTCTTCGCGCCAATCGCCCAGAAGGTCGGCGGTCAAGGTCGGGGTCGACTTGGTACCGTTGTTTGATGCGCACTGGGCACAGTCCAGCAAGGTGCCGCCGCCGTACTTCGCGATCGATGTGCCCCCTTCCAGCTCGCGCGATTCGTCGGCGTCCCAGTAGATGAGGAAATTGGTCGAATCGGGCTTGCTGCCAACGCTAGTGCCGTCGGTCGCCGACAAGAGCGTCGCGATCCCCACGCCCCACATCTCTGCACCCGGGTTGTTCGGCGAAATGTCGTCGGCCACGCCTGCACCGTTGTTGACGCCCGTGGCAGCGCCTTTCACGATCGTCTGGCAAGTGACCGCGTCGTGGACGTCGTACGGTACGGATCCGTTCCCAGGGACCACAAACACTTCCAGGCCCGGACGCGATGGCACCAGATCGCCCACGTGAAACGCGTAGCCAAGGCCAGAGCCCGTCGAACATCTTGGTGTCCCGTTGCTGCCGATGGTGGACGGGCCCCAGACGATCTCCTGAGCCCCGTCACCGTCCACGTCCGCCACCATCAGGCTGCGCGCGGCCTGACCCGCGTACTTGGCATTGCCGGCGGCATTGCTGTCCATGGTCCACACCTTGGTCAGCATGCCGTCGCGCCAGTTCCAGGTCGTGATGGTCGTCCGCGTGAATATTCCTCGCGCCATCAGGAGGCTCGGCCGTCCGGTCGCCGCCGTGCCGGTTGCTGTGTCGCTGACGAATCCGGCCGATCCCAAGAAGTTGTATGCCCTCGATACGTCGGCGGAGGCATGCTCCAAGCCGGACCAGCGCTTTACCTCGAAGTCCACGGTGGCCAGTTCTTTGCCGTCCGTCCCGCCGAACACTGTCAGGTACTCGGGACCGGTGAGGATGTCCCCGGAGAGGTTGCGGTAGACCGCGCCGTCGTCGTCGCTGGCCGCGGGGCCCAGACTCAGGTAGGCGCCGGTTCCGTCCTTGGTTCCCGGTGCCGTCTTGACCGCCACCTCGGCCTTGCCGTCGCCGTCGAAGTCGTACACCACGAACTGGGTGTAGTCCGCGCCAGCCGGAATGTTCGGCCCCAGGTCGATGCGCCACAGGCGCTTGCCAGCCAATGTGTATCCGTCCAGGAAGACGTTCGACGTGACGCCCGCCGGGGCAACGTCCTTCGAGTCCGACGGGTCCCACTTGAGTACGATCTCGTACTGGCCGTCGCCGTCGAGATCCCCTGGGCTCCCATCGTTTGCGCTGTACGTGGCTCCCGACGGGCTCGTGGGAGGTGGAGAGATCGGAATGCGCAGGTAGTTCTGCGCCCAGGGCGCGACCGGAGGAGACTGTGGCCCCTCGACTCCCTTGATCCAGACCGCCACCGTGTAGGTCGAGCTGGTGGTTCCGGTCGCGTCCAGGTAGTTGGTGCTATCGGTGACCGTAGCCAGCTTGGCGCCATCCCTATAGAGGTTGTACGCAACATCAGAGGGGCCGCCTGTGGCGTACTCGTAGCCCAACATCCGCCAGCCGACATAGACACCCCCTGCGACCTTCACTGCCACCAAGCCGCGATCCAGGTTCTCCATCTGGAAATGAAAGAGGGTGTCGTCTATTCTCCCCGCCGTTCCACCGGTTGCGATGACACCGCCGGAGTTGGTGACTCCGCCGCCGCCAGGGATACCGCCGCTGCCGATGACGCCGCCACTGCCAGTGACGCCGCCGCTGCCAATGATGCCGCCGCTGCCAATGATGCCGCCGCTGCCAATGATGCCGCCGCTGCCGATCGCGCCGCCGCTGCCGATCGCGCCGCCACTACCGGTGACGCCGCCGGTGCTGGCTGACACGTCCGCGCCAAGATCCGACGAAGCATCAAGGTTGGGACCGATCGACCCCCCCGTCCCGAGCGCGCCGCCGCTGCCGACCGTGCCACCCGCGCCGGCGCCCCCACCTGTGCCGGTGGCACCGCCCGTGGTTGTCAACCCGCCGGTGGCAGCCGTTCCACCTGATGACGAGCCGTCTCCTCCCGTCGTGCTGGTCCCGCCCGTGGCACCATCGAAGCCCGAGCTTCCATCTGGCGTCGCGGGGCGATGAAGACCCGAGGAGTGGCAGCCCCAAAGAAGCACTCCCGCACTGGCAACGCACAGCGACGCCGCAAGAGTTCGACTGACTGGAGGTTGCGTCGTTTGCCGTTGTCGCATGCGTTCTTCCGTTTGGTCGAGACCCCAGGATCGAGTTCGTAACCGTTGGATGGCAGTGGCCTTTCCTCACCGGACGGCTCATCGGCTTCTTCTGCCGGGAGGAGAGGTGGCGGCACCGGCCTGTTTTCGTGCGGCCGATATGGAAAGGCCGTGGTCCGGCTGGGACGAGCCAACCGAAGCCACGGCCTTCTTGAGCCGCTATCGCTACTTCACGTAGATGTCGGGCTTGGGCGGATCGGCCATGCCAGCGCCGATGTGGAATCCCACGTGGGGCGGCTGGTTGTAACTTGCATTCTCAAACGCCACCTGCGCCCGGTAGTGTGGATCGTGCATCAAGGTGTAGATGCGGCGCTTGGTCACGTTGACCGTCGTGTAGACACGCAAGTTCGCGTTGCTCGATTCGCGAAGCACCGCCTCCTCGCGCCAATCGCCGAGAAGATCTGCGGTGAGCGTCGGGGTGGACTTGGTACTGTTGCATGACGCTGTCCCGGTTGTGCTCACCCCGGGGAGCGTCGTACCATTCATCGTCGAGCGCACTTCATCGGCGTTCCAGTAGATTAGGAAGTTGCTCCCAGCATTGCCGCTGGAAGCGGCGCCGGTGCCGCAATTGACGTTGCCACCCACTGAACTCGAACAGGTCGCGCCAGTGAGGTCGCTCGCGGAGACATACTCGGCAACGCCGCGGCCGGTATCAGTGCCAGGTTGTGTTACGTTGAAGTAGAACGTGCATGTGGCACCGTCGTGGCAATCCATACCCCCCTGCCCCTCGTGAACCGAGAAAATCGAGATCCCCTTGCCAACGACCAACTCCCCGGCGTGCATGGCATCGCCGTGGCCCATGCCCGACGTACACTTGAAGGTTCCGTCGCTGCCGATGGTCAACGGGCCGGTGAGGATCTCCTGGGCACCGTCGCCGTCCACGTCCCCCGCCATGCATGAGTGGTCGCCCTGGCCTGCGGCCTTGCTGTTCCCCGTGTTGTTGCTGTCGAAAACCCAGACCTTGGTCAAAGCCGCATCCCGCCAGTTGTACGCCGACACTGTCAGACGCGTGTAGTAGCCACGCTGCTGGATGATGCTCGGCCGACCGGTCGCGGTCTTGCCGCTGCCGGTATCGCTCACGAACGCGATCCCACCGTTGTAGCGATCCAGCCGGTTTCCGTAGGCATCGCCCCAGGAGGACACCGTGCCCCGCTGTACTGGATAGTCCACAGTCGCCAGTTCCTTGCCGGTGTCTCCGGCGAACACGGTCAGGTACTCGGGCCCGGTCAGAATGTAGCCGGTTGCATTGCGGTAAACGGCGCTGTCGTCGTCGCTGGCAGCGGGTCCGTTGCCGAGATATGCGCCGGTGCCATCCTTGGTTCCCGGTGCCGTCTTGACCGCCAATTCTGCCTTCCCATCCCCGTCGAAGTCGCCCACCGACATCTGCGTGTAGTGCGCCCCAGCGCGAATGTTCGGTCCCAGGTCGATGCGCCACAGGCGCTTGCCAGCCAACGTGTATCCGTCGATGAAGACGTCGTCGGTGATACCCGACTGGGAATTGTCTTTCGAGTTCGACGGATCCCACTTGAGCACGATATCGAGTTTGCCGTCGCCATCGAGATCGCCGGTGGACGCATCGTTCGCGCTGTACGAGCCGCCATTGGGACCCGTGGCAGGAGGGGTCAGAGGGATACTGGTGT
>Ga0265330_10001414_pt1 | contig 14039 bp, 13 predicted proteins | sample 41919metaG_FD_202083 | JGI IMG/M metagenome (GOLD analysis project Ga0265330, IMG submission 202083) | Rhizosphere microbial communities from Carex aquatilis grown in University of Washington, Seatle, WA, United States - 4-19-19 metaG | ecosystem: Host-associated > Plants > Roots > Rhizosphere... | reverse complement strand
GATCTGCCGAAGTACAAGCGGTACTATCGGCATCGGTGCCGGGGCGGGTGGCCCTTTTCCGACCGCGCGCATGGCTGGCCGATCACCGACTGCACGGCCGAAGGTCTGACCGCGGCGCTGATGCTGGAGGAGGCGGGGTTGCCCGCGCTTCCCGAGGAGCGGATCCTGGACGCGGTCAGGTTGCTTCTCACCTGGCAGAATCGCGATGGCGGGTGGGCCACCTACGAAAGACAGCGAAGCGGGCGCTGGCTGGAACTGCTCAACCCGGCGCAGGTGTTCGACGATATCATGGTCGACCACTCATACCCCGAGTGCACGGCGGCGTGCCTTCACAGCCTGGCGCTTTGCCGACGACGCCTTGCCGCCCGCCAGGAGCGTGAGATCGACGAGCGCTTGGGGCGACGGGCTGGGGCGGCCATCCGCCGCGGCGAGCGCTTCCTGCGCCACTGCCAACGCGCCGACGGCAGCTGGGAGGGATCGTGGGGCGTGTGCTTCACCTATGGCACGTGGTTCGGCGTGCGCGGGCTCAGTGCGGCTGGCGCGGAACACAGCGATCCGGCGTTGCGGCGCGCGTGTGAGTTTCTCTACCAACACCAGAACGCCGACGGTGGCTGGGGTGAGAGCGGGGCGAGCTGTCGCGAACGGCGCTACGTCATCAGCGCCAGTCACGCGGTCAACACTGCATGGGCGCTTCTGACCCTCATCACCGCGGGCGAAGCACGGGACCCACGCTGCGAGCGCGCGGCGCGCCTTCTCGTCAGCACCCAACTCGAAAATGGCGATTGGCCCCGGCAATCACTGTCGGGCGTGTTCAACAAGACAGCGCTCATCAACTACGAGAACTACCGGCGCATCTTCCCCATCTGGGCACTCGCGCGCTTCGCGACGGCCGCAGGGTAGTGGGAAGAGCTAACCTTCCCCTGCGCCCACCGACGCCCGAGCGACGATCGCGGGACGGAACTTGTACCCGTAGACGATGGTGCCCTTGTTGCCATCGTCGCGCAGCTTGCGCGTGACCATCTCCACCGGCATCCCGATCTCGATCTTTTCCCCTTCGACGTCGGTCAATTGCGCGGCGACAAGCGGTCCCTCGACCAGACGGACCAGGGCGACGACATAGGGGGCGAAGCGTTCGAACCCCTCGGGGGGATGGTGCACGGTCGAGTACGAGTAAACCTCGCCCTTGCCACTGAAGGTGAAAGGCGTCTTGGCGGGAGCGTTGCACTCGGGGCACACGTCGCGGGCCGGGAAGATCTTCTCGCCACAGTGGTTGCACACCTCGCCGACGAGCGCGTAGCGGTGGCGTTGCAATCTCCAGTGTCTGGCAATCTCCATGGTTGACCTATTTGCTCCTCACGGTGGTGGCTGTCAAGAGCGGAACCCTCGTCGGCGTGCTACTCCACAGCCTCGAGAATGGTGGTCACGACGGTGGCACCACTGCCGCCGACGTTCTGCGCCATGCCAAGACGTGCATTGCGCACCTGATTTGCGCCCGCCTGCTCGCGCAGTTGCAGCGCCACCTCGATGACTTGATAGATACCGGTGGCGCCCACGGGGTGACCGCGCGCCTTGAGCCCGCCCATGGTTGTGATGGGGATCCGTCCCCCGATGGTGATGTCCCCTTCGGTACCAAGGCGCACGCCGCGGCCGCGTTCGGCAAAGCCGCACGCCTCGAGCGAAAGCACGGACATGATGGTAAAGGCATCGTGCAGCTCGAAAAGGTCGATATCTTCGGTGGTCACCTTGGCCTGGCTGTACGCCTTGGCCGCACTCAGGGCCGCGCCCTCGAGTCCCAGCAAGTCGCGGCGATCGTGCAGGGCGATGGTATCGGTGGCGGCCGCGGAGGCGCGAATGCGCACCGGCCGCGCCGCGAACTTGCGGGCGAGGGCGGTGGGGCACAGCACCACCGCCGCAGCGCCGTCGCACACCGGTGAGCTGTCGAGCAAGTTCACCGGATCCGCGATCATCTTCGCCGTGCAGAAATCGTGGGCCGTGACGGCGTGGGGGAACAGGGCGTGCGGATTGTTCACGGCGTTCTTGTGTGCGTTGATGGCGAACGGCGCAAAGTCTCCGTGACGCACATTGTATTCGTGCATGTAGCGGCGCATGAGCAGCGCATTGAGCGCCACGAACGACAGTCCGTTCTGCGCTTCGAAATCACCGTCGGAAGCCATCGCCAGGGCGGCCGTCACCTGATCGCTGGGACGATCCGTCATCTTCTCCACGCCCGCCACTACCACGAAGTCCGCGAGTTCACCCGCCACCGCGACATAACCCAGCCGAAGCGCCGCCGCGCCCGAGCCGCAGGCTGCTTCGATCTTGACGGCTTCCACCCCGCGCAACCCCACCCAGTCGGCGATCAGGGCGCCCAGGTGCTCCTGCCCGTTGAGCGTGCCCGAACACATGTTGCCGACGTAGAGCGCATCGACATGCTCCACCTGGGCGTCTTCGATCGCGCCCAGAACCGCCTCGGCCGCCAGCTCCTTGAGAGACTTCTCCCAGTGCTCGCCCACCGGGGTCTGACCTATTCCGATAATGGATACATCTCGCATTTTAGTCTCGAATCGTTGGTCTTGCCGTTCCCGAGTTTCGCAGCGATCGCCCGGCTACTCCATGCGAATCTTTTCCCTATGGCGCGCGTACGTGGCGTAGTCGAGTTCGTGGCGTCGGGCAATGTAGTCGCGAGTACCAAGGGCGCACGCCCGGCGCGCGCCGATCGCGTTGGTGACGCGGAAATCGAAGCCGTCGCTGCCTGCGCCGCTGCCGAAGGAAACCATGAGCACGCGCTCGCCCGGCTGGGCCACGTCCAGAACGCTGGTGAACCCGAGCATCGCGGCGCCCGCGTATGTGTTGCCGATCTCGTTGACCAGCAACCCCGCTTCGAGTTGCTCGCCCCTGAAGCCCAACTCGCGGGCCGCTTTGCGCGGAAACTTGGTGTTGGGCTGATGGAAAATGACGTGGGCATAGTCGGCGGGTTTGCGTCCGAGCCCCGTCATGATCTCCGACGCGGCGGCGAGCACGTGGCGAAAGTACCCGGGCTCGCCCGTGAAGCGACCCGCGTGGGCCGGGTAGTGTTCGTGCTGGCGGCGCCAGAAGTCCGCCGTGTCGGTCACGTAAGAGGTCGAGCCTTCGAGCACCGCAACCGATTCCTCAGCCGGCCCGACCAAGAACGCGGCACCGCCCGCGCCCGCCGTGTATTCGAGGGCGTCGCGCGGTCGTCCCTGCGCCGTATCCATGCCGAGTGCCAACGCGTAGTCCGCCATGCCCGAGCCGACAAAGCCCATGGCGGCCTGCATCGCCTCGGTGCCCGCCTTGCACGCGAACTGCCAGTCGGCAGCCAAGGTGTGGGGCACGGCGCCAATCGCTTCCGCGACGATCGTGCTGGTCGGTTTGACAGCGTAGGGGTGGCTCTCGCTGCCGACCCATACGGCGCGGATCAACGATGGATCGATCTCGGCGCGCTTGAGCGCGTTGCGCGCGGCCTCGAGGGACATCGTCGCCACGTCCTCGTCGAGACCGGGTACCGACTTCTCTTTGACGGGCGGCGTGCACCCCTGCGCGCCCTCCCACATGCGGCGGATCTCGACTCCGGGAAGGCGATAGCGTGGCACGTAGGCGCCGTAGCCGACTATGCCGACATCCCGATGCGGTTTCATGACTTTCATGTTGAACGGTTCCAGCTTGTCACGTCCCAAGCCCTGACTGTAGCAGGTTAGGGGCGATAGCTGGACGCACGCAAAGATCGAGCGCCCCTTCTAGTTCCGCCAGATCGATGTGCGTATCGCGGCAGGGGCCGTTCGGCCGGGTGTTCGCAATGCCCAAGACCGAGAGCTTGTGGCGAACATCGCGGATGCCGCTCAGCAGATCGCGCTCGCAGGCCACGCCGATAACGACGCTCGGTCGCCTCTCCCGGATGCGCTGGCGGGCTTGCTCGCCCCCGGCGACGATCGCGACCTCGACGCCTCGCGTACTCGCCAGATTTCGCGCTTGGTCGAGCTGTTCCTTGCAGAGGCAGCGCGGCAAGAGAATGAGTACCCGCTGCGGCGCGATGCCCTGCGGGGCCAGCCGCACGAGAGCGTTGTTGGTCCGAATGAATGCATGGGCCAGTCGATCCTTGTCGATCGACAGGATGCGGCCCAACCAAAAGACGCGGCGCTCGACCGTGGCGAGGATCCGACGAGCGAGCGACGACACGCGCGTGCTGCGCGGCCAGCCGGTGAGGAGCATCAGGGCCACGAGCGCGAGCGCCACGCTGAGCGCCGTGAGCAGGACCGCCAAGGAACCGAGCAGCACTGTGGGCGCCGCCGCATGCCACCCGGCAAGGCGCGGCGCCACCAGGTACCACGACAGAAGACTCGCTGCCACCGTGACGACGAGGAATCCCACGATCAGGGCGAAGAAGAGACGCTTCGGCGCCGTCGCATCGGGCGTGGCTTGGCCATCCCAATCGCGCCACTCGTCGCCCAGCTTCGGGCTCCGTTCGCCATTGTTAGGGTTCGCGTCTGAATGCACGGGGCCGGGTCACTAGCAAGAAACGCACCTCGCGCAGCGAGGCTCGCACGATCGCGCTGTGTCTTCAATCCGCGAAACATGACAGGGGGATAGCGTCGGAGCGTCTCCCTCGGCACGGACTCTCGTCTTTGGCGCTGGGCGGCTTCGCACAGTGGTGCAGAATCGCACGTGCGGGGCGAAGCCAGGCCAGACCTATTGGTCGGAAGGATCGTGCCGATTCAGTTGCCTCATCTTGCGCCTGAGGGCGCGGCGTTCCTGGCGAAGCGCGTGGCGTTCTTGGTGGCGATGGTGCCAGGGCAACTTCTCGCCGGGCAGGCGTGTCTCGATCTGCACGCCACCGAACACAACGCGGCCTCGCACGCGCAGCAGCGGCGACAAGGGATCGGGGTTGGCAGGCACGCGGTTGAGGCCCTCGAAGCCGCCGAAGATCGCCACTCCGTGGCACTCCACCGCCAGGGTCGGGGGCACGACGATCTGCACACCGCCAAACACGGCCTTGATTTCCATCTCCACGACGCCGTCGGGGAAGAGGGCATCGCGCAGATCGACCTGCACGCCGCCGAAGATCGCCTTGACCTTGAGCCGGCGGGGCAGGGCGCGCGGTCCAGAGAGCTGCTGGCCGGAGAAAATGGCGGTGATCTCCTGATGCCCCGGGAAGTCACTGGTGTGGGCCAGTGCCTGCGCGCGAGTCTTCTCATCCGCCTCCGCCAGATCGTCCACGAGTTGGTTTATGGACGCGATGGTATTTCGTTCGTGCGCCAGGGTCAGACGGCGTTCGAACTCATCGATGTTCAGGCGATCGTGAGCGAAGGCGTCGGACAGACGGGCAACAACCTTTTCGCGTTCCGCGACGAGGTCTCGGGGAGACAGGGCAGTGCGAGGAGGGTCGGCCATGGGATTGGGGCCATCATAGCGCTCATCGCGGCTGCTCGCGATCCCTCGGTGCTGACCTCCGGTTCGTCATCCTCACCACCCGATTTCCCTCGCTGCATCTGCGGCTCGGTGGGCTGGGCTAGCCGCAGGGCCATGGGCAACCGATCCCACAGTGCCTGCGCTTCCTCGCGTGACAGTCCCAGGCTGGATCGGGCCAGAGTCAACAGCCGTGCTTGCGAGGCAAGCCCAGGCCGGGACCCCAAGCCAAGCTGCCATGTCGACGACGGGGGGGTGTCTCCGTTCAACGGGATCTCTCCGTCTCTCGCCGCCGCGGCGCCTTGCGGTCTCACCCCACGACTTCCAGAAACTCCGCGATCGCGCGGATGTCGCCAGTCTCGGGTTTCATGCGCGAAGGGCTCGGGGATGCTCAGGTGCCGAAATACTCACGCCATTTCTCCCTGAAATCGATGCGATGCTGAATCACTTTCGAGGACTTGACTAGCCCGCGCCCGCCAGGACCACCGGTCCCCGGCGCAAGATCTCCACGCGCTCCCCGCGCACGCGGGCCAGGGTGCTGGGGCGACCGCCAGGGGTTGCGCCGCCGTCGAGGATCGAGCAGATCGGAGCGGCGAAATAGGCGGCGACTTCGCTGGCTGTGCGCGATGGCGGGCCGCCGGCGGGGTTGGCGCTGGTGGCCGTGATGGGGCGGCCAAGCGCAACCACCAACGCTTGCGCGAGTGGATGGGACGATACACGAACCGCCACGCAGCCGTCGGCCACAATCGACGTAGGCAAGCCCGGGCGCGCTGGCAAGGCCAAGGTCAACGGGCCAGGCCAGTGCTGCGCCATCAGGCGTTCGGCCAGCGGCGAAACTTCACTGCACAGTGAAGACAACATCTCGCGCCCGGAAACCAGGAGAGGGAAGGCCTTCTCTGCCTCCCTCCCTTTTATGACGCACAGTCTGGCCAGTGCGCCCTCGTCGACTGCGTCGACAGCCAGGCCGTAGAAGGTCTCGGTCGGATAGGCGACGATTTCGCCGCGAACAATGGCGGCGGCTGCCGCGGCGGCCTTTACCATTTCTCGCGCACCTCGGCGTCGGCCTCCAGCACCTTTTGCAGCCGCTCCTCGCGTTCGGCGGCCACCGCCTTGGCCAGCGCGGGATCGCCGAGCGCAATGATTTGCGCAGCCAGCAGGCCCGCGTTCTCGGCGCCGCCAATGGCCACAGTCGCCACTGGAATCCCCGGAGGCATCATTGCAGTGGACAGAAGCGCGTCCATGCCTTGCAGGCTGCCGGACGCAATCGGCACGCCGATCACCGGGTGAGTGGTGTGGGCCGCCACGGCGCCGGCCAGGTGGGCTGCGCCGCCCGCGCCGCAGATGAAGACCTTGGTGCCAGCCCTGGCCGTGTCGCGCACGTAGGCCGCGGTCTGCTCGGGCGTGCGATGGGCCGACAGCACGCGCACGTCCACACTGAGGCCGAGCTTGCGGCAGACCAGCGCCGCTGGCTTCATGATATCGAGATCGGACTTAGATCCCATCAGAACGGCAACGTCGCTTCCCAGTTTTCCACTCATGTTCGTCCTCGCAGGCCAATGTCTTTCCGATAGTGCATGCCGGGCCAATGAATGCGGTCAATGCTACTGTAGGCGCGGCTGCGCGCCGAATCGAGGTCCATGCCCCGCGCAGTCACGCCCAGTACGCGGCCGCCACCGGTGAGCAGGCGCTGCCCATCGCGCTTTGTGCCAGCGTGAAACACGACCAGGTCAGTTCCCTCGTCGGCAAGCTGCCCGTCTTCGGCGAGGCCGTCGATGGCATCGCCGCTGCGCACCTTGCCCGGATAGCCGGCGGCTGCCAGCACCACGCACACCGCGATGCCGGGCGACCAGGTCGGCGAACCGTCCGGCAGCTTGCCCTGGGCCGCGGCGAGCAGCCATGGCACAAGGTCATCTTCCATGCGCGGCAACACGGCTTGCGTCTCGGGATCGCCGAAGCGACAGTTCCACTCGATGACCATGGGCCCGCGATCCGGCGTCAGCATCAGCCCGCCGTAGAGCAGTCCGCGAAACGGACGGCCCATGGTCGCCATGGCGGCCACGGTGGGGGCGAAGATGGTCCGGGCGATACGCTCGGTGAGGGTCGCGTCCACCAGAGGCGAGGGCGAGTACGCGCCCATGCCGCCCGTGTTGGGTCCGCGATCGCCGTCGAACACCGCCTTGTGGTCCTCGGCCGTGGCCAGCAGCACGAAGCGTCCGCCGTCGCACAGGGCCATCATGGAACACTCGCGGCCAGTGAGGCGTTCTTCAATCACCACGCGGGCGCCGGCCTCGCCGAAGCTGCGCTCCCGTAGCATGGCGCGAGCCGCGGTCTTGGCCTCGTCGTGAGAAGACGCGACCACCACGCCCTTGCCCGCGCACAGCCCGTCAGCCTTGACCACGACGTCGCCGGGCTGGCTGTCGATGAAGGCCTCGGCCGCTGCCAGGTTGTCGAAGCTGCCGTAGGCCGCGGTGGGCACGCCCGCGCGCTTCATCAGATCCTTGGCGAACCTCTTCGATCCTTCGATCTCGGCCGCCGCCTGCGACGGGCCGAAGAACGCGACGCCGAGTCTGGCAAAGGCGTCGCCCAGTCCCCTGGTCAGGGCCACCTCGGGGCCGCACACCACGAAATCGATGCGCTCCCGCTCGGCCAGCGCCACCAGTTCGCTCACCGCCTCGGCCCCCACCGGCGCCAGGCTGACCTTGCCTGCGCCCGGTCCTTTGCCACGCCCCATGGCCTCGATTCCGGGGTTGCCCGGCGCTGCCACCAGGCGATCGCACAGCGGGCTCTGCAGCAGTTTCCAGGCCAGTGCGTGCTCGCGCCCGCCCGAGCCGACGAGGAGAATCCTGTGTCCCATGCGGAAACTGGCTAGTGGCGGAAGTGGCGCTCGCCGGTGAATACCAGGGCAATCTTGTGCTCGTCGGCCGCGGCGATGACCTCGGCGTCGCGCACCGATCCGCCCGGCTCGATGATGGCAGTGACGCCCGCCTTGGCCGCCTCGTCAATGCCGTCGCGGAAGGGGAAGAAGGCGTCGGAGGCGAGCACCGAGCCGGCGAGCGGCGAGCGCGCCTTGGACACCGCCAGCTTGACCGAGTCCACGCGCGACATCTGGCCCGCGCCCACGCCCAGGGTGCGGCCGCCGCCCACGAACACGATGGCATTGGACTTCACGTGTTTGGCCACGCGCCAGCCGAAGTCGAGGTCAGCCAGTTCCTGCGCGGTGGGCTTGCGCGCGGACACGATCTTGCCCGCCGAGGCCGCGCAGGTGGTGATGTCACTCGACTGCACCAGCATGCCACCTGAGATGGCGCGCAGGTCGAGTTGCCCGGCCGCGCCCGGCGCCAGCTTGGCGCGCAGCAGGCGCAGGTTCTTCTTGCCCGCGAAGACCTGCAAGGCTTCCGGCGTGTAGTCCGGCGCCACCACGCATTCCAGAAAACCTTCGCCCATCATGCGCGCCAGATCCGCGTCGGCAGTGCGATTGAAGGCCACGATGCCGCCAAAGGCAGACACCGGATCGGTTTCCTTGGCCAGGCGGAAGGCTTCATTGATGCCCTTGTCGGATACCGCGATGCCGCAAGGGTTGGTGTGCTTGATGATGCACGCCGCGGGGGATTCGAATTCCGCGCACAGTTTCATGGCGGCGTCGAGGTCGAGCAGGTTGTTGTAGGAAAGCTCCTTGCCCTGCAAGACCTCGGCCTTGGCCAGCGACATCCCAGAGGGCGCATCCCACGAATAGAAGGCGGCCTTCTGGTGCGGGTTCTCGCCGTAGCGGAGCACGCGTTCCAGGTGCAGCGACGGGTGCATGGTGGCGGGAAAATCCGAGGCGACGCTGCCGTCGTCCGCCAGACGGCCGAGGTGGCTGGCGATGGCGCCGTCGTAGGCGGCGGTGTGGGAAAAAGCCTTGCGGCAAAGCTCGAAGCGCAACGCAGGCGAGACCTCGCCTTTGCTTTCGATTTCGCCCAGCACGCGGTCGTAGTCCTTGGGATCGACCACCACGGCCACCCGTTCGTGATTCTTGGCCGCCGAGCGCACCATGGCCGGGCCGCCGATGTCGATGTTCTCGATGACTTCCTCGAAGGCAGCCCCGCGCGCCACGGTTTCGCGGAACGGATACAGGTTCACTACCACCAGATCGATGCGATGGATTTTGTGCTCCTTCATCTGCTTTTCATGCTCGGGCGTGGGCCGGCCCAGGATGCCGCCGTGTACGAGCGGGTGCAGGGTCTTCACCCGGCCGTCGAGCATCTCGGGAAAGCTGGTGAAGTCGCTGACGTCGCGCACGGTCAGCCCGGCCTCGCGCAGCGAGCGCGCCGTGCCTCCGGTCGACAGAATCTCGACACCTAGTTTTGCCAACCGGCGGCCGAGATCCACAACGCCGGTCTTGTCCGAAACCGAGATGAGGGCGCGAGCTATCTTGCTCATGGGTCGGCTTTTATCACAACATCAGGCGCGCTTGGGAGGCGCGATGAAAACCCAACCAGGGCGGCAGGTTGGCGGATCGGCGCCCGACCCGCGCTCGGTGCGTGCGCAAGAGTTTTCCTTTACGTCACCTGTTCGCCACCTCGGTTGGTCAAGCTTGCGATGGGGAGGTTCCATGCATGTCATGACCGACGACAATCCTCGCCAAAAACCGGGCGAGCCCGTGCCCGGCGACCGACTGGTGAAAAGGGCGCCACCACCCAAGGCGACAGAGAATCCCTGGGACCACGAACCCGCGTGGCCAGCGGGAGACGACGACGAGGTCGTGGCAGATGGGATGTGCGACGACGACAACGATAGCCCGGCCGCCTGGCGGCTGCCTGCGCCGCCCAGCCTTCGAGAATCCTCGCTGTGGGCGGAGGCCATCGCCCGCATCTGTGCGGCGAAATCCCGCGGCGAGTCTTCGTAGGCGGTTGTCGAGCCGACCGGGCTCACGCGCCCAGGGCGCGCGCGATGAAGTAGGTGATGGCGGCGATCAGGGCGGAGGCGGGGATGGTGAAGATCCACGCCCAGAGAATGCGGCTGGCCAGGCCCCAGCGCACGCGCCCAGGGTTGGAGACCGAGCCCACGCCCACGATGGCGCCGGTGATTGTGTGCGTGGTGGACACGGGAATGCCTAGCTGGGTCGCGATGAAGATGGCAAGCGAGCCGCCGGTTTCGGCGCAGAAACCGCCGAACGGTCGCAGCTTGGTCAGGCGCATGCCCATGGTCTTCACGATTCGCCAACCGCCTGCCATGGTGCCGAGTCCCATGGCTGCGTGGCACGACAGGACGATCCACAGGGGGAAATTCGTCGCGCTGGGGAAGGTCTTGCCCAGCAGCCCCTGCGAGTACAGCAAGACGGCGATGATTCCCATGGTCTTCTGGGCGTCGTTGCCGCCGTGATTGAGGCTGAACGCCGAGGCGGACAGGAACTGCAGACGTCGGAACCACTTGTCCACCCGGCCCGGGGTCTGTCGGCGCAGCAGCCACGAGCATCCCACCATCAGGATCGCGGCGCCGAAATAGCCGAGCAGAGGAGAGATGAGAATGAACGCGGCGGTAGCTCCGATCTTGCTCCAGCCGAGGATTCCGACGCCCGCCTTGGAGACGCCCGCGCCGATCAACCCGCCCACCAGCGCGTGCGACGAGCTGGACGGCAGCCCCCACCACCAGGTCAGCAGGTTCCAGGCGATGGCGCCGGCCAGCGCGCCGATGATGACCGCCATGTCCACCACCGCGGGGTCGATGATCCCCTTGCCGATGGTGCTGGCCACGTGCAGCTTGAACAAGGCAAAGGCGATGAAGTTGAAGAATGCGGCCCACAGCACCGCCCGGAATGGCGTGAGCACGCGCGTGGACACGATCGTGGCGATCGAGTTGGCGGCGTCGTGGAAGCCATTGATGAAGTCGAAGGCGAGCGCGGCCGCCACGACCACAACCACGAGAGCCCAATGGCCGGCGCTCATGGCTGGGGCGCTCCGCAAACGGTGAGGTCGCGCCGACCGCGTTCTTGCGGACTGGCTGTGCTGTCGATCATGTCTTGCGACCCAGTGAGCCAGTTTCGGACGTCGGTCGGGTTACAGTTCTGTGACGATAGTGTGACAACTGCGAGAAGCGTTGGATCGACCCGCTCCCAGGCGCAGGACGTGGTGCCGGTGTGGTAAATAGGGCAGCAATCCCGGCATGGCACGTATACTTGTCATAGAGGACGAAGCGGACATCAGGCAGGTTCTCGAATACAACCTGCGGCAGGCCGGTCATGACGTGACGGGCGTGGAGCGCGGGAACGACGGATTGGCGCTCGCGCGCGAGCGGCTGCCGGATCTGGTCGTGCTCGACCTCATGTTGCCGGACATGGCCGGGCTGGACGTGTGCCGCGCGATGAAAGCCGACGCCCGGCTCCGCCACGTCGCCGTGATCATGCTGACCGCGAAGGGCAGCGAGATCGATCGCATCGTGGGCCTGGAACTGGGCGCGGACGACTACGTGACCAAGCCCTTCAGCGTGCGCGAGGTTTTGCTGCGCGTGCAGGCGGTGCTGCGCCGGGCCTCCACGGGGGGCGAGCCCGCGTCGACCGAGCCCGTGGTCTTCGGCCGGCTGCGCATCGACTACACCGCGCATCGCACATGGGTGGACGACCGCGAGGTGTCGCTCACGGCGCTGGAGATGAGGCTGCTGTGGACCCTGTATCAGCGACGCGGTCGCGTGCAGTCGCGGGGGACGTTGCTCGACGATGTCTGGGATGCCGATCCCGAGAACAACACGCGCACCGTCGACACTCACGTCAAGCGTCTGCGCGAAAAACTGGGTGCAGCCGGCGACTACGTCGAGACTGTACGCGGGGTCGGCTACCGGTTCGCCGCCCAGCCAGAGGCCGGATCGTGAAACTCGGCATCCGGGCCAAGCTCTTTGCCGTATCGCTGGCTCTCATCGTGGTGTCGCTGGCGGCCGGCGAGCTGTATCTGCGCCCGGCCATCGAGGGCGATCTACTGGCGCGCATTCGCGCTGACCTGTCGGCTCGCCTGGCGCTGGTGGCCGAGCAGGCGCGGGTGCTGGCCGCGACCGGCGATACGACGAACGCCGCCTGGGACGCTCTGGCCGATCGCCTGGGCCCGCTGGCGCATGCGCGTGTGACCTTCATCGACGGGCAGGGCGTGGTGAAAGGCGACTCCGAGCTGTCGGGTGAAGCGCTCAATCGCGTCGAGAATCATGGCAGCCGACCGGAAGTCAGGGCGGCGCTGCAAGGGCGCAGCACCGACGAGGTTCGCTTCTCGGCTACCCTCCGGCAGCGTCTGCTGTATTCCGCGACTCCCATCCCCGGCGCCGGGAGAATGGTGGCGCGTCTGAGCGTGCCTCTGGCTGATGTCGATCGCGCAGTGGCGCGCTTGCGCGCCATTCTGATCGCGGGCGGACTGGTGGCGCTACTGGCGGCAGTGCTGATGGCGAGCGGCGCGGTCGTGCTCCTGTCGCGCGCGCTCCGCCACGTGACCGCGATCGCCCGTCGCATGTCTGGCGGAGAGCTCGATCTGCGCAGTCGTCTCGACACGCAGGACGAGGTGGGGGATCTGGGCCGGGCGCTCGACCATCTCGCCGAGAACCTGTCGCGCTCGTTGCGCGAGTTGCGTGACGACCGCGATCTCCTCAACCGGATTCTCGAGGCGATGCGCGAGGGCGTGCTGGTGCTCGACAGCGAGCGGCGCATTTTGCGCTTCAACGGATCGCTGCGCGAGATGCTGCTGCTCGACACCGATGCGGTCGGGCGCCCTGCCATCGAGGTGGTGCGCAATGCCGAGTTGCAGACCCTGGTGGACGCCGCGATTGCCGGCCAGGAGCCAGTCACCGGCGAGATCGAGGTGGCCGGTCTGCGGCCGCGGCGCCTGCTGGTTCACGCCACGAGCCTGTCGGGCGAACCCCGCTGCGTGCTGGTGGTTCTCTTCGACGTGACCGAGGTGCGGCGGCTGGAGACCGTGCGCAAGGACTTCGTGGCCAACGTGTCGCACGAGCTGCGCACGCCCATCGCGGCCGTGATGTCGGCGGCCGAGACCCTGCGCACGGCGGCCCGGAATGACCCCGCGGCGGCCGGGTCGTTCGTCGACATCATCGAGCGCAACGCCCGCCGGCTGGGCGATCTGGTGCAGGACCTTCTGGACCTGTCGCGGATCGAATCCAAGGAATTCCGCCTGGCCACCGACACGTTCGATCTTTCCGGTGTGGTGGCGAGAACCCTGGAGTTCCATGAGGAGCGTGCCAGCGGCAAGCGTATCCGGATGACGGCGGCGTTGCCCGCCAGTCTGCCAGGCGTGCGTGGCGACGCCGCCGCGCTGGAGCGGGTGCTGTCCAACCTGATCGACAATGCCATCAAGTACTGCCCCGAGGGCGCGGCCATCGTCGTGGCGGCCGAGAATATGGGTGGAAAGCTGCGCGTGACGGTCAGCGACGACGGCCCTGGCATCGAAGCCCGCCACCTGCCGCGGCTGTTCGAGCGTTTCTATCGCTGCGATCCGGGTCGCTCGCGTGCCATGGGCGGAACCGGGCTGGGCCTTTCCATCGTGAAGCATCTGGTGGAAGCCATGGGCGGAACTGTGCAGGTCGAAAGCACCCTGGGCCAGGGCGCCCGGTTTTCGGTCACAGTCCCGGCTTCGGCGTAGCCGGGTGGGAGA
>Ga0265330_10001412_pt1 | contig 14054 bp, 9 predicted proteins | sample 41919metaG_FD_202083 | JGI IMG/M metagenome (GOLD analysis project Ga0265330, IMG submission 202083) | Rhizosphere microbial communities from Carex aquatilis grown in University of Washington, Seatle, WA, United States - 4-19-19 metaG | ecosystem: Host-associated > Plants > Roots > Rhizosphere >... | reverse complement strand
CCCCCATCCGCCACCAACGCCGCCCATCCGGAACCTGGCCTGCCCGCACCCACACACTGTCCATCCGCAGGCCCCCCTGCCCCTCGTGCCGCCTCCCGATTCGCGCCAAGATCGAGCAAACCCCGTGCCAGTACAGCGGGTGTGCAATCCGTGAGCAAGCTCCGCCGGAAATCAACAAGCCTTCGGTTGGCGCATTCATTGCTTTCAGGCGACTACAGGTTTCCAACGAATCACTGCGGACAAACGGGAGGGGGAAAGCAATGTACTTTTCAACCAGCAGAACCGATGACGTGGCTACTCTTCATATCGAAGGGGAACTCGACGCGGTTACCATTCCGGAGCTACGCCCGTCACTTGAAGCCTTGCTCGCCGAACGGCATCCTCGTGTCGTCGTCGATGTGTCGGGTTTGCGGCTTATCGACAGCTGTGGCGTGGGTGGGTTGGTGTTCCTATACAAGAGGGCCAAGGAATACGGTGGCGTGGTAACCGTCGAGGGCTTGTGCCATCAACCGGCGGCGATCTTCAAGCTCCTGCGCCTGGATCGCGTTCTGCTGTCGTAAGAAGGCCAGCGGGTGGTCGTCTCATCCGGCAGGTCGCTCATGTGCACGCCCACCTTACGGTCGAAACCGGAGCTAGGAGGGCAGGGCGTAACGACAACGGAGCCCCAGACTGATCTCACGGCCGACACGATCCTGCGGGCCGGCCAGCTGGTCGATGGGAAATACCGGGTCGAGCACCTGCTTGGGGCGGGCGGAATGGCTGCGGTGTGGGCGGGAACCAACGAACGAATGGGCAAGCAAGTCGCGCTCAAGGTCATTCTGCGGTCGCTGGCCACGACGCGCCTGGCGCAGGGCCTCTTTCACCGCGAGGTTCTGGCCGCGAGCATGGTGAATCATCCCAACGTGGTCACCGTCTTCGACGTCGTCGAGCACGAGGGAATGGCGTGCATCGTGATGGAGCTGCTCGAGGGTGAACCCCTGGGCAGCTACATAGAGCGCAAGGGATTTCTCGGGGTTCACGAAGCGACCAGGCTGCTCCTGCCAGCCATGCGCGGGGTGGGCGCGGCGAACTCACAGGGTGTGATCCATCGAGATCTCAAGCCACAGAACATCTTCATTTGCATGGAGCCCGACGGACGGATCGTGACCACCAAGGTATTGGATTTTGGCATCGCGGTCATGCAGGAACGAGGCACAGACCCGTCGGCAAGGCTGCCGTTTGCCATGGGAACGCCAGCCTACATGTCTCCCGAGCATATCCTGGGCGTGCCAGATATCGATGGACGCGCCGACGTGTACGGCTTCGGTCTGTTGCTGTACGAATCCTTGACCGGGCAGATGGCGTTCCCGGGAGAGCTGAACGCGGCGCTCTTCGACCATGTTCTCCACCGACCCGCTGTGCCCGTGACGATGTTTCGGCCCGATTTGCCGGCTGGTTTGGTGCGCATCATCGAGAAGGCCATGGCCAAGGATCGCAACCAGCGCTATTCGGACGTCAATTTGATGGTGGAGGCTCTGGAAGACGAACTGACCCCGCCCACCTCTGCACCGCACTTTCCCACCCCGCAGGCTGGGGTGCCGTCGTCTGCCATGCAGGATCCCCAGTCCGGGCCTCACGGGCCGCGGGCCGTTGTCAACCGGGAGCCGTCTGGACCGCATCAGGGGACCCAGATTCTCTTCACATTTCCTCTGAAGACCGAGGGCAACGACGACGCCACCCTTGCGGGACCGAATGGTGGCAATGCTGGCTCGAATGCCCTGTCGAAGGATACGGCGTCTCTTCCAACCACAGATCGCAAAGCGGCCGTCGTGGATTCGATAGCTCCGCTGCGGGAAACCCGATCTCGTGGCCTTGGGGTTGGCTCTGTCCTCCGAGGGTGGGGCGGCTTGGTGGGAGCGGGCATGGCCGTTGCGATCGGTATTGTCTGGGTGGCGGTGGCCATGCGAGGCCCACGCCGGTTGCAAACGAGTGCGCTGCCAGCCAAGGCGCCGGTGGCGCAGCCGCTCGTCCTTGGGTCAAGCGCAACCGTCGATCCGGCCGTGGTTACAAGCCCTTTGACCCAATCAGCATCACCACCAGATCCAAACGCGCTCGCAGCGCGCAGTCACCCCGTGCGTCCAGTGCACGTCATGCCCGTTCAAGTGACTCCCAAGCTGCCAGTCGTGGCCGTGCGAAAGGCCTTGAGCGATGTCCCGCCGCGACAGCACGATCTGCACGGAGCCTCGTGGCTGGATAAGCCGGCACAGGAGCCGTTTTCGGCGCGCATGGAGAGTGCGCCGGCGAAGCCGCCCGTGCCACGCGCTGGTTCTCTCTCCCCGGACGATTTCTAGCTGCTTAGCCAGCACTTCCTGGCACCAGCATGGCTGTCACTCGGGCAGGGCTCTTGATCCTCTGAGCGCACATGGCGGTGCTAGCGATGTCGACCAAACTTCGACCTTCTTCGCCTCCGACAAGTTCACCGAGCCTGTGGCGCGTCGCGGCCGCATGAATCTTCATTTCTGCACCGTCAAAGCCGGTGGCAGCCTGCTTGAGCAGTGCAACCGCAGCTTCCGTCCTTCCACGCCTGACAAGGACTGCCGATTGGACGAGCTGGGCCAAGGGCTTCGCCCCGATAATTCCTATTCGACCTATTCTACCTGCATCCCGCAAGACAATCCGCGGGATTGAAGGCCCGGAGCGCGCCAGAAGCGCACTGTTTGTGCGGATTTGCAATGCAAGAAATCGAATCACTTCGATCTTCAAAAGGAGAGAACGCCGGAGCGCAGGCCAGGTCTCCTGTATCCGATTCCAGGCGGCCGGACCATCGCCGACGTATTGATCGATTTGTTCCACGGCAAAAAAGTGCATGGCGTGCTGCAATTGAAACGTCGACGGTGAACACTTCCTTATCGCATTGTCAGCTTCCTTTCGCGCGCCCTCGATGTCTCCACGCGCCAGCCAGGCAACCATGCCAAACGGCACGCGCAGCAGGGTTGTGGCGTATTCATTGTTTCGGCGTTGTGCCGCATCGAGCAATAGTGGAACACGTTCGGAGAGTTCAGCCCACTCGCCCAAGCCGTACAGCGAGTAGGTCGCGTAGGCGTTAGCGGTCGCCAACTCCCACGTAGCGCCTTTGCACGAATCGCGGAAAATCGCGCCGGCTCGGTCGCATGCCTCGAGGGCGCGCCTGAAACTCCCCGTGAAGTATGAAGCGATTCCTCCCATGAGGGTGGTAAATCCCTGCACATGGGGATCGTCTATCCGCTGAGCGAGCGCCTCGGCGGTCTGAATAAGCCCGATGGCCCGGGTGCTGTGGCCTCGAATGCTCGCTCGGTGCCCTCCTTCAAAGGCCAGAGCGCGTGCGGTTCGGCGGGGCTCGCCACTGGCAAGCGAAAGCAAGAGACAGCGTGACGCGAAAATCGCACCGATGGTCGTGTCGACCATGCTGAGCCCGATTCCCATCGACCAACAGGTGTCTACCCGTCTCAAGGTGTCGTACGGGATCTGACTTTGGTCGCGCTCTCGAAACCCAACGCCGCGTAGGCGAATTCTCGCCCTGTGGAGCAAGAGCGACAGGAACGCTCGTCGAGGCGTGGCCGGCATCTTCAAGCCGACAGCCTTGAGGACGGACGCCGCAACTTGACGGCCACGCTCAGAGTGGCCGCTGATCAACAGCTGTTCGGCAGCCCGGCGCTTTAGTTCGAATTCCTCCGACCATGAAGCCCCTTCCGCGGCGCTCAGGTACGCATCCGCCGCCTCTGGAGCCCGACCGGCGTTGGCCAGCGCATCAGCCAACTGAGTCTTGAGCGTGCGGTGCCTCGGATCGTCGTCTGGGAGCCGATCGAGTGAAAAACGGAAAAGCTCTGCCGCTCGGTCGAACGCCAGCGCCTCGGCCGCCCGGACAGCCGCGATGGCCGCGTACGTGGCCGCTTGTTCCGGCTTCTTCGCACCCTCCCAATGCACCATGAGCTTCTCGGGATCGGGATGGGTCGATGTCTCCAGCGCGGCAGCAAGCCTCTGATGTATCTGCTGGCGATCCGCCGGGACGAGGTGCCCCACCACGGCTTCACGGATGCGGTCGTGGTAGGTCTCAACCGAATCGTCGAGCTGGCGTCCGCCGCTACGGATCAAGCTCACCGAGCGCAGAATAGACAGCGCCCTTTCGGCCTCGCCCTCGAGATCCGCCGTCTTCGCGGCGAGTCCCTGGGCCACGGGATGGCCCGCAACCGCAATGACGGCAAGCAACTGTCGCGCGTCCTCCGGCAAGAGTGAGATGCGATGACTGAGCATCTCGTTGAGCTGCACGCCATGCTGTGATAGCCCAGCCTTGACGTATTCCACCAGCTCCCGCACAAAGAACGGACTTCCCTGCGCCTCCTGTGCAATGATCTGTGCGCGCCCCAACGCCTCTCCATCGCGAGAGCCCAGCAGCTCGACTGCCAGCTCAAGCGATTCCGACTCGGAAAGCGCACTCACCGCGATCTCTCGCCGCCCTGCCTCGATACCCTGGATCCCATCTGACTGCAACACAGCTTGCAGCACCGGGTTGGATCCGACCTCTTCGCTCCGGTAGCTTGCCACCAGCAGAAGTTTTGGCGGATCCGGCGGACTCAAGAGATACGCCAGCAGACGAGTGCTGTCTTTGTCGCCCCACTGCAGATCGTCGATGAAGAGCACCAACGGTCTGCGGTCCGTGATCCTGCCAAACAGCTCCTTGAGCGCCGCAAAGGCCCGGCGACGCAACTCATGGGGGTCGCCTGATTCGAGGTTGCGCGGTGGCGCGGCCACCACGGCGTCCACCCGGAGCAGAGTTGGGAAGAGACGAGCAAGCACCCGCACATCTCGGGGCATCAAGCTCTCCGCCTCTGCCCGAGTCAGCCGTCTCAAATACCGGACCAATCCATCAATCAAGCTGTCGAACATCTTGTAGGGCACGGATTCGCACTCGTAGCAGCGGCCCGCTAGGACAACGCAGTCGTGATCTTCGCGAAGCCCAGCGAGGAAGCGGCGAACCAATGCCGTCTTGCCGATTCCCGAGACGCCATGCACGTGGACTTGCACCGGCCGGCCCGACTGGACCGCGTCGAACGCCTCGCAGAGCACCCGAAGCTCTGATTGGCGTCCCACAAATCCAAGCGCCAGGTTTTGTGCCGAGGTGAGCACTGTCCCCGCTCCCGCTTTCGCGCCTTCCAGCCGGCGCAGGACCTCGACTCCCGTGGGGCGGTCTTGCGGTGACTGGGCGAGCAGGTCCATACAAAGGGACTCCAGATCCGCTGGGACACCGCTCGCTAGACGACTCGGCAATGGTGGCGTGCCCAGCCGCTTCTGCGCAAGGACTTCGCTGATCGTGCCCCAGAACGGAAGCGATCCCGTGAGCGCTTGATAGAGCATGACACCCACGCTGTACCAATCACTCGCCTCAGTTGTGGGCTGCGCGGCGGCCTGCTCGGGCGACATATACGCCGGTGTGCCGCAGCGGAAACCCGTCTCGACTGTTTCGTACAGCTCGTCCGGTGTCAGGCTGGTCGCGAGTCCGAAGTCGAGAATGACGGCGCGGCCCTTGGGGGTCACCAGAACATTGGCTGGTTTTAGATCCCCGTGGAGCGTCCTCTTTTCGTGGAGCATCTGAACCCCGCGGGCGACCTGAATGAGTGTCGAACGCAGATACCCCTCGTCGAAGTGCCCAGGGGCGCTGACCATCGGCTTGTCGGCCCGGACTGGTTGATCTCGGGGGGTGGTCTCGAGCAAGTCCAGCCGTCGTGTTTCCGCGGGCGTGACTTCATCGCCACCGCTCACGTAGGTTAGGAAATCAGTCCCCTCCACGAGTTCCATGGTGTAGAACCACTCCCCGGCGCCAAAGCAGAACTCATAGAGGACGACAAGGTTGGGATGGGTAATGCCAGCGAGTGAGCGAAATTCGTGCTTCAGTCTGTGTACGCTGTCTGCGCTGACGTGAGACAGAATCTTGAGGGCCACGTCCGCCTGACGTTCACGGTCGAAGGCTCGATACACCACCCCGAAGCCGCCTCCGCCCAGGCGGTTTCTGATCTCGAAGCGTTCTGTGCCCAGAAATTCTTCCAGGATCATCTTGCTCGTCACTCCAGACTCAGGTACTTGAGACTACGTCCGTCATAGCTACGAACCAGCATTCTGGAGTTCTGGCGGCGCAACTGCAAGAGCCGCGAAATTGCTGAAGCAACTGCGGCCGGGCTGGCTTGCTCCGAGGCCCGGGCGTCATCGGCGTTGGCGCATGCAGGCATCGCCCTGCTGTCGTGCCCTGATCCGAGCAATCTCGCCTAGTACCGCCGATAGATCGCCAGCCCGCCTCTTCCCTGCAGACCGTCTTGTGAAGGACAGAACGCCGCCACGTAGACCAAGTCCCCTTTGACCATCGCGCGACCGCCTAGACAGGGGAGAAAGTCGGCCGGGAACGGATACGAGGCAGCCAATTGCGGCTGTGCTGGGACGGAGACATCAATGACAGTCAAGCCCTTCTCCGTCACGAAGTACACCGTGCTTTCGTCGACATCGAGTCCGGCGCCATTCCACGGGACGGAGCCGACGCTTGGGAGATCAAGACCGTCGCCCGCGAAATAGGGGTGCTTGGGATCCGCGACATTGATCACGCGTAGACCGCCGTAGTATCCACCGACCAGGTCCTGGCTTGTGTCCAAGGAAGAGGCCGCGACGTAGACGTAGTTGCCTTGAACCCTGAGGCTGCCAGGCCCGCCATACAGCCCAATGGGCCATGGCAGCTCGGACATCTGCACCGGCGCGCCTCCGGGCAGCGGTGACAGATCGACCGTCTCGAACTTCAATTCCGAGGCGGCGGTCACGCCCATCAGGTAGCCCACTTGTTCACGAGCCTGGACCGCGTAGAGACTGCTGGCCTTCTCCGCCTGAGCTGCCAGAGGTGAATACTTGATCGGTGTTTTGAGAACGCTGGAGCCTGTCACATCGTAGAACGCGAGAACTGCACTGCTATGGGCGCCGACGAGCAAGAAAGACCCCAATTTCGGCGCAGGGAGGGTCACGAGCGTCACCAAGGCCACGTCTCCGCCAGTGTCAGTCAGCGTGGTCGTGTGGTTGGCCAGGGAATTGCCCGCCGTGCCCAATGGATCAATGGTAACGACTCCCAACTGGTCGGCAGCAACGAACAGACGCGAATCATCCCCGCTTATGTCCCCGAGCTCGCAATCGAAATCGCACAGAAACAAGTTGTCGCGAAGAACCGGATGGGCAGGATCGGAAACGTCATAGTCCTGCAGGTTGCCTCGCGCGGAAGCGTCGGTGGGGGAGGCCCCCCAGTCCCCAAGGTAAACATGGGAGCCTTGGCCGTGCAGGGCCAGGGCGGTTCCCGTGGTGGACCGAATGTATCCCACCAGACCGAGCCCATTGGGGCCCCCGTCTCCAGCCGCGCAGCTTCCCAGCACACACTGTCCGCCCGGACAATCCGCGTGGCTGGAGCAGACCTTCATGGGATCCCGGCACCCGGCGAAAAGCCCGGTCAAGCCGAGCAGCAACCCGGCCAACAACGAAGTCTTCACCATGCTCTCCCTGCCAGGCCAATACCGAAGGCCGGGATGGCCATCCACCTGGGCTCGCTGTCAAGAGCCAGTGGGGCCACCTGTTCAGCCATGATTGCGACCTGGACATCAAGAAATAGCGGTAACGGACCGCCACTGAGCGGAACAAACGCCGCCAACGATGCGCCCACGCCCAGACTGTTCTGGCTGCGATGGGCGGCGTTGCTGTACTCCGTTCTCACGATTGCGGCCTGCCCATCAATTGCCGCGGTCACGCGCACCGACCGCAAATTGCGCCCCACGCCGACGCCCAGATCGGCTGCGTAGCGGTGGAGCGCGCAAGCCCAGGTGTCGAACTGTTCGGATGCCCGCGCAAACTCGCCGCCCAGGCGCATCGACAACCAGCCCCGCTCAAAGATGAGATCGAATGCGCCATTGTGCATGGGCACTGTCCCGTGCTGAGGCGCCCAGGCAAATCGGTAGCCCAATTCGACCAGGGCCGCCAGGCGTGGCACTTCCTTGGCCACAACCACATCGGGAAGATCTTGGCCCTTGGCCGAGATTCGCATTTCCTCGTGACCGAGGGCCCGGCGCGGCTGCCATCCGGCCGAATTGTACAGCCGTACGTGCTCGCCCGATGCCAGTTCCAGTCTCTGGCGGCGCTCGGCGCCTGGGCCTTCAGCCTCGACCCAAAGGGTGCCCGGAAAGACCGGCACACGAACGGTCGTTCCCGGCTCTTTCAGCAAGATCTCCGACAGTTCCCCAGTCTCGTAGCGCATGAGAAATTGCCCACGCATGTCGGAAGCAAACATGATCTCCGCGCTGCGCGCTCGCGGATAGCCCAAGTAGATGGGCCCCGTCGCGGTCAGCTCGCGCACCATTTTCTGCGGCGTCTGCGGCCGCCCGCCAGCAGTGGTGTGCTGTTGCGTGTGGCGGCTGGCGTATTCCCAGACCGACTCCAGGCTCACGCCGAATTCGTCCGCGCGTGCCGCCTGCATGCCTTCGACAAAGAAGTGGGTAAACACGCCGCCCAAACGCTCATCCTCGTAGCTGATCTGGTCGGGCATGCTGGACACCAGCCACATCGTGCCTTCCGCATTGAGAATCTCGTACGGCAGCTGATTGAAGGCATCGAAGCCCGTGGCCGCTTTCAATCCCTTGGCACGCAGGGCCGACAGGTCCAGGCTTCCACTGAAGCACGCATCGAAGACTCCGAGAGAAAACGTGGCGCCCACCTCCTTGAAGATTCGCGCCACATCGGCTCCGGTCAGAGGTTCGTCGGCGGTGAGCAGCCTGCCCTCCAACCCGTGACCGGTGAAAAAGAATGCGAACATGGTGGGTAGATGGCCCCAGCGCGCCCTGTCCTCTCGGTGCTGGGTCGCCAGGCGTGCGGCTGCGGCGAGAATCTGGCTACGTCCCTGGCCCCGCAGCAGAATGACCCGATCGATCGACTCGGGAAATCCGCCGACATGGACCAGGGCATCGCGCAGGGCCGCGGCCTCGTCCTCGGCATGCTTCAAGGGTTCGAGCACCACGCCCGCGTCGGCGCGCCCCTGGTTGTCACCCACCACCAAGGCGTAGCGGAGAAACGGACCGGCCGCACAGGGTCTATTGGAAACAGCCCAGAACAAGCCGAGGACTGCAGTCCCAATCAGCCACGGCTTCATTTCGCAATGACCCGTTTGGCCTTTACATCCAGCTCCGCGCCGGCAATTTCAATGGGCCCAAGTACGCAGTTGTCTCCCCGGCGTCGCGCCACGGCGTCGCGAATGGAGGCAGCCATGGTGTCTAGACTGGGGACCGGCTGGGCACGAAAGAAGCAGGCGACCAGCCACTGACACCCGAAATGCGAATCAACCTGGGCAGCCCCCAGCAGGCCATTGCCAGCTTCCCGCAGAATCGGATGGTCCGACGGGAAGATGCGCTCAACCGTCTCAGTCTCGTCAGCGCCGAAGAGCACCGGGAATGTGGCCGAGGCCGCACTGTAGGAGAAGCGCAGATCATCGCCAGGTGCCAGCGAGTCAAGTGTGGCCCAATTCATTGTCCGACCATCCCGGGAAACCGCCACATGCAGGGCCGCGCCGCCCTTAGCTCGAAGAACCGCAGGGGCTTCCGGGCTCGGGCGCATGGGGGCAACGCGCACCCAAAGGAAAAGAGTGAGGCCCGTCAGGGCCGTGGCGGCAGCGAGCCCACGCAGCCAAAAGACCAGCCCAAAGGCTGACCGGCGCGCGGGCCGCGGGTCGACGGCGGCGGTTGCCAGTGAGAACTGGCTAAGGTCGGCACGGCAATGGGCGCAAGTTTCAACATGGGCGCGAAAGGCCGCTGACTCCTGGGCCGAAGTCTCGCCGGCTACGTAGCGATAGAGCGCAGCCGAGCAGCCCAATCCGTCCCCATGCCCGGGCGACAGCACCTGGCGCAGGCCGTCCTCGATGTTTACGGGATTCACGATCGCCCCCTGGCTTTGGCACGGGCGCGTCTGGCTTCGAGGCAGAGTCGGAGCTGGGCGACGCTCTTCTGAATGGTCTTGCTGATTGCCTGTTTGGAGACACCGAATTGAACGGCAATTTCGCTCGGGCCCAAATCATGGCCAAAGTGGAGTCGGAGGATCTTGCGCGCCTTTTCCGGAAGAAGGGCCGAGCAGTCTTCGAGCCAGGGCAGCCACATGCGAGCCTCGATGGCCTCAACCACATCGCCCCCAGCTGTGTCGGCCAGGTCGCAGGCAAAGATGTCGTCTTCCTGAGAGCGTCGCTGGGTCAGACGGCGGGCCCGTCGAATCGTCATGATTCGCAGGTAGGCCGGAATCGCACGTTCTTGCTCCAACTGGTCCACGTAGGAGTAGAAGAAATCGGTGAAGACGTCAGCCACCAAGGGCGCGACATCCCCGGTGGAATTCAGGAGGGTCGCAGCCAGGGCCTGCAGGCGTCGCTTTTCGGCATTGAGCAAACTCTCTTGCGCCTCGGGATCCCGACGCTTCAGACGCTCAAGCAGGTTCGAGTCATTCGACACCGGTGCGGACGACTCGAACGCAACTATCTCGTGTCTTGTCCGGGGATCCATTGGCGGGCGCGAACTTAGCACCAACCGTTTGCCTTCTCCACCTCCACCGGGACGAGATACAAGCCAGATTCTGTGCGTTTTTGTTCAACCCAATTCGGGGATTGGCCACCCCTATGAAGGATTCTTCTTGCGGAACGCTGGCGCCACGCGTCTTGCGGCTTGCGGCTGTGCAGGGTCACGCAGTACGCATCGACCGCGACCGGATCCGTGCCGGCCACGATCTTCTGCGGCTTCAGCAGATCGCCGGGGCCTGCGGGGCCATTGGTTCCGAGGACGATAGTGGCGTCAACGACGCACAGGTTATCGGTCGACTTGAAGGTCGTAGGCGCCGAAGTCGGTGCCGCCTCGGCTGTCACGCAGGACGACCCAGAGATGGACCAGTCCGGAAGCGCCGGTTGTCCACTGGTTTGTCGTGGTCACTTCTGTCTCGTCTTCGCCCCGTCCGGTGGTGTCGTTTTCGAACTTTCCATCGGTCGCATACCAGGCGACCACAAGGGATTCGCGGTGGGTCTGCAGGGTCCGGGTGAGCACGTCAAAGGCGGGATATGTCTCAGCTGAATCGTCAGTCCAGGCGGCCTCAAGTGTGACGGTCTGTCCCTGGGCCACATGGGTCACTGCGACCGGCGTCAACGAAGCTGGCACCGGATTGGTGTCGTCAGTCAGTGTGACCCCTGCCAGGTGGGGATTCTGGTTCAGTGTGTAGGTGGCGTTGTATTCCTGAAAAATTGAACTTGGCACATTGGCCAAGCTGCAGAAAACGCGCTCAAGCCCGAATGCCACAAGTGTGTCCTCGCCGGCCATGCCCGGACGGCGCAGATTCTCAGGAATCCAAAGACTCACCCGCACCGGCAAGTAGTAGCCGCCGGTCACGTCCGGGTCGCGTGGGCGAATGGGCGGCTCGTCCGCTTTCACCGGCGGGGTAATGGGTCCGAAGGTTGAACACGCATCGACGGGCATGGGGACACTGAACGTCGTGGGCGTCGTGCCAACCTGGCCAGGCAGGGTGACGCCATCGAGGCAGGCACTGCTGACTGCATTGGTCTCGATCGGGGGTTTGGGCGTGGTGCAGACAGCCCACAGTGCGGGTAAGGACACTGCCCCGTCGGCGGCCGGAATGCGGCCGTCGCTGTCGACGGCCATAACCTCGTAGGAAACTGGCTGCTCGGGTGCAGCCTCGGCTGGCTCGCCCCGCACGGCGAGAATGGTCGGTCCGGTGACCAGGGACACCGGTGTGCCCACGTCAGGCTTGCAAGCCAGGCCTGACACGCAAACAGCGATACTGAAAGCTAGATTGCGCATCAAAACTCCAGTCGGACGCCCGCAACCGCAAGAATGGGAAGTCCGGTGATGTAGTCGCGTCGGCTGAAATCACCACTGTAGGTCATCTCTTCCGGATTCTTGCGATTGCTCACATTCTGCACGTCGAGGAAGACCTCGAACCTGACCCGCTTCCAGACAAGACCCTTCTCCACCCGCGCGTCGAGCGAATAGAAGGAGGGAATGCGGATGCTGTTCTGCACGCCATAGATAGGCTCGTATTGGTTAGTTTGCGAATTGAGCCAGCCGCCCAGTACCGGCGTGCGGGGAACGCCAGTGGCGTAGCGGAAGCGGAGTCCCACCTGCAGCCCGTGCCATAGGTCGTAGCTGCCAAGGATGGTCAGGACATGGGTTTGGTCATAGTCAAACAGGCGCCAGTTGGCGTCGGGACGATCCTTGCGCTCGCTGCGACTGACCGTGTATGAGATCCAGCCAAAGAAACCGTTCACCAATTCCTGGCGCAGTAGAAACTGGCCGCCGTAGCTGCGGCCGATGCCAGTCTGTTCAAGGGCCTGTGCCACCGGCGGCGACGGCAAGGCATTGCGCGCCACCAGATCGTAGAGGCGTTTGTAAAATCCAATGACCTCGAGTGAAAGTGTTCCGGTGATCTTGAAGACGCCCCCGCCGCTGCCGTGCAGGGCCGTGGAAAGGCCCACGCTCGGATTGCCGAAGATCGGGCTCATGTCTTCCGGCTGCGGGGGCTGGCCGTACACGCCGCCGCCCGCTATCAAGGTCAGGCGACCTGTGGCACGGTAGTCGAGCGACAGGCGCGGGTTGGGCAGCCGGCGCACCAGCCACCACCCACTACTGTCCCAAGGCAGGGGATTGTGGGGGGCAAGCAGACGCGTGTAGCCGACATTGGGAACGCCGTCGGTTTCAGGCCGCCGCAAATTGCCGTCAATGATCGTGGGCTCGAAACGCAGCCCAGGCGTGATGGTGAATTTGCCAAGGGTAATCTCGCAAAAGGCGTAGGTTGCCGTGCTGAGCAGGTTGATCCTCCAGGCATCGGAATTGACGTCACTGCCCGGCGGTTGACCGAACAGGACCACATCGCCTTCACGCGGCGGCTGGTTGATCGAGCCAAAACGGCGCAAGGATGAGTTGCGCCCCTGCATGTCCACCCCCAGCGACAGGATGGCGGAGGCGGACACCCTCCTGCGATAGGAGGCGCGCAGCGCGTATTGCCAGGCATCGACATTCATGGTGACCGGCGTGCTGCCAAAGTGTGCGGCCGAGGAATTGGCGTCCGATCCGAACGAGGGAGCAATGACCACACTGGACCCGTCGGAGAAGAGACGCGTGTAGCGCAGAGCGAATCGCCGCGACTGCAGGGTGGTGTCCTGGGTGCGGGTTTTGGATGGGTTGGTCGACAGAATGGCCCTGTGCAAATAGTCGTCAGACGCCAGAAATGTGGCGTTGAGGTCTTCGTCCTTGCCCAGATTCAGGGTGGCCCGGGCCTGGTAGTCGTCGTAGCGGGGAATGGGGAAATAGTCGCCCACGTCGCTCGACACCACCCTCTTGAGCACGCGATCGAGATATCCCTGGCGGCCTGCCACAGCCAGGCGGAGTCTGGGCGTGAGCGCGGCTGAAACCATACCGGAGGCATCAATGACATCAGCCGCGACATAGCCGTGCACGCCCTCGCGGGGCAAGTCACGCAGCTCGACCCGCACCAGACCGCCCAGTCCGCGCCCGTATTCGGCGCCATAGGATCCGGGCGACAAATTGATGGACTTGACCATGTCCGCATTGACTGTCGAGCGCATGCCGCCCACGTGATAAAGCGCCGGCATTTCTACCCCATCCACATTGACCCGGGTTTCTTGCGGGGCCGATCCCCAAACCACCAGGGCGCCTGAGCCAAAGGCCGAGCGAGCCACACCGGGGAGATTTTGCACCACCTTGAGGGTGTCGCCCTGGGTACCAGGTACGCGGCGCGCTTCTTCGGTCCGCACGCGGGTCTCCACCACCTCTTTCTTGATGCGCGGGGCACGCACCACGGCCTCCTCGTCCACGTCGGCCTCTTTCTCCTCCACCAGGTACTTGACTGTCTTCTTCTTGCCTTTGCTGATGACTTCCTCGGTCTTGACTGTGACCAGCTGCTTGGATGACAGTTCCACAATGTGGGGGCCCGGGGGCAGATCAGTGAAGGCGAAGGCGCCGGTATCGTCAGTG
>Ga0265330_10001411_pt1 | contig 14065 bp, 10 predicted proteins | sample 41919metaG_FD_202083 | JGI IMG/M metagenome (GOLD analysis project Ga0265330, IMG submission 202083) | Rhizosphere microbial communities from Carex aquatilis grown in University of Washington, Seatle, WA, United States - 4-19-19 metaG | ecosystem: Host-associated > Plants > Roots > Rhizosphere... | reverse complement strand
ACAGCGGGGAATCGGGCGCAGAGCTGTTCAGCAGCGGGGTCCGGCTGGCCGTGTCGCGCCCCTTGGTGCTTCCGCACCAGCTACGTCTCATACCGGGCCTTGGGTTTGCGATGGAGTTGACCGACGTCCGCCCCGAGCTGAGCACTGCGGGCGCCTCGCCTGCGTCCGCATATTTCGCTTTCGATCCGACCGTACGCGCCGTCCTCGGCATCGAACGGTCTTGGGGCCGCTGGTCGCTGCGCGGGATTCTTGGCGTGGATTTCGAGACCCGCCCGGTTCACTACGTGGTCACGCGCCAGACCGCGACCGAGGTGGTGCGGACGCCCTGGCAGGAGCGGCCCTTCGCGGCGATCGGCCTGGCAGTGCGACTCTAGACTAGTGTTTCTGTCCGGGCTACCGCCAGGCTTCATAGATCCTGGAGGGGCCGCCGCGCGAATCGAACACGATGTGGTGTCCGTCGTCCGAGAGCCAGGGATCGGCAGCGTTCCCGAGCACGTCGAATTCGCTGGCCAGTTGCGGGGCAGAAAAGAACTCCGCCGTCGAGCCGCGCGTAGCGTGAAAGAGCGAGTTCAGCGTGTTCAAGCGTCGCGAGGCGAACACGATGCTGGTTCCCCCGCGATACACGGCCGGATCCCAGTCATAGGCAGTGGAATTCAACGTCGTAAGCGCTGTGGGTGCGCCCCACAGCTCAGCGGTCGACCGGCGGGTGGTCATGTAGAGATCCCAGTCACCCCCATGTTGCGAAGCAAACACCATCATCAGTTGATCTCGCTGCAGCGAGGGCGCGATGTCCGCGTCCCCTCCAGTGAAGTCAGTCACCGGGACCGGCGGCGGCCAGGTGTCGGTGCGCGTCGCTCGGTGGGACACCCAGAGGTGCTCGCCCGCCACGCCTCCGGCGCGATCGCTCGCGAGGTATATGGTCAGCCCGTCGGCCGAAACCTCCGGGGTTTCGTCCAGGGAGGTGCTCGATAGTTGGTCGACCCTGGCCGCCGTGCCCCAGGGCGCCGTGATGCTCGCTCGTTGAACCAGCCAGATGTCCCAATCAGTGTTGGGGTTCGACGAGAAGTAGAGCTCCAGCTCATCGGCCGTCAGGGTCGGATCCGCCTGACTCGCACCGGCATTGGTGAACGCAGGGTGAAGGCTTGCTGCCCCGAAGGGAACCCAGATCTCCGGCCCAGGGTCCAAGCTACCCAGGGAACGCTGGTCCACGCTGCAGGCGTTCGTCGTCATCGCGACAAGCCAGCCAGCCAGCAGCGAAGGCCAGAGCTTTGCCATCCCGGCGGAGCTTAGCCCAGCGCCGGAGGTTCGCCAACACGAGGCTGGACAGTGATACAATAGTGAGCCCTGGGCCCACCTCGGGCCACTGCACCTGGCGATAACGTCCCGAAACTTGCAACAAGGAAGAGTGATAATGGCATACGGTCTTCCCCCCGAATCCCGAAGGTCCACGCTCGCGATCGCCCTTGTCTTTTGCGCGGCGAGCCTGGCGGGCGGATGCAATTCATCTGGCACGGGCGGCACGGGCGGCACGACGGCGAGCAGCGGCGGCACGCCGAGTACAGGCGGTACGACGGCAAGCACCGGTGGCATGCCGAATACGGGTGGCACGCCGAGTACGGGCGGCACGACGGTGAGTAGCGGCGGCACGCCGAGTACGGGCGGCACGACGGCGAGCAGCGGCGGCATGCCAAGGACGGGCGGCACGACGGCGAGCAGCGGCGGCACGCCGACTACGGGCGGCACGCCGAGTACGGGCGGCACGACGGCGAGCAGCGGCGGCACGCCGAGCACGGGTGGCACAACGCGGACGGGCGGTTCCACCACAACCGGTGGCAGCTCGGGCGGGACGACCACTTCGGGCGGAACGACCACCTCGGGCGGGACGACTGCCTTGGGCGGGACAACCCGGGCGGGCGGCTCCACGGCCGCGGGTGGCGCCTCGGGTGGGACGACCGGCTCGGGCGGGACGACCGGCTCGGGCGGTGCCGGAGGCGCGGTGGCCGGGATGCCGGCGGCGGCGGACATCTTGACGCTTCTGAAGAAGGTGATCCCGTACGAGATCCAGCTAGGGCCAGAGGACTCGAGCTGGGTGAACAAATGGACCGAGGCCACCTTCTACATCGGCGTGATGGCTGCCTACCTGGCTACCAACGAGCCGACGTTCCTAACGGACGCAACCAACTGGGGTACCAAGAACAAGTGGACGCTGCTCGCGTCGCCCACGCGGAGTGCCGACAACCAGTGCGCCGGACAGGTCTACGAAGACACCTACCTGGCAAATCCTGTCGCCTCCAACGCGAACATGTATGCGAACTTGAAGACAAACATCGACGCCATGGTCGCAAGCCCGAAACCGGGGATCTCTCAGTCTTCTAGCGACTGGTGGTGGTGTGATGCGCTCTTCATGGCACCTGGGGGTGTCTCTCGCATGGGCAAGATCACAGGGGACGCCAAGTACTTCAGCTTCCTGGACACGATGTGGGCCGCCACGCAGAACGGCCTCTTTGACAAGGCCACAGGGCTGTTCTGGCGCGATTCATCGTTCGTCAACAAGACCACCTACTGGTCGCGCGGCAACGGCTGGGTCATGGGCGGTATCGTGAGGGTCCTGGAATATCTTCCTGCCACGGATGCCAGCCACGATGCCTACGTCACCTTGCTCAAGACCATGGCCGCCGCCGTGAAGCCCTACCAGCAAACTGACGGCACGTGGCACGCGGACCTCACGCACCCAACCACCTACAACAACCCGGAGGTCAGCGGCACCGGCCTCATGACCTATGCCATCGCCTACGGCATCAACCAGGGATTGCTCGATCGGGCAACCTACCTGCCTGTCGTGATTGCAGCGTGGAACGGAATGGTCAAGTGTGTCGACACCTCGGGTCGGGTCGGCTACATCCAGGCGACTGGAAGTGCGCCTGCGGCCGCCGCGGCCACCGAGACCCACGACTACGGTGTCGGCGCTTTCGTTCTCGCAGCGAGCGAGATCTACAATATGGTGAAGTAGGTTCCCGCCCGGCCGAGGCGGCACCAGAGAAAAGGGGGCGGGGCGCCACTGTCGGCGCATGGCTTCCTCGCTGCCAACGCGAGCGGCAGATCGAGGTTCCGTTCGCCCTCGGACAGCTGCGCTGCGAACTCGCCCGCAGGCGCACGGCGCCTTTGGAGGCGAAGCGCGTCCAGCCTCTATCCGTTGACGGGGCTGGCGAATCGTATCAGATTACAAACCTGGCCTGGGCGTAGGTCGGGCGATCTGGGAGAATCTGGCCAGGGAGGCACTATGAAAAGAACCACGGTTGGCAAGGCCCTCGTTGGCATCACAGCCTGTTTCTTCGTGGGCGTGTCCCTGCTGGAGTGTTCGCCGATTCAGCCGGTTGTCGGGCCAGGAGGAAGCGGCGGCGCGCCGGGAAGCGGTGGCAATAGCGCCGTCGCGGGAAGTGGTGGCAGCGGCGGAGGGGGAATCACCAGCATCGGCGGAAGCCAAGTCATCATAACCGACCCCGGCAATCTGGGCGGCTCCATAGGGGACGTCGATGCCGGTGGACCCGAGCCCTGGCCTCCCACGGGCTTCGTGAACGTGACAGCTGTGACCCATGGAGCCTATGCCCTCGGCCCAGAGATTACGTCCGCAGACGGTGGTGCGACCGGTGGGACTGGTGGGGGTTCTGGTGTTGCCACCAATTGTGCCGCCCTTTATGGCTTGATTCGCGATTTCAAGATGGGAAACAAGACCGGCGGGCACCCGGATTTCGAGACAGCGCCGGTCGGAATCGAAACCGGGATTGTGGCCACCACCCTGGGCCCCGACAACAAGCCGGTCTACGCGACGACAGCACGGCAACCTAAGGCGTCCACCACAGGCCCGGACAACTTCAACCAGTGGTACAACGATGTCCCGGGCGTCAATAGGACGTTTCCATTGGCGCTTCAGATGGACCTCGCCAGTGGAACAGCCACCTTCTCGGCGACCCTGCCCAAGTCTTTCTTTCCCCTCGACGGTCAGGGCTTTGGCAACGAAGGCCAGTCTCACAACTTTTCCTTCACCACAGAGATTCATACCGCCTTCCAGTACGGCGGCGGGGAGACGTTTGCATTCAGCGGCGATGACGATGTGTGGGTGTTCATCGACAAGAAGTTGGTCATCGATCTGGGCGGGCGACATGCGCAGACGACAAAGACAGTCGCCATCGATTCGCTCGGGCTGACCAAGGGCAGTATTTACGACCTCGCGGTCTTTCATGCCGAACGCCACACCGATCAGTCGAATTTCCAGATTCAAACCACACTGGCTTTTACCGACTGTGGCGAGGCGATAATAAGACGATAGATGGTCGTCGGTAGGAGTGGCACACCCGGAGGTGTTCGGGTAGCTTCCACGCGGACGCCGTGAAACAGTCGAGGTCAGAAGAACGCGTTCATCTGGCTTCGCTGCTGCGAGCCGGTGGCAATTTCTCTTCGCAACGGTGCGCGGTCGGCCTGCCAACGATTCGACGAGTTTTCTGGGCCAGCGCGGTGACTGTACTCGTTCTGGTTTGTGGCGGCGGGGCCCGCGCGCAGACCGCAACAGAGGCGTCCGCATCCCCGAAGAACACCATCGACGGCCAGCTGGTGCTGGCCTTGCCGGCGGCCTTGCAAACCGGAATGTCCGCAGGGGTCGGAGCGGCCTTCACGCGGGTTGCGACCCGCGGGGGTCTGCTGGCCTGGGGCGCGCGTGCCTCGTGGTCGACGGCAACCGAGTACTCGCTGACCGACACGGTCAGAAACGATGACATCCGCCTGCGCCTGTGCGGGCAGCTCCAGCGCGCAGTGGGGCGGGGCTTGTTCGGGCTGCGGGTGGGAGTGGGAGGAACGCTGGTCTACGAAGACCGGACGCGCGACCAGGCGGCGCGGGCCGGCCTCACCGGCAGTCAACGGGAGAGTTCGAGCTGGTCCATGCTGCCGGCCGCTGACATCGAAGGGATCGTCGTGCTGCGCATCTGGGAGTCCTGGGGCATGAGCGTCAGCGGCGGGCCCACCCTGCACTGGCTCGACGGTGGGACGCGCGTTGGCTGGAGCAGCGGATTGGGGGTCACATGGCAACACTGACTCGTCTTCTGACAATGGCCGCCCTTGCCGGCGTTGCCTTTCCCGGTTGTGGCAAGCGGGTTGGCCTCGACATACCGGTCACACCGCTGGCGCAGATTCACTTCGTGGTCGCGGGGGTGCCGTCGGTGGCAAGAGCGGACGCGGGGGAGCAAGATTCGTCGTCCGAGTCAGAAGAGGACGCGGGCGAGCAAGATGCTTCGTCGCTGCCGGGAGCGGATGCAGGCGGGCAGGCGCCGCAACTGCGGGTGGCTCTGGTTTGGGGCGCGCAGTGGTTGCCCGAGCCATTCTGCGTGGTGTCGCCAGAATCGGTGGCCCCAGTCCACCTTGAGACAGGCTGGAAGGTACCGTCGGCGGATGCAGTCGTCGCGGCGGGCTGTCCTGACATCTTCCGCTTTGTCCCCAACCTGTCTGGACCTGACGTTGCGGTCGAGCCGGGCGTGCCCGGGACCATCGATCTCATCAATCTGCCCAAAGCTGGCGTGATGGTAGGCGACATCACCGCGCGGATCGCCTACGCCAGCCTGGTCGTCTACGACGACCGCAATGGCAACGGTATTCTCGATTTTCGCCATCCACAGCAGGGGCGTCACGAGGAGAACTACGATCCAGGTACGCCAGCCACGCGCGACATCCCCTACGGTGCCAGCTTCATCAACATGACGCTGCCCGATCGGCGCGTCGCCTATCATGAAGGTGGCGACTTCAGCGCTGCTTTCTACCCACGCCCCGGCTGTGGTCAGGCGCCGCCGAACTTCTCCATCCTGTCGGCCGGCGGATTTCCACGGCCCGATTTGACGAGCGACGCTGCTTTGCTTGCTTTGTCTCTGGGACAATTGCCGATGGAAGATCCGACGACCTGTGGCGTGGCTACGCTTGACGAGGCGGTGGTCACCATCCCTCTGCAGCTGGCGTCGGACCGCGCGCAGTCGTGGCCGCCGCCGGACGCCCTCAAGGAACTTGCCTGCACCGTCAACAACGCCGACGGTACGACTCGCTATCGCGAACCGCCCAAGACCGCCCCCGACTTGGCCCACCTCGACTGGGCCTGCGTCGGCTTTCCCCACTTGCCCGGCGACACCGCCGGAGTCGCGAGCGGCCAGCAACTCGTGGTCGCTGGTGACCCGAACGATCCTTGCCAGTACGTCAACCACTACACCCTGCGCGGCTGCGACAATGATCCGAATTGCTCGGCAGGTTTCTGGGACTACACGACGCCGAAGAATCCGCCGCCCGCTTGGTGGCCATGTCCGACCACACCATGAAGCTGCGGCGAATATTGTTCGCGTCTGTGCTGGCGGCGCATGCACTTGTCGCGGGACGCGTGTGGGCGGAGCCGCCCGTCGCGTCTGCATCGGCGCCGGCCAGCGGCCCTACCGTGCTCGCCCAGCCTGCCGGCGACGAAGACGGGCCGCCGCGCCTGTCGCTGCCCACCGAGAGCGATCGCGCCGTCTGGAAAAAGCCCGGCTTCCGCTTCGGCCTGGGACTGGTCTACGGCCGTCTGTTCGGCATCAATGGTCCTCCGAGTGGGCAGCTTCTCGGACCAACCATTCGCCTCGGCATTCGTCTGGACGAGCGCTGGTCGCTGATGGGCGCGTTTCAGTACCTGTACGAGACCGGAACCGCCGGCATGCGGGGCCTGCGCTACGCCGGAACCATCGAGCCCACCTGGCACGCGACCGAGCACCTGAGCCTCGGGGTGGGCATCGGGTTCGGCGGCCTGGTCGGGCCCAGTGCCAACCGTCCCAATCCCGAACCCCAAACCGTCGATGCCTCATACACCTTTCCTGATGCGCGCACGCCCTTGCAATCGTGCAATGGCGTGGGTGTCACGGGGCTGCTCCGTGCGGAATGGATGATGGTGCTGGGACCGCGCTCGTCAACCGGGCTGGCCCTGGAAACTGATGGCCAGTGGACCGTCTGTGTGGACGACACCGGCCAACTGGAACCCGACACCGCGACTCCCATCGTTCGCCGCCAGTGGTGGGGGCACTTCGGTACTTCTCTCGCTTGGGTGATCCTTTGGCGTTGAAGATTGCGGCACTGCTGGCGCTGATTGTTTCGCTGCCGCTGGGCAAGGCCCGCGCACAGACCCCGGATGCGGGCCTTGCCGAGGCGCCCGCGGCTCAGAGTCCGGATGCGAGTTCTGGCGAGGCGCCCGCGGCACTGGAACCGCCCCAGCCCTTGGTCCCGACCGCTGTGCCCTATCCCGCAGATGCCCCGCCGCACGACCAGCCCATCGTGGTGCGCATCAAGATCTCCGTCGGGGCGGACGGCACGGTCCAGAAGGTCGAGCTGCTCAGCCATTCGTTGCCCGTCTTCGACGACGCGGTCGTGCGCGCGGCCCAGGGTTTCACCTTCCAGCCCGCGCGCTACGGCGGCCAGCCCGTGCCGGTCGAGATCGCCTTCACGCACACCTTCCAGCCGCCACCGCCGCCGCCCGCGCCCACTGTCGATGCTGGGCCGCCGCTCAACTCGGCGCTGCGTGGTCGGCTGGTCGAGATGGGAACCCGTTTGCCGGTCGCGGGCGCCACGGTGGCCGCGCTGGTCGGCGAGCGCCACTACACCGCCGAGACCGATGCCAAGGGCCGCTTCCGGCTGCCGCTGCCGTCCGGGGACGCGCGCATCACTGCGCACGCCGCGGGTTACAACCCTTTCTTGCAGCAGGAGCACCTGGCCCCGCAACAGGAACTCGCGGTCAGCTACTACATCGAGCGCGAGAGCTACGATCCCTATGAGATTGTCATCGTCGGGGAGCAGCACCGCGAGGAGGTGTCGCGCATCACCCTGCGCGGCGCCGAGATCAAGGAGATACCAGGCACGTTCGGCGATCCCTTCCGTGTCATCCAGGCGCTGCCGGGTACCGCTTCCATCGTGGCCTTGCTCCCGTTTCCCGTGGTTCGCGGTGCTAGCCCCAATTCCACCGGCTTCTTGCTCGACGGTACGCGCGTGCCGCTGCTCTATCACCTGCTGGTCGGAGCCAGCGTGGTCCACCCCGAGTTCATCGACGAGATCCAGTTCTACCCTGGCGGCGCACCGGTGCTCTATGGCGGCTACACCGGCGGTATCGTCGACGGCCGCACCCATCGCGCGCGTTCCGACGAGCACCTCATCGACCTGGACGTGAACCTGCTGCAAGCGGGCGGCCTGATCCGACAGCCCATCCCGCAGCTGGGCGCGACGTTGACCGCGGCCGGGCGCTACGGCTATCCCGGATTCATCTTGAGCCTGGCGACCAACCAGGTTTCGCTCTCCTACTGGGACTACCAGCTTCGCCTCGACGGCGGCAATCCACGCAACGGCTGGACGGCGTCGTTCTTCGGTGCCGGGGACGAGCTCGACACGCCCGCGCCCGGCACCCCGGCTTCCAATCCAACGCTGGCGCCTGCGCTCATCCTGAATTTTCACCGCGCCGACCTGCGCGGCTACCATGGCAGCGGCGGGTTCGACGGCCTGTACCGACTGGTGCTGGGCTACGACCACACCGAGAGCTCGGGCAGCAACGTGGAGACCTGGGTGGCCGAGCCGTCGTTACGCTGGCACTACCGGGCGGGCGAGCGGCTGACCCTGGTGTGGGGCGTGGAGGGCAGCTTCCACGACATCGTACAGAGCGCGCCTTCGTCGGTCGCCCCCGATGCGTTCACGCTCAGCTCGCTCACCAAGGATCTGCGCGCGCTCTATGTCGGCTCGGCGTTGGTGGAGACGTTGTGGCGACCCACCCCGCGCTGGTTGATCCGACCGGGCGTGCGCACCGACGTCTACAACGACAAGGACACCACCAAGACGGGAATCGATCCGCGCTTGACCTTGCGCTACAAGCTGATCGCGCGCGAATTGGCCGGCGTGGCCGCCGACAGCGACGACAGCGCGGTCTGGCTCAAGGCTGCGGTGGGGCTGTATCACCAGCCGCCGCGCTTCGTCCTGCCATTGCCGGGGCTGGACACCATGCCGCTCAAGTACGGCCTGCTGCAGTCGATCCAGACCAGCCTGGGCGCCGAGATTCCTCTGTCGCAGCACTTCAGTGCCAGCGTCGAGGGCTACTTCGCGTACATGGATCCGACCATCTTCGACTTGACGGTCAACTCGCAGACTCTCAACACTGTCGGCAACCCCACGCTCATCACCACGAGTACTCTGCCTCCGCAGACCACGGCCCAGGAGGTGCTCGACCGCCTGCTGGTGCCGCACACCGGTCGTGCCTACGGCTTGGAGACGCTGATCCGGCGTCAGGCGAAAAGCGGCTTGTACGGCTGGCTGTCCTACACCTTGTCGCGCTCGGAGCGGTACAAGGACGGCGCCTGGGCCCCCTACGACTTCGACCGTACCCACCTGGTCAATCTGGTAGCCGGGCTGTTGTTGCCGCGCAACTGGGATGTGGGCGTGCGCTTGCAATACCAGAGCGGCAAGCCGGCCACCACGACCTACGGCTACAACACCGCGCGAACCAATGGCTACGACCGCATCGACGTGCGAGTGGACAAGCGCGCCGTGTACAAGGGCTGGCTGCTGGATTTCTACGTCGACCTCATCAACGCTGCGTTGCTACCCGAGGAAGTCACGCCGGGCGCGACCATCCGCTACGTCTTGCCGTCCGCGGGCATCCGCGGTCGCTTCTAAGGAGATGCCATGAACGAACAGACCATTGATGCTCAAGCCCTCGACCTCATGCTCCGCGCGGGTTCGCGCTGGGTGCTGTGGCTGCTCATTGCCCTCAGCATCGCGGCCGCCGCCGTGGTTCTCGAGCGCTTGTGGTTCTTTCTGCGCGAGCGGCGACCACGGCGACAGATAGCGGAGATGCTGGAGGCACTGCGCACGTCAGACGCTGCCGCGGCACTCAAGGCGCTGGGGAACGTGCGTTCGCTGGACGCGGCCGTGGCGCGGGCGTGTCTCGACCACTTGAGCGAAGGCGCGGCGGCCGTCGAGGAGCAGGTGGCGGCGGTGCTCGAATCCCAGCGCATTCGTTACGAGCGCGGGCTGGCCTATCTCGGCACCCTGGGCAGCAACGCGCCCTTCATCGGGCTGTTCGGCACCGTGCTCGGCATCGTGCGCGCCTTCCACGATCTGGCCCGCAGCAACGCGGCCTTGGGGACGCAGGCGGTGATGGCTGGTATCGCCGAGGCGCTGGTTGCCACGGCAGTGGGTCTGCTGGTCGCAATTCCCGCGGTCGCCACCTACAACGTTCTCATGCGCCACGTGGAAACCGCGCTGGCCTCGGCGGGCACGCTTGGCCACCGCATCCTGGCCCACGTCAAGGCCGAGCACACTGCTCCCGAGGAGAAGTGATGGCCAGCGTCCGCCGCCGGGGTCTCATCACTGACATCAACGTCACGCCTCTCGTGGACATCATGTTGGTGCTGCTCATCATCTTCATGCTCACGGCTCACCTGATCGCCCGGCAGGTCATCGAGGTGCAACTGCCCAAGGCGGCGCAGGCCACGTCCGTCAGCCCGACCACGCTGGCCGTGACCCTGACCCGCGAGGGCCGGATGTTCCTCAATGGAACTCCAGCCTCGCCCGAGGTTCTGCGCGCCGCGATCCAGGCTTCGGTGGCCAAGGATGCCAAGACCCAGGTGATCGTGGCGGGCGACAAGAACGTGTCGCATGGCCGCGTGGTGTGGGTGCTCGACCTGGTCAAGTCCCTCGGCGTGACGTCGTTTGCGATTCAGATCGATCCCACGGGGCTGCTGGCTCCGGTACTGGAGGAATGAACTACCCGACCCGCTTGCTGGTTTGCGCGGTGGTGGCCCTGCTCGGCCACCTGCTGCTGATGAGGGGCGTGGTCCACTTGCCCCCGCAGCCCGAGGTGGTGCCATCGGTGGTGGTGCAGGTGGTGCTCAAGGCGCCGCCGCCCGAGCCGGAGAAACCAGCCGAACCCGAAGCCACGCCCGAGCCGCAGACGCAACCCGCGCACCAGCCGCCGCGACGTCGGGCCATGGCGGACGCTCCCCGGCGCGAGAATCCTCCCAAGAACCCGCCTCCGACGGAACGTCCGGCCACCGGCACCGACACCACGACCACGCCGGTGTTCGGCATCTCGATGGAATCGACTTCAGCGGCGGGCACGGGACCCGCGCTGCCGGTGGGCAACACCCTGCAGACCAAGGCGGGGCACGCGAAAGTCGCCGCGGGCGAAGTGAAGCCGCTGGCCGCGCCGGTGCAGGCCTACGAGGTGACCAAGATGCCCGTGCCCGTGGGCGCCTGCCCGGGAAAATACACCGAGGAGGCGCTGCAGGCCGGCTTGGAGGGCATGGTGATCCTGGACATCGTGGTCGGCGACGATGGTCGGGTCCGTGACGTCAAGATCGTCCAGGGGCTGGCGCACGGACTGAACGAAGCGGCCATACGTGCAGCCAAAGCGTGCCGGTTCACAATCGGCGAGCGGAACGGCAAGCCCGTCCCGGTGCGGGTAGCACGATTCAAGATCCGCTTCGTGCTGGGAGAGGCAGAGTAGGGGCGTGGTGACTTGGAATCACGTCCTCGATCCCGCGCCTTGGCGCGGGATCGAGGAGCCATCAGACTGGCCAGCCCATGAGAGCACATCGAGCGCGTCGGTACGCGGATCTGGCCTCCGCCGGAGGCCTGACTCAGCTCCGCGGTTTGCGAATCCTGCGCAAGACGAGGGCGAGGCCAGCGAGGAAAATGGGCGCGGCCAGGCCGTCGCGCGCGGGTTCCGTGCTTCCCAAGGTGCAAGCGCAGCCTGCACGATGTAGTTGTGTAGTGGCGGAATCTGGGCTGGTTGCACCGCCGGTGGATGGAACGGTCCCACCGCGACTGCCGCCCGAACTACTGCGGCCGCCTGTGGCGCCAGAGCTGCTGACACCTCCTGTAGCCAAGGAGCCGCCGTAGCTGCTGGAGCCGCCGTAGCCAACAGTGCCTCCATAGCCGGGAGCACCGCCGTAGGCGAGACTGCCGCCGTTTGCGAGGCTGCCGCCGTAGGCCGGAGTTCCGCCGTGGATGGCGGTGCCACCGAAGGCAGGAGTGCCGCCGTAGGCGAGACTGCCACCGAATGCGGGAGTGGCACCGAAGGCGGGAGTGCCGCCGTAGGAGAGGCTGCCACCGTAGGCAGGAGTTCCGCCGTAGCTGGTGGTGCCGCCGCGAACCGGGGTGCCGCCGTAGGCGGGAGTTCCGCCATAGCTGATGGAACCGCCGTAGGCAGGAGTTCCGCCGTAGCCAGTGGTGCCGCCGCGAACCGGGGTGCCGCCATAGGCGGGCGTGCCGCCATAGCTGATGGAACCGCCGCGACCGGAGTTTCCGCCGTAGCCGTAGCTGCCGCCGTAGCCTGGGGCGCCGCCGTAGCCGTAGCTGCCGCCGTAGCCTGGGGCGCCGCCGTAGCCGGGGAACCCGCAGGACCGATCCGGCATATTGCACGTGCCTATGCCGTCACAAACCAGGCAATTGCCGCAGGTCGTTCCGTACGGCGGGTAGGCGCACGCTCCGACTCCGTCGCAAGCAGGCCTGCAGCTTCCAGTGATACTGCCGCATTCCTGTTGCGGATCGGTCCCCGCCGCGAAGGGGCTACACTTTCCCGCAAGCCCGGCCTGATTGCAGGACACGCACTTGCCGTCGCATGCATTGTTGCAGCATACGCCGTCCGCACAGAATCCCGAGGCGCATGCGGCGCCACTGCTACAGGTTTGGCCGTTGCTGGCCTTGCAGTTGCCGCTGCCGTCGCAGGCTTGTCCGCTCGAACAGCTGCCGGGAACCTCGGTGCCTGCCTGCGCGAGAACGCAGGAGCCCTCGTGGCCGCTCACGCTGCACGACTTGCAGGGACCGGTGCAAGACTTGGATTCACAGCACACGCCATCGACACAGTTGCCAGAGGCGCAGGCCGAGGCGGTGCTGGTGGCGCAGCCTTCGCCATTTCCCAGGCCGGTCACGCTGTATTCCCAGGTCTCGTCCGTCGGATAGCCGTTGACATTGCCGCCAAACAGGACGACCACACCGCGGGCGCGGTCGAATGCCATGGCCGTGCCGTAGCCCTCGGAGGGTGAGGTCTCGATGGCGCGCACGTACCAGGTGGGGCCCTTGGTATCGAGCTCCCAGGTTTCGTGGAGCCCGCTTGTCGCGTTCCAGACGTCGCCAAAGACGATTTCGCGTCGCCGGGTGGAGTCGTAGGTCGCACAGTAGGGCATGCCGTTGCTGAGAATGTCGCCGGTATCGTAGGCGGCCCACCCGGCCGAGACGGGATCCCACTCCCAGAAGGCACTGTAGTAGCCCGCGATGTAGTACTGCGAAGTCTCCTCGACGAAGAGCTTCTGGCGAGCCTCATCGTAGGCGAGGATCGGATACTGACGGGGACTGGGCGCGGTCACGCCCACTGACGGAGTTCGATTGGTCCAGGTCAGCTTGCCGCCATCCCACTCCCACACCTCGTTGCGCATCGGATCCTTGTAGCCAGGGATGGGACCCGGCACGGGTAGATAGGGAGGATAATACGAGTACGTGCTCATCCCGGCGAAGAGGAGGATCTTGTTGCGGGTCGTGTCGGTGACCATTCCGTGGCCGTAGAGCGGGTCAGGGCTCGACGTCGGGAAGAGCTGCGTCCACTGTCGCGTGGTGCTGCTCCACTCCCAGGTGTCGCCGAAAACCGTCTGATAGTACATCCCATTCATCTGATAGTTCTGACCGCCGTAGAGGATCAGGGATTTCCTGACCGGATCGTAGGCCATGCCGGCGTCGGAGCGGGCAGGGGGGCGGACATCGGCGGCGACCTCTACCCAGGTCTTGCCATCCCACTCCCACAGATCGTCGAATGGCTGCTGGTTCATGTCCATTCCGCCGAAAACGTAGGTCATGCCGGTGGACGGGTTGTACGCCAGGGCGTGATTCGAACGCGGCAGCGGGGTATTGCTGGGCGCCGAGCGATCCTGGCACGCATACGAGGCGGTATCGATCTCCCAGATCTCCCGGGTGCCCTGCCCATATCCACCCGGACCTACGCCGCCCATGGAGTAGGGATTGTTCGCCGCGCCGGCGATCAATT
>Ga0265330_10001410_pt1 | contig 14066 bp, 10 predicted proteins | sample 41919metaG_FD_202083 | JGI IMG/M metagenome (GOLD analysis project Ga0265330, IMG submission 202083) | Rhizosphere microbial communities from Carex aquatilis grown in University of Washington, Seatle, WA, United States - 4-19-19 metaG | ecosystem: Host-associated > Plants > Roots > Rhizosphere... | reverse complement strand
GCCGGACGGGAACGAGGTTCCCCTTCGGCACTCTGGTCATCAACATTACAGCCTGTTTGGTCATCGGCTTTACCCTGACCTATTTCGGAAAACGTGCCGATTTGAGTGCAGCTTGGAGATTTCTCGTTGCTATCGGCTTCATCGGCGCGTATAGCACGTTCTCGACTTATGAGTGGGAGACACTGTCGACCATGCGATCGGGAGCGTTTTTGTTGGCGGCGCTCTACGCGCTGGGCAGCCTGGCCGTGGGCCTTGCCGCTACCTGGTGCGGAACGGCGCTGGCTGATCTGCTCTAGACGGCCGATGGACGGTATGGCGGAGTTGCACGTTCTGCAGCGAAGGTGCTTCAATGCTTCGTTGTCCGCGAGTCCGGCGGCATGGGAACGAGCAAAGGCGGGCGCAACGGTCGATGGAGAAGGGGGAGTGCATGTTAACGACGGGCAAGGCGGTTAAAGTGACGCTCTACCTGAGCGATGGAGCCAAGCACCACCACGTTCCGGTCTACACGACGATTCTGGACTTTCTCTTTAACAGCGGAATCGCCGGAGCCACGGTCGTGAAGGGTGTCGCAGGCTTTGGAGCGAGACACCGCATGCATTCCGCGCACATTCTTGAGATCTCTGACCATCTTCCGATCAAGATCGAGTTCATAGAAACGCGGGAAAAAGTGGACTCGGTCCTGGCTGAGCTGGAGAAGCGAATCGGGTCCGGTTTGATCGAGGTGCAGGAGACCACAATCATCGTTCCTCCCCATCAATAGCCCGGGCCGCGGTTGATGGCGGATGTTCTTAAGCGCCGCCGCCCAAGCGGCCGCACCGCAACAGTCGGCCGGAAAGCGCATCTAACCGAGAGAGCCCTATTTATCGAACCTTCATTGGGATTAGTGCATACTGAATGAGAGAGAACCAGGAACTCTTACCCCAAAGGGAAGCCGATGCTCTCGAATTTTCGGAAGATCGCGTTTTTGTCGCTTGTTCTGGCAGCGGGTACCTTTTGCGCGCGCGCGCACGCGCAGGCGGCTCTGCTGATGGAGGAGCCCTACGGCTTCTTCGGCGCGCTCAACCCTACCGGGCATAACGCGATTTATTTCGAGCGGATCTGCGCCGAGACTCCGGTGAAGCTACGCCGCTGCGTGCCCGGAGAGCTGGGTGCGGTGATTGCGCGCTACCAGGGCATCGCCGGATACGACTGGGTGGCCATTCCACTGATTCCTTACCTCTATTCGGTGGAAGATGCCGCCGAGGTGCCCGCGCGCGTGGACCACGACACGGTTGTGCAGTTGCGCAATCACTATCGTGAGGAGCATTTGCAGGAACTCGGAGCGAAACTGTCGCCGGGCAACCTGGTGCACGGGGGTTGGACGCAACTGCTGGGCACGGCCTATGAGCGGCGCATCTATGTTTTTCGATTCGAGACGACAGAGGCGCATGACGATGCGCTGATCGAGAAACTGAATGCCGCGCCGAACCGGACGCGGTTCAATCTGCTCTTCAACAACTGCGCGGATTTCGCGCGTATCACGCTGAACGAATACTTTCCCCACACCTTCAGGCGCAGCATCTTCCCCGATGCGGGCATGACGACGCCGAAGCAAATCACATACAAGCTGGTGCGGTTTGGGCGCAAGAATCCGGCGATAGAGTTGGCGGTTTTCATGATTCCGCAGATTCCTGGTTACCGGCATGGAAGCCACTCCGCCAAGACCATTGACGAGTCGTTTGTGACGACGATCTATGCGATCCCGATCGCATTGATGAACCCTTATATCGCGGGCGGGCTGTTTGTGGATTATCTGATTCGCGGCCGCTATCATTTGATTCCCAAAGAACTGACGGTTCTGGGACCAGACAACTTAACAGCGTTGACAGCGCCAAGCTTGACCCAAGAGAATTCGGCCAGTGCAGGAGACCAGGCTCCGGGTGCTGTAGCCGCAACGCCTACAGCTACGAGCGCCAATCCAGCCCTGCAAGGAACGAGCGCAACAGATGAGTGAGCCGCAAAGTTTCAAGAACCATGCAAAGTTCGATCCTCCGTATCATTTCTTCCTAACCATCGTTTCGATCGCCAGCGTCATCATCGCGATCATCTATTGCGTACACCACTTCTGCTTCAACTCGGTGTGGCTGGTCGTGGTGGCCCTGGCTTCGGTTGTTGCGCTCTTTCGCATGCGGCAGTACCCGCTGAAGGTACAGGACCGCGTGATCCGCCTTGAAGAGCGGTTGCGGCTGCAGGCACTGGCGCCGGCAGAGTGGCATACGCAGATCTACCGTCTGACAGAGGATCAACTGATCGCGCTGCGCTTTGCGGCCGACGATGAAGTGGTGGAACTGGCCAAGCAAGCGCTGGAGCATAATTTGAGCCGCAAGCAGATCAAAGAGCGGATCAAGAGCTGGCGGCCTGACAACTGGCGGGTGTAACGGAAGACAGTTCGCAATTCACAGTTCATCGTTCGCAGCGGCGGGCGGACGAAAGCAGACGGCGGCCCGTTGACGGTGAGGCGCGAGTCTTGATCGAAACAAAACTCATGGAATGAGGCAGTTAAGGGGTGTGCGCGCACGTTGTCAATGAGCATGTCGTGTGTTGATTCTAAAAGAGTTGTTTGGTTTAATTGCTCTGTAATCAGGCGGTATTTTCCGAGATTTTTGAAGACGATTTATTGATTCTAAACGAGTTAAATGGCGAATATTTAGCGAATCACTCCAATTTTTTTCTTTAATTATTTTTGGCCTCTGAAAAGACAGCGGAGTTGGCCAGTGAGCGGAGCCGGCGGATCTGCCGAAATCAGCGCAGTTAGCGCGCGGTATTAGCAGAGTTGGCGAAGGTTGCGCGGGCCGCGGCGCGGCGGCCGATTCGAATTGTTCCGAATGAATCCCCATACAAGTTCAAGTGCAGAGATTTTGCGGAAATAATCGGCAAACTTGGGCGGATTTATATTCTGTATGGAATCAGAGGGATGCGTGGTGGCGGAGGGGCCAGCACTCTTGACAGCGGGGAGGAGATGTCAGGTTGGCGGCGTTGAGTGGCTAAAAGCCGGCTTGCAGTTACTGACCAAAGGTTCTGGGAACATCCCGTCTGTCCCCAGGTTTTTTAAAAGGTTCTGGGAACATCCCGTCTGTCCCCAGGTTTTCCCGGGTTTTTGTCCCCAGGTTTTGGGTTTTGGCTGAAGCCAAGCCCTGATACAAGGCTCGTTGATTGGGGTTCGTGCTTTCCCGGGTCTCAAGAGCGAGACCCGGGGCACCCCATTTGTTGCGCGAGGTGGAGGGCGCGAAAGACAAACGCGGGTCACCGTATGACTCCGATCGCTTTCGCGATCCTCGCTCAGGGGAGGCTCTCGACTTCGGTCGCCTCGGCGAGCTCCGCTCAGGATGACATTTTGAAGTTGGAGTTCGTGCTACCCCATCCTAGCGAATCCAGGTGGCGCACCCTCATCATAGGGAGAACTGCAGGATGAGGCCACCGCCCGACTTGATGTCGAATTTGCTAGCGCTGTCCCTACGGGACTCCGGACAGTTATCTGTTTTGCGTTCCCCACGCTGAAGCGCGGGGCTAACATGCATTGCGCCTACGGCGCAGGTGCCTATCGGGGGCAAAGGCCTGATACAAGAGCGATGATTCGGGTTCGTGCTTTGCCGAGGGTCATCCGCTGCGGCGGGGGTCCGGGGCTGAAGCCCGGGTCTTCGGGTCGACTTATTCAGGAGCCTGAAGACCCCTGCTCCTTCCGGTGTTTCCGCAGGGGCTAAAGCCCGCGCACTTTTGGGGCGGTGTGCGGCACGAGTGAACTCGTGCCCTGATACAAAGCTTGATGATTGGGGTTTGTGCTTTCCCGGGTCTCAAATACGAGACCCGGGGCACCCCATCTTTTGTGCTGGGTAGAGGGCGCGAACGGCAACCGCAGATCCTCGTTCGACTCGCCCTCAAGACGGGCTCGCTCAGGGCAGGCTTTCGGTCGCCCCGGGCGCCATCAGGATGACAGACTCAGGGGAGATGTATCCCCGGCTGAAAATCCAGACCGGGGGCACCCTATGTTTTGTGGATGAAGAAAACGGGTTGAGGCCTGTGCTACCCCACCCTAGCGAAGCTAGGATGGGGCACCCATTTTTGTGGTGGATGGAGCGAGCGAAAGGCAACTGCAGATCCTTCGGTCGTCCCAGCGACCTCAGGATGACAACCTTTGAAGAAGCGGGTCAGTTCAACTTTTGGGGTCTTCGAGTTTTTCTTTGACCATCTTCATGAAGGCGGACATGGCCGGGGAGATCCATTTGTCTTTATGCCAGATGATGTGGGTGGCAATGTCGAGGGTTGGACCGGTCCAATTGAGCGCCTTGAGATGGTGCTGGCGCAGGTCGCGGGCAACGACGATGGCCGGCAAGAGGCCGAGCCCCATGCCGAGAGAGATGCACTCCCGGATTGCCTCAACGCTGGAAAACTCGGTTATGTTGGCGGGGCGAATGTTGGCGAGGGAGAGAATGCGATCCAATTTCTTGCGGTAACTGCATCCCGCTTCAGTGAGCAGCAGATTCTGTCCCGCGAGATCCGAGGGTTTTACCTTGCGCATGGAGGCAAGCGGGTGGCTGGGATCGGCCAGCAGGAGGACCTGCTCCGTGCGCAGGCGGATGGACTTGACGTTGGCTGAAGGCATGGAGTCCGCCATGGTGATGGCCATGTCGAGCTTGCCTGCCTCGAGCTCGGCCGCAAACGTCGTGCCGATGTAGGGACTGAAGATGAGCTCGACGTGCGGAAAGTGGCGGCGGAAGGCGTGCAGCACCTGGGGCAGACGATAGGTGAGCACGCTCTCAGGAGCGCCGATGCGCAGCGGACCGCTGGGTTCGGCGCCGGTCTCGATGGCGCGCTGGCCATGTTCCATCGCCGCGAGGGCCTGCGACGCGAAGGGCAGAAAATTGCGGCCCGCGTCGGTGAGAGAGACGCGGCGGCCGAGTCGATCAAAAAGCGGGGTGCCCAACTCTTCTTCGAGCGCCTTGATCTGCGCAGTGACGTTGGACTGCACGGTATGCACTTTTTCAGCGGTGCGGGTGAAGTTGAGTTCTTCAGCGAGGGTGCGAAAAATCTGCAGTTGCCTGACTTCCATCGATGAATCTCCAATTGAGATTTAATCTATCATATCAATCTATTGGACAGATACAAAGGCCTCATCCAGACTGAGAAACAGGTCGCGGCAGAGTGGGAGACCACGAAGACTTCCCGAGTGGATCGAAATTCTTCCGCGGAACAGCACTGGAGGGAAATACTCGTATGAACCGCACAATCGCAGTCGTGCTTTTTGCAACCGCCACGTGGATAACGGGCCCGAAGGCCACCGCGCAAGCGAAAGAACTCAAGGTCGATGTTCCGTTCCATTTCACGGTCAACAACATTTCATTGCCGGCCGGGCACTACACGTTCGGCTTCGATCCGATGCTTCCCAACACGCTCATCATCGTGGACCAGGCGAAGAACGTCAGGGCCAGGGCTTTTATTCTGCGCGGCTCGATCGGTGAGGGGAGGGAAGCCAGGCTCATCTTCCACCGGTATGGAGGTGAGAATTTCCTGAGCGAGGTTGGCTTCAATTCGGCCGCGGATGGGGTATTTCTGCCTGTAACCAGACTCGAGAAACAGGCGCGAGTGAACCGGAATGAGGAACTGGCTTCGATTGCGGGTCGGTGAATGGGGCGGAGTTGCGTCGCAGCGGCGTGCCCCTTCGCCCCTACGGGGCTGAACACTTATTTGAACGCGTTCCCCGGGTTGCGTTCGCCGCGTTTCGCGGCTCACTTCACCCGGGGCTAATTTCCGCGCCCCCTCCGGGGGCGAGCGCAGTGAGAAGCGAGCAGCGCGCTTAGGGGCGGACGGCGTAGTGTGCCAGGTCCAAAAATCGGGACCTGGTGCACCCATTTTTGCGGGGAGTTGGCTGAGTGGGATTGAAGTTTGTGGTTTCCCACCCTAAACGCAAAATGCGCGTTTAGGATGGGGCACCCCAATTTTGGGGAGAGTTGAGAGCGCGAGAAGCAACCGCAGTTCCTTCGCTTCCTCGGCTCGACTCTGCGGAATTATTCCTCAGGGGAGTTTTCTGGGGTTGACGTTTCCGGCTTCGCGCCAGGCTCGGAGTCGAGCTGAGTGTCTAGCTCGTGCTCGTGACGGTAGTGGTCGGCGGGCATTTTGCCGTCCCACCAGGCCCAGTTCATGGGGTAGACGTCGGGGTCGAAGAAGACTTGGTAGAAGTGCCAGACGAGGATGGCGAGCGTGGCGAGGATGGCCTCGTAGAAGTGGACGGCGGTGGCGACATCAACCCACCAGCGGGCGAATAGGTCGCCGACCCAGACCTTGGCCCAGATCATGATGCCGGTAAGGCCCATGAGGGCGGTGCCCCAGACGAGCGCCCAGTACTCGGCTTTCTCGGCGTAGTTGAAGCGGCCGAATTTCGGCTTCACTGTTGAGAGGCCGAGGTAGTAGCGCATGGTGGAGATTGCGTCGAACGCGTCCTTGGGGCGGGGCGCGATGTCGCGCAGCAGACGGCGGCCTTCGCGCGCGGCGGCGAGGTAAAAGGCGTGATAGATTCCGGCGGCGATGAGGATGACGCCTGCGACGCGATGGATGATGCCGCGGAGATTCTCACCCATGCCCAGCGTGTGGGCGAACCATGTGTCGGGGAATTTGAGCGCGAAGCCGGTGATGACGAGAACGATGAAGCTTGAGAGCAGGATGAGGTGCTGCCAGCGCTGATTGACGGTCATGCGCGTTATGAAGGGGTTCATGGTGCGGCGGCGGGCGATGGCCTTTGCGCGCCAGATGATGGCGTTGTGCAGGAACATGGCGCCGATGACGAGAAGGATGAGGGGAATGTAGATCCAGCGCACCCAGCGGGTGGCGACGGAGTCGATGTCAGCGGAGCTCGATCCGGACTGAAGATGGACTGGCGTGCGGGTGAATTTTTGCGTGACGCCTTTGTGGCACTGGCCGCAGGTGGCGTCGAGGTTGGCGCGATTGATGGTGGAGTGCGGATCGCTCGAAGGAAGAATGTTGTGCACGCCGTGGCAACTGGAGCAGTTTGCGGCGACGACGGAACCGCCTTGGGCGGCGAGGCCGTGATAGCTATCGAAGTAGCTGGTGACCCGATTGCCGGGGACGCCGAACTCCTGCGAGAGGCGCACGCCCTCGTGGCAGCGAGCGCAGATGTCGCGCGAAACATTCTGCTCGGCGACGGGCGAATTGGGATCGGTGTGGCGCTTGATGGAGTGGATGCCGTGGCAATCGGTGCAGGTGGGGGCAAGCATGTTGCCGCGCGCGATTGCCTGGCCGTGAATGCTGGCGGTGAAGGTATTGGCTACGTCGGTGTGGCACTTGCCGCAGGTAGACGCGACGGCGACTTTTGAGATCGGCGATTTGGGATCGCTTGCCGGGAGAATCTGGTGGACGCCGTGGCAATCGGTGCAGACGGCGGCCTTTTGCGAGCCGCTGGCGACGGCGCGGCCGTGAACGCTGGATTGGTAGGAGAGAAAGGGCTGGGTGGTTTCGCCGTTCGACTCCATGAGGAACTTTTGCCCGTGGCAGCGGCCGCAGGTGGCGGGAATGTTGGAGCGATTGACGGAGGACTTGGGGTCGTCGCCGGAGACGATCGCGTGGACGTCACCGTGGCAGTCCTGGCAGCTTGCGGGAATTTTGCCAGCGCTGGTGGTCTGGGCGTGAATGCTGTGAGCGTAGCCCTGGCCTTCGTCGGCGTGGCACTGGTCGCAGGTGACTTTTTTCGGGGGCGCGTCGTGCGCGAGACTTTTGACGTCGGTGTGGCAATCGACGCACGAAAATGTGCCGTGAACGGAGTGCTTGAATTTGGCTTGGTCGACGGCGATGCTGTGGCCGTCGCTATCGGTCATCGTGGCGTCGGAGTGGCAGGTGAGGCAGTCGGAGTCCTTAAGCTTTTGCGCGGAGGATGTGGAGGCCCAGGCAAACCAGAAAGCAAGGACGAAAGTGACAGCAGACAACCTGCGTACAACGTTCACAGTTTGAGGAGACGCTTTGGGGAGATTTCGCGCCGTGATAGGAGTCACAGAGACGGCTTGTAGCCGGTAGCTTGTAGCCGGATTAGTGGCCAGGGGAGGGGCGTGCTGTCCCACGTCTCAGAATCGAGACGTGGGGCACCCCATTTTCGTGGTGGGATGGAAGTGGCGGATTGAAGTTTGGACGATCCCACCCTAGCCATAAAAAACAAGGACGTGGCGAGGGTGGGGCACCCATTTTCGTAACGAGTTGAAAGGCGAAGAGCAACCGCAGATCCTTCGATTCGGCCGTCGCGCAATGCGCGACGGAGTTCGCTCAGGATGACAAGGTCTCGGGAGGTGGATTTCTGAAGCTGAGAGCCGACCGTGCTATCCCACGTCTCAGAATCGAGACGTGGGGCACCCATTTCCAGTGCGGGAACCAACTGCCGGAGTGCTAGTGGAAGTAGGCGGTGAGCGTGAGCACCAAAAGAGTGAGGCCGATGAGGATGGCGATGGTTCCGACGACTTTGGAGAAGTTGAGCAGCCAGAGCGGGGGCGCGATGCCGAGTCGGGATTCGGATTTTCCTTCTTTCATCATGCGCTGATATTCGAGCGGGCGCTTGTGCTTGAACTCGTCTTCACTCTCGACACCGGTGAAGATGACCATGTCCATCGGGAAACTATCAGGCCTGAGGTGCGTGTTGACGAAGTGGATGGCAAAGATAAACAGAATCGCCAGCAGTCCCTCTTCGCTGTGGATGATCAATACGGCGTTCAGCGCCCATCCGGGCAGGAAGTGCGCGAAGAAGGGCGCGAACCACATGGCGTAACCGGAGAAACCAATAATAATCATTCCCCAGAACACCGCCCAGTAGTCGAACTTCTCCCAATAGGCGTAACGCTCGAACTGCGGCTTGGGTCCGAGGCCGAGGAACCAACGCATGTGGCCGAAGAGGTCCTTGACATCTTTCCAATTGGCGACCATAGAAGTTGAGCCCCAGAAGATTCCTTTTTCGCGGCGCAGGAGGCCGCGCTGGAAGACTTCTTTGACGTGGATGAGGAAGGCGATGGTGAGGACGATGGCGCAGAGTTTGTGGAAGAAGAGGATGGCGCCGAAACCGCCGACGCCTGCGGCGAACTTGCGCGCCCAGAAGCTGTCGCTGAAGCGCATGACAAGGCCAGTCGCCGCGAGCCCAAGAAACGTAGTGAACAAAACCGCGTGCATGTAGCGCTGCTCGCGCGTAAAGCGCACGAAGAAGCGGCCCTTTGCGGCGGATTCCGTTGTCGTGTTTGCCGTTTCCAACTCAGGCATTCTTTCCTCCATTTGCCGCTTTGCTCTTGACCTGGTTGTAGCGGGAGCGGATCACCCACAAGATGGTGTGGATCATGAAAAAGATGAGCACCCCTGCCAGCAGCAGGTTCATGAAAAGCCGAATGTAGTAAAGTGCCGGGCTGAGCTTGCGGTCGCGCGCATTGGCGTGCGGCTGATACTTCACGAAGCTCGCGTTGGCGCCGGCGTGGCAGCGGCCGCAGGTGGCGACCAGATTGGCCTTGTTGATGGGCGAGGTGGGATCGGAGGCAGGGCGCACGTCGTGCGCGCCGTGGCAATCCCAGCAGCGCGCGGTTTCAACGTAGCCCCCGAGCGAGCCTAACTGCGAGTGGAAGGTATCACGATAGGTGGAGAACTTGTCTTTGTGGCAGTTGCCGCAGATGGGTGTGGACTGCATGCGGAAGGCGGATTCAGTGGGCTGGAGGATGGCGTGGGCGGTGTGGCAATCGCTGCAGACGGGCGCGTTGAGATTGCCGCCGGCGACGGCTTTGCCGTGCACACCCTGCTCGTAGTCGGCCACAATTTTGGCGTGGCAGGTGCCGCAGGTCTTTGGGATGTTGGATTTGTAGGTCGGGCTCTGCGGGTTGGTGTGGCTGAGAATGTTGTGCGAGCCATGGCAGCTTTGGCAGTTGGCCGCGACGAGCAGGCCTTCTTTGCTAAGAGCGAAGCCGTGAATTGAATCCATGTAAAGCGGGTAAACGTTGGGCAGGCCATGCTTCTTGGCGAGATCGGGGCTTCCGTGACAGGTGCCGCAGGTTTTGGGAACGTTGAGCGGATAGACATTGGAGCGCGGGTCGTCTTTGGGGAAGATGTAGTGAGCGACGCCGTGGCAACTTGTGCAGGGGTGGTCAGACGATTTGGCGTGAACGCTGCCGGAGATGCTGGAGGCCTGATCGGCGTGGCAGATCTTGCAGTCGACGGGCGTGATTTTGTCCGGGTGCGGGTAGGCTTTGATGTCGGCGTGGCAGTTGGTGCATTGCAGGCTGCCGTGGATGCTGGAGCCGAATTTCTGGCCGTCGACGGCAATGCTGTGGCCTAAGCCGTCGGTCGCAGTGGCGTCGCCGTGGCAGGCAAGGCAGTCGGCTTGGGCGCGAAGGGAGACAGGCGCGAGGGCGAAAGCGAGAGCAGCGATGGCGGCTGCGATGATTGCCTTGCGAAGACTCGATGGTGCGTGTTTCCGTGCGGCGAGATTCATCCTGCCGTCTACTTTCCCCAGGCAAAAAGGATTGACCGAAACTTTCCCTGGTCTTGTACATCCAAGTCCGCTGCGGTTGGGGAATCAAGAAGAACGCAGAGGCCACACTCCAGAGATGCGCTTTTGAGGGGGAAGCTGGCAGTGATAGGTGTCACAAGCAGCGCGATACAGATCACAACGGATGGGGCTATGGGGGAGCGGATAGGCGGGAACCGAAGCCCGTTCCGATTCCGCCGCGACCTGGCTTGGGATCGTAACGATAGGGATCTGCTGGTGATGTGAGTCACGTTGCAGTTAGTTCCCAATCCATGAGAATGAATCTACGATTCTGCGAGGGTGGCGCGATCATGGCCCACACGTATGCCGGCAATTTCGTTCATTGTATTTTCAGTACTAAAGGGCGCCGACCTCTCCTTTCGCCCGAGAGTGCTGAAGGCCTCTATGCCTATTTCAGCGGCATTGCTCAAGGCGAAGGTCTCACTCTGGTTGCGGCCGGTGGTACATCGAACCATGTTCATCTGCTCTTTGTTTTGCCGGCTTCGTGTGCTCTCGCACGCGCCGTTCAAAAGCTGAAAGGGAAATCATCAATCTGGCTGGGACGCGGCTTTTCATGGCAAGAAGGGTATGGAGCCTTCAGCGTGAGTTCGTCTCAGGTGCAGGTGGTCAAGGAATATATCCAGAACCAGGAACAGCATCATCGCAAGCGCGATTTCGAGCAGGAATTCGTTGCGTTGTTACGCAAGAGCGGAATCGCATACGACGGGAAGTACGTGTTCGGCTGAATGCGGTGACAACTGTCCCTACGGGACCGCCTTCAATTGGATTGCCAACCCCACGCTGAAGCGCGGGGCTAACATGCCTCACGCCTACGGCGTGAAGGCCGGTGCGGATTCAGGTTCGAAGAGCTGTCCCTACGGGACTTCGTTCGTTTGGATTCTGAACCCCACGCTGAAGCGCGGGGCTAACATGCCTCACGCCTACGGCGTGGTGGCTGCGCGGATCCAGAATCTGTGGGAGGGCAACTGTCCCTGCAGGACGGCGTTTATCTGGATTCCTGACCCCACGCTAAAGCGCGGGGCTAACATGCCTCACGCCTACGGCGTGGTGGCCGGTGCGGATTCAGGTTCGAAGTTCTGTCCCTACGGGACTTCGTTCATTTGGATTCTGAACCCCACGCTAAAGCGCGGGGCTAACATGCCTCACGCCTACGGCGTGGTGGTCGGTGCGGATTCAGGTTCGAAGTTCTGTCCCTACGGGACTTCGTTCATTTGGATTCTGAACCCCACGCTGAAGCGCGGGGCTAACATGCCTCACGCCTGCGGCGTGAAGGCTGTGCGGATCCAGAATCTGTGGGAGGGCAACTGTCCCTGCGGGACTTCGTTCGTTTGGATTCTGAACCCCACGCTGAAGCGCGGGGCTAACATGCCTCACGCCTACGGCGTGAAGGCCGGTGCAGATTCAGGTTCGAAGTTCTGTCCCTGCGGGACTTCGTTCGTTTGGATTCTGAACCCCACGCTAAAGCGCGGGGCTAACATGCCTCACGCCTACGGCGTGGTGGCCGGTGCGGATTCAGGTTCGAAGAGCTGTCCCTACGGGACTTCGTTCGTTTGGATTCTGAACCCCACGCTGAAGCGCGGGGCTAACATGCCTCACGCCTACGGCGTGGTGGCTGCGCGCACTCGGTCAGTCAAGCTATTACAAAAGGCGTCGAGAAGGCGTTGAAGCTGACGGAAGTGAATTCTGCGCAGGTGATGCGGGTCACATGCCGCGGATTGCACAGTCGAGGACAATAGTGGCGCTACTTGAGGTGCAACAAGATGGCTACAGTTGCGATTCCTGAAACGAAGACGATGCTAACGCTTCCGGGGGATGCGGTGCGGCAGATTCAGTGGCGGTTTGGCGACCGTTTTGATTTGCAGATGCTGGTTGCATCGGCGCGCGGCGTGGCGCGTGGAACGGTGGCGCGGCTGGTGGCTGCGGGCGAGCGCAACACGCATGAATGGACCGCGGCGAAGACCGGGATGATGGACGCGTTTGACCGCGCGGGGATCACGGCGGCGTTTATGGAACCCGATGAGGGTGGGTTCATTGTTGGACCGAAGAACCTGGCGCTGGGGCTTGCGGCGTTCGAGCTGGCGTGGGTGGATGGCGGCGCGGCGACGGCGAGTTTGGCGGGATTTTTGGCGCTGTCGCCGATTCACGAGCGCGGCACAGCGGAGCAGGTGAGCCGGTACAAGAAGCTGGCGGCTCCGCCTCAGGCTGGAGAGGATCGGAAACCGTGGCGCGGAGCGTTCGCGCTGACCGAACCGATTCCCTACGTGGGCGTGGATACGGGGATGCTGAGCGGCAAGGTTCGCGTGGCGGAGTGGAAGGATGGCGAGGAGCCTTGGCTGCAGGTGGACAAGCGCGGCCGGTTCATCACGGGAATTGCGTTTGCGAATTTTGTGACGGCAGCGGTGACAGCCGACGACGCGCGCGGCGACGCCCGTATTAAGGGAAGCTGCGTGGTGATTCTGGAAGAGACGGACGAGGGCACTTTCGATCGCGGCACACCGACCAAGAAACTGGTGCACCAGCTTTCGTCGACGGGCGACCCGGTATTCAATTTGAAAGTGCCGGCGAGCCGAATTGTGGGCGGGTACACGGTGAAGGACGGCGTGATCGTTCCGAACTTCAATCACGGCGAAGTGATCGATGCCGTTTTCCGGCGGACGCGTGTGCCGGTGGGATTGATGACGGCGGCCAAGCTGCTGTCGGCGGCGGAGCCGGTGATTCGCTACCAGCGGCAGCGGTTCAGAGGAGCCGAGGGCGCGAAGCCGGGATCGGTGCGTTACGAGCAGGGGATTCAACAGCGGGAAGACGCGCTGCACCGTCTGGTGGATGTATGGGCGACTGGAGAAGCAGCGGCCTCGATGGGGTTTGCTGCGGCACGGCTGTTCGATGAACTGGACCCGCTGGAAAAGCAGAAGACGGCGATGCTGAAAGAGCGCGGCGTGAACGGCGGGCGCGCAGAGATGAAGGCGCTGAGGGAGAGTGAAGAGCGCGCGATCGAAATGCTGAAGCTGAAAGCCGGCAGCGCGCGACGCGAGGAGCTTGAGGCGGATCCGCTGGTGCAGTATGTGCTGAAGGACGCTGAGGCGAATGTGCTGTGCCCGGCGACGAAGCTATGGAATACCGGCCACGGCGCAAACATGATGCGCGAGGCGGTAAGCCTGATGGGCGGATATGGAATTACCGAGGACTGTCCGGGGTTCCTGGCCAACAAGTGGATGGACGCGCAGCTGGAGGCGACGTACGAAGGGCCCGAAGCAGTACAGCGGCGGCAGTTGACTGTGACCATGACGAGCGAGGTTTTCCTGGCGGAGTTTGCGGTGTGGACCGCGGAGATGCGGCGGATAGCGTCGTCGCGGCCGGGAACGGGAGCATGCACGCTGGCCTCGGCGATGACGCTTTGGGCGTGGACGCTGAATTATTTGCAGAGAAGCAACGATCCCGCGGGCGGAAAGCTTTATCACGGGCAGCGGCAGGGCGTGACCTTTGCACTCGCGGATGCGCTGAGCTGGCTGATGGCTTC
>Ga0265330_10001406_pt1 | contig 14087 bp, 10 predicted proteins | sample 41919metaG_FD_202083 | JGI IMG/M metagenome (GOLD analysis project Ga0265330, IMG submission 202083) | Rhizosphere microbial communities from Carex aquatilis grown in University of Washington, Seatle, WA, United States - 4-19-19 metaG | ecosystem: Host-associated > Plants > Roots > Rhizosphere... | reverse complement strand
GCCGGCGCGCCATCGCCGACCGCCGAAGCCCCCACCTGGACGATCCGGAACCGGCGGATCCTCCCGACGACGATCGCCGGGGTGGGGCCGAGCGCCGCCAAAGCGCCATGAATGTGGCCGTGGTCGCGGTGGGAGCCCATCGCTACGGCCTGGTGGTCGATCAGCTCCTCGATTCCGAGGAAATCGTGGTGAAACCCATTGGCAGCCACCTGGCAGATTGCCGCGAATACGCGGGCGCCACGATCTTGGGCGACGGCAGTGTGGCGCTGATTCTCGATATTGCAGGGCTTCGCGAAGTGGCGGGCTTGGCCTCCACCCAGACCGCCATTGACGATGCAGAGGCGCGGCGCAAGGCACTGGCCCGTGCCTCGCGTGACGCCCACACCTACTTGGTTGTGCGCAATCGCGAGCAGGAACAGTTCGTTGTGCCGCTGGGCATGGTGTCGCGCATTGAGCGGTTTGCCCGCTCCAGCCTGTCTGAAGCTGGCGGCCGGCTGGCGGTGGCCTACCGCGAGAGCATGCTGGCGCTCTTGCCCATCAATGCCTTGGTTCCCGGCAGTGCCATTCCTGCGGACGCACAACGCCTGAACGCCGTGGTGTTCAAGGCCTATGGTCGCGAGGCCGCCATCGCGGTGGCGGAGATTCTCGACATTGTAGAGCTGTCCACGCCCATCGACGCGGCCACGCACCTGCAGCCGGGGGTGATGGGTTCCGTGGTGCTCGATGGGAAGATTTCGCTGATTCTCGACGTGTACGGCTTCATCGACCGCTTGCTGCCCGAATACAAGAACGCGCGGCCGCCTTCGCTGGCCGGAAGCAAGCGCGTCCTGATTGTGGAGGATTCGCCTTTCTTCCTCAAACAAATGAAATCGATTCTGACCGAAGCCGGCTGCGAGGTCCTCACAGCAGAGGACGGCGAGCAAGGCCTGCGCGTGTTGGACGAGCAGAACGGTGCGGTGGCGATTGTCTATACCGACATCGAGATGCCCCGGATGGATGGCCTGGAGATGACCCGTCGAATTCGCGCCGACAGTCGTTTTGCCAGCTTGCCCATCCTGGCGGTGACGTCGCTGTCAGGCGACCAGGCCGAGAAGAAGGGCCGCGACGCCGGGCTGACCGAGTACCTGGTCAAGCTAGATCGCGAGCAGATCGTTGAGCGGTGCAACCAATACCTCGGGCGTATCAGTGATTCACCATGATCGGAGGAACGTGACATGAGCCAAGTGACGAGTCGGACGGAACCCAAGCGCAATGACAAGGCCCAGACGCCCAGGACCGCGCGGGCAGCGTCTGACGTGAATCACGCGATTGCGGTGATCGAAGAGATTGCCAAGGGCAACCTGGACATCGCGTTTGACAACGGCAAAGAGGCGAACGATCCGTTGATGGCGGCCCTGCGCCAGATGGTGAATCGTCTCGTGGTCTCTTTTGGCGAAATCTTGACCAGTTCCACGTTGATTGACCGCTCTTCCACCGCGACCAACACCACGGCCAAGGCCCTGCGTGACAACGCGGTTTCCATGCAGAAGACCATCGCGGCTGCGGTCGCGTCCACTGAGGAAATGCGGCACAACATGAATTCCGTGTCGGCCTCAACAGAAGAGTTGAGCGCCAACATGCAGTCCATTGCCAGTGCCGCCCGCCAGTCCAATACCAATGTGGATTCCGTGCAGGTGAGTATCAAAGAGCTGACCACCGCCTCGCGAGACATTGCGGAAAACACGGCGCGCGCGACCACCATCAGCAAGAAGGCGATGGCGGATGTCACGTCCGCGCTTTCGCTGGTGGGTGAGTTGAACGATGCGGCCAGGGCCATTGACGCCGTCACCGCGACGATTTCCGAGATTTCTGACCAAACCAAACTGTTGGCCCTGAACGCGACCATTGAAGCCGCGCGCGCGGGTGAGATGGGCAAGGGCTTTGCCGTGGTCGCCAAAGAAGTAAAGGACCTGGCCTCGCAGACCAATGCGGCCACCAAGGGAATTCAAGGCAAGATCGGCATCATTCACGAAGTGGCCCGCCGCACCTCCGATGCGATTCGCGCCATCAACGACGTCATGAAGGAGGTCAATGAAGCAGTGACTTCGATTGCGGCCGCCGCCGAGGAGCAGTCGGTGACCACAGACAGCATCGGACAGAACGTGGTCAGCACCACCGAGCGCATCAAGGAAATGAGCAACAACGTCAGTGAAGGCGCTGTGGCGGTTCAAGATGTGAGCAAGAGCATTCTCGACGTCACCAATCTTTCGACCTCAGTGGCCCAGTCCATGGGCAGCCTCAACCGCAATGCCCTCGAAGTGAAAGCCGATGCAGCCGCATCCTACGCGCAGGCGCTGGAGGTGGTGAGCCAAGGGGGCGACATCAAACGCACGGTCGCGGCGATCAGGTTGCCCGCCGATGTCGCCAATCAGGGCAAGAACGCCACCCTGCAGTTGTGTCGCTTCACTGAAGATTTCGACGTGATGAGCACGAGGATGAACGATGACCACCGGCGCATCTTCGCCTACATCAACACGGTTCATCAGCGGGTGAAGGACAAGAGCGATCCGTCCACCTTGCTGCCGACGCTCAAGGAACTGGGTGAATTCACCCGCCACCATTTCCAGCGCGAGGAAGAGGCCATGCAGGCCGCGAACTATGAACACTTGCCCCAGCAACGGAGCGCGCATGAAAAACTGCTGGGCAGGGTGGCGCAGATCATAGCCGACCTCGACAAGGGGGCCGACGTCGACATGCTGGAAGTCATGACCTTCCTCAAAGACTGGCTGACCACGCACATTCTAGTGATGGACAAGGAATACGGCCCCACCTTGCGCGCGCACGGAATCGCCTAGATGCTCCACGACGCGATCCCCAACACGGCAGCCGCTGACATCGTCACCTTTCGCGTCTGTGACATGCTCTGCGGACTGAACATTGTCGACGTCCAGGAGATCAAGCGGATCCAGCAGATCACCGCCGTGCACCGCGCGCCGCCCGAGGTTCGCGGTGTGGTGAACATGCGGGGACGCATTGTCACCATTATTGATGTCCGGCAAAAGCTGGGATTCGAGCCCGCAGGTGCGGGATCGGCGCTGGCCATTATCGTGCCTTCCGGCGACGAACTCTTGGGATTGCTGGTGGACGACGTGGACGACATCGTGCGCGCCGAGCCCGGCACCCTGGCGCCCGCTCCCGCCAACCTGAAGGGCGTGGAACGCGAGCTCTTCTGTGGCGTGCTCAAGCTGGATTCGAGTTTGGTGGCCATCTTGGACCGCAGCCGCGTCGTGGAGCGAAACCCATCCCTGTGAGGCGAAAGCCCTGATGCCCCAACTTCGCGTGCTGGTTGCCGACGATTCGCTGGCTTTTCGCGCGATTCTGGTGGACGCCCTCAGCAAATTGCCGACAGCGCGTATTGTAGCGCTCGCTGCCAATGGGCAGGAGGCCATCGACAAGTTCGATGCCAGCAGCCCCGATGTCGTCACGCTCGACGTTGAGATGCCTGTGCTCGATGGCTTTCAGGTTCTGGAAAAGCTGAGGCCCCGGCTGGGGCAGACCGCGGTCATTATGGTTAGCGGCATGAACCGTCAAAGCGCCAAGACCACCCTGCGCGCTCTGGAATTGGGCGCCTTCAGCTTCGTGGCCAAGCCCGAGGAATCGAGCCCGGAAAGAAACCGCGAGGTTTTGCGTCAGGAGCTGTCGGCGCTCTTCGAGGCCATCGCGCTCAAGCGATCCGTGCCAGCGGTCATGTCGCCTGCAAAGCCTCTTCTCCCCACACCGCGCCTGCCGACCACGCGGCCCAAGGTGGTCGGAATCGGATCCTCCACCGGCGGTCCCCAGGCCCTGGCCGAAATCCTGCCGCGCCTGCCGGGCAACTTGCCCGTGCCGGTCCTGCTGGTCCAGCACATGCCGCCCATATTCACCGCGTCCCTGGCCGAGGCCATGGCGGCCAAATGCGCACTCAAGGTCGTCCACGCCGAACACGGCATGACCCTGCGACCCGGAACGGTTTACCTTGCCCCGGGCGGCCGCCACATGCGCGTGGCCGGTGATGGCGTCGGCCCCAAACACTTGGAGCTGACCAGCGATCCGCCCGAGCATTTCTGCCGCCCCTCAGTCGACTATCTCTTTCGTTCGCTGGCCGCCAATTATCGTGCGAACGCAGTGGGCGTGATTCTCACGGGCATGGGGCAGGATGGCGCCCAGGGCTTGCTGGCCATGCGACAGGCCGGGGCCATCACGGTAGGACAGGACCAGGCCACGTCGACCGTCTATGGGATGCCGCGCGAGGCGCAGCAACTCGGCGCCGTGGAAAATCAATTGCCACTCGATCGCATTGCCGAGTGTATCGCCCGTCTGGCGGGCTAGCGGCAAGGACGCCGAGCCATGGCGCTGCCCATGACCGACCAAGAACTCGCTGAGTGGAAGGCCTATGTCTACGGGCTCACCGGCATCCAGCTGGACGCCTCGAAGAAGTATTTGCTGGAAACCCGACTGCAGGACATCGCCGTTGAATTGGGCGGGCCGAGCCATGGCGAAATCCTGCGCCGGGCGCGCGCTGATCCCAAACTCGAAAGACGCGTAATTGATGCGGTCAGCACCAATGAAACCTTCTTCTTCCGCGATCGCAAGTACTTTGAATTGATCAAATTCAAGCTCTTGCCTGAACTCTTCGGCGACAATCCCAAACGCCCGATCACCATCTGGAGCGCGGCCTCGTCCACAGGCCAGGAAGCCTACAGCCTGACCATGGTGCTCAAAGAGCTGCTCTTCGATCTCGGCCAGTGCCGCGTGCGCGTGGTGGGAACTGACGTATCCGAGGCCGTGGTCAACGCCGCCAACCGCGGCGAATTCACGGCCTTCGACCTGCGCCGGGGCCTCAGCGAGACCGAGATCTCCAAGTACTTTGTCAAAGTCGGAGAGCGGTACCGCATCTTGGACGAGTTGCGTTCGGTTTGCCGCTTTCAGGGCGACAATCTGCTCGGCGCCCGGCCGCCCTTCCCTGGTCGCTGCGAGGTCGTCCTGCTTCGCAACGTTCTCATCTATTTTTCCGAAGCCGACCGAAGACGCGTGTTGGAGCGAGTCATCAAGACCATGAGCCCCGACGGATTTCTCATCGTGGGCGCCGCCGAAGCGATCCTCAACCTCACCGATCGTCTGCTGCGCGAGGAGTTTCGCGGTGCCACATACTATCGTTTGCGCAGCTGATGCACCCGCCGGGTTGAGACCGGCAGGCCTGGGCACGACGACGCCATCGGCATTTCCCGCGGTGCCGCTGCCGCAGCCGGCAAGCAACGAGAAGGAGAACCCAACGACTCCCGGCAGCGAAACGGTTCAACCGAATGGTGTTTTCGCCAGAGGGCTGGTGTTAGAATCTCGCCATGTTCACACGACCAGTTGCTCGGTTTGCACTTCTTCTGGCAGTGGGTGCTGCCGTTGGCTGCTCCTCGGGAAGCAGTAGCACGGTGGCGACGGGGGGCACCTCCGCCGGGAGCGGCGGTGCGGCACCCGGCACCGGAGGATCAATAGGCGCGGGTGGCGCCAGCGGGGGTTCAAGCAGCATCGCAGGTGCAGGCGGCGCAACGACATCACCCGGCACGGGCGGAAGCGTGGGAACCGGCGGTACGCTGGCCAGCACAGGCGGCGCAGCCACCGCCGGCACAGCAAGCGGTGGCGTGGCCACCGGCGGAGCCACGGGCGGGAGCAGCCCCACAGGGGGCACGACCGGAGGTGCAAGGACCGGGGGCGCCGCTGGGAGCAGCGTAACCGGAGGCGCAAAGACCGGTGGCACGGCCGGGAGCAGCGCCGGCGCGGCTGGAGGCGTAGGCACCGGCGGCATGGCTGGCAGCGCTGTGGGTGGGAACGCCGCAGGCGGAGCGGCCGGCGGAGGAGCGGCCGGTGGCGCAGCTGCCGGCGGCGCAGCGGGAAGCGCGGCGGGCGGAAGCACCCTGATCGGCGGGCCCGGCCCGGCCTCGCAGATGGGTTTCGACTGGGGCAAGGCGGTGATTGATACGGCAATAGCCGGGAAGACCTTCCTCGGCACCACGTATCCCGAGGGGCTGCAGCTGCACGGGATCTACAAGGCCTACAAGCGACTCAAGGATCCGAACTACCTCACGTTCCTAACCACATCGGTGGACAAGTGGGGCATTCCCGACGGCACCAGTCTCGACAACATCATGCACATGGCGGCGTTGTGCGACGCCTACGAACTCACGCAGAAAGCCAGCTACAAACCTTTCGCGGACGCGGCTCGAAAGATTTTCAATACCTACCCCACGACCGCCGATGGCGGCTTCTGGCACGCCAACAATGGGACACGCGATCACCAGCTTTGGGGCGACGGAACATTCATGTCCCTTTCTTTCCTCACTCGATACGCCACAGTCTTCAATGATCCGACGGTGTATCCCCTGGCCGTCACCAACCTGACTGTCACGGCGACGCATCTGAAGAATGCGGCCACTGGCCTTTTGTGGCATTGCTGGGATGAAAGCGGCGCCGCGACTTGGGCAAAGACGGCCAGCAAGACCAATGAGATAAGCTGGGCCCGGGCCATGGGATGGTTCACGATGGCAAGCGTGATGACCCTGGAAATGCTGCCGGCCGACGATCCCGGGCGGGCGGGGATAGAATCGATTTTCAAGGATCTCATCACCGCGATCGCCAAGCACCAGGATCCGACCACAGGGCGGTGGTTTCAGGTGGTCGATATGGAATCGGACGCGCGTAACTGGACCGAGACCTCCGCGTCCAGCATGTTCAGTTTTGTAACCTGGTGGGCCTATCAACACGGGCTGGTGGATGCGAGCTTTGCCGATGTGGCCAAGAAGGGTTTCAACGGCGTCATGCAAATGGTGACCAAGAACGCGACCAACCAGACCTCGATTGCGAAGATCTGCACGGGCCTCAACGCCTCCGGCGCCGTGGCGGACTACTTCAGCCATGCGACCGCAGCGAATGACCAGCATGGCGTAGGCGCATTCATCCTCATGTGGGAAGGAATGCAGTAGGCTGTCCGCCACCATGGGCCAACCCATCGCCGATTTTTCGCAGTGCCGGCGCCTGGCAGTCGTGGGCGTGTCGCGTTCCCGTCGCAAGTACGGCAACTACGCCTACCGCGAGTTGAAGGCCCGCGGGTTGGATGTGACGGCCGTGCATCCGGAATTGGCCAGTGTGGAGGGCGATCCTTGTGTGAAATCGCTGGCCCAGCTGCCGCGCCCCGTGGACGGAGTCCTGATCTGCGTGCGGCCCGAGAAAGTGCCTGAAATCCTGCGCCAGGCAGCGGCGGCGGGGATTGGTCGGGCGTGGCTGCAGCAGGGTGCCGAAAGCGACGCTGCGACCAAAGTGGCGGCCGAGTTGGGCCTGGAATTGGCACAGGGGGCTTGCATCTTGATGTACGCGTTGCCGGTGCGCGGATTTCACCGCGTGCACCGAGGGCTGTGGCGTCTGCTCGGCCGACTGACCGTCAGCAAACCCTGAACCGGCAAACGGCGCACCCCGCGTGCTAGAACCGGCATCGAATCAAGACGCTGGCGACCGCCGCAGGGTGCCGCAATTTCGCGCGCACCAGGAGGGGAGTCGGCGCAGGAGGCAATCCAATGAAACGCAATGCAAGCGCAACCTGGACTGGAGGCCTGAGAGACGGCCAGGGCCGATTCAGCGTCGGCAGCGGTGTGCTCAAGGATCTGAGGTTCGGATTCCGCACGCGCTTCGAGGATGAGCCGGGCACCAATCCGGAAGAGCTGATCGCAGCAGCCCACGCCAGCTGTTTCAGCATGGCGCTAAGTGCGCAACTGGGCGAACGAGGCATCAGCCCGCAGGCCATTGAAACCACCTGTGCCATCACCTTCGAGAACCTGACCTTGAGCCACAGCGCCCTCAAGACCACGGTGAAGGCCCGTGGCGCGGACAAGGCCAAGGTCGAAGAAGCAGCCGCCGCCGCCAAAGCCGGCTGCCCGATTTCGAAGGTTCTCAAACTTGAGATTGCGCTCGATCTGACCGTCGAGGTCTAGCGCACCGAACGGACTCTCTCGCGCTCCGATCGCGTCTCACGAATTCTTGTCGGAGATCTTTTCGGGTTCCACTTTCATGCCGAATTTTTGCATGCGGCGGAGTAGCTGGTAGCGACTGATGCCGAGCAGTTTGGCCGCCTCTGTGCGCACGTTGCGGGCGCGGTTCATGGCCTGACGGATCATACGCACTTCGACGTCAGCCAAGGAATCGACGCCCGCAACGATCTCAAGCGGCAGGGTGGGTGGCAAGGGTCCCTTGCGGCCGAGGGCGAGCACACGCTGGGGCAAGTGGCGCAGATCAATCCGTGGCGATTCAGTCAAAATGACGGCGCGCTCAATGATGTTCTTCAGCTCGCGCACATTGCCCGGATAGGCGTAGCCCATGAGCGCCTCACTCACCTCGGTGGCAAGAGGCTCGGTGGGCTTGCTCAGTCGCTCGCCAAAGAGAACCCGAAAGTGCTCTGCCAAGAGCAAAATGTCGTCTCCGCGCTCGCGCAACGGCGGAATGTGGATGGGAAAGACCGAGAGACGCTGAAACAGATCCTGGCGAAAGCGGCCCGCCTGCACCAGGGCCGCCAGGTCCTGGTTGGTGGCCGCGACCACGCGGGCGCGCAGGGGAAGTTCACGCGTCGATCCCAACCGGTGAAAGGTGCGGTTTTCCAGCACGCGCAGAAGCTTGCCCTGACCGACTTCCATGTCGCCGATTTCATCGAGGAAAACCGTGCCGTCATGGGCTTCCTCGAAGGCGCCGGTGCGCATCTCCTGGGCGCCGGTGAAAGCGCCGCGTTCGTGTCCGAAAAGCAAGCTTTCTGCCAGATTTTCGGGCAGGGCGAGACAGTCGACCACGACAAAGGGCGAGCCCGTGGGGCGCGACAGCGCATGGACAAAGCGACACGCCACTTCTTTGCCGACGCCAGTTTCACCCGTCAAAAGCAGCGTCGTGTCCTTGGCCGCGGCCACCTTGCCCAGTTGTTCGACCACCAGGCGCATAGCGCTTGAGTCGCCGAGAAGGCCCCGGCACTTCGCATCGGCAGCAATGTGCGCTTCCTCGCGCAATTCGGCCCGCCGGCGCAGTTCCAGCACACGTTCAAGAATCGGGGTGACGCTGGCTTCTTTGACGATGTAGTCCTCGGCCCCGTGGCGAATCGCCCGCACGGCGTTGGGGATGGTCTGGTACGCCGTCATCATGACCAGGGCGGCGTCGGGTTGTTGCGCCAGGAGCTGCGGGATAATACGGATGCCGTCGTCATCGGGCAGGCGATGGTCGAGCAAGATCACGCCATACTGCCGGGTGGTCACGCAGCGGAGCGCTTCGCGGCAGTTGTACGCGAGATCGCACAAGATGCCGTGCCGACCGATCTCGCGCCCAATCGCCTGGGCGTAGAGATCCTCGTCATCCACCACCAGGGCCCAGAAGGGCTGACTCATGCCACACCATCAATGGTGGCGCGGCGGGTGGGCAGGACCACAGTGGCCTGGCACCCGCCGCCGTCGCGGTTTCTGAGATCCACGAAGCCGCCATGGGCGCGCGCGATCTTCTGGCACACCGCCAGGCCGAGTCCGGTCCCGTTCTTCTTGGTGGTGAAAAAGGGGCGCAGGCAATCCGCCGCGCTGGCCGGCAGTCCAGGCCCGCGGTCATCGACTGTGATGGCCAGTTCAAAGCCACTCTGCGAAACATGACAACTAACTTCGCCCCCGGCAGGGGTGGCCTCAAGCGCATTGAGCAGCAGGTTGAACACGACCTGTTTCATGGCCTCGTAATCCGCTTCGATGGTCAACTCTGGATCCACCTGGCAGCGAATGGTCTTGCCCGCCAGGCGATGGGCGCCCGCTAGCAAACGACGCGCGTCCTCCACCAGCTCCCCGACCCGCACCTGGGTCACGGACATCTCGCGCCGGGCCGCCAGATAGTCCTTCAGGGTCATGTCCATGCGTACGATTTCTTTGACCAGCGCGGCCAGGATGGTGCGCTGACTCTCCGCGGTCTCCGGTTCGCGAATAAGGCTTTCCAGGGTGGCGCCAATGGCGACCAGGGGATTGCGAATTTCGTGCGCCAGATGGGCCGCCATCTCCCCCATGGTGGCCAGGCGTTCCTGTTGCACCAGATGGTCGGAATCGCGCTTGGTCGGTTCGCGCAGCACAAGCAGGAAGCCAACCAGTTGGTGCTCGTCGTCTGCGAGCAAGAGCGCCTCGACCCGCACCGGGAGCAGGGATCCGTCACGGCGCCGCACCACCGTGGCGCGTTCGGAATAGGCCTTTTGCGGATCCAGGGTTTGGTGGCTGAGAATGTCCATGACCTCGTCGGGTGCCGAGAAAATCCCGCCGATGGGCTGGCCGGTCAGCTCGGTCGTGGCGTAGCCCAAAAGCTGCGCGGTAGCGGCATTGCACGAGGTCACCAGGAGGTCTGGATCCACAAACAGCGCTGGCGCCGGATCGCCGAGGGTCAGCCGCACCAGCTGATTTTCCAGCGACGCCGCTGCCTGGCGGGGCGACGAGACCTTGCATAGAACCCCGGGCGCGCCGTCAAAATCGAGGCGCGACAGCAGGATGCTCAGCTCCCCATCGATATCCAGGCTGCGCTCGCGTTGCGCATCCGGCCCGTCGAGAAAGGCGCGGGCGTTGGTTCCGATGGTGCGCACCAGATCGCTTTCGCGCATGACACGCTCGATGGCCGCACCGCCGCGCGGGCCGTGGCCGCGCAATTCGCCATGCACATCGAAAAGCAGGCTGTCAGGCTCATCGTCGGGCAGATGGTCAAACAGCGTCTGGCTCTGGCCCATCAGATCGTTTTCCAGGATCTCGCCGATGCGCCGGGCGTAGCGCAAAAGCACCTCGCGTTGCTGCCGGTTGAAGGGCTGGGTGCCCGCCTTCTCGAAGAGCAGGACGCCATAGTTTCGCGTGCTGCTCAGTGCGGGCACGCAGGCAAAGCGCCGTTCGCCGATGAGAGCCGAGAGGGCCGTGAGGGTGAAGCGAGGCAGAGCCGCGCCAATCAACTCCTTCAAGGAAGTGGTCTCGCAGAATCGGGCTTCGCGCCAGGAGCGCGTGACCAGGCTGCCCTCGGCGCTGCGCATCGGCCAGGACAGGCCCCGCAGCGGCGCGCCCAACATTTTCTCGACCTGGGCAATGGCAGGCATGACGTCAGCCGTGATGCCCAGGTGAACCCGAATCTCCTTCTTCTTTTCGTTGAAAAGGATGAGGTTGGTCGAGCCGCAGCCGAAGATCTTTGCGGCGCCGCGCAGGACGGCCTCCAGAAACTGCTTGAGATTCGTGGATTCCAAAGCAGCGCGGATGATACCCGAGACCGCACTTCGGACCCAACCCGAATCGCGGTTGGCGTGCGATTTCGCACGTGCGGGTGCTTCTGCACGCGGCGTCGGCTGCGCAACGCAATCGTTCAGAGGCCCAACCCCCGAGAACTACTAAGGGGAGCGCGCCAGCGGAAGATGGTTTATCTTTTGCACCTCGCTGCGTGCTTTGCCACGACATGAAAGGTGCCAAGAAAGATGAAGCTCTCCGTTGCCTGCAACTTCGATGAAGCGCTCTTGAAGGGCCTGGCCGGTTACCCGGTGTACGAAGTCTACGGGAAGCTCACCACCGATTACTTCGGTGGCGGGCGCCCAGCCTTCTATTTGCCGCAAGTGAATCGCGCCGTGCTTGAACGCACTGTGAAAACCGCGCATGCAAACGGCATCCAGTTCAACTACCTGCTCAATGCGTCCGCGATGGGCAATACCGAGTTCACGCGCGTCGGACAGCGCAAGATGGAATCGATGCTCGACTGGCTGGACGGCTCTGGCATCGACTCGATCACGGTCGCCAACGTGTATTTCCTGCGCCTGATCAAGAAGCGCCATCCGCGCATCAGCGTGCGGGTCAGTTCGCACCGCTTTACCGATACCCCGCGCAAGGTGCGCTTCTGGGTGGACAACGGCGCCGACGTGATTGTGGTGTCCGAGGTGGGCGTGCACCGCGAGTTCCAGACCTTGATTGGCATGAAAGAAGCGGCGCAAGGGGTGGACTTGCAGCTGATTGTCAACAATTGGTGCCGCCAGGACTGCGCCATTGCCGGCAACCACGCCGTGGGTCTGTCGTCGGCGTCGCAATCCAAGAGCCGCGGCTTTCCCCTCGATTATTGCTCGGTCCTCTGTAACGACATTCGCTTGCGCGAGCCGGTGAACTACATTCGCGCCAACTGGATTCGCCCCGAGGACCTGCACTATTACGAGAAGCTCGGTTACGAGACCTTCAAGATCGTGGAGCGTAACACCCCGACCCAGATCCTGCTTGAGCGGGTCAAGGCCTATTCAGAGCGTCGCTATGACGGCAACTTGCTCGATTTGGTGCAGAACTACGCCTACCCGAAGGACAAGATGGGCGCGGTGGGCAAGGACGCCTATTCCTGGAAGCGCATGCTCAAGTACTTCATCAAGCCACGCATGATCAATCTGCTGCGCTTCCGCAAGATTATCGACTTCGGGCACGCGGCCAGCATGCTCTATCCCCGGGAGGGCGCGAATCCGGTCACGATCGACAATCGCAAGCTCGACGGGTTCATGGAGCGCTTCACTGAGAAGAATTGCCAGTCCACTGACTGTGAGAAGTGTCGCTATTGCCACGAGTGGGCCGCGCGCTCGGTCACCATCGATCCCGCTTGGCGCGCAAAGCTGGAGCCGATGTACAAGGATTTGCTGGGTGATATCGAGGGAGGCGCCTTGTGGGAGCCGTACAGCAAGACCACGGCGCAGATGGTGCGGCGACTCTTCCGGGCTCCCGCGTGATCGGCAGCAGCGAGACCGCGTCAAACAGCTCTCATCTCGCCTCGTGCGAGCGCGCGGTTGGGCGCGGTCTCGACTTCCTCGCCGCGCAACAAGATCCCGACGGGGCGTGGCGCGGCGACTATGGCGGGCCGATGTTCCTTCTGCCGATGTACGTGGCGGCCTGCCACATCGGCGGAAGGCCCATCCCGCCCAAGACGCGCGATCGCATGATCGCGTATCTGACGGCCACCCAGGACGCCGATGGCAGCTTTGGCCTGCACGCGGAAAGCGCCGGGTGCCAGTTCACCACGGTCCTGTGCTACGTGGCGTTTCGCCTGCTCGGGCTTCCGGCCGACGACGATCGCGTGGCGCGGGCGCGCGCCTTCATGCACGCCCATGGCACGGCGCTGGCGTGCGCCAGTTGGGGAAAATTCACCCTCGCGCTGCTTAATCTTTACGAATACGACGGATTGCAGCCGGTTTTGCCGGAACTGTGGCTCTTGCCTGCCAGCCTGCCCTTTCATCCCAGCCGCTTCTGGTGCCACTGTCGCCAGGTCTATCTGCCCATGGCGTACCTGTACGGCATGCGGGCGCGGATGCCGGCCGACGAGCTGACCCATGCGCTGCGACGGGAACTCTACGACTGTCCTTACGAGAGCATCCGCTTCGCCGACCACCGCGACACCATCGCCCCGGCCGACGTGTACGCGCCCACGTCGTCAGCGCTGAAGGTCGTCAATGCCCTGCTCGGCGTTGTCGAGCGCACACACCTGCGCGTGGTGCGCAAGCGCGCGCTCGCGCGGCTTTTCGATCACATTGAATTTGAAGACCGCGCCACCCAGTTCATCCGCATCGGGCCGGTCAATGCCGTGCTCAATACGTTGGTGCACTTTTTCCAATCCCCGCAAAGCGAGACCACGGCACGCAGTTTCGCCACACTTGCTGGATATCTGTGGGATGGGCAGGACGGCACCAAGATGAACGGCTACAATTCCACGGCGTTGTGGGATACGGCGTTTGCGGCGCAGGCGATGTTGGACACGTCACAGTGGGGGGCGCACCGCGAGACCCTGCAAAGGGCGCACGGATTCGTGGTCAACAATCAGGTCCTGGAAAACCTGCCTGATTACAAACGCTACTATCGCCACCCCTGCCAGGGCGGCTGGCCATTTTCCGATCGCGCGCATGGCTGGCCGATCACCGACTGTACGGCCGAGGGGTTGACGGCGGCCATGCTGATGCAGGACGCTGGGTTGCCCGCGCTGCCCGAGGATCGCGTGGTCGATGCGGTCAAGCTCATGCTCACCTGGCAGAACCGCGACGGCGGGTGGGCCAC
>Ga0265330_10001399_pt1 | contig 14108 bp, 17 predicted proteins | sample 41919metaG_FD_202083 | JGI IMG/M metagenome (GOLD analysis project Ga0265330, IMG submission 202083) | Rhizosphere microbial communities from Carex aquatilis grown in University of Washington, Seatle, WA, United States - 4-19-19 metaG | ecosystem: Host-associated > Plants > Roots > Rhizosphere... | reverse complement strand
GGCGTATGGTCCCGAAAGTCGATCGGGCCAAATTTCGCCGAAACGGCGGGGGTTCTCGTTCGAAGGCGGTGGGGCTAGGATTGGTCGACCGTCAGGTCATCGGCCCCGCTTCAGTTCATGATTTTCCTCGTCGCGAGCTGGCTGGCTCGTCAGCAAGGTGAAGCGATCGAGTACTTGCGGGCGGAGAACCGCGTGCTTCGCGACTGCCTCGGCCCAAAGCGACTGCGCTTCACGGACGCGGAGCGTCGTCTCCTCGCCGAAAAGGGCAGAGCGCGCAAGGAGCCGCTTTCGTTCGAGGAGTAGGTCCGTCATCGGGGGGCTGTCTGGCTCGACCGGGTCGACACCCAGTCGCTCGCCCGGTATGGGCTCGGCGCCGCGTGCGGCTAGCCGTGGTAGACCGCCGCGAGTTGCTGCACCGCCTCGGTATTGGGCCCGACGATCCAACCCGGCACGCAAAGCTGAGCGAGGTGGAGCGTTCGGCGGTTGGAAGGGAGATTGCCGGCCGTTCGGGACTCACCTTCCTCGCCCACGCGCCCGACGGCTTCAGCGGACGAGCTCAACGAGCCGATGGCCCGATGGCATCGAGCGCATACACCATCATCTCGGACGGGCAACGCTTCATCCTACTCCGAGCGACTCCTGCTCTGCGCGCGCTGCATGGCCAGTCCGTCGCGGTTACGCGCGACGCCAACGGGCGGCTTCTCGTCCGCCGTGCTCTGGACAAAGACCGTGGCCGCTGACTGGTGCCGTCGCCAATCGGTGGGCCGTTTCACCGTCCGCGTCCTTTGTGCTCCGAAGGGTTGCAGAGCGCGACAGAACTTGCCAGGCTGCGCATCGGATTCGCGAACGGCCGTCCGGGGGTGCCGTCGACTGCCTCTCTGTACCGAGCGCGTGCGCGGGAACCGGAGTCACACGCGGCAGGAGATCGAACTCGCCGCGGCGCGCGCGATCGCCGAACTCTAAACGAACGCGTGCGGGCGCAGGCAGGGTCGGCTGACGACGGCGTACCATAGGCACGATCCGCCCGCGCTACCCGGACGCATGGGGACCGACAAGCAATATCGGAAGGGAGGCCCAGGGCGTGCGAGACTTGGGGGATGGAATCCGAAGCCGAGTGGCCTGGCGTCTTCGTGTCGTCGACCTGCTGTCGATTTAATCGACGTCCGCGCGGAGCTCGAGGTCTTCCTTCGCCAGCGCGACTTCCTGCCGCTCCTCTCAGACCGCCCTTCTTCTGACTTCGTGGTGACACCTTGGAGGAGGTCTGCGAGCGGTCAAGGTGAGCGAGGACGATGGGACCACCGCTTACGCCATCTGCGACGAACGCCTTCATCCGCTCTACACGGCAGCAAGGTCGGTGGACGAGCTGCAAACGAGGTTCCCTCGGTCGCCCTAGGAGAGTCGTTGGGGTCGCCGATCTTCTCCCTCACGTTGCCCGCCGAGAAAAGACCCGTCATGGAGAGGGTGCCGCTACACGCCAGCATCTTGACGCCGGCTGAGCGCGCGCGGTGAACGATCCCTTGAGGGACAGGTGCAGTCTCCTCTTAGACCGTCCACCAAGACCTGGCGCCGATCTTGCGTTTAGCGCCATCGCCCGCACCCGCCAGTTGGCGCGGTCAGCGAGGTATCGGGGTGGATGCATCGTGCGCTCACTGGTTGGGGGTGTGTCATGTTTTGTGGCTCTGTGGGCCTTTTTAGCGGCATCTGATGCGGACGCCTTCGAAGCGAAGCGAACATCGGGCGGGCTTCCGGTTCACTGGGAGGCGGCAAACGTGACGTTCGAGATCGATCCATCGGTCGCGCAGGCGGTCGCGGGCGGCTTCGACGCCGTCGCGGAAGCGCTCGGCGCATGGAGCGGGCAGTCGGGTGCACCGACGCTGACCGTCACGGTGGCCGACGGCAAGGCGCGGCCGGGCAACGACGGGCATAACGTCATCTTCTTCGCCGCAGGCGGGTACGCGGAGGCCGGCAATGCCCTGGCGATCACTGTTCTCAGTTACGACGAAATCACGGGCGCCATCGTGGACGCCGACATCATCATCAACGGAAACCACTCGTTCGCCGTGGTGGCTGATGCGAGCGGTCTCGAGGAATGGTGGCGAACGCGGAGACGTCGCGCGCAAAGCGGCTCTCGGGCAGACGCACGATCTTGCCGTCGGCGCTCGCGTCGCTCTCGACCTTCTGCGCACTCTTGAGCATGCGCTCGATCCGAGACACGTCGACAACGTCGAACGCCAGCGAACGCTCGCAGAGCGCGTCGACTCGCGCGGCGCCGTATCGATCGCAGAGTCGCAGCAGCGCGTAGCCCTGACGCATGCGGCCCCATGGCAACGGGCCACTGAGCAGCCGTTGGGCGAGCGCGCCCACGTGCTCACCGTGCTCGCCCGCGCGAGCCTTGAGGTTGTCCACGCTGCGCAAGGCATAGTCGGCCTTGCCGACGGGATAGTCATTCGGGTCGGTCGAGCGCTTGCCCGGCGCGACCCGCGAGTGGAGTTTGATCATCTGGCTGCCGAGATAAAATCGCACACTGATTCGATCGACGCGCGCATCGAGCGTCTTGCCGATGAAGCGCGTCGGGAGCGAATACAGGCTTCGCGCGATCTGGGCGTGATGGTCGGGATGCACCTTTGCTTTGGTCCACATCGGCACATCGAACGTGCCCTCGCGCAATGGAATCATCTGGGCCTGCTCTTCGCGCTCGTAGACTTCGCGCGGTACGCGTCGCGTGGTTCCGTGCACGCGCGCACCGGCGACGTCGCAGCACCATCGCGTCGCCGATAGGCGTAGCTCATCGAGGTCCGCGCGGAACTTCTCACCGGCGAACCAGCGCTCGCGCACGTAGGCCACCTGGTTTTCGACACGGGGCTTGTCTTGCGGATGGCGTACGCGGGCGGGATCGACGAAGAAGCCTCGCCACTGCGCGTATTCGAGAAAGGCGCGATTGAGTACCGGCTCCGTCGCGTGAGGGTGCACGACGGCCGACGTCATGTTGTCGGGCACGACGCGTTTGATGACTCCCCCGAAGAACTGCCACGCCGCTTCGAGTCCCTCGATGAGCGCCGCGCAGGTTTGCACGAACGTCGGCCACACGAACATGTACCGGCTCATCGACAGCGTTACGACCAGCACCCAAAGCTTCCGACGTGTCCGTCGTCCTTCGGCGACGTATCCCATCTCGCCGAAGTCGATCTGCGCTTCATCAGCGGGCGGCGGGTCCTCGACCCGAACGGTGACGGGCCGCTCGCGCCATCCCAGCTTGTCGTGCGCGAAGCGGCGCAACGTCGTGTACGCGACGCCAGATGCCATCTCGGGCGAGCAGCTCGTGCACGCGCACCAGGCGCAGCGGAGGGTCACCGCCCAGCCATCGCTCGATGCGGGTGCGCTGCAGCTCGAGCTCCTTGCCGGGCGCCGAAAGCGTTGCGAGCGGCCGCGCCTGCACGCGCTGCGCGACCTCCGCGACGACGCCGTCGGTTAGCTCGGAATCGGCGGCGAGCCCGCATCCAACTGCGGCCTCGATGTAGCGCCCAGCCGTCTTTCTGTCGGCGACGCACGTTGCGTGCGATCTCACGCGCGCTCTGCCCTGATTGCCATCTGCGAAGAACTTCTCGAACGTCGGTCATGGTTAACTCCCGAAAGCCCATCGGCACCTCCCGACGGCGACCCGCGCCGTCGTCGGTTGGCACCGTGCCTTTGCTCTCGGTCGTCGGACCAGGTCACTGATCTCAGAACGGGGGTGGCCCCATGACCCTGGCGATCGGGTGGCCCCATGACGTTGGCGAACTTACGGCATGTACCTTGCGGGTGGCCCCATGACCCTGGCGATTGGCTGGCCCAATGAGGTTGGCGAAAACCTCGGAACCTGGCCCCATGAGGGTGGCGATTGGCACTCCTCGCCAACGCGACGCGCGTTCCCTCTTAAGCCTCCTAAGGGGCGTGCGTTGTCGGTCCAGGCGAGTCGCCCGGAGACGGACATCGCCACGCTGAGCAGGAGGTCGAGGTGACGAGCGTTAGCGCGATTCAATTGAACGAAGACAACCTACCCTCGCACGATGCAACGACATTCGCGAGTTTCAAGTCCGTGAATATCTCGGCCCCGCGGTCGTGTTCGCCGTCGATTTCTGAGCACGACGCCGGACAATCCAACCTCCCAGCGCGAGCACGACAAGGAGCACGCCCCGCGGAGCTGAAGAAGGCGACGCGATGCTCGCTCTCGAGCATCCGGCCGACCTATCACTCGAACTGCCGGCGTACAGGGACCTGATGCCGGCTTGATCATCCGTCGTGGGGCTGCGCAACGACCCGTCGTTGGGCATGGTGTAGACATACATCAGAGGCCCGGGATTCAAGGCGTCGCTGAGTCCGAGCGCGTGGCCAGTCTCATGAGCGACGACGTGAACCAGATCGAATTGGTCTTCCGTGTTCCCCAGCTCGTCGCCGCCAGTACCCTCGTTGGAGATCGGGCGAGCGTTCGGGTCAGGTCTGGTCCCATACAGGGTCGCGGAAGGCGGAGTGCGGCACGTCGACACCGGCATGCACATTCGCCGCCGCTCGAATCGATCGGATGCATGACCGCCCGCGAGCGACAGACACGCGGCCGGAAGGAACTGGGCGAGGCCCACCCAAGCGAGGTCCAGCGGCCATGGCGGCAGTGCTCGTCGTCATCGACGACCCTTCGATGGCCCAACCCATCCCGCTACTCCGCGACATCGGATTGCGTCGCGCCTGGCGCGCGTCGGCAACGACCTTCGTTCGAGAGAGCGTGAACGTGGCGAGCCCAAGTCAACCGTGCTGACGGCTGCCGCGCGCCAGTTTAGCGTCCCCGAACATCGGGCCGACGCCGACGGGTTCACGCTGCTGGGCACTGTCTCGGCGCTTGCCGAGCGCGATCTCGAAGACCTGCGCTGTGCACTGCGGCGGATCGGCTCCGGCGCATGCTCTCGTGGGATGCCGACTCGCGTTATGCGAACGGCGCGGAAGTTCTGCGTGCACTGCGCTTGATTCCCGCGTGGAGCGCCCCAGATGCGGGTCTGTCGAAGCCATGGGAGATCGCCCGCAAGTCCGAGCCCCGAAGCAAAGTCCCCACGAGCCTGACTGCCGATGGTCACCAGCGCTTGGTGCAGAAGCGCGATCACCCCGGCAAACTGGCGGGAAATGAGGGCCAGACGATCATTGCTGGCAGGTACCGTTTGGTGGAGTTGATCGGTATGGCCGGGGCGGCGCGTTTCTATGCGGCATATGACGAAGTGCTGGCCCGGAATGTTATGATTCACTTACTGATGCCAATAAGTGACTTCGATGATACCGCGGTTTTACTAAGAGAAGCTCGCGTTGCAGCCCGGCTCACGAGTAGACATGTTGTTCTTGTCCTTGACGTTCTTGTCCTTGAAAGTGGGACCTATTGCATGGTGACGGAGCCGTTGGAAGGTTGCAGCGTTGCCACTTTGGTTGTTCGGAATGGCTCACTGCCAGTTGAACAGGCAGTCGACTTCGTGCGACAGGCCTGCAGTGGCATCGCGGAGGCGCACAGGTTGGGAGTCATTCACCGAGACCTCAAGCCTGCGAATCTCTATGCAATCGGACGTTCGAGTGATGCATATCGCATCAAAGTGGCTGGCTTCGGCCTATGCAAGACGAGGTCTCCGATGATGAGTACGCAGGATAACGGGCCAGAACTCGCCGGGACCATGGCCTACATGTCTCCGGAGCAATGGAAAGAGGTAGCGCACGGGGAGTCGAAGTCGGGCGCGATCGACCAACGCGCAGACATCTGGGCACTGGGGATCACTCTCTACGAGCTCTTGAACGGAAAGTTGCCCTTCGAGCGTATGCCACCAAGAATCCTATCCGATCAGCCGCTCCGGCTGTCCTATGGGTCATGTCAGTTGCCGGCGAGCCTGGCGGTAGTTATCAGCAAGTGCCTCGAAAGGAATCCAGATGAACGCTATCGTAATGCGGATGAGCTTGCGATGGCGCTCGGACAATCTTGCTAGAGCGAGCGCGTGGACGTGTCACTAGCCTCTTTCCACAGCGCTTCTGTTCACCAAGACATCCAGGAGTTTCGCGCTGCTGTTCACCAAGACATCCTGGAGTTTCGCGTTCGCAAGTGCGACAGCTAGGGAATCACGGAGGATTGCGTGCTGCCGCGGGCTTGGCCGGTGGCCGGGGCACATCGGTGGCAGGAGACCGCTCGGTTCAGTCCGACGGTGCATCGTATCCCATCGGTCAGCGACCCCCGAGAAGGACATTGACGCAGACGGCGATGGGGTGTTGCCGCCGCTGGGCGATGGGACGTTGTCAGCCGAGGCGGACGGCGTTCAGCAACCGCCGGCCTGAGTGAGCGCCTTGGGGGGCGGCGCTTGCTCGGCGGGTTCGCTAACGTCCTCGTCGATCGCCTCGCGGATGACGCGCGTGGTGAGCTCGTCGAGATGAGTGTGCAGCTCGTCGCACAGGGCGACGAATTCGGGCCAGAGCGTGCGCTCGTGAAACAGCTTGGGGGCGCGCAACTGGACCGTGCTGTGGCGCCGGCCGGGCTCGCGAAACGGCTTTAGGCCGTAGCGACGACAGAGCGCGACGAAGAGCTTTCTCTTCCAGGGGTCGGGCAGCCCGTAGAGCAGCTCGATATCCTCTTCGCGACCACGGAGGTCGGCGAGGCGAGCGCGCAATGCGCTCGGCGGCGCGTCGCGCGGCCTCTCGTTCGCCGTCGACGGTGGTGCCTGCGTGGAGCGCCTCGATCTTGCGCAGCTTCTCGAGCAACGTTCCTTCGAGGGGCACCATCGAGCACGTACGCAAGCACGCCCGCGCCGCGGCGTCAGCAGCGCGCTCGTCTACGCGGCGGCAGAAGCTCGGCGCCCTGGCCGGCGAGGGCCTTGGCCTTGTCGACACTGCGCACGATGGTACGCACTTTGTGGCCCGCGGACAGGAGCTCGCGCGCGACGACGGACCCAACGTGACCGGTGGCACCTGCGACGACGAAGATGGACATGGCGACGCCTCAGATGGGTTCGATAGGGTCGGGGACCGTTGCGCAAGTCCGATGTCGGGACGGGCACCGTAGTTCCGTTCGATCAACATGACGAGCGCCTCGCGAATCTGCGGCCGGAGATGAAGGTGGTCTTCATGTCCGGCTACACGGACGATGCGATCCTCCAGCACGGGGTCCTGGATTCCGGGTGGCCTATCTCCAGAAGCCGCTTACGCCTGGTTCGCTGACCAAGAAGGTGAGGGCGGTACTTGGGGGAGGAAACGGGACGTGACGAGGCCTGAACGTGACGACTTTCGACTTCTCCTGGTAGACGACGATCCCGCGGTCAGGCGCGCCTACGGAAGCGCTCTCCTGACCGCGTTCAACGGCAGGCAAGGAGGCCGCCGAGCGTGTGAAAGGGTGCTTCGTTCGATGTGATCATCAAGCGACACCACGGCGCCCGATGACTGGCATCGAGTGCATCAAGACCGTTCGCGAGACCTCGACGCGACCGTCCCCTGATGACGGCGAGCCGAATCTGGAATCCGCGATCCGCGCGCTAGCCGCGATGACCGGCGCCTGGAAAAGAAAGAGCACGCACGCAGTTCACTTCCGGCACGAGCCAATTTCTTGCGGTCCGTCGTATATTGATGGGTTGAAACCAGTGCAAGCGAAGCCCGCAGGGCAATCGCTCCGACCCACGCCGCAGTACTTGCCGCAAATGTTCCCGGCGCCAGCGGCAACGCAGTCGTACCCGACCTGGCAATCGGTAACCGTCGTACACGCTTGCCCTTCCGTCGACGTCGAAGAGACGCTGGAGCAAGACGTCGCGGATGCGCTGGCGACGCAGGTCGTTCCGTCGGGACAAGCGACGTGCGTTTCGTCCGGTTGTTGCGGAGATACGGGGCTGCAATGGGGCTCGCAGACGCCGGTTACGCCCGCATCGTTGGTATACGGGGCGCACTGAAAATTCGAACCACACTCCGACGAGACCGCGCACGGGTGCGCGCACAGCCCGCTCACGCAGATCCGTCCTGAATCCGCCGGGCATTGAATGCTCGCGCTACACGTCGAAAATGGGGCGATCGGTCCGATCTGGTAGTCGGCGTCGTTGACGAGCCACATGCAGTGCTGCGTGGCGAGGAGACCCGCCGCGAGGAGACCCGAAAGAAGCGCAACCCGGGTACGAACCGACGTGAGCTTCATTGAAAGCTTCCCGAAAGACCTGCCGACCCCGGACCGAGCCACGGCCACAGCTCCAGTCGGGCGGCCTTAGTGGGCTCGGCGGGTCGTTCCGTCAGGAGAAGAATCGCGCCCGCCGCGGCGCCTGCGGCGGCGATTCCCCAGCCCACTGTCGAAAGAATGGCGTCCGTGTGCAGTGCATCGATGTCCGACGACGACGAATCCGGGCAATATTGCTTGCCGGAAGGACAGGACGAGTCGAGTGTCGACTTCGTGGAGAGAGCGAGGATGCCAAAGACCGCGCCGACGGCGACACCAGCTGCGCCGGCCCCGAAAGCGAGGTAAGCGGGCAGGTGATTGGCCGAATGCGGCTGGGTGTCGGCGGCTGCCGCGGGAGCCGGGGCCCCTAACGTCGCTTGAGCAGGCCAAGGCGCCGGGGATCCCGCCGGCTCAACGGGCAAGACATCCAGCCGAAGCGAAACGGTTTGCGATTGCCCTTCGGCCAGAGAGACGTCCATTTCGGCCGCCGTGAAGCCTTCCTGCCGAGCCGAAACGCGGTGCACGCCCGGATCGGTCGGCCGGTCGTTGTCCAACAAGACGGCTGGCAGAGGGGCCCCGTCCACCGTCACCTGCAGCCCCTCCGGGGCGCCGGGCGGACGATCCACGTGCACGCGCAGCCTGCCAATCCGCGGCGTCGCCGCGTCGAGCAGCGCCCGTGCGCGCTGTTTCGCATCCACCCAGGGCTGGGGCGCGTTGGGGGAGAGCGGCTCGTTGATAACTCGATTGAGGATCTCGGTGCCGTTCACGATCCTACCGAGCTGGATCTGGCAGTGCGCGAGCGGCACCGCCGTTGTCGGCGCGTGCACCAGCGCTTCCGCTCGTCTCAGCTTCTCGACCGCTCCGCGGCAGTCCCCGCTCATGGCGAGCTGCACTCCTTCGGTGCCGAAGAGGCGAGCCGATGCCTTTTCTTCGTCGGTCGGGTTGTTGGGGTCCGCCAGAGCGACGCGCGGCGACCCGATCGCGCTGGCGACGGCCAGCGAAAGCCCGATACGGCGCACAAGGCTTCTTTGCATAAGAACGACCTCTTCGCGTGTCAGCTAGTAACCCAAGTTAATCGTTGGGGTTGTCGGAGGGGCCGGGGACGGCTTCGCCGGACTGGGCGGAGGGTAGGCGGATGCCCGGGGCAAGGCGACGCGGGCACCGGCGGTGGCCGCGCCGGCACGCGGCGCTGCGGGAAGGGGAGGCGGCGCCACCCGTGGACGCGGTGCGACGACCCCCCGCGCGGTCGCCGCCGCTCCTGCGTCGTCGTCTATCCCGGCCGCCACGGGAGGAGGGGGAGGGGGGGCCGTCGCCGGTGCAATCGCCGCCGAAGGCACGCCCGGGGAACCGGCCGAAGCGCTCCCGGGCGAAGCGGTGTCGGAATGACGAGGCAAGACCGCCCACAACCCCGCCATGCCCACCGCAAAGAGCGCGGTCAGAATCAGCCCCGCCACCGCGCCGCCCGAGAGGCGACGCGGAAGTCCGGCGGCGACGGACAAGGGAGAGGCGCTCTGCGCCATGGTCGCGGCGTCCGAAGCCACGGATACGGGAGCGGCGCTCTGCGCCAGAGTCGCGGCGGTTTCTTCGGGCGTGGCCGAGTGAAGCGTCGGCGGCGTCGGGTTAGGGGTTGCGCGGAGCTCCGCGGCGACATCGCCGGCGGCCGTTCGTAGCGCACCAATGAGCTCGGGGGCAGACTGGAATCGGTCCGCGGGTTCGCGCGCACACGCACGCTGAAACCAGGATTCGATCGCCGGCGTAAGCCACGGCGCGGCCGCGCGCAGGCTCGGGAGCGGTTCGGTGCAGATCTTGATCAGAATTTCGCCGAACGTTTCGCCCGCGATGGCGAGCCGTCCCGTCAGCATGGTGAAGCTGACGATCCCGAGCGAGTACAGGTCCGTGCGGTGGTCGATGTCTTTGAACCCGCGTACCTGCTCAGGGCTCATGAAGAGAGGCGTGCCCAGCACTGCACCCGTTCCCGTCGCGGCCGCCGAAGGTTGCAGCCCCATGGTCATCTTGGCCACGCCGAAATCGAGGATCTTGACGACGTCGGCGTCTTCGTCGGGCGTTCGCGCGAGGAAGATGTTGTCCGGCTTGATGTCGCGATGGACGATCCCCGCCGCATGCGCCCGCGCGAGCGCCTTGCAGCATTGCGCGAGGATGCCGACGGTTTCATGCAGGGCAATGGGCCCCGCCCGGTGGATGCGCTGCTCGAGATTTTCGCCCGCCAGCAGTTCCATGGCGATGTACGGGGTCCCATCATCGAGCGTTCCGTTGTCGAACACCTGGACGACGTGACGGGATTGAAGACGGGCCGCCGCTTTGGCTTCGGCGTCGAAGCGTCGCAGCGCCTCGGGCGAACGCACGAATTCGCGGGCGACCAGCTTGATGGCCAGATGGTGTCCGAGCCCAACGTGCGTCGCGCTCCACACGGACCCCATGCCCCCGCGACCGATCACCGCGTCCAACCGAAACTTGCCGGCGACCAGCAACCCGACACGTCCCAAATCCGACGCCGGGTTAGCATTCATGGGCCAACCTGGCCACTTAGCCGGCTTGGCTTCTCCATGTCAAGCGATGGGGAGCAAGAGCTCTTTGCCTCCCGTTTGCCGCAAGGCCCAACACGCCCGCCCCGACGGGCTCCTTCAGTTTTCGGTGCAACCGCCCGTCGCCAGGACGCACGTGGCCGTAGAAACGAAAGCCTGGCATTCAGCCGTCGTCGTACAGCCCGGGTAACAGAGCTTCGTGCCGATCGTCGTCGTTAGACAAAGGCTCGCAACGCCAGCGGTGTTGGTACCGCAATCGGCGTCCGATTGGCAGAAGAGCTCGGTGCACCAGGCGCCAAGGCCACTCGAATTGTGAGCGCAGCTGGTCGACGCACAGTCCGTGTTTAAGGCGCATTTGTCGCCTATCTTCGCCGTGCCGCCGCCGATGGTGCAAACATCGACGAGGGTGCCCGCGAGATTCGTCCGCTCCACGCACGTGGCGCCCGCGGAATATGCTTTGCAAGCCGCTTGGGACAGGCAGGGTGGAAAGCAGTAATTCGTCCCATTATTGGCCAGAAGGCACTGCGTCTGAGCGCTGGCGCTGCTGGCGCCACACGGCTGGGTCGCGCTGCACGGTTGCGTGCACCAACCGCCGGTGGGTGATGTGGCACAGAGATCAGACGCACAGTCGCCGTTTGCCGTGCACGGGTCTCCGACCTTTGCGGTTCCGCCGTCGTCGGGTGCCGCGGTCGAGGCGGCCTGGTAGCCGACTGAGTCGACACAGAAATTAAACGGTGTGGCGGGGCCCCCGTAGATGGCCGGAACCTCGAACACGATCTTGTGAGAAGTGGCCGGCGGCCCGGCCAGGTACGCGCCGAGCGTCGGCTGCCAGCATTGCGTGTTGAAGCTCGTCCAACGGACGACCCCCGACGTCGCCGTGACCAATGCGCAGTAGTCGACGCCATTGACGTCGGTGATGAGGCGGATCCCTTGGGTGGGCATTCGACTCACTTGGTAGAAGATGCCCACCGCGCTCGGGGGCACGGGATACGGATTGTCGGGGGGATCCGGCATGTTTGCCTCGTTCAAGTGGACGCCGATCTGAGCGCCCCAGATCGCCCCCAACGAGTCGCCGATGCCGGTGACCCCGGTGCCGCAGAAGTGATCGGTGTCGACGCACGCGGTGCTCCCGTTCCCATCGGAATAGGAAAAAGTGAAGCCTCCGGCGCCAAGCACAGTGCTCGGCACGTAGTAAGCCGTCGTCGTGATCGCGCTCGGGTCGATCGGAGCGGAGCAAGCCGGGCCGGCGTCTCCCGTACCGGACGACGATCCGCCCGTACCGGACGACGATCCGCTCGGGCCCGACGACGATCCGCCCGCACCGGACGACGATCCGCCCGTACCGGACGACGATCCGCCCGTACCGGACGACGATCCGCCCGGGCCCGACGACGATCCGCCCGGGCCCGACGACGATCCGCCCGCGCCCGTACCGGACGACGATCCGCCCGGGCCCGACGACGATCCGCCCGCACCGGACGACGATCCGCCCGTACCGGACGACGATCCCCCCGTACCGGACGACGATCCGCTGCTGGAGGATGACGCGCTGCCGCGGCTGCCGGTTTCCGACGTCGACCCTCCGTCATCCCCGACGTAGTCGAGCACGCCCGTTTTCGGGCTCGTCGTGCACGCCGCGATCGCAGCAATACCCACCAGGCACCCGCCGCCAACTCGAACGGTTCTTCTCACCAGCGCATCCTCCTCATAAGCCGCACGGAGTCAGCCTCCGGGACGACGATGAAGATAGCCACAACGGTGTGCGAGGCAACCGAATACCGTTTTGTTTTGGGCTTAGAAATGAGCTTCTCACCAATGCAACGACGACGAACCGTCGTCACCGGCGATCCTTCGTCGATAGCGACCGATGGATTTCACCGCCCTTTGTCGGAGCAGGCTCCCAGAGGGCAAGTGGCTCGGCGATTGCTTTTTGCTCGTCCACCATGAACCACTCGAACATCGGCTGCTTTACCTCAGTCTTTGCAATCTCTCTCGCCAGCGTCGCGTGTTCGACGGCCTCCACGGCCGCCGCCGTGCACAGCGTCTCCGATGCGATCGATTCGGCGCCTCCGTGCCGCGTCACTGGTCGCCCTTCGCTTCTGGCCAGGCGCGTTTTCGTTCCTCGGGGAGTCGAGGTGCAAGAGCGCGGCGCGCACTTCGACATCCGCTTCGCCACCGCCAAGTCGCAGTGCCTCGTCACGCAGTGGCCGTCGACACCGAACGAACCGCATGACGCCGCATGCCACCACGCCAACACGAGCGCCACCGCGAGCGCGGTGAGCGGCAGCGAGACGATGCTTGCGTCCGCGTCGGTCATTCGAAACGCATCCCGCTTGGTGCTCGGCATCGTTACGTATGACATGCCCCACGCGGACTTTGGGTTAGCGTCGGCGGGCCGCGAGCAGGTTGTGGAGCGCCCGTTTCGCGCACCGCGTGGCACTGACGTCGGCAGCCAAACGTCGCCCGAGCTCGTTCCGATCGGAGGCGAACGGTTCCTCCTCGTCTGGGTCGAGGGCGGCGTCGAGGGTCACCAACTCCGCGCGCAGTCGGTCATCGGCTGGGGCGACAGCGCGGGCCCCGCCATCGACCTCTCGACGGCCGACGTCAGCGTGATTGGTCGCCCGAGCGCCGCCGTCGCCTCGAACGGAGACGGCATGGTCGCCTACATCGCGTCGGCGGGTGAGGAGTTCGATCTCTTCGGCACGCCGATCGCGTGCAGCACGCGATGAACGGCGCCGTCCGATTGCCGACGCCCGAGACTGGCCCAGGATTTGACCGCAGACCACGGCGAGAACCCACGCGTGGTGAATCGCGCAGCCCGCGCGCCCCACCTAACGATAGAATCGGTGCGTCATGTCCGCTCCCCTCGAAATGCTCGCCGCACAGCCGTCGCTCGACCACGAGACGATGTGGCGGTACATGCGCCGCCTCCTCGACAGCCTGTTCGGCGTCCTCGAAAGCGAGGCCGTGATGGACGACTGCCTCGACATCCTCGTCGATCTCGTCGGTGCCGATCGCGGCCTGATTCTCCTGACGGACTCCGACGGGACGACACGCGCGGTCAACGCGCGTGGACACAGAAAGTCGTTGGTGCCGGCCGAACGCGAGGAGATCAGCAAGACGGTCATCCGCGAGGCGCTCGACTCGGGACGGTGCGTCGTCTGGGATCCGATGACGCCGAGGAAGGCCTCGTCGAGCGTCATGTTTCTTGGCATCTTCGTGGCGCTGGCCGCGCCCCTTCAGTCCATAAGCTCGCGCGACCGCGTTCGGGGCGTGCTCTACCTCGACGTTCGCGATCGGAAAAAGTTCGTCGGAGAGCGTCACGTGGAGTTCTTCATGTCGGCGGCGGTCCTCATCGGCGCGGTGCTCGAACAGCACGGGCGAAC
>Ga0265330_10001396_pt1 | contig 14126 bp, 13 predicted proteins | sample 41919metaG_FD_202083 | JGI IMG/M metagenome (GOLD analysis project Ga0265330, IMG submission 202083) | Rhizosphere microbial communities from Carex aquatilis grown in University of Washington, Seatle, WA, United States - 4-19-19 metaG | ecosystem: Host-associated > Plants > Roots > Rhizosphere... | reverse complement strand
TCGGGCTGTGGCCCTTGACCACCTGCAGGTAGAGCGGCACGAACGTGACCGAGCCGAAGAGCGCGAACCCGATGATGAATCCGATCGCGCCTGTCGTCCGGAAGGTCTCGCTGCGGAAGAGCTCGAGTGGCAGGATCGGATCCGTCGCGCGCGACTCGACGAGCGGGAACAGCACGAGCAGCGCGACGCCGCCGACGATCGCTGCCAGCATCCCCGGCGCGTCCCACGGGTAGGTCGTGCCGCCGAGGCTGGTGTAGAGGATTATCCCCGACAGTCCCGCGGCGAGAACGACCGTGCCGAGGTAATCGACCCGGTGCCGCTCCGTCGTCTGCGGCGAGCGGAACGCAGCCGAGATCACCGCCAGCGCGACGGCGCCGAGCGGGAGGTTGATGTAGAAGATCCACCGCCAGGAGAGGTTGTCGACGAAGAAGCCGCCGAGCAACGGCCCGGCGACGGTCGAGACGCCGAACACCCCTCCGAACAGGCCCTGGTAGCGGCCGCGGTCGCGTGGCGCGACGAGGTCGCCGACGACGGCCATTGTCACCACGATCAGGCCGCCGCCGCCGAGTCCCTGTACGGCTCGGAAGGCGATCAGCTGGGGCATGCTCTGCGCCAGCCCGCACAGAGCCGAGCCGGCCAGGAAGAGCACGAGCGCGACCTGCAGGACACGCTTGCGCCCGTACAGATCGCCGAGCTTGCCGTACAGCGGCGCGACCACCGTCGACGCCAGCAGGTAGGCGGTCACCACCCAGGAGAGGTGCTGCAGGCCGCCCAGGTCGCCGACGATCGTCGGCAGCGCCGTCGACACGATCGTCTGGTCGAGCGACGCGACGAACAGCACGAGGAGCAGCGCGCCGAAGATGAGACGCCGCCGACTTGCGACCGTCTCACTCATCGGCTCAGCCGTGCCTTGACGTGCAGGGTCGCCGGCCGGCGGATCATCCCGAGCCGGCCGCTCCTCATGCCGAGCTGCCGCTGGTCGACGGTCGTGGTCGCCTCGACCTGGAGCCCGTAGTCGACGGTCTGAACGACCGCGGGAAACTCGAGTTGCACGACCGTGCCGGCCGCCTCGAGATCGCCGACGACGTGCAGGATCCCGTCGCCTACGTCGTGGACGCGGGTCGACGTGAACCGCACACGAGGGTGCTCGGCGACACCGAAGAAGTCGGTCGACCGCAGGTGCTTGTCCCGTGTTCTGTTCCCGGTGTCGAGGCTGTCGGCCTCGATCGTCAGTTCGATCGCCGCCCCGTCCGGCCCGACCTTGTACGAACCGTCGAAGCGGTCGAAGCGGCCGCGAACGGTGGTCAGGCCCCAGAACGTCTTGACGGCGAAGTCGACGGAGGCCTCTTCGCAATCGACGCTCCAGCGCGTCGACTCAGCCGCCCTCTGCTCGCTCTCCATGGTGGTCATCGCGACTCCTTTCGTGGATGTGCGACGAACGCTGGCGGAGGGCGATGCCAAGCCAGTGCCACGCGCTGACCCCCGGCTGCCGTCGGCGGACTCCGGGAGCTACTTCGCCGCCGGGCGCGGCGTCGCAGCGGCGTGAATAGCCTTGGTCAGTTCGAGGATCTGATGCGAGAGCTCGAGCAGCTCTTCGTTTTGCCTGTCCTCTTCCTTCACGGTCTGCCATTGCTGGCCGGCGATCGCCTGCCGCTTCGCGTCGGCCCGGTTCTGGCTGATCATCACGAAGGTCGAGAGGAAGATCGCCTCGAGCGAGACGATCATCGTCAGTAGCCCGTACGGGTAGTGCTCGACGCCGAACCCGATCCAGCACCCGAACCAGAGGATGTGGATGTAGACGAACCACATCGACCCGGCTAACGCGGTGATCTGATCGGCGATTCGGTTCTGGATGCTTCGCGCTCGCTGTTCGGCGTGGTGGACGAGTGCCGGGCTCTGCTCGGACGCCAGGCGCGATGTGGGGTGGAGGCGCACCGATTGGTCCACGGTCAGGCCGCTCCCTTCGGTGACGGCGGCACGATCAGCACCGGTCGCCGAGCGTGCGTGGCCACGTCGTGCGAGAGGCTGCCGCCGGCGAGCTCGCGGAGGCCACCGAGGCCGCGCGACCCGATGACGATGATCGCTGCATCGAGCTCGTCGGCGACATCGACGATTCCCCGCCAAGTCGTCGACGCGGTCGTCGCGCGCGCCTCGGCGTCCAGGCCGGCGCGACGCGCACGCGCCGCGCCGGCCTCCGCACGAATGAGCGCGTCGGCCCTGTTCAGGTCTTCGAAGGCTGTCCCCGGTACCAGCGAAGACGTTGCGGCCATGCCTTCGGCGAACGTCATCGCCGGTGCCACGTTGAGCACGACCGCATGTCGCGAGCCGAGGAGCGCGGCGGCCGCGGCGACCGCCCGCTTCGCGTCATTCGAGCCGTCGTAGCAGATCAGGATCTCCGCCTCTTCGGCGTTCGCCGTATGCGTCACGGCCGCCGCCTCTAGTGCAGACTCGATCGCTTTCATTGCGTCACCGACCTGACCCTCGGATGGATGCGCCGCTCGAGCTGGGCGACGACACGCCGCAGCTCGAGTGCGTACGCGATCTGCGTGATGCCCGTGATCAGGGCGAACGCCCCGACGAGCGCCAGGAGCGCGATCGCGCCGGCCCCCGGGCGTGCGAACATGACCACGCCGAAGAATCCGGTTACGAGCGCGCTGAGGAGCAGCAGCAGCGAGCGTCCGCCGCTGAGCGGGAGCGTGAACGCGAGTCCCAGCTCGATCACGCCGACCGCGATCGCCCACGCCGCGATGGCGTAGAGCAGCGCGACCGCCGACAGATTCGGCCAGACGGCCACGGCGACGCCGGCGGCCACACCGATCAGGCCTTCGAAACCGATCCACGCGCGGTCGCTGGGCCGCATCGGCACGGCCAATGCGCCCGCGAGGGTCGTGACCCCCGTGGCAAGCGCGAAGACCGCAACGAGGGCGATCAGCGTAGCTAGGCCGATGCTCGGCCAGATGAGCATGAGGACGGCGAACACGATTGCGACCACGCCGCGCAGCGCGGTGACCTTCCAGATGCGGGCGAGCGCCTGCTCGCCTTCCTGCAGATGCGTTTCGAGGTTCATCTCTCTCGCTCCGTTCAGTTCAACTTCGTGGACAGTTCGGCAGCCTTCTGTTCGAGCTCGTCGCGGGCCGCGGCGATGCGCTTCCTCGCTGCCTGCGAGGCGGCGCCCGCGGAACCGCGCTCTTGCGCAAGACGCTCGCCGAGGACGATCCGGCGGCTGCGGACGTCGCCGATCGCCGCCTCGGCCTGCTCCCGCGCCTTCCACGCCTTCGCCGCGACGCTGGCCTGGAGCCGCTCGAAGTAGGTGTCCCAGCTCTCGAGCTCCGCCTCCACTGCCGCGGCGAAGGTCGCCCAGTCGCCGGACGCGTCTGCCGCCAGCGAATGCTCGGCGACGTCGAGCCTCGTCCTCAGCTGCCCGAGCTTCTCCTCGACCTCGTCGGGAGCCCGCCGGACCGCGGTGCGGACGGCTGCCTCCTCCTGGTGCAGTGCGTCGAGGTGACGCCGGATCCGCGGCGCGCCGGCTTGCGCGTGCGCCTGCAGCCGGTCGATCCGGCGGCGCATCTCGGCCAGCTGGTCCTCGATCGTGGTGGTGCTCATGTCGAGCCTCCTGTTCTGTTCTCTGACAGGTGGAAGGCTCGTTCGCGCCGCTGCCAACGCGCTGCCAGGCGCAGCGGCGGTTCTGCCAGCTCAGGCGAGCGTGGCGAGCTCCTCCAGCCCCCGCAGCGCTGCCGCAGCCGGGCTGCCGGCGAGCGCGAGGAAGAGGCTCTCGCGCGCCTGGTGTGGCCGCTGTAGCTGCGTCCACTCGAGGACCTGGCGGTACAGCCGCTCGGCGCCGTCGGCATCCCCGGACGCCGCCGCGATGTGCCCGAGCTGGACGCGTGCATGGGCCGCGACCCAGGACGCTTCGGCCGCCTCGGCGGCGAGGAGCGCCTGCCGCTCGAGCTCCTCGGCCTCGCGCAGATCGCCGCCCGCGAGCGCGTTCGCGCCGAGTCCGGCGAGGGCGAACGCCGCGTGGTCGCCGAAATCGACGCGCCGCGCGAGCTCGAGCGCGCGCCGGTACGCCTCCACCGCGGCAGCGCCGTCCTGCCGCTGCTCCGCGATCCACGCCTCGAGCAGCAGCCCCGGGACGCGAAACGCATCGTGGTCGATCGCGTCCGAGTGACGCCGGATTGCCGTCGCCATGGCGGCGACGGTCGAGACGTCGCCGGCGTGCGCCGCACCGGTGGCCCGGATCAGGCTGCTCGCAGCGATTCCCCAGTCGTCCCCCACCGCCTCGAGCGTGGCGGCTGCGTCGTGCGCCATCGTGACAGCGCGTTCCTCGTCGCCGGATTCCGCAAGGGCGAGCGCAAGCGTCAGTTGCGCGAGTCCGAGCTGGCTCGGCGCCGCCGCAGTCGCGGCGAGGGAGAGCGCGCGTTCGCCCGCCGCGAGCGCGGCGTCGAGATCGAGCTCTTCGGTCGCGAGGAAGCACAGGCCGGCGAGCAGCTCGATCCGCAACCCGACCGGCGACTCGTCGCGGCCGGCAGACAGGGCGAGCTCGAGGAAGCGCCGTCCCTCGGAGACGCGCTCGGCCAGCGCGAAGTACCACCCGAGCGTGCCGAGCCGACTCGCGATCGCGGGGTCGGGCGCCTCCCGAGCGTATGCGAGCGCAGCCCAGAGATTGTCGTTCTCCAGCTCCAGTCGGCGTTCCCAGGGCAACCATTCCGGGCCGCGCAGCTCGAGGTGCGCCTCCTCGGCCAGTGCCGCGAAGTATTCGGCGTGCGCGCCGTGGGCGGCTGCGAGGCCGCCGCTCTCGGCGAGACGCTCCAGCACGTAGTCGCGGACGGTGTCGAGCATGTCGTAGCGGGCGTCGCCGCCCGTGAACGAGGTCGAGACGACCGACTTGTCGACCAGGGCGGCGACGAGATACGCGACGGTCGCCTGGTTGAGACCGTGCGTCGCTGCGACCGCCGCGAGCGACGCCAGCGACGCGCCGCCACGGTGGACGGCGAGCTGCTGGAGCAGCGTCTTCTCGTCCCCGTGCAAGAGGTCGTAGCTCCACTCCACGAGCTCTTGCAGTGCGGTGTGGCTCGGGTCGGAGGCGGGGCTGTCGCGCAGGAGCGCGGCGCGGCGCTCGAGGATGGCAACGAGCTCCGCGAGCCCGAGCACGTTCACCCGGGCGGCGGCAAGCTCGATCGCCAACGGCAGCCCGTCCACCCGACGGGCAATCTCAGCCGCGAGTGCGACAGCCGCGGCGTCCGGCTCGAACCCCGGCCGTGCTGCGCGCGCACGCTCGAGGAAGAGCTCCACAGCGGCCGAGCCGAGCGGTGCGACGGGGATCCGCACTTCGCCTGCGACGCGAAGCGCCTCACGGCTCGTGCCGAGGATCCTGACCTGGGGGCACTCCGCGAGGAGCGCCGACGCGATCCGCGCTGCTTCCTCGAGGACATGCTCGCACCCGTCGAACACGACGAGCGCGCCGGCATCTCGAAGGCGCGAGATCACGCGTGCGAGCGGGTCGGAGGCGCGGACGTCGATGACGCGTGCGAGGAGCCGGACGCCATCGGCCGCGCCACCCGCGCGCGCGAAGTCGACGAGCCAGATGCCGTCCGGGAACTCGCGCTCGAGCGAGCGGGCCGTCTCGACCGCGAGCCGGCTCTTCCCCACGCCGGGGGGCCCGGTGAGCGTCACGAGGCGGTGCTCGTGCAGCAAGCCGGAGATCTGGCCGACCTCGTCCGCGCGGCCGACGAAGGACGTGGTGGGTGCGGGCAGATTGCCGCGACGCCTGCGATCGACCGGGACGGCCGCGATCGCCGGGTCGTGCGCGAGGATCGCCTCCTGCAGCCCTCGGAGGTCGGGCCCGGGCTCGAGCCCCAGCTCGTCGGCGAGCAGGCGCCGCGCCTCCTGGAAGGTCTCGAGGGCATCTGCCTGGCGGCCGCTGCGGTAGAGCGCCAGCATCAGCTGGCCCCACAGCCGTTCGCGGAAGGGGTGGTCCGCGAGCGCCGAACGGAGCGCCGGCGCAAGCTCCCGATGCTCGCCGAGTGCGAGCCTGACCTCGAAATCCTCCTCGAGCGCGTCGATGCGCAGCGTCTCGAGCCGGCGTGCTTCGGCGCTGAACCACGCCGTGCCGGTCAGGCCCTGCAGCGCCGGTCCGCGCCAGAGAGCCAGCGCCGACGCGACGACGTCCGCCGCGGCAGCGACGTCGCCCTCCCGCAACGCGCTGCGCGTTTCCGCGAGCAGCTCCTCGAACCGCACGGCGTCCACGTGCGCATCCTCGAGGGCGTACCCGTCGGGTGAGCCGACGATCGACTCCTCTCCGAGCGCCGCGCGCAGGCGGGCGATGTGATGATGGAGCGCGTTCCGCGGAGCGGCCGGGAGCTCCTCCCCCCACAGGCCGTCGACGAGCCCGTCGACGTCGACCACCCGGCCCTTCCGCAGCGCGAGCATCGCCAGCAAAGCCTGGCGTTTGGAACCGCCGACGTCCGCCGGCGTCCCGTCCGCGCGAACGTCGAACGGGCCGAGAATCCGGATTTCCAGCCGATTCGACAAGTGCTCTCGGCCCGCGAGTCTCGCACGCCGGGCGGCGTGGGTGAAGTCCGCGTGGCATTACCCGGGCCGCCGCTGGCACCGGCTTGGCAGAGGCGGAGCACAACCTCCAGGCCATGAACACTCCAGGCGACACCACCCAGCGGCCAGACGGCCACACCGACGACCCGCGGAAGCCCGGCCTCGGCCGGCGCTCGCTCGCGGTCTTCGCCGGGATCCTGATCCTCAACTACATCCTTGCTGCTCTCTTCTATGCGGCCGCGGCCAAGCCGCGGGTGACGATCCCCTACCGGCCCACCTTCATCGCACAGGTGCAGGCCGGCAACGTCAAGACGATCACCGCCACCGACACCGTCCTCCAGGGGACGTTCAAGCACGCCATCCGCTATCGCCCGAGCGGCGCCAAGGCCGTCCGGACGACGGAGTTCGCCACCCAGATCCCCGACTTCGCGAACAACGGCAGCCTCGACCGGCTGCTGGCCGAGAACGGCGTGGTCGTCACCGCCAAGTCCCCCGCCGGGACGCCCTGGTGGCAGACGCTGCTCGTCGGCATCGGCCCGACGCTCCTCTTCTTCGGCCTCTGGGTCTTCCTCATGCGGCGCTCCGGCGGTCAGGCCGGCGGCATGTTCTCCTTCGGACAGTCGAAGGCGCGCAAGTACGAGCCGACGACGGAGAAGGTGACCTTCGCCGACGTCGCCGGCATCGACGAAGCGAAGGACGAACTCACGGAGGTCGTCGACTTCCTCCGCAACCCGGACAAGTACCGCAAGCTCGGCGCGCACATCCCGCGCGGCGTCCTTCTCACCGGCAACCCCGGCACCGGCAAGACGCTCCTGGCGAAAGCCGTGGCCGGCGAGGCGGGCGTCCCCTTCTTCTCGATGTCCGCGTCCGAGTTCGTCGAGATGATCGTCGGAGTCGGCGCCTCCCGCGTCCGCGACCTGTTCAAGCAGGCGAAGGAGGCAGCGCCCTCAATCATCTTCATCGACGAGATCGACGCAATCGGCCGCTCTCGCAGCTCTGGAATGTTCAGCGGCGGAAACGACGAACGCGAGCAGACGCTCAACCAGATCCTGACCGAGATGGACGGCTTCGACGCGACAACCGGCGTCATCGTCCTTGCCGCGACCAACCGCCCGGACGTGCTCGACTCGGCCCTGCTGCGGCCGGGTCGCTTCGACCGCCGCGTCCCCGTGCAGGCGCCGGACAAGGACGGCCGCAAGCAGATCCTGGTTGTGCACACGCGCAGCCTCCCGCTCGCGCCCGACGTCGACCTGGACGCGCTCGCAGCGACGAGCGCCGGCATGGTCGGCGCTGACCTCGCCAACCTCGCCAACGAGGCGGCGCTTCTCGCCGCACGCCGCACGCGCGAGCAGGTGACGATGGGCGACTTCACCGACGCGCTCGAGAAGATCGAACTCGGGACGGCGCGCAAGCTGCTGATCACCGAGGCCGACAAGCGGCGCACCGCCTACCACGAGGCAGGCCACGCGCTGGTCGGCATGCTCACGCCCGGCGCCGACCCGGTCCGGAAGATCTCGATCATCCCGCGCACCATGAGCCTCGGCGTCACCATCTCGGCGCCCGGCAGCGACCGCTTCAACTACGACAAGCAGAGCCTGCTCGCCCACGTCAAGGTCGCGACCGGCGGCCGTGCCGCCGAAGAGGTCGTCTACGGCGACGAAACGACCGGCGCCGAGTCCGACATCCGCCAGGCGACCCAGCTCGCCCGCAACATCGTCGGACGCTTCGGCATGAGCGACGCGATCGGCTTCCTCTCCGTCCTGCCACAGGACGGCGACGGCTCCGCCCTGATGCCCGGCGTCTCAGAGGTCTCCGAGCGGACGAAGCAGCGAATCGACGACGAGATGCGACGCATCGTCGGAGAAGCGCACGACGAGGCGGTGCAGCTGCTCGCCGACAACCGCAAACAGCTCGACTCGCTCGCCGAGGCGCTCTTCCAGGCCGAGACGCTAGAGGGGCCGGAGGCTTACGCCGCAGCAGGGCTGCAAACGACGCCGGCCGAGCCCGCGCTGGTCGGCTAGGAGGATCACGATGCTCCCGCTCTCCGACGGACTCCACCCGCGACGGTTCCCGATCGTCAACGTCGCGCTGATCGCGGCCAACTTCGCCGTCTGGAGCCTCTACGAGCTCCCACACCTGAACTCGGCCGTCTACCACGCCTCGTTCTATCCCTGCGCCGTCGACAACGCCTGCCGTGCGCCCGAGCCGTGGGGAGTGAGCTGGCTCACCTCGATGTTCATGCACGGCAGCTGGGACCACATCCTCGGCAACATGCTCTTCCTCGCCATCTTCGGCAAGAACGTCGAGGACGCCTTCGGGCACCTCCGCTATCTCGCCTTCTACGTCGCCGGCGGCTTCGTCGCCACGATCACGCAGACGGCGGTCACCCTCCTCTTCGCCACACCGTCGGCCGCACGCGTTCCGAATCTCGGCGCCAGCGGTGCGATCGCCGCCGTGCTCGGCGCCTTCATCGTCCTCTACCCGACCGCACGCATCCGCACCTTGGTGCTCGTCTTCTTCGTGAAGATCCCCGCCTGGCTCTACCTTGGCGCCTGGTTCCTCTACCAGCTCGTCGAGGGGAAGTTCGGCCTCGCGTCCGCCTCGGCGAACGGAGGCGGCGTCGCCTTCTTCGCGCACGTCGGCGGCTTCGTCTTCGGCGTCGCCGTCACGTGGGCCCTACTCAACGCCGGGCGGGTCGTGCCGCAGAGCACGCGAGGTCGCCCCGCCCTCGCGCCGATCTGAGATGGACGACCGCGACTTCACGATCCGCGTGGCCAAGGCGACGGCCGCCGCGCTCGCGGTCGTCGCCTTGGCCTTCGGTGTCTGGCAAGTGCGGAGCGTGCTGATCCTGCTGCTCCTGGCACTCACCTTCGCAGCCGCAATTCGCCCGGGCGTCGAGTGGCTCGGCCGGCACCGCACCCCCGAGTCGGTCGCGATACTCCTTCACTTCCTCGTCTTCAGCGGAGCCGTCGCTCTGTTTGTCTGGCTCGCGGTCCCACCGGCACTGCACCAGATCGTGCACGCGCTCGGCGCGCCTCCCGCCCAAGCGACGGGAGTACGAGAGCGCATGCTGGACTGGCTCCGGCAGCACCTCCACCAGCTCCCGACGGGGACACAGCTTCTGCATCCGGTCGCGACCTATGGGCACAAGGCGGGCGAAGCGTTCGTCGGGATCTTCTTCACCCTTGCCGCCACGTGGTACCTGGTCTCCGAGCACGACTCGTTCATCAGGCTTCTCACCGCCCTCGCACCGGAGTCTCGGCGCGAGCAGGCACGCGAGACCTACTTCGAGATCGACCGCCGCCTCGGCTCCTACACACGCCTTCGGTTCCTCATGGTCTTCGCAGTCGGGGCCGTGTTGTCCGCGGGCTTCTACGTCGTCGGCCTCGATTACTGGCTGCTCGTCGGCGCGTTCGTCGGGGTGGCCGAGATCGTCCCGATCATCGGGCCCCTGTTCGGCGCAATACTCGTCCTGGCCGTAGGCCTACCGCAGTCCGTCCACGTCGCGGCACTCGCCCTGCTCTGGCTGTGCGCGGTTCGCCTGTTCCAGGACTACGTCGTCAACCCGCACCTCGCGCTGGGTACGGTCGGGCTCTCACCCCTGGTCACGCTCGTTTCGGTCGCCGTCGTCGGGATCCTCTTCGGCCCCTTCGCTGTCATCCTCGCCGTGCCCGTCACGGCAGCGGTGGGAACACTCATCGACGTCCTCGTGCTCGGCCACGAACCGCCCGCCGCCCAGCCTCGACGGTCGCTCCGGACCTATCGCACCGGATGACGCCGCAGCGGCCCGTCCTCTTCGTCAATCCCAGGTCGGGCGGCGGCAAGGCTGCGCGCGCCGGCCTCGCCGAGCGAGCGCGGGAGCGCGGGATCGACGTGGTCGTCTTGCGTCGGGACGACGACGTCGCCGCACTGGTCGACGAAGCGCTGGCGCGCGGCGCCGACATGCTCGGCGTCGCCGGCGGCGACGGCTCCCTCGCGATCGTCGCGGCGGCCGCCGTCGCGAACGGGCTGCCGTTCGTCTGCATCCCCGCCGGGACGCGCAACCACTTCGCGCTCGACGTCGGCGTCGACCGCCGCGATCTCGTCGGCGCCCTCGACGCGTTCACAGAGGGCGTCGAGCGCCGCATCGACGTCGCGGAGGTGAACGGCCGCCTCTTCCTCAACAACGTGTCGCTCGGCATCTACGGCGACGCCGTTCGGCAGCCGGCTTACCGCGACGCCAAGGCGCGCACGCTGCTGGAGACGGCAGCGAACGTGCTCGGGCCGAGCGCACCGGCCACCGGGCTCGCGGTCGTGGACGACCTCGGCCGCTTGCACCGCGACCCCATGGTCATGCTCGTGTCGAACAACGCGTACTCGCTGGAGCCTCCGCGGCCGCCCGGCACGCGCGCGACGCTCGAAGGCGGGCGGCTCGGGGTCGTCGTTCTCGACACGGCACGGCCCGGTCAGAACCCGGGGCGATCGTGGACCCCGATGCGACTCGAGGTACACGCCTCCGCACCGGTGCACGCAGGAATCGACGGCGAGGCCGTCGCGCTCGTCCCGCCGCTCCGGTTCGCGATCCGACCCGGCGCGCTCCTCGTCAGGGTCGCTCGCCGGCCGCAAAGACGGCCGGGCCCGCCGGCATAGCGCCGGCGGGCCCGGGAAGCACGGAGTCGGTGCGCGCCGTCAGCCGACGTGCAGCTTCTCCTTCAGCTTCGCGACGTGCTCGTCATAGCCGGCCTGGAACGTGGCCTTGCGCTGCGCGCGCAGGGTCCGCCGTGCCTCGCTCGCCGCAGCCGCGGCTGCGTCTTCCGCCGCCTCGAGCTCGACAAGCACCTCGTCGAGCGAGCGCCGCGTCACTTCGCCGCCGAGCTTGGTCATCTCCGCGTCGACGACCTCGACGGCGGGCTCGTCCACGCTCGCGATCACGACGGTCGACTGCGGCGGGATCGCCCGGGCGAGGACGCCAAGCGCCTCGTCGGACGTCACGGCGCGGTCGATGTCGAACGCACCGCCCATGAGCGCGCCGGCGCCCCAGCCGAGCAGGATTCCAACGGGCCCACCAAGCACGCCGACGAGCATCCCGATCAACGAGCCGCTCGCGGTGCCGACGGGACCGACGTTGTCGTCGCTCTCGGGGATGCGCAGCTCGCCCGTAGGCGTGCGCTCGACGACCGCCGCCGACTCGAGCCGGATGCGGCCCTCGGCGTCGCACGCCTTCAGGACGCTCAGCGCCTGGTACGCCTTGCTCGGCTCGGCGAACCGAACGACCATCACGTTCTTCTCCATTGTCTTCCCCTTCTGTTGGACATCTCTGACGCGGTCAGCCTCGCGCGCCTCGGTGCCAACGCGATGCCACCGCACGCAGCACCGCTGCCAGAGCGGGTCGCACGTGCGAGGGAGAGTGAGGGGCGCTGATACGAGCGGGCGCCCTCGGCATGGAGCACTTGTGGAGCCGGCATTCTGCCGGGGTACTCGTCCTGTCACGCCGAATAGAAGAAGCCCCGTTGCCGGGGCTTCTTCCGTAGCAGGCCTGTAAGCCGGATTCTGTCGAGGGTGACCATCCATCTCTGCGGCTACCCGGCTCCTCGGCGGGCCGCCTCGGCGGAGCCTGTTCGCCTTGCACCGGACGGGGTTTGGCGAGCCGGCGATGTCGCCACCGCCGCTGGTGGGCTCTTACCCCACCGTTTCACCCTTACCGGCAGCGTCTCCGGAGATGCGCTGCCGGCGGTCTGCTTTCTGTGCCACTTTCCGTCGGCTTTCGCCGCCTCCCTATTGGGAGCGTCCTGCCCTGCGGTGTCCGGACTTTCCTCGAGCCCCGAGGGGCCCGCGGTCACCCGGCCTGCGAGCCGAATTCTACCTGGATGACGACCGGGTCGACCCGCCCGTGCAGAGCCATCCCGCACTCCGGACAGCGGACGGCGGCGCCGTCGTGCAGCACGAACTCCCCGCACACCGGGCACTCGAGCGAGGCGCCGCGCAGGAGGGCCAGCAGCTCCTGCTCGAGCGTCCGGTGCAGCGGGGCAAGCGTCGTCATAGCTCCCGGAACACCCCCACGACCTTGCCGAGGATCTGCACGTGCCGCGCGTAGATCGGCTCGAGCGCCGCGTTCTCCGGTTGCAGCCGGATACGGCCGCCCTCGCGGTAGAACGTCTTCACGGTCGCCTCGTCCGCCGTCTCGTCGTCGCCGGCGAGCGCGACGACCACGTCGCCGTTGCGCGCGTCCTGCGCGCGGCGCACGATCACGATGTCGCCTTCGAGGATGCCGGCCTCGATCATCGAGTCGCCCTTCACGCGCAGGAGGAAGTCTCCGTGCAGCGTCTCGGGCACGGCGATCTCGTCCTCGACGTTCTGGTCGGCGAGCAGCGGCCCGCCGGCTGCGATCTGCCCGAGCAGCGGCAGCCTCGGCAGCTCGACCGCGGCCGCCTCAGCCGGCCGCTCGCGGCCGACGAGCTCGAGCGCGCGCGGCTTCGTCGGGTCGCGGCGCAGCAGGCCCGCCCGCTCGAGGTTCGCCAGGTGCGCATGCACGGTCGACGGCGAGGCGAGGCCCACCGCCTCGCCGATCTCGCGCACCGTCGGCGGGTAGCCGTGCCCGTCGACGTACTCGACGAGAAAGGCCCAGATCTCCTGCTGTCGACCGGTCAGCTCCACGTCATCCTCCTGCAAGGGGTCGGGTCGGGGTCGAACGTGTGTTCGACAGCAGGGTAGAGACTCCTTCGGACGGCGTCAAGCCGTCTAGGTCATCGGCACCTGGGGCTGGAGGCTCGGCACGATCCGGTCGAGGATCTCGCCCAGGGTAGCGCCCGTGGCGGTGATGCCGTGGTTGCGCAGGCCGATCACCGCGTGCGCCGGGTCGGGCTCGGCGGCGAGCAGCTGCGCGACGTTCAGCGCGAGCTCCTCCGTCCCACACGGGAAGTTGACCTCCGTGGCGGGGATCCCCTCGAGCCAGGCATGGACGTGCAGGATCGCGCCGACGTCGGGATGCTCGCGGTAGATCATCCAGTGCTCGATCGCGTCCACGGAGACGCGGCGGGGCTCGACGTCCGGTGGGACGCTGAGGACGATCTTCCCGACCTCCGCGTCGTAGTCCGACACGAGCAGGATGTCGCGGCCGGGCGTCTCGAGCTTCGACTTGTCGACGCCGCTCGCGCTCATCCAGAAGCGGACCGCGTCCTTGCGCGCCGACAGGTTGCCATACGAGAGGCCGCCGATCCCGTACAGGCGCTTGATGTGCCGGAGATCGCGCTCGCCGACGAGGTCCTCGACCGGGAACGGCGCCGGCAGGAGGCCGAGCCCGTCCAGGCGGCGGCCGGCCTCGGCGATCGAGACGGTGATCTCGTCCCCGGCCCAGAGCTCGGGCTCGAGGTCGGTGCGAAACTCGTTCTCGATCACGAGCCGCGAGCGGGCGAGCGGCGCGAGCCGGCCGACCACCGCGTCGGCGAGAGCGGCGGGGCCGTTCTCCGCCGGAACGAGGTAGCTGCCGCGCTCGAGCGTCGTGAACCAGACGCCCTGCGCCGGGACGTACGTGAGCGAGAGGTTGGCGAGCGCGCGGACGAGCATCGGGTAGCCCTCGCGCAGCGGGTCGGCCGGCGGCT
>Ga0265330_10001395_pt1 | contig 14130 bp, 10 predicted proteins | sample 41919metaG_FD_202083 | JGI IMG/M metagenome (GOLD analysis project Ga0265330, IMG submission 202083) | Rhizosphere microbial communities from Carex aquatilis grown in University of Washington, Seatle, WA, United States - 4-19-19 metaG | ecosystem: Host-associated > Plants > Roots > Rhizosphere... | reverse complement strand
CAGGTCAGCCAGGATTGGCATGGTATCGACGAGCGTTCCATCCAGATCACACAGCAGCACCTTGGGCAGGGCCAGGCTTGCCACGCGACGAGGAGTCGCCGATGCGGAGATTCGCGAATTCGGGCGGATGGCTGTGGCGGTGGTTGCTTCCATTGCAATCCTTCGCTAGAGCAAGCGCTGCGCCAGGGAGTGTTCACGGCCAAGCTGCTGGAAATACTTGGGTAGTCTTGGAGATGACCCTGTTGGTGTTTAAGATTCACCACATCAGGTGTTGGGTCTTGAACGCTTGCCTGAGCCCGGCGTGACGCTGGGCAGGGGCAGTACTGACAGGGCGGGGCGCTGCTGATATCCTGGGTCGGTGCCCTGCACGCATTGCGGTGGAATCCACCCGTCCGACGCCAAACACTGCCCGGTCACCGGCCAGGAGATAGCGCCGCCCGCGGGCCTGGCCATCGGCCAGACCTTGGAAGGCAAGTACAAGATCATCCGCGAGATCGGTCGGGGCGCCATGGGCGTGGTCTACGAGGGGCTGCACATCACGCTCGATCGCCGGGTGGCGGTCAAGACCCTGCGCCAGGAGATGAGCAACGACGTCGATCTGGCCGCCCGTTTCGAGCGCGAAGCGCGCGCTGCCAGTGCGATTGGCCATCCGCACATCATCGACGTTTTCGACCTGGGCCGCACGCCGGACGGGCTGCTGTTCATGGTCATGGAGCTGCTTGATGGCAAGCCGCTGAACACGCTGCTGCAGGAAAATCCGCGCATGCCCGTGGCCCTGACCGTGAATCTGATGACCCAGGTGTTGGGCGGCCTGTCCGCGGCGCACAAGCACGGCATCGTCCATCGCGACCTCAAGCCCGACAACATCTTCATCATCAACAGCGAAGATCGGCCGAATTTCGTCAAGATCGTCGATTTTGGCATCGCCAAGAAGCTGGCCGCGCGCCAGCCCGGCCAGGTGAATCCCGCGGCCCTGTCTGGAACCATGGTGGGCACGGTGATGGGCACGCCGCTTTACATGTCGCCCGAGCAGGCCATCGGTCAGGTGGCCGAGATCGATCACCGCACCGACATCTACGCGGCCGGCGTGGTGCTGTACGAGATGCTCTGTGGGCGCACGCCCTTCGAGGCCACGGGCTATGCGGCCATTCTGGGCGGCATTCTGGAAGGCAAGTACCCGGCGCCGCGTTTTCTGCGCCCTGATATTCCGCCCGCCATCGAAGCGGCCATCGTGCGTGCCCTTGATCGCGACATTCAGAAACGCTTTGCCTCGGCCGCGGCCATGCGCGACGCGATCACCGGGGGCAGCGCCGATGTGACGCCTGCCCCGATCGCGATCGACAGTGCGACCGCCGGCGAAGGCTTGCCCCTGAAACTGGCGACCATCGACGGGCAAGAGGCGGCGGCCCCAGGATTTTCGCTGCTCGCGGATATTCCGCCACCCCAGGGCGCCCGGCCGCCCGCGCCTGGCCGCCCGCGCGCGGGCCGCGGCCCGGCTGGCAATCGATTCGCGCCGCCGAGCGAGCAAGAAGCGCCGCTGGAGTTGGGGGGCACCCGCTGGGGATCGGCGCCGCCACCCCGCGCTGCTGCGGAATCCCTGTCTCGTCCGGAGATCCGGCGTGCGCCGCAGCCTGCCCCCGAAGATGATCAGCCCGCTGGCCGATTCGCGCCCAACTTGGACGACGAGGATCAACCGTTGTCCCTGGCGCGCGAGGTTGAAGCGTCTGCCCCGGCCCCGATGCTGGAACGGCCACGCGTGCGACCGCCGGCCCCGGCTCCGCGGACCATGGCACCCGAGCACGCGGTTTCGCCGCGCGCTCGCCGCCTGCTCATCAATCTCGGCATCGGGCTTGCGGCTCTGGTGGCTGCGCGGGTCGGATATCATTTTTGGCAGGCCGGATCGTTCGGCCGTTCCACTGGCAGCGCGCCCGCAACCAAGGGCGTGATGCGCACCGTGGCTCTCGTGCTGGATCCACCGGACACCAGCGTTCAGATCGATCACATCCCAACCAACAAGCGACAGATTGACCTCGATTCGGCCACGCCCCATTTGCTCAATGCCACCGCGCTTGGGCGGCTGACCCGTCGATTCTCTTTTCAAGCCAAACCTGGGCTCAAGCTGGTGGTGCGCATGAACCACTTGTTGGTGACCCCGTCGCCGCTCGATCCGCCGCCCGCACCCGCCGAGCTGACCGTCAGCTATCCCGAGGCGCCGCGTCCCGCTGACGAGATCGACGGTGCCTTTGCCAAGTTGGACAAGTACGCCCAGTGCCTGGCGGCCGCCGGTGATGCCAGCGAGGGCAATGACAAGGCGGCCGGTGCGCGCGCCCGCCTGCATGGTGAGGATCTGGCGCGCTGCCGGACCCTGGTGCAAGAAGCGCGCGACATGGCGCCGGCCATCTCCGCGCTGGAGGGCGCGGCCGACGCGTACCTTTCCGCGGTGCAGACCGGACAGAAGCTGGACGCGGTCATGCGGACCGGCGCCAGCTTGCGGGCCGAGCTGCTGGCCGCGCGCAGCGAATGGCAGCAACAGGAATTGGCGTTGCAGGAAAAGCTCGACGGTCGCAAGGCGGCCTGGCACATGCGCCGATTTGCCCTGGGGGCAAACGCGTGGCTGCGCGCGCTCCGGACCGACCCGCCGGCGCGGCAGTCGGTGGACGAGCGGTCGAGCGCGCTCTCCGACAGCTATACGATGTTTCTCGACTATGCCGAGAGCGCCCGCGCAGAGATGGCGCGCACCACCGGGGCCAACGATTTCATGAAAGCGGCAGGGGACACCATGGCCGTGGTGCGACCGGCAGACGGCAAACCGCGCAGCGAATTCGCCGCGCTCAGCGCCTGCCGTCGCCTGGTGGCCGCGTTCAATGCGCTGGTCGTAGAGTAGCTATTTCTTGCCCTTCAGCTCGTCCAGCCAGGAGGTCATCTTCTTCTCGCGCTTGTCGAGTTCAGCGCGCACATCGGTGAGCGGCTTGGTTTCGCCCTGGAAAGATGCTCCGATGGCGTCGGGATAGTCATTGGCCAAGAGGTTCAGGCTGACATCGTGATCGGTGGCGATGTTGGAATTGCCACCCTGCGGGTCCATGGCGCGCAGGATCTTGGCCTGGGCCTCGATGGCCTTGCGCTGCGAGGCCACCAACTTCGCCAGCTGGGCGCTGGCGTCGGGCTTGCCCTTCAACTTCTCGGCCGCATCGTCGAGCGCCTTGCGCGTCTTCTTCTCAAAGGCGAGCAGGGCCAGGTGTTTGGGCAGCTTGCTCTTGTCGAACTTGCGCAGCCGGGCCTGTTCTTCCGCCGCCAGTTGGGCCGCCAGCTTGGCGTCGGCCTCTTTCTTGGCCAGCCAGATCGCATGGCGCTCCATCATTCCCAGGTGCGCGTCAGCCGGGCGCGCGTCCGTGGCCGGTCCCGCGTCCGGGGTGCGCGCGGGCGCGGGTTTGCTCGCGGGCTTGGGCGGCGGCGCCTGCTCGGTGCAGGCGCCGGCCAGAAACAGGGTCCCCAACAAAAGTGCGGTTCGCTTCATGGTGTCCTCCCAGGCGCTAAGCTACGCCGGCAGCACCCCCGCTGTCACTCACGGGATTGGGTACCCTCAGTCCCTACCGCTGAATTCGCGCTGATCCACCCTTGGCGAAGGCCTTCACTTGCTCAAGCGTGACCATGGTGGTGTCGCCGGGCGTGGTGGTGAGCAGGGCGCCGTGGGCCCAGCCAAGTTTCAGGGCTTCTTCGGCGGATTCGCCCGAGAGCAGCCCGTAAATGAAGCCGCTGGCAAAGCCGTCGCCGCCGCCCACGCGGTCGTAGACATCCAGCTCGCAGGTTGGCGAAACATGGGTCTTGCCGTTCACCCAGGCCACCGCGCCCCAGGTGTGGCGATTGGTCGAGGCGACCTCGCGCAGGGTGGTGGCCACAATTTTCACTTGCGGGAACTTGGCCGTGACCTTGTCGATCATGCCGAAGAACGCGCTGGGGTCGAGCTTGGAGCGCTTCTCCACGTCCTGGCCGGAAATGTTCAATCCCTTCTGCAGATCCTCTTCATTGCCCACGAGCACGTCGGCATTGGCCACGATCCGCCCGATGACCTCGGCCGCCTTGTGCGCGCCACCCCAGATATTCCACAATTTTTCGCGGAAATTGAGGTCGAAGCTGCAAATGGCGCCCGCCGCTTTCGCAGCCTTCATGCCCTCGATGATCACCTCACCGGTGGTCTCGGAAAGCGCGGCGAAAATGCCGCCACTGTGGAACCAGCGAACGCCGTTCTTGAAGATTGCCGCCCAGTCGAAATCCCCGGGTTTGAGCTGGGCGCCGGCCTCGTTGCTGCGGTTGTAGAACACGACAGGGGCGCGCACGCCCTGCCCGCGATCGCTGTACACCGTGGCCATATTGGGGCCGTTTACGCCATTGTGCTTGAAGCGCTTGTAGAACGGCGTGACGCCCATGGCCCTGACCCGTTCGTGGATCATGTCGCCGATGGGGTAGTCGACCATGGCGGTCGCGATCCCGGTGTTCATGCGAAAACAGTCGGCCAGGTTGGCCGCAACATTGAATTCGCCGCCGCTCACGTGAATCAGACAGCTGGAGGCCTTGCGCCAGGGAACCACGCCGGGGTCCAATCGGTTCACCAGGGCGCCCACGGATACGAAATCAAGACCGCCTGCGGGACGAATGTTCAAAGTGTCGCTCATGTTGAATTCCTGCTCCTTGCTGGTTCACCGGGCGCTTTGCGGCCCGTCCTTGAGTCGATAGAGAACCTGTCCGGCCTCTTCCACAACCAAGGTGTCTTCATCCTCTCTCCACCGTTCCACGTCGATCGCACTCACATCCCGGTAGGCGAGATTGATCGCCTCACACTTCGCCTTGGGAATGCTGGTGGCCAAAGTCACTGTGATGCGCGGGTACTCCATCCCATTCTCGAAAGTGCCGATGCCCTTGACGTTGGTCGAGTGGGCCAGAATCAGCTTCGATTCCTCGGCGAAGCGTTCCCACTGCTTCACAAAATAGTCGCGCACGTGGTAGCCGATGCGCTCGATCTGCTTGCCGTGCATGAACGACACCGCCTTGACATGGGGGCCGTGGATGATCAATTCGCCCCCGTCGGCCACAATCGGCTCCAGCTTGTACATCGCCTTGCCCGCAACCCACACCTCTTCATAGATCGAAGGGGTCAGGCCGAGCACCCGGCGCACCGGCTTGTCGAGATACTTGATGTGCATCTGGGCCGAGTAGTCGGCGGCTTGCGACCAAGCCTCTTGCGGATCCCCGGCAAACAAGCAGGCCAGCTGATGATGGTCGTCGACCGCAAAGGCGAAACAAGTGCGCGGCGTGGACAGGAACTGAACCGCTCGATTGATGACCCGGCGGGTGGGGGTGTCCTTCACCCCATTGACCACGGGGTTGGTAATCACGGCCGCCAGCCAATGGAACTTCTCCACCACGTCCAGGCCGGCAATGCCCGGAAAGAAATACTTGTTGCCCCCGGCAAATCCCATTGCCTCGTGCGGAACCACGGGTGACACAATCAAGATGTGGTCGTACTCAGTGGCCTTGCGATTGATGGTGACGGGAATGTCGCGAGAAAACAGCCCGTTGGTCAGCTGCGCCACTTCTTCCCCCGGCAAGGTGCCGAGCGAGATCAGTTCGTCGAGCCTGTGGTGTTCGTGGTTGAAAAAGCGCACCTTCGGGTACTTCTGCGCGTGCTCGGAAGCGGTCAGCCCCGTGTGACGGTACAGCCGATCAGTTTCCATGGCCGCGTGGGTACCCGTGGCCACCATGTAGTCGAGCATGCGCACGCGCGGCTGCAGCAGATCGCTTAGCACATGGAAGAACAGGTCGATGGGCGCGTGTCGCGTGTGATCCGGGATCAGCACCAGCACGCGCTTGCCATCGAGCGGAAGGTCGGTCAACGCCGCCTCGCAGATGTCTTTCACATCCTTCGGCGTGAGCCGCTCTGTCATCGATCCATGTCCCTGCAGCTTGGTCATTGTCGCTACTTTGTCCACTGGGTGTGGAACTTGCCTTCGCGGTCAACGCGTTGGTAGGTGTGCGCGCCAAAGTAATCACGCTGGGCCTGCAGCAAGTTTGCCGGCAGCACGCTAGAGCGATATCCATCGTAGTAGGACAGGGCGCTCATGAAGGCCGGAATGGCGATGCCATTTTCCGCTGCCACAGCGACGACTTTGCGCCAGTCGCGATGGTACGATGCCATCACCCCGGCAAAATGGGGGTCAAGCAGCAGGTTGGCCAAGTCGGGTTTGCGGGCGTACGCCTCTTTGATCCGACCGAGGAACTGCGCCCGAATAATGCACCCGGCGCGCCAAAGAGAAGAAATCGTCCCGAATTGAAGGTTCCAATGGTATTCGTTGTCGGCCGCACGCAAAAGCTGGAAGCCCTGGGCATAGGAACAGATCTTTGAACTGAACAGGGCTTTGCGAATCCCCTCGATAAACGCCGCGCGATCCCCGGTCCACTGTGGCGTGGGGCCGGCCAGTACCGCCGAGGCGGCGACGCGTTCCTTCTTTAGCGCGCTCAGGGTACGGGCAAACACGGCATCGGCAATTGTGGGGGCCGGAACGCCCAGATCCAGCGACACCTGGCTGGTCCACTTGCCGGTGCCCTTTTGTTCGGCCGTGTCCAGGATGACCTCGACCATGGGTTTGCCGGTGTCCGGGTCTTTCTTGGCCAGGATCTCGGCGGTGATGCCCACCAGGTAGCTGCTCAACTCGCCCCGGTTCCATTCGGTGAACACGCTACTCATCTCGTCCGCCGACATTCCGAGCAGCCTCTCCATGAGGAAATAGGCCTCGCAGATCATCTGCATGTCGCCATATTCAATGCCGTTGTGGACCATCTTGACGAAATGGCCCGCGCCGCCACTGCCGATCCATTCGCAACAAGGAGCGCCGTCTTCGGCCTTGGCCGCTATGGCTTGCAGGATCGGCTTGACCAGGGGCCAGGCCTCGGGATTGCCACCGGGCATGATGGCCGGCCCATGCAGCGCCCCCTCTTCACCGCCGCTGACCCCGGTGCCAATGTAGTAGATGCCGGTTCCCTGCAGTTCCTTGATGCGACGATCGGTGTCAAGAAACAAGGTATTGCCGCCATCGATCAGAAGATCGCCGGACTGCAGATGCGGCCGCAAATCTGCAATGACCGCGTCAACCGGCTTGCCCGCTGGAACCATCATGAGAATTCGCCGTGGCGTCTCCAGATTGGCAACCAGTTCGGCGGCGGTTCTTGCTGCCACCGCCCGCTTGCCCTGGGTTCTGGCCACGAAGCTGTCGACCTTCTTGCCGTCGAGATCGAAACCGACCACTGAATAGCCGCGGCTCTCGATGTTGAGCGCGAGGTTTTCGCCCATCACGCCCAGGCCGACAATTCCAAAATTCTGCTTTGCCATTATCGCTATCTCCCTTCGATCGTTCTATACGCCACTGTAGGCCGAGAATCCCCCGTCAATCGGCAGCACAATGCCCGTCACAAAATTCGATGCCGGTGACAGCAGCCACATCACAGCACCCACCAGATCCTCGGGTGTTCCGAATCTGCCCATCGGGGTGTGGTCGATGATCTTGTGGCCGCGCGCGGTGAGGGCCCCGGTCGCCTTGTCGGTGAGCAAGAAGCGGTTCTGTTCAGTGAGAAAGAATCCCGGCGCAATGGCGTTAACACGGATATTGGTCGAATATTCCTGGGCCAGGTGTACCGCCAGCCACTGGGTGAAATTGCTCACGGCGGCCTTGGCGGCAGAATAGGCGGGAATCCGGGTGAGCGGCCGGAAGGCGTTCATGGAGGAGATGTTGAGAATCACGCCTTCCTTCTGCTTGACCATGCACCGGCCAAAGGCCTGGCTCGGCAGGATGGTCCCCTGCAGGTTCAGGCTCGACACGAACTGGATAGCCTCCGGAGGTATATCGAAGAAGGACTGCTCGGGGTTGGTGGTGGCTTTGGGATTGTTCCCGCCGGCTCCATTGATCAGTCCGTCGATCTTGCCGTAGTCAGCGATAACCTTGTCGGCCGCTTGCTGGACCGCGGCCTTGTCAAGCACGTCAATGAAACCGGCCTTGTGGGTGCCTTTCGTGCCGGCCAGCGTGGCCAGCACCTTCTCCGCCAATCCCACGTCTCGATCCAGAATGACCAGGTTGGCGTGGCATCCCGCCAACGCCCTGGCCATCTCGCCGCACAAAACGCCGCCGCCACCGGTAATGGCGATGGTTTTTCCACTGAAGTCATACGCGCTCATGAGGTTCTTGGGGTCCATGGTGGCTCCTGGTTGACGGCCGGCCCTGGGGCGGCGCCAGAGAGAACTACGCGGTTGTTCCGATGAAGAGGGGTTCTATGTGATTTGACAGGATGTTATTGGCGACACGGGATTCAATGCCGCGGCGATGGGCATTGAGCAAGGCAAGGTACTGTTCCCGCTTTTCGGCCGCCAGCCGGAAGCTGATGTGTACCATTTGACGGAAGTGGATATTGAAGTGCTTGCAAGCCTGGTTGTGTTCCAGTGCCTGCACGAAGTCTTCGGCGCGGTAGGAATCGACCAGTTCCGGGCTTGGCAGACACTGACGATCGATGGCGATGACCGTGAGGTAGGGTTTGGCCATTTCGTCGTAGCGGCCGTAGGCCTCGCGGTACAGGCGCTTCACAAAGGCCAGTCCTTCGCCGTCCGCTGCGGCCAGCCCAATGACCTCTTCCAGCCAGGTGGTGCCCGCGGTCTTGAGGTGGATGCCCGCGTCGGCCTTCTTGATGGCCCGGCGTATGATCGGGTACAGGGAGAACTTGTCGCTGCCCGAGTGGATACTCAATTTGAGCGCCTTTGGCAGGCCGAAGGTCTGCTTAGCGAACGCCAACACCGCCAGGTCATCCTCGAATTCTCGGGCAAACCGGCCAAGGTCGCCCACGTAGTCAATCCCCTTGAGAAATTCCCCGGTAAACTTGGGCGCCACCGTGGCCACCGGGATCCCCTCGCGGGCTGCGGCCGCCAGGATAAAGAAGAGCTCGGCGGGCGACTGCGGGGTGGTTGCTTCGTCGAACGACACCTCGGTGATGAAATTTCCCTCGCCCTTCTTCTCGGCGATGTGGCGGTAGACCCGGCCCGCCTCTTCGATGGCCGCGAGATACTTCGCTGCGATTTCCCGCAAGGACGCCGGGCCGACTGCCACCGGCTCTGCAATGCCGGGAATCCGCAGCGCGCCCGAAAAGCGTAGCATCTCTGCCACAAAGGTGGCCATCGATGCATCAGATGCTGGCTTGCCGATTGAATCAGCGACATCGATGGTGAAAAAGTCGCTCGCCTGAAGAAACTTGTCGACCGTGCCGAGGCCGATGTGATCCGCATCGACAAAATACGCGCCGGTCCACCGACAGGATGCCGCGGCTGCGTCGGCTTCGGCACGCACGTCCTCGGGCCGGGTCCCGATGAGCGAGTGCTCACGATTCGACTTGTTCCAGACCGGTGTGATCGCAACCCCGCGTTCCGCGGCAGACTGAAAGGCGCGCAATTGAGCAACTCCTTCCAGGCCAAAACGATCACCAATTCCCATGGAATATTGCGAGATACTAGTTGTCATAGGCACCCCAAAACAGTGGCCAGCGCAGCTCGTGTGAGGCGAGAATGTCTGATATTCGGGCCGGCGTCAACAAGACCTGCCGCCGACATTGGCGCCGCGCGCCGCGATGCCAAGATCAGGATGCATTTTCACCACGATCAGCGGCCAGGGCGGCTCGCCTACTCGCACTTCAGCGTGGCCAGCGCCTTGCCAGCGCCTGCCACCGCCCGCAACCCATCGTGCACGCACTGAAAGGGGTCCGCGGTGTAGGTGTAGCCAAGCGCCTCAGGAAAGGCCGCGGTCGTGGTCCAATCGGTCGCGTTGACCGTGCCCGCGCTGCCGGCATCCCAGGTGATGCCGAACGCATTGCCCGCAGCCACGTCGGCCTTGCTGGCGAGGTTGTTGCTGCGCAGTTCCCAGTAGCCGACGGTCGGGCTGTCCCGCGCCGTCACCGGATTCAACACAGTCTCAAAATAGTTGGCCTCGACCAACGAGTAGCCACCCATGCGAACATTGATGCCGGAAACCATGACCCTGTAGAAATAGTTATTGAGCATGTGGGAATAGCCGTGACGCTGCAATGGGGTGCGCGAACCGACATTCTCAAAGAGATTGTGATGGAAGGTGACGTGGCGGACCGCCGAGTCGTCGTCGGTGTAGCCGTTGAGCGACATCTTGTGGTGGTCATGCATGTAGTTGTACGAAACCGTGACGTTGTCGGCGCCCTTCTTGATGTCGATCATGCCGTCGAACGCGGTGTCACCCGCGCCCGGGCAATCTGCCATTGAACTGTACAGCTCGTTGTGATCAATCCAAATGTTGGTGGGAATCCCCCCGCTCATGCCTTCCAACGAGATCATGTCGGAGTCACCGCCCCCCGGCGTGAGGGCGATGGTCATGTTGCGGATGATGATGTTGCTGGAAGACGCCGCAATGTGGATGCCGAAGTTGGCGGCCGAGCCGTCCGCTCCCAAAATGGTTATGTCGTTCTTCTTCTTGATTTCAATGGTTTGCGCCGGCAGTGTGTGTTGGACACAAGGGTCTGTGATGGTTGCGAAGTTGAACTTGCCTGTGTACTTGAGCACCAGACCGCCGCTCCCGGAATAGGCGTCAATCGCGGCCTGCATGGCCGCCATGTCGGCGACTGTGACGGCAGCCGCGCTGCCCCCGCCGGTGGTGGCCTTGCCATAGCCGAGCGCGCTCGGTTCAGGAGCGCCGGATTTCCCCGAGGAGCCGCCCGTTCCGCTGCGACCTCCAGTCCCGCCGAAGCTGGGGCTTCCGCCGACAGTCGTAATTCCACCCTTGCTGGTCGCTCCGCCGGTGGTGCCCGTCCCGCTCGCGCCGCCCGCTCTCGTGCCCCCCGCGCCCGCGCCGCCGCTCGCGCTCGTGCCGCCGGTCGCACCCGCGCCGCCGCTCGTGCCGCCGGTCGCACCCGCGCCGCCAGCGCCCCCGGGTGTGCTCGCGCCGCCTGCGCCGGCACCGCCAGGCGCACGTATTCCGCCGGCCGATGTAGCCCCATCCGCGCTGAGGCTGCCGCCGGTCGCCGGCCCGCCTGGAATGCCCCCGCTGCCCGTAGTTTTTCCGCCGGCCATGCCCCCGCTGGCAGCAGGCCCTGGCCCGCTTCCGCCGGTCAGGGAAACGCCCCCCGCCGATGTGACGCCGCCCATTCCCAGGTTGCCGCCTGAACCGCCGGCTTCCGCATTGCCTCCGCTTCCCGTCACGCCCCCTGTCTCGGATGCGCCCACCCCGCCGGTTGCTGTCGCGGAATCGACTTCGCCGTTGAACGCATCAGAGCGTGCCCCCGCTGATCCTGAGCCGCTGCTGCAGTGACAAACCAGAAGACAGCTGAGACAAGTGAGCGTTCTGAGAATCCTCGACATGGAGACTCCTGCACCTTTCATCGTTCAAATGGCAGCAATGTGCTTGGGACTTGGTATTGGTGCCCGCAAGTCGTGTTTCCTTCGCTGACTTGTCGCGCACAAAGACGAGGACCTCGGCCTGCCCGATATCACCCTGGCTCTTCCCTCCCGGGCCGACATGCGCTAGCCTGCCGCAATCATGAAGCCATTTCTCAACGAGAACTTCCTGTTGGATGGCAAGGTTGCGGAGCGCCTGTACCACGAGTACGCGGAAAACCAACCGATTGTCGACTACCATTGCCACCTGCCCCCCGATCAGGTGGCCGACAACCACAAGTTCGGATCGCTCACTCAGATTTGGCTCAATGGCGACCACTACAAGTGGCGGGCCATGCGTTCCAACGGCGTGTCCGAGCGCTATTGCACAGGCGACGCTTCTGACTGGGAGAAGTTTGAAATGTGGGCGCGAACCGTGCCGTACACCCTGCGCAATCCACTGTACCACTGGACCCACATGGAACTGGCCAATCCCTTTGGCATAAGGGAGAGGCTGCTCGACCCGTCGACTGCGCGAGAGATATACGATCACTGCAACCGCAAGCTGACGCAAGACGATTTCACCACCCAAGGATTGCTCCGGCACTTCAGGGTTGCGGTGGTTTGTTCCACTGACGACCCCGTGGATTCCTTGCAGGCCCATGAGAAGCATGCGCAAGATCCAAGTGCGACCACCAAGCTCCTTCCCACCTGGCGGCCGGACAAGGCCATGGCGGTGGCTGACCTGGACGCGTGGAACCTGTGGGTGGAGAAGCTGCAGGCGGTCTCGAACCTGGCCGTCGTCTCATTCGACACTTTACTGTCTGCACTCAAGAAGCGGCACGACTTTTTCCATCAGATCGGCTGCCGGGCCAGCGACCACGGCCTTGAACAGATATTGGCCGAGCCTTACACCAGCGCCCAGATCGAGTCCATTTTTGCCAAGGCGCGGGCCAAACAGGCCCTGTCGCCTGTCGAGCGCGACCAATTCCGTTCGGCGATGCTGTACGAACTGGCCATCATGGACCATGGCCGCGGCTGGACCCAACAATTCCACCTGGGTGCCATGCGCAACAATAATGCGCGGGCCATGCGTTCCCTGGGCCCTGACACTGGGTTCGACTCCATCGGCGACTACCCGCAGGCCATTGCCCTGAGTCGCCTGCTCGATCGCCTGGACTCCACCAGCCAGCTCTGCAAGACCATCATCTACAACCTCAATCCCGCCGACAATGAAGTGATGGCAACCATGATAGGCAATTTCCAGGACGGGTCGTGCCCCGGCAAGATTCAGTTGGGCGCGGCCTGGTGGTTCCTCGATCAGAAAGACGGCATGGAGCGCCAGATGAACGTACTGTCGTCGCTTGGTCTGCTGTCGCGTTTCGTGGGGATGCTGACCGACTCGCGCAGTTTCCTTTCCTATTCGCGCCACGAGTATTTCCGCCGCCTGCTGTGCAATCTACTGGGAAATGACGTGGAAAAGGGGCTGATTCCCTACGACGTTGAATTGCTCGGCAACATGGTGCGGGACATTTGTTTCCGCAATGCCCGCGATTACTTCGGCTTCTTCGCCAAGAGCCAGTAGCAGCGATTGCCCGACTCATTTACGGCGCGGGCCGCGCCTGGCGCGCCGTGATCTCCAATCCTTTTCGAGCGCTCTCACGCACCGCCGGGGTTCGGTCGTTTTCCGCGGCCCGGAACAACCGCTCGGCGGTCGACCAGTCGTGCGACTCAAAGTACGACCAACCCAGCATGGCTGACACTTCGCCCGCGCGCGGAGATCCTGGATAGCGGCGCAGGAAGTCCTCCATGGCTGCACGGGCCTTGGTAACCAAACCCTGGCGCGCCAATGCGACCGCCTCCCAGTACCGTGCATCCGCCGCCAGTGCGGATGTTGGCGCGGCCTCCAAGGCACGCCTCATGGCAATGACTGCGCGGGGATAGTCCTGAACACGCAGGGCTTGCCAGCCGTCGGAGAAGGCCAATTCCGCCGGGCTTGGGTCGTGGGCAGCCACCGGCGCGGGGGTCGGGGTTGACAACGAGGCCACCTCTCGCCGGGGTTTTGCCGGTTGGCGAACAGAAGCTTTCCCAACCCTGCGCAAGGCGCGCGGTTCAACTGGATTGGTCGATGGGACAGGCGCTGCGGTGGCCGGTACGGGGTTGGCCGGCGACTGTACGGCCGACTGTGGCCGACCGCGATCACTGACCGGAGCCGCCCCTCGCTGCCTTTGCAACCACGGAATCGCAAGAGTGCCCACTGCGGCAAATACCCCAGCCGCGCACAGGATCACGCACGCGTACACCACCGCGCGCACCCACCAGGGCGAACCCCGCCGACGCCCAGACTCCGCCACTGCCAGCACAAGCGAATTGCGCATTTGCTGTCGCCGTCCAGCCTCTGGCGTCCTGTTCGGAATCTGTCGGCCAAGTTCAATGATCCGCTGCGTGGCGGCCCATTGAGATTGACAGTACATGCACTGGTCCAGGTGTTGCCGCAATTCTGGCATGGTCTCGGGACAGGCCGTGCGGCCAATTTCCCCAAAACGAGCGCAAGATCCGCTCATGGTTGCACCTCCCCGACCGCTGCGCGCAGTGCCCGCCGCGCCTCGAACAGTCGCCGCCCCAAGGTTCCCTGTCGCACATCGAGCGTCGCCGCCGCGTCCGCCCCCGACATTTCCTCGAGATCGCACAGGACAAAGGCAGCCCGT
>Ga0265330_10001392_pt1 | contig 14134 bp, 12 predicted proteins | sample 41919metaG_FD_202083 | JGI IMG/M metagenome (GOLD analysis project Ga0265330, IMG submission 202083) | Rhizosphere microbial communities from Carex aquatilis grown in University of Washington, Seatle, WA, United States - 4-19-19 metaG | ecosystem: Host-associated > Plants > Roots > Rhizosphere... | reverse complement strand
AAGAACGACGCGGACCGGACGCCACGCCTATTTGGGCTTGCCCTTGGCCGCGGTGGCAGCGACTGAACTGCGGTAGCCCAGCATGCCCTGCGCGTCTGCCGGCCGCACCAGATACACGTTGACCTTGTCATTCCGGTCAGAATACAGCCGCGTGTGGTGAGGCAAGAATCCATCGGCGCGGATTTCGAGGTCCAGCGGGCCGATGGCGCGCGGCCGCTGCAGCTCAACGGTCGGCTTGTCGGGCGTGATGCGCGCGACTTGCTTGCTGCCCCACATGACCAAGGCCTTCACCGGCGGGCTGATGGCCAGGGTCAGGGTCACCGTCTCCGACAGCGGATTCGCTTCTCGTTCCTCGGATTGCAGGTCGTCCTCGCCCTTGGCGGCCTCCGCAACCGGGGGCGCGGCGACCACGGCCTTGGACGGGACCTCGCGCTTGCGCGCTGACGAGGGAGGCGGCACATCCACCACCTGAGTCGGCGGGGCGGAACTTGTCACGGGCGGCGCGGTGCGATCGATCGGTGGCTGGCGACAACCAAACGCGAAGACCAGCGCGCAGAGCACGCAAGACTTCATGGCGCCCTGCCTTCCGCGCCCGCCTCGGCGCGGCCACCACCGCCTGCCTTGCTCTCGGGCCCGCTCGACGCCGTGGGCGGCTTGCTGCTGGAATAGACGACGCCGGGCTTGCGAACGAAGTCCGTCATGGGCTGCTGCAATTTGCCGACAATCGTTCCCTTCAGGGTCTCGACCGGCAAGGCTGGATCCAGCTCATAGTAAAAGCCGCGCGTGGGCAGGCGCATCTCGTACACCTCGCCGTCCCAGTAGAAGGTGCGGCGAAAACCCAATGCCATGGGGCCGAGCACCTTGGCGCGCCGGTGTTTGAGCACGAATGAAAATACGCGCACGGCCAGGTTGTTGTACAGGCGATGGCAGCCGTGGGAAAAGCGGCCGCGCAAGGACATGTAGTCGAACGAGCCGTGCGTGCGAATGCCATTGTCGAAAAAGGCGACGCCTTCCGGCCGCTGCTTGGCCTGCTCATGAATGCCGGCCACCAGGCCGTAGGCTGACAGGAAGCCTGGCCCCGTCTCGTCGTAGTTGACCACGCGCGGGTAGGCGCCCGCGACCCACTTGGTTTTCACCATCGAAGCCAGCGGTGAGCTGGGCGGAGGCAACCACACCGGCGCCGACACGATATGCCGCCACACCCGCTTGCCCACGTCGGAATCCTTGTAGCGGTAGTATTCCTCGCCGTCAGCGGCCAGCTCGGAGCGCCAGCCGCCGATGGTCGTGCGCCAACTGACCAAGGGAACCTTCTCGCCGCGCCAGCGCACATAGAGGTTAAACGTCGGGTAGCGCGTGCGCGGCTGGGCCAGCCGGTTGCCTTTGCTGTCATAGGGGAAGTCGTACCAGATGTCGCCGCGATCGATTTCGGCGACAAGATCCATCTTGGGCCCGTAATACTCGGGCAGTGCGGGAAAGCGCACGGCGGTCCGCAGCCAATGAAAATCGCCTTCGGCATGGCGACGAAAGAACGCCAGCGCATCCTCGGGCGAGCCCAGCCCCATCCGGGCCATGAGCGCGTCGGTGGCCTGCCCAACCAGATCGGGCACCGGCACCGACGCTCCATCGGCGGTCCGGTAGGTCGGAATCGCGCGGGTCTTGCCCCGCTTGGGCAGCGGCATCGCCTGAATGGCCGACCCGTCCTCGACGAAACCGCCTGCGTGCGCCGCCCGCTCGGTCAGAACCCGGCGCAGGGTAGCGAAGTCATTGGCCAGAAGGGACCGGCCCATGGCCTCAAGCGTGGCGCGCGTGAGGTCGGCCTGGGCAAAGACGCCGTTCTTCTGCTGGAAATCCAGCACCGCCGAACGCATGGGCGCATCGTAAGTGCCCGCGTTGTGCTTGGTCTCGTCCATGAGACCCTCACACGCCAGGCGTTTCTCCACCTCGACAAAGGCGGCATGCTCGGCCTCCACCCGCAGGTGCGTCTTCACGTCGCCCGCGTAGCGAGAATCGGAGGCGGCCAGTTCATCCAGGGTTGCGACGCCGGCCTTGGCACGCGCAGCCTCCAACCGCAGTCCACGCAGCCGGTGTTTGGCGGCTTCCTTCTTTTCCGTGCTGTGGCCAAAGGTCTCAATGCTATCCACCGCAAGCAAACGGGCGCTGTCCACGCTCGACTCGCAGGTCCGGGCGGCATCAGCGAGAAAGCGCGTCCGCAGCACCGAGAGTGAAGGCGGGATGCCGTACAGTTCGAGATAGTTGCGCTCGCCCGGCGGCAGCGCCTGGCCGTCGCCGTCGCTGTGATCGTTGGCCAGCCCGACAAACACCGCCCGGTAGCGGTTGGGCAGAACCGCGCCGTCATTCGCCTTGCCGTCCTGAAAAATGTAGGGCGCCCACCCGTCGGAAAGATCCACCAGGGTCAGCCCGCGCGACACGGCCTGCTCCGCATCGACCACGCGCTCCTGTCCCGCCACGACTTGGATGGCCCGACGATCGCCCGGCGGGGCCGCCTCGGGCAGGGCATCAAGGTCGGGCTTGGGCGGCGGGGCCGGCTCCTCGACACGTGCCACGGGTGCGGGAATCGTGGGCGCGGACGACACCACTGGCGCCTGGGCAGGCGGAGCAGGACGCTTTCGATCACAGGAAGACAGGCTGCCCACCAGCAGCGCAGGCAGCAGCCCAAGAGAAGCAACAAGACGCAGGGTCAAGACATCCGATTTCTAGCGCCTCGACCGAGCGGAGGCGAGAAATGTGCGGATCGATCGTAGCCCAGCCGTTAGAATGCGCGCTCATGAAACGCCTCTTTCCCATCGCAATGGCTGTCGCCACAATCCTAGCCGTCGGCGCAGGCTATGCGCAGGCCACCGAAGTTGGGACCGCGCGCACCTTCGGCCTGGGCTTTCAGATCGGCGAGCCAACCGCCATCACGGCCAAGCTCTTCGCCGGGGGCGCCAACGCCTATGATTTCGGGGTTGGGTTCGGCGGCTGGTGCTACGACGGCAACGGCCACAGCTACTCATGTGACAACCTACAAGGCCACATCAGCCTCCACGCGGACTACCTGTACCAAGAAAACATCGTCAACATGACCAACCGCCTCGACTGGTACGCGGGGTTCGGTGGTCGCGTGGTCCTGTGGAACTACGGGCCGGGCACCTCGAACAATGGCGTGGCGCTGCTCGCACGCGTCCCCATCGGAATTGCCGCTACATTCCGGCGCCCGAACTTCCTTGAGGCCTACCTTGAAATCGCGCCTTCCCTCAGGATCTTCCCGCCCTTGTGGTTCACCGTGGATGTCGGCCTGGGCGCGCGCGCGTATTTCTAGCGCTGGTTCTCGGGATCGAAGCCGCCATCGGTCGGGCTGCTGTTGATCTCACCACTGGTGATCTCGCCCGAGATTAGCCCTGGCTCGGCGTTGGCCAGGGCCATCTCTCCCACCACGGCACCCGAGGCGACGTCGGTGGCCTGCGTGGCCACCTGGCCGCCTTGGCTGCGGATCTTCCACTGAATGATGGCGCGTTCAAATTCGGCGTGGGGAATCATCACCGCTAGCCTACCGGGAAGACGCCCCACCTGCAAATCGGGTTGTGAGTTCCCATCTTAACCGTGAATGAGCTTCCGGTACCGGATCCGGTGCGGCTGGTCGGCGTCAGAGCCCAAGCGGCGATGGCGGTCGGCCTCGTAGTCCTGGTAGTTGCCCTCGAACCACACCGCCTGGCTGTCGCCCTCAAAGGCCAGCATATGCGTGGCGACGCGGTCGAGAAACCAGCGATCGTGGCTGATGACCACCACACAACCGGCAAAGCCCAGCAGCGCGTCTTCCAGGGCACGCAGTGTGTCCACGTCGAGGTCATTGGTCGGCTCGTCGAGCAGCAGGACGTTGCCCCCGCTGCGCAAGAGCTTGGCCAAGTGAACGCGGTTGCGCTCGCCGCCTGACAGGTCCTTGACCCGCTTCTGTTGATCGGCGCCCCTGAAATTGAAGTCGGCCACATAGGCCCGCGCATTCACTTGCCGCTTGCCAACCTGGATATAGTCCGAACCCTGCGCGATCTCGTCGTACACACTGTTGTCGCCCTTCAAGGCATCGCGCGACTGATCGACGTAGGCCAGTTTGACTGTTTCGCCAATGCGCAGAAGCCCACTGTCGGGCTTCTCCTGACCGACAATCATGCGGAACAGTGTCGTCTTGCCCGCGCCGTTGGGGCCAATGATGCCCACGATCCCTCCGCGCGGCAGGTTGAAGGTCAACCCGTCCATGAGCAAGTTATCGCCGTAGCCCTTGCACAGGTTTTCGGCTTTGACCACTAGGTCACCCAGGCGCGGCCCGGCCGGGATGCTGATCTCGGCGGTGTCCTCGCGCTTCTGCGCATCCTGCGCCAACATCTCGTCGTAGGCCGCCAGACGCGCTTTGGATTTGGCCTGGCGGGCCCGCGGGGACGCCCGCACCCACTCCAGCTCGCGCGCCAGGGTGCGCTGGCGGGCCGATTCGGCCTTCTCCTCGGCCTCCAATCGTTTGCGCTTCTGATCAAGCCAGGACGAATAGTTGCCCTTCCAAGGCAAGCCCTCGCCGCGATCCAGTTCCAGGATCCAGCCGGCCACGTTGTCGAGGAAGTAGCGATCGTGGGTGATGGCCACGATGGTGCCTGGGTATTCTTGTAGGTGCTGCTCCAGCCAGGCCACGCTCTCGGCATCGAGGTGGTTGGTCGGCTCGTCGAGCAGCAGAAGGTCCGGCCGCTGCAGAAGAATCTTGCACAAGGCCACGCGTCGGCGTTCCCCGCCCGACAGCTTCGTCACATCCGCATCCGGCGGCGGCAGGCGCAAAGCATCCATGGCGATTTCAAGCGTGCGATCGATATCCCAGCCCTTGGCCGCGTCGATCGCGTCTTGCAGCTTGGCCTGCTCTTCGAGCAGTTTCTCCATCTCGTCAGGCGTGATGTCGGTGCCGAGCTTCGCGTTCACTTCGTCAAACCGCGCCAGCAACTTCTTCACCGCCGCGACCGCTTCCTCGACGTTGCCGAGCACGGTCTTGCTGGGATCGAGCCTCGGTTCCTGCGGCAGGTACCCAATCGAGATCCCGTCCGCTGGCCGCGCCTCGCCGAAGAAATCCTTGTCCTCGCCCGCCATGATACGCAGGAGCGTGGACTTGCCGGCGCCGTTGCCGCCAATGACGCCGATCTTGGCGCCCGGGAAGAACGAAAGATAAATGCCCTTCAAGACCTCTTTGTTCGGCGGATGAATCCGTCGCAGGTCCTGCATTGTGAAGATGTATTGATGAGCCATGGGCCGCGTAGTGTACTCGATTTTGCCAATCGGCCAGTCCCGACGCGCGAGTTCCGCATGTGCTAGTTTGTGGTCACCCGTGCAACGACCGGTCGTCATCGTCAATCCCCGTTCCGGCGGCGGCCTCAGCCAACGCCGCTGGGCCGCGCTGGTCGGTCCGCTCACCGATGGCCTCGGCCCTTTTGATGTGCGCTTCACCGAGGCCAAGGGCGATGGCCGGCGCATCGCCCACGAGGAAGCCGCCGCTGGACGCTGTCTGATCGTGGCCATGGGCGGCGACGGAACAACGTCTGAGGTCGCCGACGGGATTCTTGCCGCTGGCGGTGCGGCGGAAATGGGCATCATCCCGCGCGGCACGGGCGGCGACTTCCGCCGCACATTGGACTTGCACCACGATCTGGCCAAGGCCGCCCACCACGTTCGCGAAACCCCAGCCCGTCGCGTCGACGCCGGGCGTGTGTCCTTCGTCGCAGACGACGGCTCCCAGGCGAGCCGCCACTTCGTCAATGTGGTCTCGTTCGGCTTTTCAAGCGATGTCGCGCGCCGGGCGAACGAATCGTCGAAACGACTGGGCGGCCGCGTTGCCTTTCTCACGGCCACGGTTCGGTCGCTGGTCGGCTACGACAGCGTCGACGTCGTGATCTCGATCGAAGACCAGCCCGAGCAGCGCGTAAGCGTCCTTTTGGCCGCGGTTGGAAATGGGCGTTTTTTCGGTGGCGGCATGAAGATCTGCCCCGAGGCCTTGCTCGACGATGGCTTCCTCGATCTGGTGACCGTGGGCAACCTTGGCCGCGCGGGCGTGATGGCCAACATCCACCGCATCTACAGCGGCAATCATCTGACGATGAAAGAAGTCCAGGGCACCCGCGTGCGCCGGCTGAGAGTCGCACCCGCAGATCGCGGCGCCAAGATCCCCCTGGAGGTCGACGGCGAGACCCCCGGCCACCTTCCCGCCAGCTTTGAACTCCTGCCAGGTGCGCTGCGAATCAGAGCGTGACCATCCCGACACAAACACGCCCCTTGAAGACTCGCCGAGCTTGATGCTACCTTCGGCCGTCGCGAAATTGCAGGGCGCGCCATCCGATGCTTATCCATATCGCCAAGGCCGACATCACTGAAATGGCCGTCGACGCCATTGTTAACCCTGCAAATTCGTTGGGCATAATGGGTGGCGGCGTGGCGGCGGCGATCTCCCGCAAGGGCGGGCCGTCCATCCAGAAAGAGGCGATGTCGCTCGCGCCCATTGCGGTCGGCGCCGCCGTGGTTACCACCGCCGGAAGACTGTGGGCCAAGCACGTCATTCACGCCCCGACCATGGAAGAGCCCGGCGCCAAGATCGGCGTCGAGAACGCCCGCCGCGCCGCCCGTGCCGCCCTGCTCGCGGCCGGCCACCGGGGCTTCGATGTGATTGCCATCCCGGGCCTGGGCACTGGCCTGGGCGAACTCGATCCGGCCGAAGCGGCCCGCGCCATGGCGGACGAGTTGCGCGCCCACCGACAACCCAAACCAACCACCGTGTATCTGGTAGACACCAACGAAAAGATCCTGGCCTGTTTGGAAGCGGCACTGCGATCCGCCACCGGCTAGGTGTTCCCCATCGATGAACCTGTCCTGAAGGAGGCTCCTGTGAAGATTCTTGTACCGTGCAAACGAGTTCCCAACCCCGACCTCAAGTTGAAGGTCGCCAATGGATCCGTGGACCTGGCAGCCACCACCTGGCAGGTAAATCCCTTTGATGAATACGCCGTCGAAGCGGCCTTGCGCCTGACCGAGAAGGGCAAAGGCGGCGAGCGGGTCGGCGAAGTCGTGGTGGTCAGCATTGGCCCCAAGGAGACCGGCGCGCAGTTGAAGCAACTGCTGGCCATGGGCGCCAGCCGCGCCATTCTGATCGCTGGGGAAGACAGCGCCCTCGATCCCAACGCGGTGGCGCGCACCCTGCAGGCGGTGGTCGCGGCCGAGAAGCCTGACCTGGTGATCATGGGCAAACAGGCGGTGGACGGCGACGACAACCAGGTCGGTCAGCTGCTGGCGGCAGCGCTGGGCTGGCCCCAGGCCACGTTCCTGGCCACCATCGTCCTGGCGGCTGATGGCAAGACGGCGACGGTCACGCGCGAAGTGGACGCCGGCGTGGAAGAGCGGCGCGTGCGCCTGCCCGCCGTCATGACGGTGGATCTGCGCATCATCGCCAAGAAGGCCGTGCGCAACGAGGCCCTGGCCCCGGCCACCGCCGAATGGGAAGACACCCAGCGATTGGCGTCGCTCAAGGGCATCATGGCCGCCAAGAAGAAGGAACTGCGCGAAATCACGGCCGACTCGCTCGGCGTAGGCGCGGGACTGCTGGTCAAGACGGTGCGCCACGAGGCGCCGCCCGCGCGCAAAGCGGGCGTGAAGGTGGCGTCCGTCGAGGAATTGGTTGCGAAGCTGCACAACGAAGCGAAGGTGATCTGATGGGCACTGCGACACTCGTTCTCCTGGAAACCACAACCTCCAACCTGCGCTCGGCCTCGTTGCCGGCGATTTCCGCGGCCCGCAAACTGGCGCAATCGAACGGCGGCCAAGTGGTCGGCGTCGTGATCGGCTCCGGCATTGCCGCCGCCGCCCAGGATGCTGCCCGCTTTGTCGACAAGGTTCTGTGCTGCGACAACCCGGGCCTGGCTGCGGCTCTGGCCGAAACCTGGGCGCCGGTCCTGGTGGCAGCGGTCAAACAGATCGACGCTGCGGCTCTGGTGGCCTCGGCGACATCGACCGGCAAGGACATCTTGCCACGCGCCGCGGGTTTGCTCGGTGCGGGCATGGCCAGCGAAATCGTGGGCGTCACGGGCGCCAAAACCTTCCGCCGTCCGACCTACGCCGGCAACTCCCTCACCGACGTGGAAGTGCTGACCCCTGTGGTCGTCGCGACGGTGCGCCAGACCGAATTCCCACCCGCCGCCCCGGCGGCGAGCGCAGGCACGGTCGAGGCACTTGCAGCCGGCGCGATCGATGCGCTCGGCTCGGAGCTGGTGGCCCTGCACGCCAGCAAGAGCGTGCGTCCTGACCTGACCGAGGCCAAGGTGGTCGTTTCTGGCGGTCGCGGCATGAAAGACGCGGCAAACTTCAAGGTCCTGGAGGAGCTGACGGATCTGTTGGGCGGGGCCTTGGGTGCCAGCCGCGCCGCCTGCGACGCGGGCATGGTGCCCAACGATCTGCAGGTCGGCCAGACCGGCAAGGTTGTCGCCCCGGAACTCTACTTCGCAGTGGGGATTTCCGGCGCCATCCAGCACCTGGCCGGCATGAAGAGCAGCAAGGTCATCGTGGCCATCAACAAGGATCCAGAGGCGCCCATCTTCCAGGTGGCGGACTACGGCCTTTGCGCAACTTGGGAATCCACGATCCCGGCGCTCATCGCCCAGACCAAGGCCATCAAGGCCGCGGGATAGGGCGAATCCATGACGGCGCCTGCGGGCCATGAGCGCGGCGCCGTCTGCTGAGGTATCATGGGTCCGATGACACGCCTTGCTCCGGCCGAACGTGAGCGCCCCGCGGCCGAATTGGTCCAACAACTTGAGCGGAATGTCGCCCAGGTCATCCGGGGCAAGCCCGCCGCCATCCGCCACGCGGTGCTGGCCCTGCTGGCGCGTGGCCATTTGCTTATCGAAGACGTGCCAGGTGTGGGCAAGACGACCCTGGCCCGCGCCCTGGCCTTTTCCATAGGCGGCACCTTTCATCGCGTCCAGTTCACCAGCGATCTTTTGCCGTCGGACATTCTGGGCGTGTCGGTGCTCGACACCGCATCGGCCCAGTTTGTATTTCGCCCCGGGCCGCTATTCGCCAACGTGGTACTGGCCGACGAGATCAACCGCACCACCCCACGCACGCAGAGCGCCTTGCTTGAGGCGATGAATGACGGTCAAGTCTCGCTGGACGGGCACACCCATCGGCTAGAACCGCCCTTCATGGTGGTGGCGACCCAGAACTCGGAAGAGCACTACGGGACCTATCCCCTGCCCGAATCGCAGATGGACCGCTTCGTGCTCCGCATCCGCATCGACTATCCCTCGGCCGAGGACGAAAAGGCCCTGCTCCTGGAAGCGCCGGCCGTGACCGAGGACGCCCTGGCCAAGCTACGGCCGGCCCTCTTGCTCTCCGAAATCATCGCCTTGCAGGACGCGGCCGCGCGCGTTCGCATGGCGCCCGAGCTGGCTGGCTACATCGTCGACGTCGCACGCGAAACGCGCCGCTCGCCATTCCTCGCGCTTGGCCTATCCCCGCGCGGCGAGCTGGCCTGGCGGAACGTGGCACGCGCCTCGGCCCTGGTGGCTGGCCGCGACTATGTGCTGCCCGACGATCTCAAACAGCTCGCCTTGCCCGCGCTGGCGCACCGACTGGTGCTGGCCAACCAACTCGATTCCACAGGTCGTTCGCGCGAGGAAGCCGAACGCGTCGTCACAGACATCCTCAATCGGTTGCCCATCCCGGGGTGATCGTGCTGGCCTCTGATGCCGGATGCAGGTCGTACCATCATGGCTGACCTGAAACGCCGTCTCCGCCGCTGGTTCCGGCCTCCTCGCCGGTTCCGCCTCACGCGCGAAGGAAAGTGGTTCATCGGGGCCACCCTGGTTCTCGGCTTTGCCGCGGTCAACGGCGGCATCAACCTGCTCTTCCTGATCTTCGGAATGTTGCTCTGCCTGCTCCTGGCCAACGGCGTCCTGTCCGAGGCGTGTCTGCGCCGCCTGGTCGTGACCCGACGCCTGCCAGCGACGATCCACGCGGGAACGCCTTTTCTCGTGGGCATCGCCGTGCGCAACGTGAAGAAGCGCATCCCCACCTTCTCCCTGGAAATCGAGGACATGGTGGCGAACAAGCCAGTGGACCGCCGCTGTTTCTACCTGAAGGTGCCCGCCGGCCGCGAACAGGAAACCGCGTACCGCCGCACCCTGCCCCGTCGCGGAATTCACGGTCTGTCGGGCCTGCGCCTGTCCACCCGCTTTCCCTTCGGGTTGCTGCGCCGATCGATGGACCTCGACGTTCCGGCTGAACTATTGGTCTACCCGGCCCTGGTTCCCGTGACCGACGCCGTGCTGTCTTCGGCCCTGGCCGAGCTAAACGATCGACAGTCGGCTGCGCGCACTCGTCGGGGCGAGTTCGAGAGCCTGCGCGAATATCGACTCGGCGACGATCCGCGCGACATTCACTGGCGCACATCCGCCCGACGCGGACGGCGTTTCGTGCGCCAGTTTGAAGGCAACACCGGACGCCTGGTGGTGGTGGCTCTCGACGACGCGCCGGCAATGACGCCTTCGCCGGGCACGGATGCCACGGCGCCCTTCGAGGCAGCCGTGTCGGTGGCCGCATCCGCCGCGCTGGTTCTGCTGCGCCGGGGCTATCAAGTCGGCCTGGTGACCAGCGGCGGGCTCGTCGCCCCGGGCGGAGGAAATATCCAGGCGTCCCACATCCTGAGGCACCTAGCCCTGGTTCAGCCGCGGACCGCCGCTGACACAGGATCGGTGCGCGTACCCCTGCCCGCTTCCCTGCGGGGCGCCGCTGTGCTGCGCGTGCTGCCGGGCTCGAAAATACCACGGCTCGAAACCTCTGGCCCCGCCGCCCGGAGGGCGTCGTGAAATTCCGCCTCATCCACAAGCTCACCTCGTACCTGCTGGCGGGCACAGCACTGGCGACCCTGGCCACTTCTGAGACCGCGTCCTGGCTGAGCCTGCTGATCCTGACCGTCGCCGCAGCCGTGTCTTGGTTTGTCGAGCCCGACACGCGGCTTGGCAGATTGTTCGATCGAGGCGTGACCGTCTTGAACTTGGCCACGGTGGCGTTCTTCGCCCTGGCCGTGCTGCAGGTGGCACGCAGCTTTCCCGAAATCGATCTTTCGCCCTTCCTCAACTTCGTCCTCTTCCTGCTCGGCTACAAGCTGTGCCAGCGCCGTGGCAACCGCGACTACCTGCAGATCTACATTCTATCGTTTCTGGTCATGCTGGCAGCCGCGTGGCAGGCGACCAGCGCCGCCTTCATCGTCGGGTTCTTCCTCTACGTGCTTCTGGCGACCTGGACCTTGATCCTCTTCCACCTGCGGCGCGAGATCGAAGAGAACTACCTGGTCCGGCATACCGGCGACGCCGAAGGCGCGCGGGTCACGGTCACGCGTGTGCTCAATTCCCGTCGCGTAGTGGGCCGGCCCTTCTTTCTGGCCACCGGGCTCGTGGCCGTGCTGGTGTTCAGCGGGGCAGCCCTGGTGTTCGCCAGCATGCCGCGGGTTGGATTGGGCTTCATCCTGGGTGGCGTACGCCGCCAGACCGGCGTGGCCGGCTTCTCCGACGAGGTCAAGCTGGGCATGCACGGCGTGCTGTCGCTCGACAACCAGACCGTGGTCCTACGCGCCCAAATTCCTCGCATCACCGCGATCGGGGGTGACGATGCCCGCGACAACGAGATCGCTTCTCTGTACTGGCGGGGAACCGTCTACGACACCTATGAAAACGGCGAGTGGGTCCGCTCGCGCGACGAGAAGACCTTCACTCGCTTCGTGCTTTTTCATTCGCCCAGCGATGACGGACGGGCCTACGTCTTGGCCAGCCCACAGGCGCCCCATCCGCCACGCGGACGGGCAGCCGCCATAAACGGGGCCGTCGAACAGAACATCGAAGTGGTCGCGCTGACCCATGCCGTGGCCTTTGCCCTGGACCAGCCGGTGGCGATCGAGATGCCGCCTACCCCGCCCGGTTCCTTCACCGCGGTCGATGTGGAGGCGCATTGGTCCGGCGAGTTGGGGCTGCGCATGTTCCGGATCAGTCCCTTTGATGCTGCCGATCGCCGCGCCGCCATGCCGGAGTTCTCCGGGGCACGATACCGCGCCTACTCGCGCACGCTGGCGGCCGGTTCTGGCGCAGGCGTGCCTACAGACCAGATCGCCCCTGGTATGCTGGCGCCCTATCTGCGCGTGGCACGGTCGCTCTCGCCGCGGGTAAAGGAGCTTGCCTTGCGGCTGACGGGCGGCAAATCCGAGGCTGCGGCCAAGGTCGACGCCGTGATCAAATGGCTGCAGGCCACCCACAAATACACAACCGATCTCAAGCGCGACGCCAGCGTCCCCGATCCGCTGGAAGACTTTCTCTTCCACCAATCGGCCGGCCACTGCGAATACTTCGCCTCGGCCGCCGCCATGCTGCTGCGCCTGGGCGGCGTGCCCACGCGCTACGTGAACGGCTTTCTCGGTGGCGAATGGAACGGCCTGCGCCAGTCCGTCACCGTGCGCGACAACCGCGCCCATTCCTGGGTCGAGGCCTACCTGGGCAGCCCCGGCTGGGTCCGCGTCGAGGCCACGCCTGCCGCCAGTCGCGCCCCGCGCATGGGCCGCGTGCGCCAGGTCATGGACGCGGTGGAGATGCTGTGGAATCGCTGGGTCATCGAATACAGCGCCAGCCAGCAACTCCTCTTGGCCCGACAGATCAGCCGAGAATTCGGCTGGATGCAGCCCCATTTCTCGCGCGGCGGAACCCGCCGTCAGGTCAGTCGAACACATGTTCTGGTCGTCGCCGCGGTCGTGGTAGTGCTTGTTGTCGGCCTCGCCCTGCGCCGGTTGCCGCAACGCCGAGCCGGCAAGGGCGGGCCACGCCGCGGCTGGCGGGGCGAGCAGCCGGTCTTCCACCTCTACCGCAAGACGCTGGATCGATTGGCGGCGCACGGGCACGGCCGCCGCCCAGATGAAACACCACATGAATACCTCGCCCGCGTGCGCAAAGAAGGCGTGATCGCCGCCGATGCTTTGTCCCACCTGACGGATTGCTACACCGAGGCGCGCTACGGAGACTTCGAGTTGCCTGCCGAGGTTGTCCAGCAACTGCGCGCCGAGGCCGCATCCGTCGGTCGAGACAGCTAGAACCTGCCTTGCCAAATTGGCGCGCCACGAGCAACAGAAGCGCCAGCGGATCAGGCCGAAGCCCTTGCTCGGCCGCCAGCCCCCAATCACCCCAGTAGCCGCGCAAAACTTCGGGCTGGACTCGCCGGCACAGTCGTTGCAGAAAGCGGGCCATACACATGGTCTCCTCTCGCCGATTGCTTACGACTTTGTTCGGCTTGAGCGCAGCGCTTTGGGCCAGCCTGAGCCTGGCCCAGACGACAGGCACCGCCACATCCACCTCGACTGGGGTGACCGATCTGGCGGCCAGCGACTTCACCCTCTACTTGCAGCAGCAGAAGTCCGACGGCTCATGGGTCGACCTGACGACCAACGAGGAAGCGACCTTCCTGAACCAAGCCCGCTGCCAGTGCAAGACGCCGATCCAAATCCGAGTGCAGCCCGCGCCCACCTCGGTTGCGAAACTCTCGGCAAAAACCGCCAGCGGGACCAAGGCGCAACTCTACGTGGGTATCAACTGTGCCGGGTTGAACACGGCGACGGTCCCGGCCCAAGTCATGTGCCCGAATGGTCTGCTCGGCACGTTTCCTGGCATCATATCGGGGTTGGCACAGGGGACTTGGAATGTGCCAACCACGGTAGACAGGCTTTTTGCCGGCAGCAGCACGGGCGGCTGCACCTTGACCGGGACCACGACGGCGTACCTCTGGCTCGATTCCACGGGCTACGGCTACCCAGATTCGACTGTCTCCGGCAGCAGCGCGCCCAGCAAGGGAATCACGCTCAACGGCGCTTCCCCTCCGGCGCCGGTTGGCGTCACTGTTGAGGGCGGCCAGGAAGCGCTGACAGTGTCGTGGTCGCCCATATCCAGCACAACTGTGACCAACTTGGCTGGGTACCTGGTCTTCTGCATGCGCGGACAGGACCTGGCGGTCTTCAATCCCAGCCCCTACGGCAGTCAGTACTTCACCAGCTCAAACCTGTGTAGTCCCGGTGTGGCCCCAGTTGCCAGCGCAA